>Ga0105052_10001953_pt1 | contig 26115 bp, 19 predicted proteins | sample FRY03_FD_78094 | JGI IMG/M metagenome (GOLD analysis project Ga0105052, IMG submission 78094) | Freshwater microbial communities from Lake Fryxell liftoff mats and glacier meltwater in Antarctica - FRY-03 | ecosystem: Environmental > Aquatic > Freshwater > Ice > Glacier meltwater ... | reverse complement strand
TTCTAAATCAATCGTACAATGATAAGTTCTTACAGGAATACAAGTAGGTAGATCAGTTAACATTTTATGTTCAGGAAGATGATTGTCAATATGAATCATTTTGGGTTGTTTATACTTCTCAATAGTATATCTATTACAAAAAGTGCAAATTTCTCTTTGATTGAAATATCGTCTTTTAATTTTATTTATTTTTTTTTTCATGAAAAATTTACTCAGAAATTTCCCATTGATAAAATTGTGTGACAATTTTTTTTCGAATTTAGTCAAAAAATTAAAAAATTTAGTCATCAATAGACAATTAGATAGATTTTATATTAGATAAAGTTATTGAGTTATTATATTAATTTAGTCAATTTAAAGAATTGTAATCTTTTTAAAATGTCGATTAAAAACTATTGGGTCAAAATGATTAATTCAATGGTTCTTAACTATAAGGTTTTAGAAAATTTTTTGTGCTTAGAAAAGTATGAAATATTAATAGAACTTTCTAAATCAAGCTTTAAAATAATCAATATTCTTATTAAAAATCAAATAAAGTTTGGAAAAAAATCTGAAATTTTTCTTACCGGTAACATTGTAATTTTAAAGCATGGAATCAGTTTAATTTTTTTGAGAGGATTTATTTTCAAACTTCAAAATTTCCATTTCAGGCTTAAAAAAAACTTAGTTAAAATTTTAGAAAAATATCTAACTACATTAAATATTTACATTCTAAATAATTATTTTAAGGTCAGTTTAATGTTCGTTAAGTAGAAGAACAAATAGGTAAATTTCAATTCAATTAATATACCAATTAAAAAAAGAATGAATTAATTATCTTTGTAAATTAAAATTTTTATTTAACATAACCCAATGACAAATTGCTATAATCGTTTTAAAAAGAATCAAGAAACTGAATTGCTTTTTTCAGGCTTTAATATATCTAAAAACTTTTTGTATAATGAATTGATTATTTTATCTAAAAAAAATTTGATTAAGAAATATTTAGAATTTTTTTCTAAAGAAAATATTTATATTTTAATTCAAAATATTTTCCAAAAAAGGGTATTTGAAACCTTAACAAATTATTCATTTTTTTTCAAATCAAAATACTTAAGGCTTTTTTCAAAAGTTTTTTTTTTTTATTTGAATTATTTTTTTTTTTATCCAAAATATTATTTACTTTTAATGTCAATATCTAAGACTTTTATGTTTAATATCAAAATTGCTCGAATCACTTTCACCCATCTTTCCCAAACAAATTTAATACGAAATTGGATAGTCCGCGACAATGATTTGTTTTTAATATTATCCTATTTGGAAATAAAAGATTTTAAAGTGAACAATAAAGCATATTCTAATAATACCCAATTATTAAAAACATTTTTCATTTTTAACTTTGAAAGAATTACTTATAAAAAAAAAAATGAAAAAATTAGTTCTTTACTTTTTAAATTGGGTATTTTTTTTTACACCTGTAATTCTAATTTAAAATTCTGTTACAAAATCAATTTATGGCTAGTTAATGCATTGTTTTTAAATATTATAAAAGGAACAAAACTGGAAAAATTTTGGATTTTTTTAAGGACTTTCTCAAAAAAGTTTTATAATTTTTCAACTTTAGATAATTTTTACCAACTTTTTTTACCTGTGGTAGGGTTGGAAAAAAAATTCAAACAATCTATCGATGAATCTAGCTACATATTTCTGTGTTTAAAATTAAATACAGATTCACTTCTTAGAATAATGTCAACAATTTTAACAAATAGAAATTACAATTTTTTTAAGATTTTATTTTTATTTTTTTTTAGGAAATTAACTATGAGTATAAACATAGACAATCCAGAATTATCAAAGTTCTTAATTGTTTGCCAAAATTTATCAAAAAAAGTTGAGACTTTTCGTTGGTTTATATGTAAACTAGACAGAATTAATTTAACTAAAAAAAGAATGTTAATCCAATATTATAGTGCTATTGTTAAAGTGTTTTTTAAGAATTCAATAGATGAAAAACTGAACATTGGAGTCCATGGTACAACTAATTTTCTCTATGGACAAACTTGTTTAACTTTTGAAAAATCATTAATTTTTTTCCCTAAAAAAATAACCTTACAAAAAGATTGGAATAATAATAAAATAAAAAAAATATTATATATTAGAAAAGATAGTTCTATATTTCTTAACTCATTATTATCCTTAAAAAAACGAGAAATTTATAATAATTATTCAAATTATAAGCCTTCTCTAAAGATCCAATTAGGGTTTAAAAATATTAATCTAAAAAATACTTTGGTGTTTTTAAAATATTCTAATAATATGATAAGCTTAAGGCAAACATGGATTTTTGAATTGATTATTTCTTTCTGGATAATATATTTTTCCATTAAAAAAAAGATTTCTGAGAACTCTCAATTTTCAATTTTTTTCTTTTTATATGAGTACTATCCAAAAAAATCGATGAAAAAATCAAATAACAGTAAAAATAAGGTGCCTAATGAAATTATTCCTATTATTGATATTCGATATAATTTGATAAATCAACGACATAATTTTAAATATTTTGGAAAAAAGGGAACATTTCAAAAAAAAAAAGTTTTATTTGTGAGATATAATTGTTCCTTAAAAAAATTACCCCCTAAAAGTCAAATTTTTTTTAACCGTATTCATAGAAATTTTATCAAAATAAAATATTGGGAAAAATTTAAAATTTTATATACAATAAAATTTTTTATTAAAATTTTCTATAATTTTTTATTAAAATATATCCTAAGATCATTATTTAATAATTATTTTAGGAGTTTCTTTCGTGATACAATCCATTTAAGGAATTCAATTTATACCGATACGTTTAACAACATTATTGTTTTAGGGAGAGGATAAAGAAAATATAATGGAATTTTTGTTAAAATAGCAGAGTAATGGTACAACAAATTATTTAATAATAAAATTGGCTGTATATTTAATTTAGTTTTTAAATACCTATTCGACATAAAAAAAATTTATATGATATTAACAATAGTAGAAAATATAGTAATTTTTTTTCTTATTTTTTTGGTAAGAAAAAAATACTTTAAAAGGGAATTGTTAATTATACTTTCTATCAAATTATTTAAATATTTAATGTTTTTTTTTATTAGAGTTATAAAATAATTTCTGTAACCAAAATTAAATTCAGAGAAAACAGCTTTGATCAAGAAGGAATTTAAATATGATTGATCTATGTTTTCAATACAGAGTTCCTCTACTTTATTAATTGGAAAACTATTTTTAATAAATTTATTTTCTATTTTGATATTTTTATTAATACTTCTTCTGTCAACATTGTATTTTTTATTTTTGAATTCATTAATGAAGTCAAAATTACTTGGAATATTTTTTTTCGAATAATGCTCATTTTGATAATGATAGCTAGAAATAAAAGAATAGAAATTTGTATATTTATTTTTTAAAAAAGGATAACTCACTTTCATATTTAAAGGATTGAATAAAAAAACAATCGGTTTAATTCCTATTTTATTTAATTTGTTCATCAATATTCTTTCTTTTTTAAAATTTAATGGGACAAATGTATTTAAAGAATATATCATTTTTGTAGACTTATATTTTCTAGCTATTAGTGGGATAAGTTCATTTGCATTTCTATTTGATATAAAGATTTCAATGTTATTAGACCAAAGTCTTGTTCTTAAATTTTTTAGAGTTTTTTTTAAAAAATGTTTTCGTTTGTGACTCCATTTCCCTTTTTCTGAAGAATTCAAACAGTAAATGAATATTGGGCTAATTGGTAATGACATAGCAAATTTTAATGAGAGGTTTTCTTCGAAATTAAGGTTATCTCGAAACCAAAATATAAATCTGGAAGGGTAAATAGAATAATGTATTTTCTGATATGATTTTGAAGATTTGATTAGGATCAAATGTTTAACTTTTGACGCCAAAGGTTGTAAACTAATTTGAAAAAAATTGAAACTGTTATTTTTTTTAACCACTTTTTTCTGATTTCTTATAGAATTCTCAATCCTTTTTAAATTTAACGACGGTACGACTTCTTTTTGTATAATAAGATGAAAATTACTTGGTAAACTTAAATAACAAAATAACATTAGTAAAATTTATATAAATATTTAGAATATAGAAAAAGTTTAATGGAATTTAATTATTAATAAAATATTGATCATATTTAGAGTAGATAATGAAAATCTAATTTTATTAAAAGTAGTCAATCTGTAATTTTTTATCCTATTTAAATTCAAAATATTCTCACAGTATAATAATAACGCCTGAAATTCTTTAAATAAGATATTAAAACATGTATTTGAATTTAACAAATTGGGGATTTTTTGGGTAGATATTATTAATACATATAGTAAATTTTTCTGACTAAAAGAGAGTATATTTAATATGAAATAAAATAAATTGTTTTTTTTAATTAAAATCGTAAAAACTAAATCAAGTTTTTTAAATAAAACCTGTTTTTTTAGATTTAACACTTGAAATGAAAAAATAAACCACCTTTTAAAGTTTAAATTTTTTGAATTAAACAATTTTTTTATATTTAAAATAATGGTGTTTTTTATAAACTTAAATGTAAGTTCATCATTAATTAATACTTTTGTAGATATTTCATTAGCTTTTTTAAAAATTAAATTGTTAATATAAAAATCATTTTTGCATCTACATCCTCCAAGGACAATTGTGTTAATTATTAAAAAATTAGATTTTCTTAAGAAACCCTTTTTATAATTTTTGAAAAATGAAATGGATGAACGGATTTTTTTTAAATGTGTTTTATAGTTCATTTGCTTTTTATTTATAGTCGTACTAAAAACCTTTTTCAAGAAAATTTTATAATGTTTCGATGTTATAAAAGAATATCTTTTTAAACATGTATCATGGTTAAAATGAATGAATTTTTTACCAATTCCTAATAAACAATTGTTATTTTGGCCTAATATATCAAATATTTTTAAAAAAACAAAAAATTTCTTTTTTTTTAAAATGGAATTGTGGGGTTTTTTTTTGATATCAAAACAAATAAACAATTGAATAATTGGATAGTTTTTAGGATTTAATTTTACTGAAATGAATGGGCTTTTATATTTTTCCAAAGGATTGAGTAAATTTCGATTTTTTATTTTTTCTTTTCTAAGGATTAAGAAACTTTTTTTTAAGGTTACTAAATTCATATTTTTGATGACTAAAAAGATTCTTTTTTTATCAAACTTAGATAAAAAAAAAACTAAAATTATATCATTCAATATTTTTTTTTTATCAATAAACTTGAAAATTTTAAAACTTCTTCTTTTTCTAAATAGATGTAGTTTTTTACACATCGACAAGTTATCCAAATTTTCTATTAACCTAAAGAATCTTAAAGTAACGAGAATTCTTTCCCAGTTTAGGAAATTTTTTGTCAAAAAAGGATTTGAAAGGTTACTTAAGGATGTATGTAATAAAATAAGGTTTTCTTTCTTATTGAGTATCACTATTTTGGTTTTCGAAGTCTCAAACTTAAAAATGAAATTTTTAAATATGAATTTGTTCATAGTATTTTTTAATTTTGTAATTTGTACAAAATAAAGAGAATTTAAATAATGTAATAAAAAGATAAAATATACTTTGTATTTTTTAAGTTAAATAAATATTTCATATTCCTTTTTCAAAGTAATTGTATATCCATGAAAGAAAATAATTTTTTAACAAATAAAATAAATTCTGGTTCATGTAACAAAAGGAATTTTTTTATAATTTCTATAATTGGCCCACGACAAGCTGGAAAAACAACATTGCTAAAATCAATTGTTGAACATTTGACGAAAATTAAAAGTTGGAATAAATCTATGACTGTTTCAATTTGTGACCCAAGAGGAAATATGACTGTTTATTTTGAAAACATATCTGATATCCTTTCTATAATTAACTGTATAAAAGTTTCAGATTTAATTATTTCTATTATAGATGGGTTTTTTGGATTAGAACTGGAGACATTTGAAACCGTAGCTATAATAAAAAGATCGAATTTCAAACGATATGTTTTTATAGTAACCCACTTGGATCTATTTAAAACATGGAAAGTGCTGAAAAAAGCTAAAAAAAGGATTAAAGATCGGATATTAAAAGAAACAGACAAGAAATGTAAAATTTTCTATTTTAGTGGAATGAAAAATAACAGTATTTATTTTTCAGGAGAAATTAAAAATTTTACTCGATATTTAAACAAAATTAGATCAAATTATAAGGCAATTTCCGAATTTCAAGATATTGTATTAATATCGAAAGTCGAACTGCAAAAAACAGTGAACAGATTAATTATATGTTGTACAGGATACCGAAAAAAAAATCAAATAATTTCAAAACAACAAAAAAATTGTTTTATACCCGGATTAGGGAAAGCTATAGTTCTTAACGTTAAAAAGTTGCCGGGTGGATTTAATTTTGGAGAAACATCCTTTAATTCCTTATCTACTTCTTTTAATCAGAATCTTTTTAATTGTTCTAACAAAAAATACTCGAAACAAACAAAAAAACAGAAAACGGAAAAAAAAATATGGATGTTTGGGTTTTGTTCGTTTATTTCTAATATCATATTTCTTAAAATTTTAAACTTTAAGAAATTAATATTACCTGATCTAGTTGATTCCATGAAAATTTTTACTCATGGATCATCGTCACCCAGAATGCTGGATATAGAAGATTTGATAGGAAATCTCAAGATCATTAATATACTAAAAAAAAGAAAAAAATTTGATCTTGTAAATCAGATCACCTTACCTATTTCAAAATTTTCTACTACTTTTGATTTTATAAACGGTAGGAATAAATTTAACCCAGAAAAGTGTTATTTTAGACTTATTGGAATTTTAACGACTTTTAGGCGTTATCATGATGCCCACTCATTTTTGTTTATAATTTTTGAGGGAGAGAAGAAAAAAAGACTGATTGTAGCGAAAATAATTAAGAACAAATGGGAAAAAACTATTCTTTGTTCGGGTCGACAATATTTAATCTCTATAGGTTGGAAACTAATCTTGACAAAATTACAATTTTGTAGTCAAAAAAACAATGATAATTTTTATGTTCTAAAAAATTTGAAAAATAATGAGTTTTCTTTTATTTGCTTTTATACAGAACTTGACGATCCTAAAGATTTAGTTATTGGTATAAAGACAAAGAGGCAAATTAGGAATAGATATAACCAGGGCACATCGTTTTCTTCTTTGTTTGTGGGAGAAGTTATATTTTTAAGTTCCATTTTTAAAATGTTTAAACGAATAAAAATTAAAGGTATGATTTTCAAAAACTTCAAAAAAACGTCTTTTATCAAGGGTATGTTTCATTCAAACGTTGAAGCAATAAAATTCAAAGGTGGAACTATAAAAACTCCTCAAGGTGAAACAGGAATCATAAAAAATGTGAAATCAAATAGTTCAGGTGGAGTTATAAGAGCTACTTTTGAAAAAAAAGTTCAAAACGAAACAGTAGTTACCTTTACAACTTTTACAAATATAGAAGTGGACAAAACTACTAAAGAAATTTATTTTGATTTAATTCCAGACGATCTACGAGATTTGTTATATTGAGTTAAATATTTAGGATATTTTTTTGGGAAACTATACTGTAAGTTCAAAAATTCTTTTTCTTTGGTCTAAAAAACAAATTAATTAATAAAGACAATACTTAATTCTTCAATCAAAAACAGAGACCTATTTAATATTTTTAGGAAAAAATAAAAATGTTTGTAACAAGATGGAATTGAACTTTTCGCCTTACACAAATATGTTAATATTATTTTTTTAGGAATTTTAATACTTATTTCCATTTAAAATTCTAAAAAAATCCATGTTATTAAAAATAATTCATGAAAACAACTAAAAAAATAATTCGTATCATCATATAATCAACAAACTAAGACATTGGAATTTATTTAATATATTTAAAATCTTAATTGGTTATATTTTGTTTTAACCTGTAAATTTATAATATTATTTTAATTTAATTCAACTAACAGTTAATCTACGGCTTCCATATCATCATCATCATCTTCTAATGTTGGTAAATCTTCGATCTTTTCTAATTCAGTATCTTCTTCATTTATACTTAGACCTAATTTAATCATTCTATGGATACGTTGTGCAAAAATATGTGATTCTTCTAAAGAAAACCCTGATGTAAGTAAAGATGTATCAAATAATAAATTGATAAGATCTTTTACTGTTTTATCATTTTTATCAGATTCTATTCTATTTCTTAATTCAATAATAATAGCATTGGTTGGATTAATTTCCATAGTTTTTCTACTTGACATATATGTAGAAAGTGAACTATCGCGTAATGCTTGGGCTTTCATAATTCTTTCCATATTTGCGGACCACCCATATTCACCAGTAACCAAAATACAAGGGGAATCAGATAGTCTATCTGATAAAACAACTTTTTCAACTTTTTCACCGAGAATTTCTTTAACTATTTTACACATTTCCTCAAACTTATCTTTTTCTTCTTCTTTTTTTTTATCATCAATTTCATTATTAATCAAATTCAATCCTTCTTTAGTTGCACAAATTAGTTTTTTACCTTCATATTCTTTAAGTTGCTGAACACAATATTCATCAATAGGCTCTGTCATAAATAGTATTTCATAACCTTTTTGTTTTAATTTCTCTAAAAATGGCGAGTTTTCTATCGATTTCTGAGATTCACCTGTTATATAAAAAATCTGGGTCTGACCTTCTTTCATCCTAGATACATATTCTTTTAAACTCGTACCTTCATCCGGGCTACGTGATGATCTATATCTCAATAATTCAGCTAGCTTGGATCTATTTTGACTATCTTCATGAATTCCTAATTTAATATTTTTTGAATATTGTTCATAAAAAATTTTGCAATCCTCTTTATTGTCAGCTATTTCCATTAATGTTTCTAGACATTTTTTAACAATATTTTTCCTAATAACTTTTACAACTTTATTCTGTTGTAATGTTTCTCTAGATATATTTAAAGGAAGATCCTCTGAATCTACAATACCCTTTATAAAATTTAAGTATTCTGGGATAATTTCTTCGCAATTATCCATTATGAAAACTCGCTTGACATATAATTTAATATTATTGTTTTTTTTTTTTGGTTCAAATAAATCAAATGGTGCCCGTTTTGGAACAAACAATAATGCCTTGAATTCTAATTGTCCCTCAACTGAAAAATGCTTTACAGCCAAATGATCTTCCCAATCATTCGTCAAACTTTTGTAAAAAGCAGCATATTCTTCTCTTGTGATTTCTTCAGGCTTTCTAGTCCAAATTGGTTTATTCTTATTTAAAAATTGCCATTCGTGAGTAATTTCTTTTATTTTTTTGGTTTTTTTCTCTGTTTCTTTTCCTCCTGTTTCTTTTTCTTCATCTGAAACATCAACTTCTTTTTCAACTTCTTTTTCAACCCATAAATTAATTGGATATTGAATAAATTCTGAATGTTTTTTTACCAAATCCTTAATTCTTCTTTCTTCTAGATATTCAAGCTGATCTTCTTTAAGATTTAGTATAATTTTCGTCCCTCTACTTAATTCACTTTGATCTGTTCCACGAATTGTGAAACTTCCTCCAGCTGCACTTTCCCATAAATAATTTTGATCTAAATTATTTTTAGTTTCAACAAATACCTTATCTGCGACTAAATAAGCTGAATAAAATCCTACTCCAAATTGTCCAATCATAGAAACATCAGCACCTGCTTGAAGTGCTTCCATGAAAGATTTAGTTCCTGATTTTGCTATTGTACCTAAGTTATTTATTAAATCTTCTTTTGTCATACCAATACCAGTATCGGTTATAGATATTGTTTTTTTACTTTTATCAGCAATTATTCTTATTTCTAATTTTGCTTCAGTATCAAGAACTGATTTTTCTGTCAAGGATTGGTATCTTATTTTATCAAGAGCATCAGAAGCATTTGAAATTAATTCTCTTAAAAAAATTTCTTTATTTGAATAAAATGTATTGATTATTAAACTCATAAGTTGATTTATTTCAGCCTGGAATTCATATTTTTCTATTGTTGTCATTACTTAATTCAATATAAAGAATATTCTAGTTTAAAAAAAATATTCTTATACAATTAAATGAATTATAAATTAATTGTAATAAAATATATAATTATAATTTACAGTGTTATATAATTAATAAAGTTTTTCTTAAATTTTAAAAAGAACTATAAAAATTTATATAAATAAAAGTTTTCCTAAAATTTAATTAAAAATTATTTAATGAAATTAAATATATCTAATCCAAGCACAGGAACACAAAAAATAGTTGAAATTGAAGATGAGAATATTTTAAGAATGTTCTACGATAAAAAAATTTCCTCTGAAATTATAGCAACACCGTTAGGACCAGAATGGAAAAATTATGTTTTTAGAGTAACCGGTGGACAAGATAAACAAGGTTTCCCAATGAAAACTGGTGTATTCACTAATAAAAGAGTTAAATTACTTCTTGCTAAAGGCTCAATTGGTTGCAGGGGCTTCCATATGAGAAAAGGCGAAAAATCAAGAAAGTCAATAAGAGGATGTATTATTTCTCCAGAAATTTCTGTATTAAACTTAATAATAATAAAGAAAGGTGAAACTGAAAATGAATTCGATATTGAAAAAGAAAAAAAATTTTTATATCCTAAAAGATCTAGTAAACTTAGAAAGTTTTTTTCTATTAATAAAGGAGATGACGTTAGGAAATTTTTAATAAATGAAAGGAATGGACTTGGTAAAACTGAACTAAAAATACCGAAAATTCAAAGGTTAATTACTCCAATATCTCTTCAAAAAAAACGTTATTCAACCGCTTTAAAAAAAAAACGTTTATTTGAAGCAAAAAACAATCTAAAGGAATTTGGAAAACTTGTATATGGAAAAAATTAGAAAATCAAATGTGAAAGTTTATTTTTTAAATTGAGCCGGTATCAACAACAAGGTTTATTTTTTAAAATAAAATAAAAGAGTTTTTATTAAAATTAAATGGAATTCGTTGTCCACTAGCCGGATAAAAAAAAGATCCGCTAAATTATAACAGTAATTAAATAGAAACAGGTTTAAAATTTAATATTGTCATATTATAAAAAAATAACACATTAAATGATTATAGCAGAATTTCAGTATGAAAGATATTTTTTTTGAATAAATATTGTTTAAATTTAAAATAAATCTATATTTATAAATACTACAAATGAGAATAAAATGGAATTATCTTATCTATCACGGTAAAAGTGAAATTAACCGAAATTCTATAAATTCCTTGGATATTAACCCTTTTAAAAATTTATTAGTTACAGGTGGACAAGATGCTTTAATTAAAATATGGAATACCAAATCTTTGTCTCCAAAAAAAAAAAATTTATCCAATAAAGAAAAATATAGAAATATTAGTGATAACGAAAATTTTTGTAAAATTTTTGAATTTCATAAACGACAAGTTAATATAGTGCGCTGGAGCTTGAATGGAAAATTATTAGCTTCAGGTGGTGATGATGGCAGATTGGTTTTATGCAGTCACGGTTTTAATAGAAATTTTAATCAATATTTTTTAAAAATTTTCTTTATATTTAATAATATTCAAAACGATATAATTTATATAAATTGGTCACCGGACTCAAAATTCATTTCTGTAATTTCTCTCAATAATATTGTAACAATATATGCTATTGAAAAAAAATATGTTTTTGCACAAATAAATAGTAAAATCTTTTCTATTAAAGGTTCGTGTTGGGATCCAATCGGTCATTTTCTTATAACTCAATCAAATTCTCAGGGAATAAAATTGTGGGACATTTTAAGATGGAAACTCCACAAGACGATAGAATTTTATACCCGGTCAAAAGTTAACATTAAATATCCACAAAAATCTTTTATAGGAAAGCCATCTTGGACTCCATGTGGAAGTTTCTTAATATTTTTTGATAATTTTTCGATTGAACAAAACCATTATCTTAAAGCTATTAGATGGAGTAAAAATTTTACTAAGTACAAGATTTTTTTTCAAGGGAAAAAACAAATAAACATTATTCTGGAAAGTCCAAGAATCTATTCAAGTAATCTATTTTTTAGGACATCTTCAATTATGATTATTACTACAGAAGAAGGAAAAATTTACATTTGGGCACCAAATTTTTCAAAAATAATGCTATCCGTAAAAAATTTATATGGTAAAAACTTTTCTGATATCACATGGGGATTTAATGGATATTGCTTATATCTTTCTACTTCCAAAGGCGATGTATTTTACGTCAATTTTAAACCAACTGAATTGGGTAAAGTTTTGAAAAATACTGATCATATGGAATTGCTAAGAACTTCTTTATTGATTAGAAAATCTTACAAAAAAATTTTTCCCCTCCCGCATTCTCAACCAAAAAAAGAAACAAATATGCTTAACCACAAGCCTTTTTTTAAAACCAATATAATAAAAGAAATACTTTTAAGATTGCTAATTTTCCTTAAAAGTCTCATTTTATCTATAAAAAATCTCGGATGTAAAGTTAGATACAAAAGAATTTGGAATTTTTTGGGCCGAAATTTAAATAAAGTGTTAGTATTTAAGAAATTTTTTTTTGTTGAGGAATATTTAAACCCATTGATTTTTTTATCAAAATTTGATAAAGATCGGTATTTTATTTCGATAAAAATAAAAAATAAAATTTTTTACATTAATAAAAAAAAATCTATGTTTGAAATAAAATTCTCAAGATTAAGAAAATTAATTAATTATTTAGAAAATACTCACTTCATTACAATGATTTATATTAAAAAAAAAAATTTTAACATAGAATCGATTTCAAAAATCAATCTCAAAAAGAGTGCATTAGTTTACAATAATTATATCAAACAAATAAAAATTAGAAACAACCTTATTTACTTAAGTACGACAACAGGAATAATTGAAATAATAAAATTAAATAGTTTTAATGGAATTGCTTTTTTTAATCCATTAAAACCTATTAATCCTTGGCTAAAATTTTCTTTCAAGATATTTTTTAAGAAATGTTCAGGTTTGCTAATTTATTCTTTAAAATGAATATCCATTGGTTAAAATATAAAAAATCATTTCTGGATAAAATACAAATAAACACAAAATTATCGAAACCCTGTTCTAAAATATAATCATACAAGAAGTTTACATAAGGTTTAATTTCTAAAAAATAATAGACCCTGTGATATTGAACCCTATGGTAAATGAAAATTGATCGAAGCAGAACCATTTCTAAGAGTAAAATAATCCCAAGACTCCTTCTTCTATCTTTCTATTTTCCATAAATTTTTAACAAGAGATTAGACTGATTATGATTAAGTCTATATTTATATGATAAAGACAATGTTTTAAATCTTTTTTTACTAAATATTCGATTTTTTTATTCTACTAAAAAGATTTTTTATTTTATATTCCACCTTAAACTACTTTTTCACTAGGTTGTATTTTTTTTTTATTGAGTCTTAAAACTTTCTTGGCTAATTTCTTCTCTTCTATTAAAAATGCTTTAATAATATTTTTTTTTAATGCATGAATAGAAAGACAACCCCCGTAAGGCCTTGAAATGGTCTTATTTTTTTTTGATAAATTAGAATACCGCCTTGAACCAGGAATGGTAAGACCATTTATTTTTGTTTTTTCTATTGAACATGTTCTTGAAGATTTTTTTTTAATCATGTTTAGTGTATTTAACCTATTACCCGGGGTTCTTATTACTCTTATCTTGTTACTTTTTGTAGAATATGAAAAACTACTTCTTTTTACAAATCTATTATTTTTCATAATTAAAATGCTACGTCTTATTTATTGTTAATACTTTAAATTATAATCTAAATAAATTTTCCCAAAACTAAACTAATGAAACAAAAAAAAAAAAATCTGAATATTGATCAGGTTACTGATATAAAAAGATACAAAGAAACTGAAAAAAGATTTAAATCTTATTATTTTAATCCAAAATTTAAAAAAAACTATTTAAGCGAATGTTTATGTCCAATTTACTTGAAATTTAATTTACTTCATCTTTATTTATCTTTAAAAAAAGAATATTATATTAAAAATTTTTTCAAAAACAAAATCTATAAATTTTGTTTTTTAAAAAATTTGTTTTTTTTTTTACATAGAAAAGCACATCTTAGCTTTTTATCTAAAAAAAATCAGGTCCAATTTGATATAATAAGTGGGGAAATTCTAAATATAACAACTCTAAATAAAAAATTTAAAGATAAAAAAAATAAGTTTAAAATTTCAAAAAAAAATAAAATTTTAGTGTTATTTAATTATCAATTTTTAATTTTCGAATGTAAAACTAGGAAAAAAATTAAAAAAGTACATTTTCTTTTTAAAATCAAATTTATGATATGCAGAGATATATTATATATTCTTAATAGGTCTGGAAAAATCGTAGTTACTTTATTAAACCAAAATTTAACCAAAGATTTGATTCTTACAAGATCTAGAAATATCCGAAGTATAAATTTAAAAAAAATAATAGGGTGTAATGAAATAATTGTTATTATAAAATACAATATAGATCGAATTTTTATTTATTTTTTAAAAAATTGGGAAAATATTTTTTTTCTTAGAAATCCAATTTTCTTTACCTTTCAAAAATTACCTAACTTTATAAAATTTATCTGTATCAAAAAATATTTTTTTATTGTTCTCCAATTTAATAATTTAATATTACCATTTCAAATTACTTTTAATGCGACCTGCAAAATTAAACAGAAACATACGTTAAAACCAAAATGTTATAAAAATATTTCATCGATTTCTAGGCAAATTTTACATTATAACATTCTTTTATTTAAAATACAGAAGAACCATTTGAAAAAAATTAAATCTAATAAACAAAAAAAGAAAGATCTAATTTTAGTTTTTAAAAATTGTAAAAAAAAAACTATTTTAACTCCATCTCTATTTGAAAATTGCTTAATCAAAATCAAAGATTTACTCAAATATAAATTGTATAAAAATACCATTTCATCAAATTTACACGGGGATAATTTAAAAATACCTTTCAATAGAATTAACGCTGTTAGCTTGAATCCTCAATTAACTTTCTTGTGTAGAGTTTTTTCTTCATTTCAAAAAATACCATTAAAAAATGTTTTTGATATGATTTTGGTTTTTAAATATCATCTAGCTTCGTTAAAATATAATTTTCACTTTCATGAGTGCTTGTCAAAGTTTTTACAAATTAAAAGAGTAGTGGAATGTGAAATGTTTTTGATGAGAGCTTATGTTTTGTATTCCTGTTAAAATAATTAAAAAAATATATTTTTATATTGGTTGATTTAAATTTAAAAATATAAGGCCCTTTTTAAATTATGCTTTTTTTTAAATTGTATTCTTGATAAATTATATTATTTATGAAAGGAATTGAAAAGTTCACCACCCCAAAAATGAATGTTCCTGAAAAAAATAAGATAAAATGGAAAACAGATCCTGCTATTCCAAATTTCATCCTTTTTAGGATATTTAAAGAGGATCATACTATAGGAAATATAATCCATCACAAACTTTTAGATCTAAAAGGTGTTATTTTTTGTGCATATAAAAAACCACATCCTCTCGAACAATTTATTATTTTAAAGATAGTAACTGATGAGAAAATAACACCTCTTCAAGCTTTAGATTCATGTTTAAAAGATCTATATATAGAACTTTCAGTCATCGAGGAAGAGTTTGGAAAGTTAAATGATTAAATAAGTTAAATATCTTGAATAAATAAAATATCTTAATTAGTTTATAATTGTTTGTTTTTTATAATAAAAAAATAGGATCACTCATAAAAAATTTTAAAATGTTCATATCCTGTAAATAAAAGACAGCTTTTACAATTAAAAAAAAGATTATAAGATTTCCTAATATCTTTTAATTTTAGAATATCTCCTATCTTAAATATAGTTGATATTGAGAGTAGGTGTAATGCGTATTTTAAACCACATTCCAAACCAATTTTCACTAACAAGCTAATGGCACTTATTTTGATACAAATATTAAATTTAAATGTTGTATATTTGATTATTTCAAAAAATTCCTTACACTCAAACGGTTTAAATGAACTTAAAACACTAGACCGGATAAAATCTAAAGGAATATGGTTTTTTTTTTCCATTGAAAAATCTTCATTTTCGGGTTTTGTACTCCCGATACACAGAATTAAAGGACATACAAACCTGAAAAGTAATTGTTTGATAAAAAAGAAACTGTTCTCTGCCAAAAGATTTATATCGTCAATTATTAAAAATCCTCTGATCATTTTCATTTTATTAGTTTTTATCAGTCCTATTAAAATTTCGTCTAGATTTTCACCACTTTTTGAATTAAAATTTACAAATTGATTAGAAAAATACTTCCCCAAAAGATTATCTTTTAGATTTATATTGTCTAACTCTTCTAGTGTTACTAATTCTTCCGTAACTAAAACCTTATCAAACAATATGTTCTCTGAAAGTGAATTAGGATTTTTTCTATTCCCAAAACAATTGGACTCAACTGACTGTTCTTTAAATACATCACCGGTTGTTCTGTTAATTATTATTGAATCACCTATTTTTATATTTTTTTCCACTATTTTTTTCAATAATCCTTGGCTTATGTCATAAAATTTTTCAAAACCATCTAATTGCAAACTAAGAATAGTTTTTTTGTTCGATAGATTGTTTTTTTTATTTATCGTTGTATTTTTAATTTTTAAATTAGATAATTTCCCCTCGACAATAAGGTTTTCTTGATAAAACTTTATCCCTATTGATTTTCTAATTAATTGATTTAAAAATGCGATGCTACATTCTCCTATTGAGTTAATGATAGAACCGTTTGAGAAAACAACAGGAATGTTTTGTCCAATCATACGACTTAATTTTTTTATGGAAAATGATTTTCCAGTTTCTGAAAGTCCTATTAGAAGAAATAGTTTATTCTTGGATCTTTTTATAATATAGGTACTTAATATTAGATCTAAAATAGTTTTAATTTCGATATTTCCAAAAAATTCTTTTTTTAAAAAATTATATTCATGAAATGAATTCATATATAACATTTTAATATTCAATAATTGATTTTAATTTAAAATCCAAAATTTATTTTATATTTATAATATTATATTTTTATTTACAAAAAAAAAATTATTATTTGTTAGAATTGAAATTATCTTGTAATCTTTTAACCATCAACAAAATCTTTTTGTCCAATTTTATCTTATCTAAAGATAAAGATTTATTAAATCCGAAGTATTTCATTAATAGACCACCAAAACTAGCATATATAAAAATTCTACCACCCTCTATCCCTGAATGAAAAATAACTCCATGCATAACATATTCATAATCTTTTGTATAACTAAAATCTTCCCAATTTTCAAAATTGAATATATTTTTTCCTACAATATTATTTTTACTGTCATAAAAAGGCGATTCTTTTAATAAAATTTCTATTTTATCTCCTTCTTTCAGAATAAATAAATCGGAATTAACATCCAAGATTATCTCACTATTGTTTAGTCTAGATTTTGCGTAAATTCTTGAAACCTTGGAAAATATTTTGTTTAAGACTTTTACAGTAGGTTTTGAAGAATCTTTTGGAATTTTATCAATCTCCCTGATTTCTAAGATTTCGTTGATCATCAAGATTAATAAAAAAGATTACTACAAAAAAAGTTTTAGCTAAAAATTTAGTTTTTAAAATTTTCTTCTTTAATATTTACAAGGCGTGAATCAGTATTGATTTTTCTTGGAGAAAATTGAATAATATTATCGGTTAATGATTGTTTTGTTAGACCTAATTTTGTTTTCAATAAGTTATTGTAAAAAATAGAAATATCGTCGAGTAGAACCCCATATGAGCTTTTAGGAAGTTTTTCTAAAATACATATCAATAATTTAATTCCATCTAAAAGTCCAACATCAATTTCCACAGGTTTTATTTTACTACTTAAGAAATCATAGGAATCCAACAATGACAATTCTTTACTCAAAAATGAATAAAACATTTCTTCCTTGAAAATCATTTTTTTTAAATTTACCAATTTTTTTAGAGTTGTTTCAGGGGTTTCGTCTTTACTATATCTTATCTTATTTTGCCAAGCAGAAATTGCAGCTGTCAAAACAATCCAAATTGAAGCGACATTAATTTTGTCATTTGTAATAACTTGACTAAAGTTTAGTTCTCTATTTTCATCTTGTAACATCTCCTTAACAATTTTTTCAGCGACAATTAATGATTGTGTGATAGGCTGATCAATCAATTGAATATTTTCTAAAATTTTTTCCCGTAAATAATTTATTTTATTGTCATTTGTCTTATTTTTTTCAGTTTCTTCACCCTTTAATTTTAACGCTGTAATTTGATATAACAAAACATATGATATATTATCTCTATTCAAAAAGCAAAATTTTAAAAAATCATTATTAACCTCATTCGATTGTAATTCTAATATAATACTATCTAAAGGTAGATTCACTATCTGTCGTTTTTTTTTCATACTCAATATGTTGTTATAATTAAACTTTGAGCTAATGTTTAATTTGGTATTTTGGATTTTCACAGGAGAAAACTTTCGAAATGAAGAACTAGAGTTTCCTCCGGTTGGTACTGAATTAAAATTTCTAATCGATAGTTTATAAAAACAAAACATTAGAAACTTAGGGACCGCACTTATAACTTATTAAAATTTTTTAATCTACTTTAAATTAAAAATGTTCTTTTTAAAATTATCGAATTATTCCGTAATTTTCTCCAGTCTTTTTCCAATCGATACTAGAAAAAAAAGGGTTTTTATTATATTGAACTGAAAAAATATATCTTGTGTAATGCATAAAAGCATTGTGAGCTTTTAAATGAATTTCTTTTCGGTTGTTAATTAAACTTATGATTGTTTCTGTTACTCTTGTTAACTGATTTCCTCTTACTTTTATTTCTAAAGGAGAGATAGAAAATTTCTTTAAAGCATCAAGGAAATACATTTCCATCTTCGTTAGAATTAATAAAGACCTCCCAGTTTCCGATAAACGACCGGTTCTTCCTACTCGATGAAGATACATTTTAATATTTGGAGGACAATCATACTGAACAACCCAATCGATAGATTTTAAATCTAAGCCTCTCGAAACTATATCAGTTGAAAAAAGTATACCATTGATAGTTTGATTAAATGAGATAAAATTCATTGTCCTCTCAAATTGATTTAATCCCCCATAGATATTGAATAATAAAAAATTTTGTCTTAAGATCTTAAATAAACTATAAAAGAAATTAACTTGTTTGTTAGTGGAAAATATAACAATGGTTTTATTATTCGAATGAGAAAGCAGAAATGAATATAGAAAATTTGTTTTTTCATTAAAATCAATTGTGCAATAATATTGATAAATACTTTTAGGAATAATATAGGAAAGGTTAAAATTATTGTTCCAAAAAGGGTTTAATTTCTTGCTAGATAGAAAAGTTGGATTATTTAAGTTCAACCTAACAATGTCCTTTAATTTTGTTGTAAGTGTGGCACTAAACAAAAGAGTCTGTTTCTTTTTTGGAATAAAATTTAAAATTTGTAAGAAAGATCTTTTAAATCCCAAATCTAAAATTTGATCAACTTCATCAACAGATAAAATTTTTAAAAAATCAAGAGTTAATATTTTACTGATTAAAATTTTTTGGCATAAAATCCCTATTGTTGCAATAATAATTGAATTATTATCAAATTTATTTTTTTTTGTACCACCAATTAATAAACCAACATTTAAGGGATATATAAAAGAAATTTTTTTACAAATAGAAAAAATCTGTATGGCCAGTTCTCTGACAGGGCAAATAATGCACCCCCCTATTTTATCAAGATTTGTCCAACTCTTATGATAGAGAATTTCGAAAGTTGGTATTATAAAGCATAAAGTTTTTCCAGAACCAGTTTTCGAAGAGACCATTATATCACAACCCACTAATGAAATAGGAATACTTTTTATTTGAATTTTAGTGGGATAAATGTAACCCATTGAATTTAATTTTTCAACCATTATCTGTGAAATAGAAAAGGAATTAAATTTTGTTTTAAAGCAATACAATTGGTTATTTTTAGAACTAATAATCTCTTTTTTCTTAATCTCCATATATATAATTTTATTATTTTATTGTTGATGTTTATAATTTTAACATTTTTAAATAATTTAACATGATGAAAATTACTAGAGTCTATGAATGTTGAATATATTTCATTTCGCTGATAATTAAATTTAAATTCATTTTTTAATAAATAGAGGATGAATTTACCAATTTGAAGTATGCATTTTTGTTTTATAATGTCAAAAAAAAATGCTCATGTAGCATTGGATTTTTTATTATTTTCTGTGAAACTAATTAACATAAAAAGTATTATGAATTTTTTAGTAAAGGGGTACCTCAAATCACTATTTGTTTATCTTTTCTTTTTAATTAATTAACAGAATTGTTTTTTAATTAATTAAGAAATATTTTTTAAAAATTGATTAATTTCAAAAAATTCAATTTAAATTTTATTTATAAAAATATTTATAAAATTTTATTTTTTAATACAAAAAAATTTATGTTACGTAAAAATCTTATTTAAAATTTTTTTGTATAATATAGAGATTTAACCAATTGAAAATTTCCAAGATACCTATAATTTATAATTTTTAAATACAATCTAAATTTTTCAGATTAAAAAACAACTCTAAAAATTTCTCATTTAGATTTTGATAAATTTGTTATTGAAATTAAAAGATTAGGTGATTTTTAAACGGATTTGATTTATCTGATAAAAACTATAATATATATGAAATAGGTTTTTTTCAAGAATTCCATTATGTTACTTTGTCTACAATTACCAATTTTAAATAATTCTATATTAGAAACAATTAAATCAATCTAGGTTTGAAGTAGTTCAAAGTTTACAATATGATTGTAAATTTCTTTTTTATTAAAGATTTTAAAATTAACATCTTTTTTAATAACTGCTAATTCAATGTCCGAATTCTTCAACCTTCCTTCTGTTGCTTCATTTAAACTAAAAAAACTGGCAAACAAGGTTTCTTCACATGTAATGTATTTATTCCATCTTTTATTTAAAAAGTTTAGACCATGATTTGATTTTTTACCAATAATATTAGCTTTTATATAAAAAACATCTCCATCAGGATTAAGTTGGAATAAATCGGGACCTTCGTTGGCGAATCCAATTATAAAAACACACAAACCGAAAGGTCTAACACTGCTTGAATAGGTGAACTCTTGAAAAAAATATGCAAGTTCTGTGATTAGCATTCTTGCAGATATTTGCTTACCAAAAATAAAAGAGAAGTTTTTAGCAATTTTTCTGGCTCGTTTTACAACTATCTTTAAATCAGTTTTCAACCCACAGCCGGCTAAACCTAAGCTTTTATCGACTATAAATATTTTAGATAATTGTTCTGACATTTTATCATCTTCGTTCAAATTTTGTTTAGCCATAATACAAACGCTATTTTTATCTTTGAGTGGTATGATAGTTCATATTAGATATGTCGTTAAAGGATTCAATATAAAAAAAAAATTACCTAACGAATACTTACTTTTAATAGCCACAATAGGATTACATAAAGTTATAGTTTTAAAGGCATAATCAGTTTGAGATAATCGACCTCGTGAGTTAAATACAGCTTCAATATAATTTGTCATTTTAAAACTAAATGAAAAAATATTTTAAAAATTAATGTATTACAAAAATTTAATAAATTTATTAAACATTCCTTTTAAAATCTTAGTTAAATTGTGCTTTTTTAAACCAAATTCGATCTTGATATCATTAAAATTTTTAAGTTGGAGACCAAGTGAAATTAATACAAGCAATTCTGATAGATTCAATATCTTTTTTTCTAAAAATTCCCACAAACAACTTTTTGAAATGATTGGGATTAGATAAGTAATTATTTTAAAAGAAACGATTGACATTTTAGAAAAAATCAACAATCTTTTTAAATCAAGACTACTATAATATTTTTTTAAAACTCTTTTTGTTGTTTTAATTTTACAACTTTCAATTATATTAAAAATTATATTCGTAGATAAATATTTGAAATCCATACTACACAGAGATAAGAACTCTTTTAAAAATTCTCTTTGAAAGAAATCTGTCCAGTAAAAACTTTCTTTATTAGACTTTGAAAATAATCTTATCATGACACATACGGTTTGTTTCCAATAAATTTCTCTTTTTGATTTTACTAGTATTAAGGAAAATCCATTTTTTAACCAAAAACACAAGAGTTTAGGTGAAATCGAAAAAGAAACACCAATATAATCAATTGATGGTTGATATCTCTCCTGGAGATCTATTAATAGTGCACAAAGAATCTTTTGATCTTCGTTTAAATTGTTAGATTTTAGTGATAAATTCCTTTTTTTATCAATACAAAATTTTTTCAGTAATTCAATTGCTCGTGTCCCATAACCCATATCTTGAACATCTGGTTGCGTGGTAATTCGAATGATACGAATTCCCGAGAGTTCACCGAAACTTGAATCCTGAAAATGGGTCGATATAATCCATGGAAGTAAATCACCTGTACTAAATTTTTCATTAATTAAATTACTTTCCATATAAACTCTGGATATTTGTCCTTCATATGAAAAATGAATGGCACTAAGAATATCTGGTAAAAAATTTGCTACAAAAGTTAAGGGCGAGGTCAAAACTAAAATTCTATGCGAAGGAGCATCTGCTAAAAGTTGAAGGTCATCAGGAGAATTTCGGTAGTGTGATGAGGAAAAAACTGTCATTATTTTTTGAAGAAATTGTTTTGCTATTTTATGAAAAGAAAAAAGTGAATTTCTATCAACCAAAAATAATTGACAAATTCTAGGATCTGGGCATCCTGAAATGAGATTAGGAGAATTGATAGAATCTAAATATAAAAAAGAATTTAACCAACTTTCAACAGGATCCCCAGTAGAATATCTGATTGGTTCCTCAAGCATCATTTCCTTAAGCACTCGTTTTTTACAAGAATTAAAATTATGATTTTCCACAAAATATTTTCGTTTTAGATTTTCTACTAATTTTAAGGTAAATTCTTTACCAGTTCCTTCATAACCTGAGGTCGTGGAACTCATAAAAATTAAAAAGGCTCCATCTAATTTTTCTAATTCTTTGTACGGTATTAGAGCAGCTTCATCGATAATTAGAAGTTCAATTTGACTTTTTTTTTCTTCTATTTCGGCAAACGGTACAAATTTTATTGTCTGATGATGCGTTACATTGACAATCACAGTATCAATATTTTTTAACTTTGAATTTTGAATCACTTCGAAATCTTTTCCTTCTATATAATTAAGAATTTTCAATCCAATAAATAAAAAGGCAAAAAAACAATTTAAATTTTCTGGATTAGCTGCAGTCACGACAATATTACTTAATCCGTAAGAGATCGCTGCTGCTGCGGACAGGCCTATAACTGCGGATTTACCCCTTCCTCTAGCTGATGTTAAAATAACTGTAGAATTAAAATTTTTATTTGATATTGTTTCAGTGAAAGTGAGAAGTGCTCTAGCTTGGTCAAAAGTTTTAGTTTTTGCCAGAAGACTAGATAAAGGTTCCATGTTAATTGTGTTGTCTATTAATTCACGAAATAGCTTTTTCTTTCTTTCATTTGTTATATTTAAATGGATTTTTTCTATTTTTCCAGAATAAATTAGTTTTAGGTTTTTTGAGAAATTAGTTATATCTTCATTTAAATGTAAAAAAGTTGCACAATCTGAAAGAGAGAAAATAAAATTTTTGATGAATCTACTTGTTATTGTAGAAAAAACATGGCTATTCCAATTTTTATGTACGTTTAATGAAACTTTTCTTAAATTTTCAATTGAGTTGACTGTCTCAATCATAAATATAATAATTCCTCCTCCTTCTATTGTTTCAATAACTCTAGCAAGAATATTAGGACTAATAGCTTCAAAATCTTCTAATATACAGATTCCATATGTGTTACCTAAAATTTTTCGAGTTTGATCATAATAACAATAAGTTATATCCAATTTTTTCAAAAAGTCTTCTTGTTTTATCGTCTTATCTTTTTTGGTGCTAAAAATTTCTGATTTTCTAGTTTTATTTTTAAAACACCATAAAAGCGAACTTCTTTTTTGGGAAGAGCTTTTAACCCACAAATAATGAATATTTTGTAAAACCTTTTTTATTTCATTTCCGGTAATAAGAAGTAAAGATCTGAAACGATGTTTAGAAATATATTTCATGATCTTTGAAAAAGTGGATATATCATCATTATCCATTTAAAAAACTATAATATTTTTATATATATAATAATTTTATTGGAAATATAAAATAATATAAACATTCCTTATGGTATGAATTTGATCACTATTTTGGTTAATGTTTTAAATATCAGAAATATACTTTTTTCAGTTTTTTTAAAAAGACAAATTTATTGTGAAATCGACATCTTAATAATGTAAAATAAAATTTTAATTTTATATTATTAAACTAATCAGAATTTAAATTTATAAATTTTTAACCTTTCATCTCTATATTATCTCGAATTTTAAAAATTCATTAAAATCAATTAAAAAATGATTAATATATAAAACTTTAAGTATATTAAATTACTATGTTACCTTTTATAACATTTCCAAACAATCTTATCCGTTCTCAAAACCTGCAAAGTTCATCACTTCTTAAAATGAAGGTACGATACAAAAAGTTTTTTTTGGAACCAAGTAAAAACTTTAAAAATTCCACTCTTCCTCAAAATAAGAAATTAAAATCAGAAAATATTGTGGAAGAATTTTCTTTTAATAAAAAAATAGAAAAATTAATATCTTTGAGCAGTTTGTTTTTTTTTATTCTTTTTGCATCTAACCCCAAATTTTTTGAAATTAATGGTATTTCTTCAGTTTTTAGTTCTAAATTTTCAAACAAAACCACTTCCCAAAAACTTTCTCAGGTTCCTGTTTTTGCAGTAACAAATGCAACTGGACAACCATATTTAGCAAATAACTCAAATGGGGAACAAATAGGCTTAATATTCTTTTCTCAAGAAGATGCACTTTTAATGCTAAAGAGTATGCAAAAAACACACCAAGCATTGGAAGCCCGAATTTATATAATGGGTTTAGATAAAGCATATCGCATGGTTACATCAAATGCATCACCAAGTGGCATAAGAGGGAATTTAGGCCAAGAATTAGAGATGATATTTAGGTTTTATCCAGATCAAAAACAAGTTAAACATGCAAATAATTTATTAAAAAATTTCATTGTAATGGATGGGTTCCAGGGTGTTCCCATTTTTATTGCAGATGGTTTAACAATACGGAAAGGAAATGAAGAAATAATACCTATTTTTTTTACAAAGCAAGATTTAGAAGAGTCTTGGTCCAAAATGTGCAAACATAACCCAGACCAACCTCACAACCCAGTTATCCGAATTATTAACCTTTTAGAATTAATTATGCATATGGAAGAAAGTCCAAACGACTATGAAAACTTTGGATTTTTCCCACCTTCTGAAAGCGTAGATTTCGTCCAGAGAGAAAGTAAGAAAAATCCATCTTCACGAATTGTTCATGGAATATTTCAAAAAATATAAAACTAACCTCTAAATTTTAAACATATGATGTATTAAATGACAAAGCATATATATGATCAATGATTAAAAGAATTTTCTGATGTTTTTCATTTTTTATTAATATTTTAAAAAAGATTTTTAACTAAAAGTCAAACTAATTTAAGAGGTCATAACCAGTAAAACACCAAGACCAGTTGGTATTATCTTGGAAATTTACTAAGCAGGGCGACAATCCTTTATTTCCACTTTTCCCGTGTATACAGTCTCCACTTAAGGTTATGATATCTTCACTAAAGCGTGCGACATGGGTGATTTAGTAACTCTTTTTGTTGTTCCAGGCACCCGTTTCCCCCGTCTAAATCATTGAATTTTTTTTTTTGGCCGATCAAAGCCTAGCTCACCTTTTGTTTTTTTGTCTGCTGCGACATTACGCATGATAAGAGGTTAATTTTGAACTAACAGTATGGTGGTGAGAGGAAAAGGTACACGCGATCCTCTCCTCCCTATTTTTTCCCTTCTTCCCCTCCTTTTTCCCTCCTCCTTTT
>Ga0105052_10001945_pt1 | contig 26147 bp, 31 predicted proteins | sample FRY03_FD_78094 | JGI IMG/M metagenome (GOLD analysis project Ga0105052, IMG submission 78094) | Freshwater microbial communities from Lake Fryxell liftoff mats and glacier meltwater in Antarctica - FRY-03 | ecosystem: Environmental > Aquatic > Freshwater > Ice > Glacier meltwater ... | reverse complement strand
GCAGAAGGTGTTTGACGCCCTCAAGATCACGCCCGAAGAAGCCCAGCTCCAATTCGGTTTCCTGCTCGACGCCCTGCAGTACGGTGCCCCGCCGCACGGTGGCCTGGCCTTCGGTCTGGACCGCATCGTCACGCTGATGACGGGCGCCGAATCGATCCGCGATGTGATCGCGTTCCCGAAGACCCAGCGCGCCCAATGTTTGTTGACCCAGGCGCCGAGTTTGGTGGAAGAAAAGCAGCTGCGCGAGCTGCATATTCGGGTGCGCAACCCGGATGCGGTGAAAGCAGGCTGAGCTTCTCGGGCGGCAGAATGCGAGGGCGCTGTTTGAGCGCCCTTTTTTTCTCTTCAGGAGCTGCGCGTGTCCCTCCCCTCGTACCAGGAACTCATTCCGACCGTCTTGCGCACTTTGGAAGCGCATGACGAAGCTGGTATGGATGAGATGGAGAGCCTGGCCATGCAGGAATTTTCTCTCTCAGATGTTGAGCGCGAGGCGCTCCTCCCCTCGGGACAGCAGCGGGTCCTGCGAAACCGAGTCGGTTGGGCCAAGTGGCATTTGGAAGACACCGGCCTTGTCGAAACCATTCGCAGGGGGCGCTACCGCCTCACCACCAAAGGGCGTTTTGCGCTGACAGATCCCCAGGGAGCGATCGCTGAAGTGATGGGGCGGCGCAAAGAGCGGTTGCAAGCGAACCGAGCGGCAGGTGCTGGCGCTGTGGATGCCATGCCTCAAGTCGCCCTTGCGGACGCAACGCCGGAAGAGAGCATTGAGCGCGCACACCAGTCGATTCAGCAGGAACTTGCCCATCAGCTGCTGGCCAGTATCCAGTCAGCCAGCCCACGTTTTTTTGAGCAACTGGTGGTCAAGCTGCTGCTCAAAATGGGCTACGGCGGAAGCCGCCAGGAAGCGGGCGAGGCGGTGGGCCGTTCGGGAGATGGGGGCATCGACGGCATCATCAACGAGGATCGCCTGGGGCTGGACGCGATCTATCTGCAAGCCAAGCGGTGGGAAGGCTCGGTTGGGGAGGGACCGATCCGAGACTTCAAAGGTGCGCTTGACGCGAGGGGTGCACAAAAGGGCGTTTTCATCACCACCAGCACGTTCACGCCCGCTGCCAAGGACGCTGCCCGCAACAGCCGCTCCTACAGAATCGTCCTCATCGACGGTGCCCGCCTCGCCGACCTTATGATCGAGCACGACTTGGGCGTCTCGGTGGTAGCAACTTACCAGCTCAAACGCATCGACTCCGATTTCTTCGCCGACCAGTGAGATCGGGAGCCAGCGAGCAGCCTGAGCGGTCTGTCCCAGGCCTTTTTTGTGCGATGCTGTCATAAGCATTTTTCAACCCACGGAGAACCACCATGAACGACAGCGCCAGCGAAACCCAGATCAGCAAGGAAAAACTGGTGCGCGATCTGCAGCGCGTGATCTCAGATGCCGAAGAGTTGCTGAACGCCACCTCCGATCAGACCGAAGGCAACGTGGTGGAGCTGCGCGAGCGCATCCGCGGCAACCTGATGGACGCACGCCACAAGCTCGGTGACATCGAAGATGCGTTCATGGTCAAGACCAAGGAAGCGGCGCGCGCCACCGACGACTACGTGCACGAGCATCCCTGGCTCGCCATCGGCACCGCCGCCAGCGTCGGCCTGGTGATTGGGCTGCTCATCAGCCGTCGCTGAGCGGCATGGAGACCAACCCACCGCTGCGCCTGGCCGCCTCGCTCAAGGGTTTGGCGGGGACCGTGCTGACGCTGCTGCAGATCCGCTTGGAGTTGCTGAGCGTGGAGGCGCAGGAGGAGGTGGCGCGCGTGGCGAGCCTGTTGTTATATGGTGCGGTGGCGGTGATTCTGCTCGCCCTTGGGCTGGGTTTCGCGGCTATCCTGATCACGGTGGCGCTGTGGGACACGCAGCGGCTGCTGGCTCTGGCGGTGTTCACTACGCTGTTCCTGGTGCTTGGTGGCGTGCTGGCCTGGCTGGCTTATCAGCGCATCCGGCGAGGCTCGGTTTTGTTTGCTGCGAGCTTGGCCGAGCTTCGGCAAGACCGCGAGCAGTTGAGGCCCTGAACGATGGCGTTTTCTGCTGAACAGCTCGCACAGCGCCGCCAAGTCTTGATGTTGCGTTCAGCGGCGCTGCGCCAAGTCTTGCATGCCGATTTGCACAATATCACGCCCGCTTTCATGGTGGCGAACCGCGCGCAAGATGCCTGGATCTGGCTGCGCGCAAGGCCGCTCGCGGTGCTGCTGCCTCTGGTGGCTGTTGGCGTGACCTGGGTGGTGCGAAAGCCCGCGCGTCTGGTCAGCTTGCCGCTGCGTGCTTGGTCGCTCTGGCGCCTGTGGCAGCGCCTGGCGCTGCGGCTGCGCTGAGCCTGCTGATGGCAGCTTCCCGAATGTTCAAGATTCCGCAGTCGGTGCTGGTCGTGATCCACACGCCAGCGCTGGAGGTGCTGCTGATCGAGCGTGCCGACGTGCCCGGATTCTGGCAGTCGGTGACCGGCTCGAAAGACGACGAGCACGAGACGTTTGAGACTACGGCGGAGCGCGAGGTGATGGAGGAAACCGGCATCCTTGCCCGGGCGCCGGTCAACCAGTTGCGCGACTGGGGGCTGGAGAACGTGTACGAGATTTATCCGCGGTGGCGCCACCGCTACGCGCCGGCGGTGAGCCACAACACCGAGCACCTTTTTGGCCTCTGTGTGCCGGCACCCTTCCCGGTGCGTTTAAGCGCTCGCGAGCACCGCAACCAGATTTGGTTGCCCTGGGCGCAAGCCGCCGAGCGCTGCTTCTCGCCATCCAATGCCGAGGCCATCGGCTGGCTTCCTCGGCTCGCCGGTCTGGCGGCGCATGGTGCCTGACCCCATGCTGCGGCGCACCGGCTTTTGTGCCCCAATGACCTAACGGCTGGTGGCTAGTTAGAGCTATGGGCATTCTTCGCGTCGTCACCTACAACATCCACAAAGGGGTGCAGGGAATTGGGCCGTCGCGGCGATTGGAGATTCACAACCTCGCGCACGCGGTTGAGCAGTTCGATGCCGACATCGTGTGCTTGCAAGAAGTGCGCAACCACCACCGCAAGCTGGAGAAGCAGTTTACGCGCTGGCCCGCGCTGAACCAGGCGGGCTATCTGTTGCCCGAGGGCTACGAGTCGGTCTACCGGACCAACGCGGTGACCCGCCACGGTGAGCACGGCAACGCACTCTTGTCGCGCTGGCCGGTGCTAAGCAGCGCACACACCGACGTGTCCGACCACCGCTTTGAGCAGCGCGGCTTGCTGCACGCACTGCTGCTGGTGCAAGGGGTTGAGGTGCATGTGGTGGTGGTGCACTTCGGGCTTATCCACGCTGGACGCAAGCGCCAGGTGAAGCGCCTGGGCGAGTACATTGCGCGCGAACTGCCCCCAGCATCGCCTTTGATCGTAGCGGGCGACTTCAACGACTGGGGCGCCAAGCTGCTCCGGCCGATGGCCGACCTGGATCTGAAAACCTTCGACAGTCTGCGCCTGCCCACCTACCCAGCGCGCCTGCCGCTGCTGCACCTGGACCGCATCTATGTGCGCGGTTTGCGCCCGCTGAATGCCTGTGTCCCGCACGGTCGCATATGGACGCGCATGTCGGATCACCTGCCGCTGATCGCCGAGCTGGAGCTGTAATGCAGCCCGCCCCCTTGGTGTCGCGCCAGCCAAGGCTGGGCAGCATGCGGGGCGGTCACCAGCTGTTGCTGCTGGAGGGCGGGACCGCCTTGTTCCCGGCGCTGGTGGCGGCGATGGACATGGCGTGCTCTGTGGTCCATCTGGAAACCTACATTTTTGAGTTCGCTGGCGAGGCACTGAGCGTGGCCGAGGCACTGGAGCGCGCTGCGCGCCGGGGGGTGCAGGTGCGGCTGGTGGTCGACGGGGTGGGCACGCCGCGTGTGCCAGACGAATGGCAGCAGCGTTTTGCCAAGGCGGGTGTGCGTTGGCGGGTTTATTCGCCACTGGGCCGTTTCGGCGTGCTGATTCCCAGCAGCTGGCGCCGGTTGCACCGCAAACTGTGCGTGATCGACGGCACGGTGGGCTTTTGTGGCGGCATCAACATCATTGACGACCAGGACGATGGTGCGCTGGGTCGTCTGAACGCGCCACGCCTCGATTTTTCGCTGCGCGTCACCGGCCCGCTGGTGGTGGAAATGACCGAGACCATGGAGCAGCTCTGGTGGCGCCTGCAGGCGGCGCGCAAGGCGCGCCAGCGCGAGTTTCGCGCCGCCTGGGAGGCGCTGCGCGAGACCAACCCGGTAGGCGATTTTTCTCGGCTGTTGGGCAAGTTCGAAGCACGCACCGGTCTTGGTCGCCGCCCTCTGACCCGCGGTGCCCGCGACGATCGCGATGAGGTGGAGGAAGTGGTCGAGGTTCTGCTGGGCGTGGACGATGCGCGTGCGGCACTGCTGCTGCGCGACAACGTGAGCCATCGGCACGATATCGAGCGCGATTACCTCAAGGCGATTGGGGGTGCGCGCCAGCACATCGTGATCGCAAACGCCTATTTCATTCCCGGGCGCAAGCTGCGCCGCGCGCTGATCCTGGCCGCTGCGCGGGGGGTACGGGTGCGTTTGCTGCTGCAGGGGAAATACGAGTATTTCATGCAGTACCACGCAGCGCGTCCGGTGTACAAGACGCTGCTGGACGCGGGCATTGAAATCCACGAGTACGCGCCCAGTGCCCTGCACGCCAAGGTGGCTGTCGTGGACCAGCGCTGGGCCACAGTGGGCTCTACCAACCTCGACCCGCTGTCGCTGTTGCTGGCCCGCGAGGCCAATGTGAGCACCACCGACGCGCGTTTTGCCGCGCTGCTGCACGATTGCCTCGACACCATTTTACAAAACGGCTCAACGCCCCTTGACCCTCTGTGGCTCGGTCAGCGCCCGTGGCATCAGCGCGCACTCGATCTGCTGGCGTTTGCTGTGATGCGTACCCTGCTTTTCTTGACGGGCCACCGTTACTGAGCGCCAGAGACCTCGGCTAACCTGTCTATCTTCGGGGCTCTCAGGCCGGTGGTAGCATGCGCCATGTTGACGAAAAACGACTCTCCCCTTCTGCCCGCAGAGCACCCTGACAGCGAGTTTGGCGTGCCTGTTTCGGTAAAAATCCGCGAGCGCATTCAAGCGGCACGCAAACGGTTTCACTCCAATGACAACATTGCCGAGTTCATCCGCCCGGGCGAGCTTGACGCGCTATTGGTTGAGGTCACAGGCAAGATGCAGGGCGTGCTCGACAGCCTTGTGATTGATCTGGAGAACGACCACAACACCGGCGACACCGCACGCCGGGTTGCCAAAATGTACATCCGCGAGGTGTTCAACGGCCGCTATGTCAAAGGCCCGGCGGTCACCGAATTCCCGAACGCCGAACACCTCAACGAGCTGATGATCGTGGGCCCAATCACCGTGCGCAGTGCCTGTAGCCACCACTTTTGCCCAGTGATCGGCAAGATTTGGATCGGCATCATGCCCAACGAACACACCAACGTGATCGGTATTTCAAAATACGCGCGGCTGGCCGAGTGGATCATGGGCCGACCGCAGATCCAAGAAGAAGCGGTGGTGCAGCTGGCCGATCTGATTCAAGAGAAAACCCAGCCTGATGGCCTGGCCGTCGTGATGGAAGCCAGCCACTATTGCATGGCCTGGCGCGGTGTGAAGGACATGGACAGCAAGATGATCAATTCGGTTATGCGCGGTGCTTTTCTCAAGGACCCCAACCTGCGGCGCGAATTTCTGTCCTTGATTCCCCGCAAAGCTTGACCAACAATCCGAACTCCTGCTAGATATTCATGCTCGTCCGACTGCTTTACGTCAGCCGCGCCGTCGAAAAAGACAGCGCTGATGTCATCGAATCCATTCTTGAATCGTCCCGCTCGCACAACCTTGGCAACGGCATCACCGGCGTGCTGTGCTACGGAGGCGGTGTGTTTCTGCAAGCGATCGAGGGTGGTCGCAGCGCGGTGAATACGCTCTACAACCACATCGCTACAGACGATCGACACACCGACGTGGTGCTGCTCCATTACGAAGAGATTGAGGAACGTCGCTTCGGCGGCTGGACCATGGGGCAGGTCAACCTCTCCAAACTCAACACATCCATCGTGCTGAAGTACTCCGAGAAGCCCCAGTTTGATCCCTATGGTGTTTCTGGCAATGTGTCACTCGCCTTGCTCCAAGAGCTAATGGCCACTGCCAGCATCATCGGTCGCGCCTGATTCTTTCGGCCTCACACGCCGCAGTCGCTTTCGCAGGCACTGCGGCTTTTCTGTTGGTTGCCCGCTGCCGCTTGGCCGTCAGTGTGTCAATGCTGGCCTGGGAATGAACATGGAACCCGCCTTCACCACCCTGCTGGGCTGCGACTTCACCAGCGCGCCATCGCGGCGCAAGCCGATCACGCTCGCAGTGGGTCGGATTGACCGCGGTCGTGTTTTGTTGCAGCGCGTGGAGACATGGGACACTCTGGACGCCTGGGCCACGCGTCTTGCGCAGGACGATGGCACGCCTTGGGTGGGGGGCTTCGATCTGCCGTTTGGCCTGCCGCGCGAGCTGGTCACCACGCTGGGTTGGCCCACCGACTGGTTGGCTTGCATGCGCCACTTTGCGAGCCTGAGCCGTGAGCAGGTCCGAACTGGGTTCGCCAGCTTTTGCAACGCGCGGCCGGTAGGCAGCAAGTTTGCTCACCGCGCCACCGACAGGCCGGCTGGCTCCAGCCCCAGCATGAAGTGGGTCAATCCGCCGGTGGCTTTCATGCTGCACGCAGGCGTGCCCCGCTTGCTCAACGCAGGCGTCGAGCTGCCCGGCCTGCACCGTGGCAATGCTCAGCGCGTGGCACTGGAGGCCTACCCCGGTTTGCTGGCGCGCAGCGTGCTGGGACGCGCTTCCTACAAGAGCGACGACAAAGCCAAACAGACGCCCGATCGTTTGATTGCTCGCAAGACCCTGGTACATGCGCTGGAGGGCGGCCAAGTGCCGTTGTTGCAGGCCGCAGGTCTGCGCCTGAAGCTCAGCCATGCGCAGCGCGATGCGTTGGCAGACGACCCCAGCGGCGATACGCTGGACGCGGTACTCTGCCTGCTGCAGGCGGCCTGGGCGCTGCGCCAGCACGAAACCGGACACGCCAGCTGGGGACTGCCCGAATTCGACCCACTGGAAGGCTGGATCGTGAGCGCCTGATCGCCCACCGTGCGCCTGCCACAATCGTCTGTAACCCCCTCGCGCCCACACAAACCCAACGAACGAACTTCCATGGCTCCTTCTTTTGCCTACCCGACTGTGCTGCCTGCCGACCTGCGGTTTGCTTTCATCGAAGCCTCGTGGCATGCCGACATTGTCCACCAGGCGCGCGATGCGTTTTTTGCCACAATGGCCGAGGCCGGTGTCGGTGCCGAGCGGATCGATCTGTTTGATGTGGCGGGCGCTTTTGAGATTCCGCTGCACGCGCAGTGCCTGGCGCGCTCGGGTCGTTACGCAGCCATCGTTGGCAGCGCACTGGTGGCTGACGACGGCATCTACCGCCACGACATCGTCTCCACCACCGTGGTGCGCGCGCTGATGCAGGTGCAGCTGGAGACCGGGGTGCCAGTGATCTCGGCCGTGCTCACGCCCCACCACTTCCACGAGCACGCTGAGCACCGCAAGTACTTTCTCAAGAATTTTGCGGTCAAGGGCACCGAGGCCGCGATGGCCTGCCTGCAGACGGTCGCCGGGCTACGCGCGTTGTCCCGCAGTTGACGGTGTGAGCACTTGGGCCATGCAATGGGCACTTCGCTGTGGTGGCGCACTGGTGTGGCTCGGCTGTTTCGTGCTCTTGCTGGGGTCGCCCGAGATCGCCTCAGCCCAAGAAGCCGCCGCACCCCAGGTTTACGAAGCACGGGTCACCCGCGTCTCCGACGGTGACACGGTCTGGGTCCAGCCGCTAGCAGGTGGGCGCTACCGCAAGCTGAGGCTAGACGGGCTGGACGCGCCAGAAATTTGTCAGCATGGCGGCACCGAGTCGCGCGACGCGCTGGCTCAGCGGGTGCTCCGCCAGCGTGTCACCGTGACCGAACGCCGGCTCGACGATTACGGGCGCGGCCTGGCCACGCTGGAGCATGGGGGCGCGGACGTGGGCGGCTGGATGGTGGCGCAAGGGCAGGCGTGGTCGTACCGTTGGCGACGCAGTCTCGGCCCGTATCAGGCGCAGGAATCGCTGGCCCGTGCGCAGCGCCGTGGCCTGTTTGCTTTGGCAGATGCAGAAATTCCGCGCGCCTTTCGCCGGCGCCACGGCCCTTGTGAGCGGCCTTAAGTTGCTGTGTGGTGCCGCTGTCCGCAGACTTTGCAGAGCGGGTTTGCGCTCAGGCCGATGCGGGTCATCGCCATATCTCGCGCATCGACCATCAGCAACTGCCCGACCAAGCGCGAGCCCAGACCGGTCAGCAGCTTAAGCGCTTCGGCCGCCTGCAAGGTGCCTACGATGCCCACCAGCGGCGCGAACACACCCAGCGTGGCGCAGCGCGTTTCCTCCACGCCCGAATCCTCCGGGAACACACAGGCGTAACAGGGGCAGATGGGGTCGCGCGTGTCGTACACGCTCACCTGGCCGTCCATGCGGATCGCGGCGCCCGAGACCAGCGGTTTGCCATGGACCACACAGGCGCGATTGATGGCGTGGCGGGTGGCGAAATTGTCGGTGCAGTCGAGCACCACATCGGCTTGAGCAACGAGGTTGTGCAACAGGCTGTCGTCGGCCCGCTGCGCCAGCGGGGTGACCACCACGTCGGGGTTGATTGCACCGACTGCGGTGCGCACCGACTCAGCCTTTGGCAGGCCAATTCGCGCCAGCGTGTGTGCTATCTGGCGCTGCAGGTTGGTCTCGTCGACCACGTCGTCGTCCACCACTGTGATGCGGCCGACGCCCGCACCACCCAGGTACAAGGCCACCGGCGAGCCCAGGCCACCGGCACCGATCACCAGCGCATGCGAGGCCAGCAAACGTTCCTGTCCTTCGACGCCAATTTCTTCCAGCAGGATGTGGCGCGAGTAACGCAGCAGCTGAGCGTCGTTCACGTCTGGCACCCGGTCCATGACCGGGCTGGTGTCACTTCGCCTTCTTCTCTTCGGTACGTACCGCCAGCGTCTCGCTGGTCAGCACGGGATTGCCTTTGAGCTGGTTGAGCGCCTGCTGTAGCTGGAAGTCTTTTTCGCTGCCGAACTCAGGTATGAGGCGTTGGCCTGGGTTCTTGCGCACCTCCTCTTCCAGACGCTTGCGGGCTTGCTCGCGGTCCAGGTCGCGCTGCTGCTCGGCGGCGCGCTGGGCATCTGTCATCGGCTGACCATTGCGCTTGGCCTCGTCGCTTCCTTCAAGGTGCTGTTGCAGATCGGCTTCTCGGGTGCGCAAGGCGGCAAACAGATTGCCCTCGGCGGTTTCGTCGACCATCACGTCGGGCACGATGCCTTTGGCCTGGATCGAGTTACCCGATGGCGTGTAATAGCGTGCGGTGGTGAGCTTAAGCCCGGTGTCGGGACCGAGCGGACGCACCTCTTGTACGGAGCCCTTGCCGAATGTCTGGCTGCCCATGATGGTGGCGCGCTTGTGGTCTTGCAAGGCGCCGGCCACGATTTCGCTGGCAGAAGCCGAGCCCTCGTTGACCAACACCACCATCGGCAGCTTGCGCAGCGCGCCGTTGGTTGCCTCGGTGAGGCGCTTGATGGGGTCGTTGCCACCGCGGCGCAGATAGTCTTGCGCAACAGCCTTGTACACCTTCTTGCTGTCCGCCAGCTGGCCGTTGGTGGAGACCACGGTCACACCCTCGGGCAGAAAGGCGGCCGAGAGGGCCACCGCAGCATTCAGCAGGCCGCCCGGGTCGTTGCGCAGGTCCAGCACCAAACCTTTCAACTTGGGGTTGGCCTTGTAGAGGTCTTCTACCTTGCGCGCGAAATCCTCGATGGTGCGCTCTTGGAACTGCGAAACCCGAATCCAGGCGTAGCCAGGTTCGACTTCCCTGGTCTTCACACTCTGGGTCTTGATTTCCTCGCGGGTGATGGTGACTGGGAAACTGCGATTTTCGTTTTTGCGGAAAATGTTTAGCAGCACCTTGGTGCGCGGCTCGCCGCGCATCAGTTTCACCGCGTCGTTGATCGACAGCCCTTTTACCGCTGTGTCGTCGATCTTGGTGATCAGATCGCCCGACTTCAGGCCAGCGCGAAACGCGGGCGAGTCCTCGATGGGTGAGACCACCTTGACCAGCCCATCTTCCATGCTGATCTCGATGCCCACACCGACAAAGCGCCCGCTGGTGCCTTCGCGAAATGCCTTGAAGTCTTTTTTGTCGAAATACTGCGAGTGCGGATCGAGGCTGGCCACCATGCCCGAGATGGCCTCGGAAATAAGTTTTTTCTCATCCACCGGCTCGACATAGTCCGTCTTCACCATGCCGAAGACCGCTGCCAGTTGCTGCAGCTCCTCCAGTGGCAAGGGCGCCAGCGTGTTACGCGCGACCGCTTGAAACTGCACGGTGGTCAGTGCACCCGCTACCGCACCCACAGCCAGCCAACCAGCAATTTTTAATTTATAACGCACCTGTATGCCCATGAAGAAATCCAAAAAAACAATGCCGGGATACGAAACCGTCTACCGGAAAATCAATATACACCTTCGAGCATGACCCAGTGGTTCGGTTCCCTGCTCTGTCTGGCAACCACCTAACTGCATAAAAATCAGGCTTTCCCTTGCGCGGCGACGGCAGCCGCAGCCTTGGCGGCTGCCTCGGCGTCGCCCAGGTAGTAGCTTTTGACGGCCTTGAGGTCGGCGTCGAGTTCGTAGACCAGCGGGATGCCGTTGGGGATGTTCAGACCAACGATGTCCTGCTCGGAAATGCCGTCGAGGTACTTCACCAACGCGCGAATCGAGTTGCCGTGGGCCGACACCAACACCCGCTGGCCGCTGCGGATGGCGGGGGCCAGCGTGTCGTTCCACAACGGCATCACGCGATCCACCGTGTCTTTTAGACACTCGGCGAGCGGCACCTGTGACGGCTGCAGGCTGCCATAGCGCCGGTCGCCGCGCTCACTGCGCGGATCGCTGGCTTGCAGTGCGGGCGGCGGCGTGTTGTAGCTGCGGCGCCACACCAACACCTGCTCGTCGCCGTACTGCTTGGCGATATCGGATTTGTTCAGGCCTTGCAGAGCGCCATAGTGGCGCTCGTTGAGGCGCCACTCTTTTTCCACCGGCAGCCAGGTGCGGTCCATCTGGTCGAGCGTGTGCCAGAGGGTGTGGATGGCACGTTTGAGTACGCTGGTGTAGGCGATATCAAAGTCCCAGCCGTCGTCTCGCAGCAACTTGCCAGCTGAAATCGCTTGAGAGACGCCGGTAGGGGTAAGGTCGACATCGGTCCAGCCAGTAAAACGGTTTTCCAGGTTCCAGGTGGATTCACCATGGCGAATCAGGACGAGTTTGTGCATGGAATTTGGGGGGAGGAGGATGTTGACGGTCGGCGCTTAACTGTGCAGCCTGCCGCGACAAAAGTTGCCTGAGTGCCAGGTTGGGCATTGCCCGGTCAGACATTCTAGAATCTGGGCCTTGTCTGAAAGGTTTCGTTGTGAGTTTTGTAATTGAAAACTGGGTGTTGCTGGCGGTAGCGCTGACTTCGGCCGGCATGTTGATGTGGCCCGCGCTGTCATCGGGTGGGGGCGCAGACGCGCTCAACCCCAACGAGGTGGTGCAGTGGATGAACCGCGAAAAGGCGGTCGTGGTGGATATCTGTGGGGCCGAGGAGTTTGCTGCCGGGCACGTGAGGGGGGCCAAGCATGTGCCGCTGGACCAGCTGGAAGCCAAGCTTTCAGGTGTGGTCAAGAACAAAGGCACGCCACTGGTGCTGGTCTGTTCTTCGGGCATGCGTTCCAAGCGGGCGCTGGCGACGGCGAAAAAGCTCGGCTTCGAGAATGTGCGATCGCTTTCGGGTGGCATGGGCGCTTGGCGCGCTGCCAGCCTACCCGTCGAAAAAGTTTAACAACTGTTTGGAGTCCTTGTCCATGGCCAACGTGAAGATGTACACCAGCAACTATTGCCCTTTTTGTAGCCGCGCGAAGGCACTGCTGTTGCAGCGCGGCGTGACCAACCTGGAAGAAATTGTGGTGGACGGCCAGCCTGAGCTGCGCGCCCACATGACGCAGATCACCGGGCGCACCAGCGTGCCGCAAATTTTCATCGACGACACCCTCATCGGCGGCTGCGACGATCTGCATGCACTCGATGGCCGTGGTGGCTTGACACCACTGTTGCAGCCTTGAACCATCTGTTCCTTTCACCTGCGATGCCGCCACGGCGCCGCGGGTGTATTTTTTATTGAAAGCACCGCATGGCCGACCAAGACCCTATCTTCCAGATTCAGCGCATCTATCTCAAGGAGGCTTCGCTGGAGCAGCCCAATTCGCCAGCCATCTTGCTGGAGCAGGAACAGCCGTCGGTGGACATCCAGTTGGGCGTGGAAGCCAACCCGGTTGCCGAAGGCGTGTATGAGATTTGTGTGACTGCCACCGTGCAAACCAAGATCAAAGACAAGACCGTGTTTCTGGTGGAAGCCAAGCAGGCCGGGATTTTCGAGATTCGCAACCTGCCCGAAGACCAGATGGGTCCGATCATGGGCATCGCCTGCCCCCAGATCGTCTACCCCTACCTTCGCGGCAATGTGGCCGACATCATCCAGCGGGGCGGCTTTCCGTCTGTGCACCTGGCCGAAATCAACTTTCAGGCCATGTATGAGCAGCAGCAAGCCCAAGCTGCGAGCGATGCCACGCCTGTCACCACGCAGTAAGGTCTTGGCTGTCTGACGCGGTGGTGGCGTCGTGAATATCGTCATCCTGGGCGCTGGCGCCTGGGGCACCGCGCTGGCAATCAGCGCTGCGCCGTCCCAGGCACCGGGTCACGAGGTGTCGCTTTGGACCCGCAGTGCGGGCCAATGCGCCGATATGCGGCGCTCCGGCGAGAACACGCGCTATCTGCCGGGCTTGCCGTTGCCCGCTTCCCTGCATCTTGCCGATGGGCCGCTGGATGTCCAGGGCGATTGGCTGGCCAAAGCCGATCTGGTTGTGATCGCCACCCCCATGGCGGCGCTGCGCGAGGTGTTGTCCAGCTTGAGCGCGTTCAAGGCGCCGGTGGCCTGGTTGTGCAAAGGGTTTGAGGCGCCGCACGGCACCGGCAGCGCGGGTTTGTTGGGCCATGAAATTCGCGCACAGGTAGCGCCTATGTTGCAGGCTGGTGTTCTCAGCGGACCCAGCTTTGCCCTTGAGGTGGCCCGCGCCCAGCCCACTGCATTGGTCGCGGCGAGCGAACACGCTGGCGTGCGCAATGCCTTGGTGTCGGCCTTTCACAGCCCCTCCCTGCGGGTCTATGCCAGCGAAGACCTGGTGGGTGTGGAGGTGGGTGGCGCGGTGAAAAATGTGCTGGCGATTGCTACCGGGTTGTGCGACGGCCTGAACCTGGGGCTCAATGCGCGCGCAGCGTTGATCACCCGTGGCCTGGCCGAGATGACCCGCCTGGGTCTTGCGCTGGGTGCCAAAGCCGACACCTTCATGGGCCTCTCGGGCCTAGGCGATCTGGTGCTGACCGCCACCGGCGATCTCTCGCGCAACCGCAAGGTCGGCCAGATGCTGGCCCAGGGCATGAGCCTGCAACAGGCGGTGGATTCGCTGGGCCATGTGGCCGAGGGCGTCTACAGCGCCCGCACTGTGGCGCAGCTTGCCCGCTCGCTGGGGGTGGACATGCCGATCAGCGAGGGCGTGGTGGCCCTGCTCGAAGGCCGGCTTCAGCCAGCGCAGGTGTTGGCCGCCTTGATGGGGCGCGATCCGAAGGCCGAAGCGCATTGAAGCAAGCGACCCGAGCGCGGCCGCAAGCATCGCCTCCTTGGCGGGATCGCGCGCAGAGCAGCGCGGGGAGGTTCAGAGCTCGAAATTGTCGATCAACCGCGTGCTGCCCAGCCGCGCCGCGCCCAGCACCACCAAGCTCTCCGGCGTGGACGCATCGCCCGCATTGGGCACCAGCAGATCGGCGCGCCGACGCACCGTCAAATAGTCGGGCTGCCAACCGCAGGCGGCCAGTGCGTGCATGGCGCGCGACTCCAGGGCGGGCAGTTGCTGCGGCATCATGGTGCCAGCGGCAAGCGCTTCGCCTGCCAGCGTGCGCAGCGCACGCGACAGCTGGATCGCTTGCGCTCGCTCGCGCTCGTTGAGGTAGCCATTGCGCGAGCTCAGCGCAAGACCGTCGGGCGCGCGCTGGGTCTCGCCCGCGATCACCGTGATGGGCATCGCGTACTGCTGCACCATCCGCTTGATCACCATTTGCTGCTGGTAATCCTTCTTGCCAAACAGCGCGAAGCGCGGGCCCTTGGCTTCGGAGAAGACGCACTCAAAGAGTTTCATCACCACGGTGCTCACGCCGATGAAAAAACCCGGCCGGAAGTGGCCCTCCAGAATGTCGGCCAGCTCGCCGGGCGGGTGCACCTTGAATTGCTGGGGCACTGGATACAGCTCTTTCTCCAGCGGCGCAAACACCACGTCGCAACCTGCCTGCTCCAGCCGCTCGCAATCGGTCTGCAAGGTGCGCGGGTAGGAGTCGAAGTCTTCGTTGGGTGCGAACTGCATGCGGTTCACGAAAATGCTGGAAACCACCACATCACCCAGCGGCTTGGCGCTGCGCACCAGATTTAGGTGACCATCATGCAAATTGCCCATGGTGGGCACGAACGCCGGCGAATTGAACGGGCGCAATGCACAGCGCAGGTCTTCTATGGTGTGGACGAGTTGCAAGGCATTCACCAGGCGTGCAGGCTATCGTCTGGAAAGCTGCCGTCTTTTACCGCCGCCACATAAGCGGCCATGGCGTCGCGCACGTTGTTGGCGCTTTCCATGAAGTTGCGCACGAACTTCGGGTTTTTGCCCAGGTTAATGCCCAGCATGTCGTGCATCACCAGCACCTGCCCGGCCGTGCCCTTGCCGGCGCCGATGCCGATCGTGTGGCAGGTCTTGAGCTCGGTGGTGATCTCGGCCGACAGCACCGCAGGCACCATTTCCAACACCAGCATGCTGGCTCCAGCATCTTGCAGTTCGATCGCCTGGCGGCGCAGCTGCACCGCCGCCACGTCGCCTCGACCTTGCACCCGGTAGCCGCCCAGCGCGTGCACAGTTTGTGGTGTGAGGCCCAGGTGGGCGCAAACCGGGATGCCGCGCTCAACCAAAAAGCGCACCGTCTCGGTGGTCCAGCCGCCGCCTTCTAGCTTGACCATGTGGGCGCCAGCGCGCATCAGCACGGCCGCACTTTGCAGCGCCTGCTCACGGCTCTCGTGGTAGCTACCAAAGGGCAGATCGCCGAGCACCCAGGTGGTGGCTTGCACCCGCTGCAGGCCCCGCACCACGCTCTCCACGTGGTAGCGCATGGTGTCCAGCGTCACGCCCACCGTGCTGCTCAAACCCTGGCAGACCATGCCCAGCGAATCGCCCACCAGAATGCACTCCACACCAGCGGCGTCGGCCACGGCGGCAAAGGTGGCGTCGTAGGCGGTGAGCATGGTGATTTTTTCGCCGCGCTCGCGCATTTCCTGCAAGCGCGGCAGGCTGACTGGTTTGCGTTGCGGCAGCGGCGAGGCCGAGGGCAGGGTGCCGTAGGGCGTGCCGGTGGAGGTTGCGTCGGGGCTGGTCTGGCTCATGGTGTTTCCTCTTGGGCGCCAAGGTGCGTACCGAGGTTGTACGGGCCTTGTGACCGGCACTATATGCGATCGCGCTATGCTTCAAAGCCATGAAACACCTCTCAGAATTCGCGCCCGCTGACCTCGCTGAATTGGCGCGATCCGACGTGGCGCGCGCCTTGGCCGAAGACGTGGGCGCGGGGGACCTTACCGCCGCTTTGGTGAACAGCTCGCGCCCCGCCCGGGCCCGCATTTTGGCGCGTGAACCAGCGGTGATCTGCGGTGTGGCCTGGGTCCAGGCGGCGGTGCGGGCCTGCGACCCGCAGGCCCGCCTCACCTGGTATGTCACCGATGGCCAGCGCTGCACCGCCGACCAGCTGGTGCTGGAGATTGAAGGCAATGCGCAGGCGCTGCTCACCGCCGAGCGCACTGCGCTCAACTTCTTGCAACTGCTGTCTGCCGTGGCCACCAAAACAGCGGTCTTTGTCGACGCCGTGGCCGGCACACGTGCCCAGATCGTGGACACGCGCAAAACCATCCCTGGCCTGCGCTTGGCACAAAAATACGCGGTCACCACTGGCGGCGGGTTGAACCACCGCATCGGCTTGTTCGACGCGGTACTCATCAAAGAAAACCACATCGCCGCTGCCGGTGGCGTGGGCGCGGCGCTCAGGCGCGTGACAGAGACCGCGTCACAAGCGCGCTTTGTCGAAATCGAAGTGGAAACGCTGGAGCAGCTCGACGAGGCGCTGGCCAGCGGCGCCACCATGGTTTTGCTCGACAACATGGACATACCTACGCTGCAAGAAGCTGTGCGCCGCAACGCAGGGCGCGCTGTGCTCGAAATCTCAGGCGGCGTGAACCTGGACACCGTGCGCGCCCTGGCAGAAACCGGGGTTGACCGCATTTCCATCGGCGCCCTCACCAAGGATGTGAAGGCGATCGATTTCTCCATGAAATTGGCTTGACCCCCTGCGCCGCTTCGCGTCTTTCACCGACGGGGACGCCACTGGTGGCCCGGCAAAGCCGGTTCTACGGCGGCTTGAGTTGAATGCATTGCGTGCGAGGCGGTTCCCCGTCGACAGCGCCACACAAAGGAGCTAAACCATGAACGAATCAGCAACCACCGTCATCGACGTCGAATACGAGCAGCCCGCTTACCCCACCCAACACGCTTGGGCGCGCGTGCCGGTGGAGCCAGGCCCCAAACAGCGCGCCGAGCTGAAAGAGCGGATTCGCCGCCTGCTTAAGGAGCGCAACGCGGTGATGGTGTCGCATTACTACGTCCACCCCGACCTGCAAGACCTGGCGATTGAGACCGGCGGCATCGTCAGCGATTCGCTGGAAATGGCGCGCTTTGGCCGCGACCACGCAGCGCAGACGCTGGTGGTCTCAGGCGTGAAATTCATGGGTGAAACCGCCAAAATTCTGAGCCCAGAGAAAACCGTGCTTATGCCCGATCTGGACGCTACCTGCTCGCTCGATCTGGGCTGCCCCATCGACGAATTCAGCGCCTTCTGCGACGCCAATCCCGACCGCACCGTGGTCGTCTACGCCAACACCAGCGCAGCGGTGAAAGCGCGGTCCGACTGGCTGGTGACCAGCAGCTGCGCGCTGGACATCGTGCGCGCGCTCAAAGACAAGGGCCACAAGATTCTGTGGGCGCCCGACAAACACCTGGGTGGCTACATCCAGCGCGAAACCAGCGCCGACATGCTGATGTGGACTGGCTCCTGCATCGTGCACGACGAATTCAAAGCCTTTGAGCTCGAAATGCTGAAGAAAGAACACCCAAAAGCCAAGGTACTGGTGCACCCAGAAAGCCCAGCCGATGTGATCGCGCTGGCCGACGCGGTGGGCTCCACCTCGGCCATCCTGAAGGCCGCGCGTGAAATGGACGCTTCCGAGTTCATCGTCGCCACCGACAACGGGATGATGCACATGCTGCGCCAACAGAACCCCAGCAAGCTGTTCATCGAAGCGCCCACCGCCGGCAACAGCGCCACCTGCAAGAGCTGCGCGCATTGCCCTTGGATGGCGATGAATGGATTGGCCGGTGTGGCTCAGGTGCTAGAGCAAGGCATCAACCGGATTGAAGTCGATGCCGCGCTGATTGAGCGCGCACGGTTGCCGATTGACCGCATGTTGGCGTTCACGGCAGCGCAGCGTGGGGGAGATGATGCGGGGGCGCTGGTGGTGGAGATTGGGGCGGCTTGAGCGGGGTGAAAGTTTTCACTGGGCTCAAGGCATCCCGTCATACACAAGTCACCCCAGATCCCCGAGTTCGCGGGCGCAGCGCAAGCCTTACACAAAGACGGCGTTGTCCCGCATGCCCAGCCACAGCGTTTTGGCCCCAGACTCCCCACTGCTCTTTTTACCCAGAAACCCCCCAAGCTGGGCAATCAAACGGATAACAGGGTTGGCCGTGGGGACCGCTTTGGGTAGCGCCTTCTTGTTCAAGATGAAGGCCGCTCGCCATTCATCGGCCTCAAACAACAGGTCTGCTGGCAAGTGCGGCAAGGTGCGCCCCAGTCTCATCAGACGGTTGATGCGCCAAGCAATGATCATGTACAGCGCCAGCGCCGTTTGCAGCCGCCCTGTCTCGCCCAGCTGCAGCTGCTCCACCCGGCAGCCCTCTTTGAGCACGTTAAAGAACATCTAGATCTCCCAGCGCGCGCGGTACCAGTCGATCAGCTCGCACGCCTCTTGCAGCGTGCTGGGCGTGCGGTGGGTCAGCAGCCGCCAGACCACCGGCTTGGCGCCTGGCGGGAGATTGATTTCTGAGGCGATCAGGCAGGTGACCTCAATCTGGCCTTTTCTGGCGTCTCCCATGCTCACGCGTTCCAGCCGAATCTCTTGCTTGACCGTGCGGGCTTTGCGTCCTCGCCCAGCAGGCATGGAGAACATCACACCGCCCAAGGGCTCGCTCTTCATGATGCGATCCCACAGCTTGGCGCCCTGGGGCAGCGCGCGGTTGTGCAGGCAACGCACCAGGTTGTGCACCGCGTGCTTCAGCTCCTTCTTCCTAACCATCAGGGCCAGCATCTCGGACTCGCGGTCGCCCACGAACACATGGCGCGTTTGGGGCAGCTTGACGGCCTGCTCGGCGATGATCTCGTGGCTCTCGATCCAGCGCCTGCTCTCCAGCGGCCCGCCCTGGGGGCGTCCCCGGCCCTGAACTCCCTCCCCACATCCAGGCGTTGGTGACCTTCAGTGGCTCGCGCTGGGGCGTCACGACATAGGCCGGGTGCAGGTACAGCCCGCGCTGGGCCTCATAGCTCAGTGGCCCCAGACCCTGCGTTTGCTGCCTGTCGTAGTCCAACTCGGTTGTGTCTCACAGGCACAGCACCACTCTGTGCTGGCTGATGCGCTTTTGGCTGGCATCCCAGTGCGCAGCCATCACACCGTCCCAGCCAACACCTTGGTTGCCCAAGAACCGGTAGGACAGCACCGGCTTGCTCCAGTTCATGCAGGCCCCGGGGACGCTGGCGCCGGGCTTTTGGCTCAGCCGCTCGGCCAGCAGCACCGCACGCCGGTCCAGGCTTGCGTCGCCCAATTCCAAGCTCTCAAATTTTTCCTCTGCCTATCCCATCGCATGCTTCCGCTCGGTTGCAGCTCGCTATCGCAGGACTTGGGTGTATTGAGCTGGCTCTGAACATCCCGATCGCAGTCCCCTCGTGGGTATCTTCATCGATCATATTCGGGATGGGGATGCAAACGAAGCTCACACGATTTTGGAGCTGCCGATATTGGCAGGCATTACCAGCCCCCTCTTTTTCTTACATCCGGGCTGTCAACTACCCGTCCGTGTCACTGAAATAGCCATGGGTGCCCTGTTGCGCCATGGCATCGGCAATCCGCCGGACGCCTTGGAGATAGGCTGCCGTGCGCAGCGGTACGGCTTTCTCGTCCGCCAAGTCAAAGAATGCATTCGCTTGACGCTCAAGACGCTGTCTGAGTTGCTTTGCGACTGTATCCCCCGACCAGTAATCCCCCATTCGGTTTTGAACCCATTCCAGATGACTGACAATAACGCCGCCGGCATTGGCAATGATGTCGGGGATCACCGTGATGTCTCGGTCTTGCAGAATCTGGTCACCGCCAGTGCTGATGGGGCCATTGGCGATCTCGACAATGGTCTTGGCCCGGATCTGGTCCGCATTGGCGTCTGTTATCTGGTTTTCCAACGCGGCCAAGACAAGGACGTCGACATCCAGTTGCAGCAACTCGTCACCGCTCATGGTCTGCGCCTCTGTATCCGCAGCGTCGCAAACGGAATCGCTACAATAAACCATACCTTTGAGTTCACGCGTACGATTTTTGTGACGCAAGATTGGCTCAGGATCCAACCCGTCTTCATTGTAAATGGCGCCCTGGGAGTCGGACAAAGCAACAATTTTATAACCGGCATCGTGTGCCAAACGAGCAAAATTCTGGCCGGTATTGCCAAATCCCTGAATGGCCACACTCAATTCGTGAGGCTCTTTTTTCTGCCGCTTCGCCCACAGATCCAACACCTGCAACGCGCCTGCACCGGTTGCCTGTTCACGGCCGATAGAGCCCCCCAGCCCGAGGGGTTTGCCGGTTATGATGCCGGGTACGTGCCGCCGGACGATCTGGGCGTATTCATCCACCATCCAGCCCATGATAATGGCATTGGTATTGACGTCGGGTGCGGGAATATCGCGGTCGAGTCCGATCACATCGTGAAATGCGCGGATGTAGCCACGTGATAACCGCTCCAGTTCCAAGCGGGAGAGGGTCTTCGGATCAACACGAATACCACCTTTGGCGCCACCAAACGGAAGATCGACTGCAGCGCATTTTAATGTCATCCATAAGCTCAGTGTCGCGACCTCATCCTCAGATACGTTCGGATGAAAACGAATACCGCCCTTGGTTGGTCCACGGGTATCGTCGTATTGCACTCGCCAGGCCGGAAAGACACGCAATGAGCCATCATCCATGCGCACCGATAAACTTGCCTGATGGATGCGCTTAGGCTGCCCCAAGCGGTGGCGACTGTCGTCAGCCACCTCCAGTCGTTCGTAAATGTCGGTCATTCGGGATTGTGCGTCTTCAAGCAAGCTTTTGGTATTTTTACTCATAATCACCTCCTTATTTCAATACATAAAGAATGGGATGGACAGAAAAGCCTGTTCGGCCGACCATTGTGCCAGTGCCGATTTAGATCGCTCAGTTTTGCTCTGCGCGCCCTCCCCGGCCTGTAGAGGGGCAAAGGTGAGATCGTCGCAAAAAAAGCATTTCGACAGTATCCCTCAGCGGCCACCAATACCAAAAAGACTATAGCAGTCTTCGGTTGGAGCGAAAGCACACCCTATGGATAGGAAACCCAACCGCATGAGCCTGAGTTCCGCACCCAAAACCTGCCTCGCAAAGTACGCACATCCACAGTCGCCAGTCTGATCTACCAGAAATTTGCACCACCGTCGCCACAATGAACAGCATAGACTACCCGCGGATACAGACCTCATTCAAGCCCCAAATGCAACAGGGTTGATGATATTTGCCCAGCAAGCTTGGAAGTCGAACGAGCCTGGGGACAGGCGCAGCTCGGCAGGCGATTTTCAGCCCAGCCATTTGCGCGGCTTGGCGTTGTGATGGAAAGCGATGGCGTCCAGATCGGCCTCGCTGTGCACGCTCAAGTCGGAGCCTTTGAGCAGGGTGCGGCGCAGCGTGCCGTTGGTGTTCTCGTTTATTCCTCGCTCTCACGGGCTGTACGGGTGGGCAAAGTACACCTGGATGCCGGTGGCCTGAGACCGCGCCTGGTGGTGCGCCATCTCGCGCTCGTAGTCGTACGTCATGGTAATTGCTGGGCGTAATTGGGGTCATTGGGGTAATTGGGGTCAGATTCCAATTAAATCCCACGCAGTCCCAAATGGAGCGGCGCAGCTTGTCCCAGCTGCACAAGATCGCCACCATCTTGTCGGCGTCGGGCAAGCGGCCGTCGTCCCACGGCAGCAGCGCGGGCGGCGGGGCGACCGGTGCGCTCGCAAGAGGGGCGCGCGGTCTACCTGCCCGCCGAGTCACCAACTGACCGCCGCAAACGCAGCCGGATGCAGCGTGTTTATGCGGGCCGTGGCCCCGTTAACCGCGACGATCGCGACGGAGAATCCCAGCGAATACAGCAGCATGTGGCCCATGGGCTTGCAGCACCCAAAATTTTTCGTTGCCGTCGCCCGGCTGAACAGATCGCGGGTCGTCGCTGGTTCGCCCCTGGCGGGTGATGTTCAACTCACGGCTGTCTTGGTTCACTGCGGTGAATTTCTGGCTCTGGCTCTGGCGCATGTGGCATGTGGCGTGTGGCATGTGGAATCCATTTCGGTGGACAGATATAATGACCTCATGTAGTCACAAAAAGGTTCGCTGTGGAAATCGTTCAAATTCGTGAAGCCAAGGCCAGCTTTTCTGCGCTGGTTGCCGCCGCAGAAAAAGGTCGCCCCACCCTGGTGAGCCGCCATGGACAGCCGTGCGCCATGATCGTCCCGGTGGCAGATGGTGCGCGCCTCTACCCCATGGAAATGCCCAACCTGGCCAACTATTTGCTGTCTTTGCCAGAGCCGTTACAGACCGAGCGCGACACCACCCCGCTGCGAGGCATGGATTTTGTCTAACGGCTATTTGCTGGACACCAGCGTGATATCGATGTTGGCACCAGGGCGCGAGGCTTTTGTGCCTGCGCCACTGGCTGGCTGGCTGCGAGCACATCACCAGGCTCTTTTTTTGCCCTGCATTGCCGTGGCAGAAATGGCACAGGGCATCGGCAAACTGCGTCGCGCAGGTGGTGCAGAGCGAGCGGAGCGACTGGACCGCTGGCTCGATGGTTTGCTGGACCTGTATGGCGATCGCATCTTGGCGCTGGATGCGCTTTCCGCCCGCTTGGCAGGTCAAATATCGGATGCCGCTATGGCAAGAGGCCATGACAGCAGCTTTGCCGATGTAGCCATTGCAGCGCTGGCCCGACACGCCAATCTGCTGCTGTTTACCCGAAATCTCAAGCATTTCGAGCCGCTGGGCGTGGCCTGCATCGACCCCCTGATCGCCCCTCCTGAGGGCTGACCGGAACTACATTTGGCCCTAAGTAATTGGGAAATAATTGAATTATTAGAATAAGCTGGAGTAAATTCTGATCAAAACTGTGTGTGAACCAGCCACGCATGAACAAGGCCCACACGGCGGCAAGAGTTTTGAGCACCAAACAATCAATCTGTGCGAAAAACAGATAAAAGCAGCCAAATCATATTTTAGAAAAATGTCATGGAAATTAAAGTCAACTTTCTCGATAAACTCCGGCTTGAGGCCAAGTTTGATGATTTCACACTGGTGGCCGACCAGCCTATCCGTTACAAAGGCGATGGCTCAGCACCTGGGCCGTTCGATTACTTCCTGGCTTCATCGGCATTGTGTGCGGCCTATTTTTTAAAGTTGTATTGCGACACGCGCCATATTTCTACCGAAAATATTCGGTTATCACAGAACAATATTGTTGACCCGGGAAACCGCTATCAACAGGTTTTCAAGATTCAGGTAGAGTTGCCAGCGGATATGTCAGACAAAGACCGCCAAGGTATTTTGCGCTCCATCGAGCGCTGTACCGTGAAAAAGGCAATTCAGGCGGGGCCTGAATTTGTGATTGAAATAGTTGAAAATTTAGATACCGATGCGCAGGCCTTGCTGACACTGAATCCAGCTTCTGGTGCGAGCACCTATGTTGCAGGCAAGGATCTGCCATTGGAGCAAAGCATCGCCAATATGTCTGGGTTGTTAGCAGATTTGGGTATCAAGATAGAAATCGCCTCTTGGCGCAATATTGTTCCAAATGTGTGGTCTTTGCATATTCGCGATGCACATTCGCCCATGTGCTTTACCAATGGTAAAGGAGCGACCAAAGAAAGCGCTTTGGCGTCGGCTCTGGGAGAGTACATCGAGCGCCTGAGCTGTAACCATTTCTATGCAGGTTCGTTCTGGGGCGAAGACTTCGCCAACGCGGCTTTCGTTCATTATCCGAACGAGCGCTGGTTCAAGCCTGGCAAAAAGGACGCACTGCCCAGAGAAATTTTGGATAAATACTGTCTGAAAATTTACAACCCCGATGGCGAGTTACGTGGCAAGCACCTGATCGACACCAACTCCGGCAACGCATCGCGCGGTATCTGCTCGCTTCCCTTTGTGCGCCAGTCGGACGGCTGTATGGTTTACTTTCCGTCCAACCTGATCGAAAATCTCTACGCCAGCAATGGCATGAGTGCCGGCAATACGCTGGTTGAAGCGCAGGTGCAATGTCTGTCCGAAATTTTCGAGAGGGCGGTAAAGCGCGAAATCATTGAAGGTGAAATTGCCTTGCCCGATGTGCCGCAGGAAGTGCTGGCCAAGCATCCTGGTATTGTGGCCGGCATTCAGGGCTTGGAAGCGCAGGGCTTTCCAGTGCTGGTCAAGGATGCATCGCTGGGTGGCCAGTACCCCGTCATGTGCGTCACCCTGATGAACCCCCGCACCGGCGGGGTGTTTGCCTCGTTTGGTGCCCACCCCAGCCTGGAGGTGGCGCTGGAACGCAGTCTGACTGAATTGTTACAGGGTCGCAGTTTTGAGGGGCTGAATGACTTGCCTGCGCCCACTTTTGTCAGCAACGCGGTGGCAGAACCCAATAACTTTGTGGAGCACTTTATTGACTCCAGCGGTGTGATTTCATGGCGTTTTTTCAGTGCCAAGTCAGATTTTGAGTTTGTTGACTGGGATTTTTCTGGGCAGGGCCAAAACTCCAATACCGAAGAGGCCGCAACGCTGTTCGGCATTCTCAAAGACATGGGCAGGGAAGTGTACACGGCGGTGTACGACCAGTTGGGCGCTGCGGCTTGTCGAATTTTGGTACCGGGTTACTCAGAGGTTTATCCGGTAGAGGATTTGATCTGGGATAACACCAACAAAGCACTGCTGTTTCGTGCCGATATTTTGAATTTGCATCGTCTCGACGATACCCATCTGGAGGCACTGCTTGAGCGGCTGGAAAACAACGAGCTGGACGAGCACCACGATGTAGCCACGCTGATCGGTGTCGAATTTGACGAGAACACAGTCTGGGGTCAGCTCACTGTGCTGGAGTTGAAGCTGCTCATTCATCTCGCGTTACAACAATTTGAGGCGGCGCACGATTTGGTGGGAGCTTTCTTGCAGTACAACGACAACACGGTCGAGCGCAGGTTGTTTTATCAAGCCTTGAATGTGGTGCTGGAGGTACAGCTCGATGACGCGCTGGAACTGAGCGACTACGAAGTCAATTTCCGTCGCATGTTTGGCAACCCGCGGATGGACGCGGTGGTGGGCTCAGTGCACGGCAGCGTGCGATTCTTCGGTCTGACGCCAACGGGTATGAACCTTGAAGGTCTTGACAAACACCAGCGCAAAATCAACAGCTACAAAAAATTGCATGTGGCGCGGGCCAAGGTGGTGGCTGAACCCACCCCTTTGCATTAGCCATTAGAAACATTCCGCCACGCGTTGTTCAATTTTGCTGTGCCGTGAGGCAGCCCAATTAAAAGTGGTGCACCACGAGGTGCGCTAACTGGACGCAAACGCGTTGCGTTGCTGCGCGACGTGTTCGTGTGAGCCTGCAAACGCTCCACACAAGGGCATCTGGCCATCGAGCAAGACCTGGCCGAGCCAGACCCGACCCGCCTGGCCTGCTGCGATGAAATTGAGCATGCTTTGCACATGGGGTGGTAACGCACGCAGATGGAGCGGCCTGGCAGGTTATTGCCCATGCCGTGGCCGAGCGTGTGCTCTGGTTGGGCCGCGCTAATAGGCATTCCCTCATCGCGTGCGAATTGCGCCGCCTGCATAAAGGCGTGTTGGCATGCTGCGGCCTTCTGAGTTCGTCGCGTGCAGGGCCCAGGCTGGCGCTTGAGGGTTTACTTTCGGCAGCTGCCTGCACTTGCCGCCACAAATGACGCCTGGCTGGCGCCTAGCGGGCGCCTGGATGGCGTCGCGCGCGCAGGTGTAGAAGATGGCGCTCTCGGGGGGTTGGGATTTGGCTGCACCCGGCCTGCCAGGGGCGCTGGGCACGACCAGCGACGACGTCGCTTCCTGAAACACCTCCATCGACTTGAGTTTCACGCTGGTGTTGCAAAAGCCGATGGTGGTGGCGACGCTCTTGACCATCGGCTCCTTGCAGCGCGCCAGCCCACATCGGGCTTGCCTGTGTCGCCCTTGACCACAGCTCCAGCGGTCGGCCCAGACAGCCCTGTACGGCGTTGATCTTGTCCACAGCAAGCTGCGCGCCGCGCAACATGGGCACACCGAAATCGGACCATGGGCCGGTAGCGGGCCGATCAGGCCAATGCGCACCGGCTTGAACATTGGCAGCGTTGGGGCGCTGGCAAGCGTGGTCCGCGTCAACTATCCTGGCCGCCCGGCGACAACTATCCTGGCCGGTGGAGGTGGGGGGTGTTTGGGTAGTCAGTGT
>Ga0105052_10001933_pt1 | contig 26244 bp, 18 predicted proteins | sample FRY03_FD_78094 | JGI IMG/M metagenome (GOLD analysis project Ga0105052, IMG submission 78094) | Freshwater microbial communities from Lake Fryxell liftoff mats and glacier meltwater in Antarctica - FRY-03 | ecosystem: Environmental > Aquatic > Freshwater > Ice > Glacier meltwater ... | reverse complement strand
TTATCAAATTTCTCGAAAATCCAGAAAAAGACTGGCTCAAGGAAATTGACCCACAGCTTCAGTTAAATTTCAATTCTGAATAAAAGAGGGGCTTACTTTTCATAGAAGTATATTCAGATCAGTAAAATCAAGTCTTTCAGAAAGTAAATTGACTAAATTTGATTTTTATCGGACAGTAGTGGTTCTAAATCACAATTAATTGCCTTATGAAAAGAATTTTACAAGCTGGAGTATTTTCAGCATTAACAGCAACTTTAATTTTAAGTTCATGTTCCAGAGACAATTCAGTCGCTTCAAACCACGGTATTCAAAAGAGAAAATATACAAGTGGTTACCATGTTCATTTTAATGGACTAAAAAAATCTCAATATGAAAAAGAAAACTCTACCGAAAACAGGCTTGCTAAAGCTGGGAATAAGGAAGTGAATTCTAATGACAATTTGATGATTGAAAATGTAGTTTCAAATTATACTGTCGCAGAAAACATTGCGTCAGCTCAAGAGAAGTCTACTGTTCAATCAATTAGTAAGGAATCGTCAACAAAAGTGAAAAGCAACAAGAAAAGTCAAGAAAAAGAAACAGAGGTTGCTTTATCCGTAAATACGACGAAAAAGGAGATGAAAAGCAACTTCAATGCTATTAAAAAGCTGTCGAAGAAAGATTCTGTCAAGAAAAAAACTGACACTCCGCTTGATCCAATCGTCTATGTTTTGCTGTGTTTATTTTTTCCAGTCCTTGCAGTTGGACTTGCCACAGATTGGAACATAAATGATGTAGTAATCAATTTACTTCTTTGTTTATTGTGTGTTATCCCAGGAATCATCCATGCATTTATTGTTTGTAAACGAGAAGGTGTCATCTAAAAAAATAAAACATATAACAATCTTAGCAGCACTATTGGCAATTCCTGTAGTGCTGCTTATTTTACCCGCAGATTACTTTGATGCTGGTGAAAGTATTTGTTTGTCCAAACAATTATTAAATCAAGAATGCCTTGGATGCGGAATGACCCGTGGTGTTATGCACACAATCCATTTCGAAATTGTGGAAGCATGGGGATTTAATAAATTGACATTTATCGTCCTGCCGATATTAGTTTTCTATTGGATTAAATGGATACTAAATAGTTGGAAAATCGTTAGAGAATAAAAACCTCAATTACACTGAAATATCTCTACCTATTAATAATGAACGCTATTTTAACCAATAAACCTTTTTAAGTCAAAATGATATTTAGCTGCCATAAAGTAAACTCTAAATTCATCGCAACATAAGAAACTATAAAATTGTAAATGCAGTGAGTTGTAATCTACTTCACTGCCATTCTTCTCAACAAAACATTCGGTCTGTAACGATCTTCACCATATTCTTGGAACAAATCTTCTAATTGAGCTAGTACTTTTTCTAATCCAATTTCATCAGCCCAAGCCAACAAACCTTTTGGATAATTTACGCCTTTGGTCATTGCTTTTTCTACATCTTCTTGGCTAGCAACTTGCATGAAAACGGCGTCAAATGCTTCGTTGATCAACATAGCAAGAATTCTGTCCAATATTTTCTGACCTAAAATTGGATCGCGATTAGGCTCTGGTATTACGGCTCCTTCTGCATAATCGAAATATCCTCTACCCGACTTGCGTCCGTAATAACCGGCTTCGCTATGTCTGCGTTGTGTAAAAGATGGTTTGAAACGTGGGTCGTAATAAAATGCTTCAAAAACAGATTCCGTTACAGCGTAGTTTATGTCGTTTCCAATGTAATCCATCAAAGTAAATGGTCCCATTTTGAAACCACCTAATTCTGTCATTGCCCAATCGATCGTTGCGAAATCAGCAATTCCTTCTTCATAAATGCGCAAAGCTTCTCCATAAAAAGGACGAGCGACACGATTAACAATGAATCCAGGTGTGTCTTTGCAAACAACAGTGGTTTTTTTCCAAGCATCAATTAAATCTTTGGCTGTTTTTAAAGTTGCTTCACTAGTCTGAACTGCTGGAATGATTTCAACCAAAGGCATTAACGGCGCTGGATTGAAAAAGTGAATTCCAATAATTCGATCTGCATTTTTCAAAGAAGAACCGATAGATGCAATGGAAAGAGAAGAAGTATTACTTGCCAAAATACAATCCTTTGAAACGATACTTTCCATTTTAGAAAAAACTTGGTGTTTTACTTCGAGTTTTTCTACGATTGCTTCGATTACCAAATTACAATGTTTGAAATCTGTAATATCCGTTGAGTATGAAATACGTCCTTGAATATTGATTTTGTCGTCTGCGGAAATTTTTTCTTTCTCAACCAAACGAGCTAGAATTTTATCAAGACTGGACTCTGCTTTATCAAGCATTTCTTGATTTACGTCCACTAAAATTGTTTCGTGTTCGTTTTGCGCAGCTACTTGAGCAATGCCTGAACCCATTGTTCCGGCTCCGAGAATTCCAACTTTCATTTTGTTCATGTCGTAAAGTTAGAAATAAGAAATGTAAATTAAGAAATAAGAAGTGTGAAATAAGAAAGGACTGGATTTCACAGGATATACACATATTTCTTAATTCTCCCCTTTACCTTCTTGTTTCAATTTAAAGTTCATTTTCTTTATAATCGTAACAAAAATCGCTGTAAGTTCATTGGCCTCTTTGGTGTGATTTTGAACATTTAGCCATGACTTTTCCTCAATTATTTCAAGCCAAAAACAACACTCATCAGATTCCTCTAACACAATACGCATTTTAGCAATAAACTCACGATCACTTCGCGCGCGCGTCGCTGCTCTGTAATTTGCACCAACAGAAGTCCCCGATCGAATTAATTGATTTTGAATAACACGCTGTGCTGTCGTTTTAGTTAGGTTCTCAGTTAAATCTATAATGGAAAGTGTGAATTTTTTAGTTCTAATTTTCAAATCAGTACTCATAATAAACGGTTAGAATTTCAATTATTAAGATACTTAAAAATCTAATGCCAAACCCTTTTAATTCTTAATTCATCCTTCTTATTTCCTACTTTCTACCTCCCTTTAAAAACAGGTTTTCTCTTCTCTAAAAAAGCAGCTGTTCCTTCGTTGAAATCATGAGATTGACCAGCTTCGGTTTGTAATTTTTCCTCTACAGCTAATTGTTGAGATAAATTATTTGAGAGAGATTCATTCAAAGCACGTTTCGTTAAACCTAAACCGAATGTTGGCATTTGAGCTAGATTTTCAGAAAGTTCCTTTACATTTTGCTCAAATTCATCATCTGGAATGGCTTTGTGAATCATATTCATTGCGGCAGCTTCAAGCGCCATGACTTTTTCACCTGTCATCATTAATGCAGATGCTTTTTGAAAACCAACCAAACGAGGCAACATGAAAGTGCCACCAGAATCTGGAATTAGACCAATTTTTGAAAATGCTTGAATGAAAGACGCTGATTCTTTGGCCAAAACAATATCACAAGCTAACGCAATATTTGCTCCTGCTCCTGCAGCAACACCATTAACGGCAGCAATAATAGGTTTTTCAATTTTTCTTAAGCGAATAATAATGGGATTGTAATGTTCTCGAACGATGGATTTCAATTCTGGGCCATTTGGATCAGTTGCTTCAGCCAAATCTTGTCCAGCGCAGAAAGCCTTCCCTTCACCAGTAATAATTATGCATCGAATTGTTTCATCTTTTTCACAATCATCCAAAGCTTTCTGAAAATCGAACGCCATTTTTTGATTAAATGAATTATAAACTTCTGGACGATTGAATTTAAGGGTAGCAACACCATTAACTTTTGATACTATAAGTTCCATTTTTATAAATTGTAATTATTAATCATATCGACTACTCGATCTGTGATTTTATCGCGAAGACTTGTAGGTGAAACTACTTCAATTTCGCCACCATAGCTCAATATTTCTCGAATCAATTCTTCTGTAACAATAACTTTCAAGGCAAAAATGGTTTTACTTTTACCGACTTTGATTGTTTTTTGTGTATGATGAAAAGGTTGAGACTCTATATATTTTGCTGCTAAATTATTCGCTTTTAATTCAATTTTTTCTGGAATGGCATCGTAGGTCGTAATGCCTATTGTGTGCTCGAAAAAATTCTCAGGCGAAAAATTCTCAGGAACAGCACCATTTTCAGTAGTTATAGTTACATTTTCCATGCGTTCCAAAGCATACGTAATAATTTTATTCTTCTCGTCGTCATGAGAAATTAAATACCATCTATTTCTATATTCTTTTAACAAAAGCGGAGTCACTGTTCGTTCTTTTGATTTATTTGATGCGAAACTCGTATAATCAAAAGTCACTTTTTTCACATTTTGAATTGCTTCAAACAAGCTAGACAAGAAATGATTTCCTGCTGTATTTATTCCTTTTTCAAACTGGACGAACTCTTGAATCTTTTCATCTAAAGGATTCGCCGCAATGGTAACTCGATCTACAATTTTATCAATCGCATTTCCAAATTGTTTGAACATGTCTATATCCCGATATTGCATCAAAGTTTTCGCTGCAAACTGAATGGCATTTAGATCTTCAGAGGTTAAAGGTATATCATCAAAGCTATAGTTTTCGTCTTCGTAATAATATCCTTGGCTGCCTTTAGAGTATTTAATTGGAGCATCGTAATCCATGCGCATTGCGAAAAGATCTTTTTCAATAGTAGAATCGCAAATGTTATGACCTTCACTACTCCCATAAAGGGATTCTTCACAAGCCTCTCTCAAATCCCATTTTGTTGGGTTTGGTCGATACTTATTGCGTATGCAACGGTCAATTATTCTATATCGTATTTGTGCGTTTTTAACCTGAGACATCTTAATTGTAGTCTACAATAGACCTGCAATTTACAACATTAAATTAAGACGTAATCAAGTACGTAGTGAAAATTTTATATCGCTGTAAGATTATACCGGTTCTGATTGAATTAATCCGATTTTAATGTTTAACATAAGCGTGTTGAACATTGGGAGGGAAAGTTTCTTTGACAAAACCAAATAGTTCAAAATGCTTAATTGCCTTAGCAACTTCAACGGGAACATCGTCCTCCCAGCTCAAAACTCCTGCTCTTATTTTAGAAAGTACATCATCGGATAAAATATGAAGCAATCGCTTGTCATAGCCATTTATAGCCGCCATTTTGTTGTTGTCCTTCATGTATTGTAAAAGTCCCGTAAGATGCTTTGGAATACGGATGTCATCGAGCAAATAGAGCTCCCCATTTTCTACGTTGTTTGCTGGATACACAAATAGTTTTACGTTATGACCAAATCCACGACCAAATGCTTCCAGCAATCCTCCTGGAAGATTGTCGTAATATCTTTCGTCGAAAATGGTATGTAGATTGTAAATCCCTAGAATCACCCCCATTTTACGTCCACGTGCGATAGACCCCAAATAATCTACCATTTTGTAGTGTTTCAAATAATTTGAAATCATTACTGTGTAGCCAAGTGAGCCTAATAATTCTGCACGATCAACAAAGTCTTTGTCAGATATCTTACCATCAGCCGTTAAATCTTTCAAGGTCAATTCGAAAATAACACTAACATTTTCGTCTTCCACACCTTCTTCTTCAAGAAACTGGCGTTTACCTGTTTCTATCATATCGATGTGTACTTTGGTAACAGGTCGAAATCTGCCGCGCATCAACAAAATGTTGCGTTTATACAAAGCCGTTGCAGGCTGAAGAACGTTACCCGTTAAATCAAACATGGTAGCATCCGTCATTCCTCTTTTCACCAAATTCAACGCTAAGATTCTATTGTCTGCTTCTTCAAAATCTGGACCTGAAACTCGTAGCATATCAATTTCCATTCGTTCACGCGGTAAACGATGGATTAGACTTTGAATAAAAAGATTCATGTCTTGGCACTGAAAAAAGCTTGCATGTATAAGATTGACCCCCAAAATGCCAAGTGCTTCTTGTTGCGCTTTGTGACTGTTATCATGCATTTTAATATGCAAAATAACATCGTTTGTGGTTCCTTCGACACTTGATTGAAAACGAATTCCAACCCAGCCTTGTCCTTGATTTGATTTGTGATAATTTAAAGATTCAACGGTATTACAAAAACTAAAAAATCTTGATTCCTTATATTTTTCAGGCAAACGAATTTTCATTGTATCGAATTCCGTTTCCAGCATAGTAATCAATCGTTCCTCGCATACATATCTAGAAGCTTCGCCATACATGGCATCAGAAATCTTCATGTCGTAAGCGGATTGAGAAAACGCAATCGTACCAGAGCTACCACCAGCTTTAAAAAAATTGGCAGCAACTTCTTGCCCAGCACCAATCTCTGCAAAACATCCGTAAATGTCCGCTGTTAAGTTGATTTTCAAGGCTTTTTCCTCTGTTGTCAAGCGTCTTTCCTCTATCATTTTTTAGTTATTGATAAACTTCAATACATTATGTACGTAAATCCGTGCCACAAAGTTCCGAATATTTTAGTTTGGAAGTACAAATTTAGGGTTATTAATAAATTCTTCGTCCGTTAATGTCAAAAGAAATTTCTTTATTAGTCCTTTTTCAAATGCATCTAGTTGCACTCCTCCTTGATTTGCAAACTCTATTAACGGACTAATCGTCGGACTTATTTTGATTCCAGAGGAGTAATGTTCAATTACCTCGTCAAGAGTTTCAAAACGACCATCATGCATATAAGGCCCCGAAACTGAAATATTTCGTAAAGTTGGCACTTTAAATTTCCCGTAATCTGAAGGGTTTTTCGTTATTCCGCCTCGTCCTAAATCGAAAAAAGTTTGATCTAAACCATTGTTGCTGAATAATTCAACGTGCATTAGTGGTCCATTGTGACAATGGAAACAATCACCTCCATTTAAAGAATTAAACAGATCATAACCAGCCCATTCTTCATTCGTGACAGACGTTAATAAAGTTTGTTCTTTTGAATTTAATGGCAGACCATACTTTTGTTTGTACATCACATCGTATTTTGAAAAGCCACTTATCATTGTTCTAAGAAATTGAGCGATTGCTTTGGCAACTAATGTTGAATCAACCTGATCTGTGCCAAAGGCTGCATAAAATTCTTTGCGATAATTAGCATCTGCTTTTAGCTTTATGACAGCGTTAGTCCAGCTTTGGTGCATTTCAATAGGATCTTGAACAGGTTGTAAAATTTGATCTTCTAAAGACTTTGATCTACCATCCCAAAAAAAGAATTTTTGATAGCCAAGGTTTACCAATACCATAGAATTCCTTATTCCCTCCTGGCCTGTTATTCCTTTGGAGTAGCGTCTCTTATCAGAAAAGGAAGCTTGAGGGGAATGGCAATCAGCGCAAGATATGCTGTTATCACCACTTAATTTTTTTTCATAAAACAATTTTCTACCCAATTCCACGCCACTAACGGTCAAAGGATTGTCGATTGGGATTATCATTTTAGGAAAATGACTAGGTTCATCCAATTGATAAGCTTCATTCACAAGTGAAATCTCCCCCTTTTTACACGAAAAGAAAAGAAATAGCGAAATAAATAAAACTATGCGTACACGAATCATTCTTTTTCAATCGAATTTACAAGATTGTCCATTATCTTATTGCTTAAAACCATTTGATTATTTAAAGAATGGGAGATATAATCAACTCTTAAATCTACCTCATCCCCAGATTTATCGAAAATCTCTTTTACAAATAAATTTAAATTCGTTCTGTACTTACTCACGCCACTCGCTGACCAATTGATTCCGTTGAAACTTAAAGTTCTAAAGAGAGGATCCATTCCCAAATGAAAAAGAAAATTGTGATCAAAATCATCAATTCCATTATCCGTTGTGTCAACTTTTCCTTCCAATTTTACAAAAATATAACCTGGATTCCACCCCCAATGCATATCGCCCGCATTGGAAATATTCAATGCCGACGTTGAAGCTGGAACTGATGGATCAGCGTGATTCAAGGCATTTGGCACACCAATATTTAAACTTAAATTTGAAAAATCTATCTTGTTCCCGACAACAGATTTAATCCCTGTGCCGTTCTGTTGAAAACTGAATAAGTAGGAGTCTGAAAGCACACTTGAACCATTTGCCATATCCGTACCGAGAATTTTAATTTCAGAAAAGTAATATCGATAACCCTGACTACTCGTAATAATTTGGTCTACAATGTAGTTTTGTCCATCCAATTTAGGAACCATATGTGCCTCCAATTGATCAGGAACTGGGACTATTATTGGGTCATCCTTTTTATCCTTTTTACAAGAAGCTAAGCCAATTGCAATAAGTAGATAAAAGGCTGATATTCTATTCATAAAACAAATTTACGCAAAGTGCTTGTATTCAACAAAACAAGTTTTGTTAAAGTTCTTCTTTATATGAACGCACTACTACAAAGATTATTATTAATTTTAGTTCATGGAAAACACCATGATCAAACCGCTACAAATCATTAGTGCTTCTGCTGGCAGCGGGAAAACTTACAAATTGGTTTTGACTTACTTGGAATTACTCCTTGAAAGCACAAAAGCTGATCCTTTTGCCCATATAGTAGCTATGACGTTTACCAACAAAGCTGCGTTGGAAATGAAGACAAGAATAATTGAAGCGCTAGAAATTTTGAGTTTTCCCGACCAATTTAAACCAGAAGAACGCAAATACGAAAACGTACTTTGTGAAAAGATAAAATGCTCGCCAGAACAATTGGCAACGAAGTCAAAATTGATACTCCAAAGAATTCTTCACCGTTACGAAGATTTTAAGGTTTTAACCATTGATAAATTTAACCTGCGTTTAATAAGGAGCTTTAGTCGTGAATTGGATTTGCCGGCTGATTTTGAAGTCATAATAGACGAAGATGAAGTTCTGGAAAAAGTCGTTGATCAGTTATTAGCTGAAATTGGAAATGCTGAAAATGAAACATTGACCAAATTGGTCCTCGGTTATGCTAAATCTCAATTAGAAGAAGGTGAAAAGTGGAATTTTAGAAGTGATTTGATAAAATTTATCGCACTTATAAAAAGTGAAAAAGAACAGAAAACAATAAATCAATTGATGTTGATTGAGTTTTCTGAAAGTAATTTTCATCAGTATAGAGAGGCCTTAAAAAAGGCGGAAAAGGCATTCGTAGCAATGATTTCTGGCTTCAAGGACTTTTTGAATTCTATTGATTTTTGGGGAATTGCTAATTCCGATATTGCTGGTGGAAAAACCACCGTTACTCAAGTTAAAAAATTTCTACTGCTAACTGAACCGATATACGGTTTTATGACGGAGCCCACGATCAAGAATTTATGTGAAGGCAATAAAACGAATGAGCCCGTTGCTGGAATGGAAACGAAATTGAAAGAAATCGAACCTTTATATTTCGAACATTTCAAGAATTTCACCTTGCTCAATTCTATTCGAAAAAATTACCACAATATGTGGCTATTGAAAATTTTGGCGAGTCGCTTGGAGAAAATGCGGCAAGATGAATCGTTGATTCGTATTTCAGAATTCAATCAATTAATTGGGAAATTGGTTCAAAATGAAGATGCTCCTTTTCTATACGAGCGACTGGGAAATCGTTATGAGCATTATTTGTTGGATGAATTTCAAGACACTTCTCGAATGCAATGGCTCAATTTAATTCCACTTGTGCACGAAGGTATTTCAAAATTAGGCTTAAATTTTATTGTCGGCGATCCGAAGCAATCTATTTATAGATTTAAAAACGGTTTGGCGGAACAATTTGTTGTCCTCCCAGAAATTTATAACCCAGAGAGCGATTTAAATTTAGCTCAGAAATCGCATTATTTCAAAAGTTTGGGCGAAAAAAATGTCATTAAGCAAAATTGGCGGTCAACCAAAACCATTGTTGATTTTAACAATAAAATTTTCACAGCATGGAGCAAAAACTTGCCAGCAACAACACTTTCCTTCTTTAAAGATGTAGAACAAGAATCAGTATCTGACAAAATCGGGTATATCTGTTTTCAGCATATTGAGAATGACAAAGATAAAGTTGCTAGTCAAAATACTGTTCCGCAAATAATTAGTTGGATTGAAGAAGCAATAGCAGATGGATTTAAACCTAATGACATTACTATTCTCGGTCGAGGAAATCGAGATTGTAATGAATGGTCGGTCGCTTTAACCGAAAGAGGATACAAAGTCGTGAGTTCCGATTCTTTATTTGTTGATTCGGACTTATACGTTCAATGGATAATTTCTTATTTACAAAAGCGCCGTTCTCCGAGTGTAGAAAGTATCACTAAGAAGTTTATCTCAATGACTTTAATGGTGAAAAATTTGTCTTTATCTATTTACGAAGAGTACTTTATTCCAATTGAAGGCACAAAATATAAACGGATTGACGAGAATAAATTCATCACAGATTTTTATTCTTCCAACGATGATTTTTATATTCCCTACGAATCTATATACGATATCATTACCAAGTTTTGCACCTTAGTAAAAATTGATGTCTTAAAAAATCATTATGCGCATCACCTGTTGGATATGGCCTTTCAGTTTGATCTTCGTTTCGGTCCTGATTTACAATTATTCCTAGAGCAATATCTATCAAAAGGCAAAAGGTCTTCTGTGCAACTGCCAGAAAGCGAAGATGCCTTAACAGTAATGACGATTCACAAAAGTAAAGGGCTTGAATTTCCAATCGTAATTCTTCCTAAGATTTCAATGACGAAAGAAAAAAATGATAAAATCAAATATTTCATTCCGTCTGAAGGCCAAATCGTTCAATTATCGAGAAAACAAGTGGAAAGTATTCCGGAGTACGCTCGTCTTGCAGCAGAGGAAGCAGAGCAAATAATAACAGATAATACGAATTTATACTACGTTGCTTTTACCCGGCCAAAAACACGTTTGTATGCCCGTAATATTTACAAAAAAGGATCGCAGGAAGAAAAACTTGGCGAAGCGTGTATTCATAATTTCACTGAGAGTTGGAGCGAAGAAACGCATGAGTTAATTATCGGAGAGAGATTAGAAAAAAGGATTGCTGCCAATGCTTCTAAAATCGAAAACACAAATTTCAATCCAATTTCGTTACAAGATTTTCTTTGGTTTCCGAATATTGCAATAGAAAACAACAATCCATTTGACGAAGATTTTACGATGAGTGAAGCCCAACTTTTTGGAACGCAATTTCACTTACTATTATCTGAAATCGACCATGAAAACCAAATAGAAGAAAAACTAGACGAATTAATTGCGATAGGTGAAATCGATCGACAATACAAAGAAAAAATAGTAGAGCAATCGCGTGATATTTTCAAGAAGTATCTGACAAAATTATACGATTCTAGCAGCAAAATTTTAAGCGAACAAAGTATTCTTTTCGCAAATGAAAAAAGCAGTCGCCCCGATAAAATATTAATTCAAGAAAATCAAGTTATTGTTATTGATTTTAAAACGGGTGCCTTAGAAAAAAAGCATGAGAAGCAAGTAAAAAACTACGGTCAATTACTCAAAAGGATGGGCCACAAAAACATAAAATGTGCTTTATTGTATACCGAAATATCTGATTTTGTTTGGGTTGACTAACTCAATCCTCCTCCACATCTTCTCTCTTTGGGTTTTGAATAATCAATCGTAACGATAAATTATAAGTCAAATAATTCCAAATCCAATTTAGGAAAATTAGGAATTTATTTTTTATTCCAAGAATGGAACGCAAGTGTACGACCATCCAAACCAACCAAGCTAAAAATCCTGAAAAATGTCTTTTAGGTAAATCAACAACTGCCTTATTTCGACCAACAGTTGCCATGCTACCTAAGTTCTTGTATTCGAATTTTTTCATTTTATGGAACTTACTCATTGCAAGGAAATTTTTTCCTAAATTTTTTCCATGCTGAATGGCAGCTTGAGCAACTTGAGGGTGACCATTTGGGTATCTTTCTGTTTCCATATATGCCACATCACCAATTGCATAAACCGAATTGTCACTTTCCACTTGATTAAACCGATTAACCTTTATTCGGCCACCTCTAACGTAATCTTCATCTTTAAGGCCAACAACTTTATTTCCAATTATTCCTGCTGCCCAAACCAAATTGTGTGTAGAAATATTGTCAACACCTTTAATTGTAACCGTTTTGCCATCGTAATCTTGAACGATAGCATTTAATCTAACTTCAACGCCTAATTTTTTAAGATATTCTAATGCTCGCAATGATGACTTTTCGCTCATGCCATTGAGAACTTTTGGTGAACCTTCAACTAAAGTAATGTGCATCGAAGAAAAATCCATTTCTGGGTAGTCGCGCGGCAAAATAAATCGCTTCATTTCAGCAATTGTACCAGCCACTTCAACGCCCGTGGGTCCACCACCAACAACAACAACATTTAAAAACCCTTCTTTTTCCTCCTCCGTTTCACTCGCTAAAGCGTGCTCAAAACTTAGAAACAATGAATTGCGTAGCACCAAAGCCTCGCCAATAGATTTCATTGGAAACGATAATTTTGCTATTTTTTCATTACCGAAGAAATTAGTTCCGGCACCAGTTGCTAATACCAAATAATCATAGGAAATAGGACCCAGATTTGTTTCAACTTCTTTCTTTTCGGTAGAAATCATTTTTACTTCTGCCAGTCTGAAATGAATATTCTTAGCTTTTTGAAACATTCGCCTGAAAGGAAATATGATTGAACTTGGTTCCAAACCTGCCGTTGCAACTTGATAAAACAAAGGCTGAAATTGATGGTAATTGTTCTTGTCAATAACCACCACTTGATAATTCGAATCCGCTAAATCTAGCGCCAATCGAAGGCCACCGAATCCACCTCCTACAATTACTATCCGCGGACTATTGGATTCTGGTAAATTTGCTTTCATAGCTAAAATATTTATGCCGTAAAATTAGCTTTAATCCAAATGGAAAGGAGGAAATTAATTTGTTTTAACAATGGGAACAATGAATCGGTATTTTTTAATTAGAGTTAAACTAATCCTGTCATTCCTTTTATCTATTTAATTCCCACTTTATTTTTCAGCAATCAATTTCAATTTCTCTAATGCTTTTGGAACTGCTTCATTCATGTAATCGATGTATTCTGTGAGAACATCTACACTCAATTTCACTTTTGTCTTTCCATCTCTGTTCAAAAGGAAATATTGTTCACGAGCACCAGCCCAATCCCGTTCCATTTCAACACCATCAAGTACATCGCCTAATTGTTTAAAAACCATTACTTCGTTGTCGATTTTTGTTTCAATTACGCCGTACATTCCATTGTTTTTTGAATCAATAAAGCGAATTGGATCACTTTCATTCCAATCACTTATTGCATGGGAACCAGGAGTAAATGGTTCGGACCAAATTCGATAATTTTCATCCTTCCAAAGAGATTCCCAAACTTTCTCCCGCGGAGCATCTATGTAAATTTTGTATTTAAGCGTTACCATAATTAATCACGAATTAGTGAAAGTCGAATTACAAATTGGGTAACTCGTCAATGAGTTTATCTAAAAATACGAAAAGTAAATTAAAAATCAAGCAATATTTACGGCGAATAAATACCCAACGAGTGCTGAAAGCCCCATGGCAGCCGTACCCCAAAATGTAATCCTCAAAATTGACTTGGTCAGATTCGAGCCCCCAATTCGTGCTGAAACGGAGCCAAGAACTAACAAAAATAAAATTGAAAACACATATTGTGCTTCAACTTGAAGCTTTAATGGAACTAGTATCGTTACTATAAATGGCAACATCGCTCCAAAAACAAATGCCGCCCCAGAGGCTAAAGCGGCTTGAAAAGGTTTTGCTTGATTCATTTCATGAAGGCCCAATTCATCTCGTGCATGTGCAGCAAGTGCATCATGATCTGTTAGTTTTTGCGCGACAAGCATAGCCGTTTCAGAATCCAATCCTCGTTCTTCATAAATCAGCGCCAATTCTTTAAGTTCAACCTCAGGGAAATTGTCTAATGCCTCTTGCTCTCTTTGTAAATCCGACGTTTCAATATCCGACTGAGAACTTACAGAAACATATTCTCCTGCAGCCATGGATAACGCACCCGCCACCATTCCAGCCAAAGCGGCCAAGATTATCGGCTCACTTGTTTTACTTGCGGCGGCGACGCCAATAGCAATACTTGCCGTTGAAAGAATGCCGTCATTTGCCCCTAAAATTGCTGCACGAAGCCAATTACTTCGGGTTATATAATGCTGCTCGTTATCCTCTACCATTTTGATTAAAAAATAATTTTGAAAAATAGTTATAAATTTTCTAAAATAGAATCATCAACAATTTCCGGAACAGTGACTTTTAAATTTGGTTCAATTTCCATTGCCCGTTTAATCGCGAATATTGCGCCTTCATTTCTAGCCCAACTTCTTCTTGCTATTCCGTTATTCACGTCCCAATGCAACATAGACTTTATTCGTCGTTCTGAATCTGCTGAACCGTCAATAAGCATCCCAAAACCACCGTTGATCACTTCTCCCCAGCCTACACCGCCACCATTGTGAATTGAAACCCAAGTTGCACCACGGAAAGAGTCTCCAATTACATTTTGAATTGCCATATCAGCCGTGAATCTAGAACCATCGTAAATATTCGAAGTCTCTCTGTAGGGAGAATCAGTTCCTGAAACATCGTGGTGATCACGTCCTAAAATCACTAGTCCTATTTCACCGGAAGCAATAGCTTGGTTAAATGCATCAGCGATTTTCATCCGACCTTCAGCATCGGCATATAAGATTCGGGCTTGCGAGCCAACAACTAATTTATTCTTTTGAGCTCCCTTAATCCATTGAATATTATCCGCCATTTGTTGCTGAATTTCAATAGGAGCTGTGGCTTTAATTTTTTGTAATACTACACAAGCAATATCATCTGTTTTCTGCAGATCCTCCGGCAAACCCGAGGCACAAACCCAACGAAAAGGACCAAATCCATAATCGAAACACATAGGCCCCATGATATCTTGAACATAGGACGAATATTTAAAATCTATCCCATTTTCCGCCATAATATCAGCTCCCGCTCTAGACGCTTCCAATAAAAAAGCATTTCCATAATCAAAAAAGTAAGTTCCTTTTGCTGTATGTTTATTTATTGCCGCAGTGTGTCGAATCAAAGTTAACTTCACTTGCTTCTTAAATTCCTCTGGATTTTTCGCCATCAACTCATTCGACTCTTCGAAAGAATGTCCAACTGGATAATAACCTCCCGACCATGGGTTATGAAGAGATGTTTGATCTGAACCTAAATCTACATGTAAATTCGCTTCATCAAATTTCTCCCAGACGTCAACAATATTTCCGAGATATGCAATACTTACTGCTTCTTTGTTTTCTTGCGCTTCTCTTACGCGCACTACCAACTTATTTACATCAGAAAATACTTCATTTACCCAGCCTTGGTCGTGACGTATTTTTGTAATTTTCGAATTTACTTCAGCACAAACTGTTACGCAACCGGCAATATTTCCAGCCTTAGGCTGTGCACCAGACATTCCTCCAAGTCCAGAAGTAACAAAAAGCGAACCTTCTGGTGATTTTTTTATTTTTCTAAACCCGTTTAAAACTGTAATCGTTGTCCCGTGCACGATTCCTTGAGGACCGATATACATATATGAACCTGCGGTCATTTGACCGTATTGCGTTACGCCGAGCGCATTGAATTTTTCCAAATCATCTGGCTTTGAATAGTTGGGTATCATCATGCCGTTCGTAACAACTACTCTTGGGGCATCCTTGTGAGAAGGAAAAAGACCCATTGGATGTCCACTGTACATTACCAACGTTTGTTCCTCAGACATTTCAGACAAATATTTCATTGTCAATTTGTACTGTATCCAATTTTGAAAAACCGCACCATTTCCACCGTAGGTGATTAGTTCATGCGGGTGCTGCGCAACTGTGTGATCCAAATTATTGTGAATCATCAGCATTATCGCCTTTGCTTGATTACATTTTCCCGGATATTCAGAAATAGGTCTTGCTCTTATGTCATCATTAGGGCGAAAACGATACATATAAATACGACCGTATTTCTCTAACTCTTCTTTGAATTCTTGTGCTAATTCGGCATGAAATTTTGCCGGAAAATAACGCAAAGCATTTTTAATTGCTAGAATTTTCTCTTCAGGCGAAAGTATATCTTTCCTCTTTGGCGCATGATTCACCAATGGATTCATTACCTTTTTTGGAGGTAAATCCATTGGAATACCTTCTTGTAATTCTATTTGCAATGCTGTTTGAACCATGATTCTTTACTTTGAATAACAAAATTAAAGAATATAGCCAGATAGAAGCAAGATGTTTCTGGAAAATACCTGCTATTTTAGAAGTAATACATTCCCTCTCCAAGTATGATTTTCACTTGAATTAGCGTCTTTCGCTCTAATTGTCCAATTATAAGAACCGGATGAAACAATTTCACCTTTGTACGTTCCATCCCATTCAGCTGATGGATCATAGGATTGCCATACGATTTCACCCCAACGGTTATATACTTTCAATTCAAACTCTGAGACATCAATACCTTCGATAAATATTTTCCAAGTTGCATTGAACTCATCATTATCTGGTGTGAATGTATTTGGTGAATACAAAATAACCTCTGGTTTAATTTCGATTACTTGATACATGGTATCTGTACATCCAAAATTCGTTTCAGCAATCAACTGAACTATATAATTATCTACAACTCCTTCAGGGAAAACAACTGTTGGTTCTGATGTATTTGAAGCTCCAGGATTTGCATATTGCATAGTCCAATTACTGATATCATTTCCAATTGACAAGTTCTCCATTTTCACAGTTGTGTTCAACGCTGTAATGGTAGCAGGTGAATATCGGAAATTAGCTGTTGGTCTTGGCATGGATCTCAAGGCATTGTTTAAAATCGTGGTGTTGACGCAGCCATCTGGCGATATAATTGTCAGGCTCACTGCGTAATTCCCATCACTCATTTGGCCCGTATTAATCGTGTCCATATTAGTATAAACTTGTCCATCTGAAATTTGCCACAATGATGTTTGCACCATTAACGGATCTGTTGTGTTGTAAAGTTCAAAAACTGCATTTTCACAAATACTATCTTGCAAAATACTGAACATTGGATTCGGGACAGGCGAAACAGTAAGTGTCATATCATAAAGTTGAGGTGTTGACTCACAACCGTCACTAATTTCTACTTGATAATAAGTTGTTATTACAGGTGATTCCGTGATTGAATGTGTCATACCCGCACCAGAAGTTCCAGATGACCAATTAAATAAATAAGGTCCATTATTTCCGCCAGCAGCCGTTGCAGTAATAACTGCATTATCGCTAGGACAAATAACAAAATCTGGCGTTATTGTTCCTGAAAGAGGGGGAAGAACGTCGATGAAAATAGAGTCTAACTCAGACAAACAGCCATCCTGATTTTCGGCATATACGTAGTAATAATTTGCTGCAGTTGGCGAAATTGGTTGACTAGCTGACAAATCAATGGTTTGTGACCAATGATAGGAGAAAGATATTCCAAATGATCCTTGTGCAGAAATGGTAGCTGTACCATTTTCACATATTATAGTATCGTTACTTACTGAGATTAGCACGTTTGGTGGCACTGGGACAATAATTGTATCACAAGAAACACAACCAAGAATATCCCGTACACAAACATCGAAAGAACCGGAAGGATAATTTACAACCGTATTCGAAGCTTGCCAAGATGTACCATTGTCAAAGCTATAATCAATGGCTTCTGAACTCGTAATGGTTATTGTACCATCAGAATAACCAAAGCAAGAAGGTTCTACCGAACTAATCGTAAGTTGAGGGTCTAAAACCCACACATCTATTGTGTCTCTAAACGGTCCGCATATAGAATTTGTTTCTTTAAAAATAAACTTATACAAACCGGGCTGATCCACAGAAACAGTTACATTCGATGTATTAGCATTTGGTCCGAAAATGACATTTGGAGTTGGCCCAGTTGAAGGAGGTATATATTCCCATTGAGCAGTATTCGCGGTATTTGACAAGGTTCCTGTTAAACTAATAGGTTGACCTAAACAAACAGAATCATTGAATCCAGCATTTGGTGTTGGTTGAGCACCAACTGTCACAAAAGACGTATCAGTTGAACCTGGGCATGCAGGATCAGTTGAAGGCGAATTCACTACATAAGTATAATTACCAATTGCTGTTGGTGTAGCTACTACATTTGATCCGATCAAGGCACTTAAAGTTGGGTCAGGATCCCAAGTATACGTGCCATTCCCGCCGCTAGCCGATAAATTCAATGAACTTCCTAAGCACATTGCAGTGTTGCCAGGTAAAACAGTTGCGGAAACTTGGACCCCAAAATCGGCTCCAATTTTGTAATTACAAATCGCACCAGCGTAACCGTCAACCATAAGATAATAGATTTGGCCAGGTACCATACCTGTAAATGTTAATGGGATTCCAGCTACCGGGGATGGGAAAGTTAGTGGAGACGTACAACCATAAGAAGTTACAGCTCCGGAACCACAATTTGTAGGATTTACGTAAGAAAATGCTAGCATTTGTATTCCCGTACCTGATGTACACGAACCATAAATTCTTAATTGAACTGTTGTGGCACTCGCCTCAAAACGCATAAAGGAATTGTTTTCAATACTCCCACAAAAGGCAGTACTTAATTGTGGCCAAGTATTTACAGAATATGGAGTTAAAACCGTTGCGGTAGGCGTTGCATGATAACCTTGTGTTGTTCCGCAGAAACCATTTAGTCTACATATTTTAGGAACACTTAAGCAAGGAACGCTAGAATTAGACGGCTCAGGTGAATTTGGATCACAAGGCGGCTCAACCAATGGTGCTGTTACACAAATTGCAAATGTAGGATTGGATGATGCCGAAGAAGTAAAATGATGCACACGAATCCAATATTGCGTTCCAACGACTAAAGAAGTATTTGTAATTGTTTCAGTACCTCCATTTCCCGTAGCATTTACACACGCTAAACTTGTGCCACCACAACTTCCGGAAAATAATTGCACCACTGCATTAAAAGTAGATGAACCAATAACAATGACACTTAATGCAGTTGAATTTGCTGTAAAGGTATACCAAACATCATCAGATGCCGATCCCGCGCATCCGGGCTGAGACTGACTAGCTCCTGCTGTTGTGCCTGAAACAGATACGCATGAGGCACTCGGTGACAACACAATTGCACCTGTACAGTTGTTGTTTGACGGTTGAGCCAATGTTACTAATGAAAGAAGTAAAGAAGGAAGCAGTATTAGTTTTTTCATTTCTTATTTATTTTCCGTGTAATCTTAATTTTATCTTAGCAAGATATTCTCATTTATTTTAATGCACTATTCAAAAATAGTTCATTCGTTCTCAAGCTTTACAAAGATTTATTCTGATGTTAAATAATTCACATAAAACTAGGTGTCAAGCATTTAATTAACGGCTGTCCTTACACTTCCGCTGAAGGTGCTGGCCACATCTTTCGTCACCAGGAAAGACCGCTGTTGTAATAAATCCCATAGTGGGACCTTTTTTTAAAAGACGTTAATTTTGTAAATGGGCTGCGTTTAAAAGCGAAAATAAAGAATCAAAAAAGGGGAATTATTTTAATTTTTAAAATATCTATTTTGAATCTAATTACCTGAATGCGTTAACTTTTTGATTTATAATGCTTTCAATTACACTATTCAGCCCATAACATAACCTGTATTTTTTATCGTATTAAATATTTCATTCATAAAACCAGAAAAAGACCTGTTAACGTATTATATTAACATGCCCCTTATACGTATATGACTTATCAGTCGCCGAATCTTTGGCTCGTATAGTCCAGGTATAAACTCCTGATTGAACAATTACATTATTAAAAGTGCCGTCCCATTCACCATTCACATCCTTAGATTGCCAAATGAGTTGTCCCCATCTATCTAATACTTCTAAATTGAAGTCATAAACATCTATCCCTTCAATATGAATTCTCCACGTAGGGTTAAATTCATCTCCGTCCGGTGTAAATGAATTCGGTGCGAAAAGAAGAACTTCGGGAAATACTTCAACAACACCATCAGCTGTATCTTTGCAACCGAAATTACTCGTTACAATTAAATTTACATCATATTGACCAGTATAACCATCAGGGAAAGTCACAACAGGGTCTTCTTGAGTTGACGCATTTGGAACACCCAACTCAAACATCCACTGAAACTGATCCGCCCCAAGTGAATAACTATCAAAAGTGACAGTGGAATTAAACATTGTAGGTTGACCAGGAGTAAATTTAAAAACTGCTACAGGTAATGCATGAGAGATCAAATATCCTGGATATGTAACCGAATCGATACAGCCAAATTCATTCAACAAAATCAATTGTACGTTATAAGAACCATAAGGCATTGCATTCGTCACAACAGTATCCTGATTTGTGTAAAATTGACCATCAGAAATCATCCATGAAGCCAAGTCGTAAGTTGCCGTGTCTGTGGTCGTATTTAAAGTGTAAACTGCGGGTTCACATAATTCATTTACATCAACAACAAAACTTGGGATTGGCTCTGGGGCAACAACAACCGTGTTCGAAAGCAGGTAGGGTGTTGATTCGCAATTATCAGTAATTGTAACCGTGTACAATTGAGTTGCTAGAGGGGAAACGGTTGGGCCGTATTGAGCGCCGCTGCCAACATCTCCCGAACTCCAAGTAAAGGTGTATGGGACTCCAATTCCTCCTTGGGCATTTGACATCAAAGTTGTAGGATAACTAGGACAAATCGTTACATCAGGTGAAATTGTTCCGGTAATCGGTTGCCTCACGGTAACGTAAATCGAGTCCATATTTGAAACACAACCATTTAACGAAACAGCTTCTACATAATAATAGGTATTCATCAAGGGGGAATCATATTGGGTATCAATATTTGTTGTGAATTGTGTCCAATTGTATGTATAACTTATGCCATTCATCGCAGATGCGAATAATGTTGCCGTACCATTTTCACATATCAAAGTATCGTTACTTGGAATTATAATAATTTCTAGCGGATCAACAAGTGTATCTTTTGTGCATGCTTGGCATTGATTGATATCACGCACACATACATCGTATATTCCTGAAGAAAATCCTGTGCCCGCCAAAGGTGACCAAGTCACTCCATTATCGTAACTGAATTCAACGGCACCAGTCCCATTAGGAAGCATCGTTCCATCAGCTGAACCAAAACATATTGGATTAGTGTGTGCTACTTGAATATCCATCTGTTTTACATAGATATCTACCGTATCTCTTCTAATACCGCAAACAGGGTTACCTTCTTGAATAATGAATTTATAAGCCCCTACTTTGCTTGCAGTTACCATTGGAGTTAGATTATTTGCTGCAGGTGCGTAAGTAACAACTGGCGAGGGTATTATCGTTGGAGCAACATATGACCAAATTATTGGGTCAGTTGCAACTGTAATTGTTCCCATCAATTGAAAGGGACTACCAAAACACACTGTATCGTCGATTCCTGCATTTGGGAAAATGCCAGGAGTAATAATAACTGTCGTAGAAGGCGTAGCCGTGCATCCTACACCTGTTACAGTAACAGTGTAAACTCCAGCATTTGCAACTATACAATTTGGTATAGTCGGATTCTGAACAGTTGAAACAAAACCATTTGGTCCAGTCCATGCATAAGTTGTTGCTCCGCCAGTTGCTTGTAATTGAACCGTAGAACCCTCACAGTATGGTCCAGTATTACTCGCTACAATTCCACCACTTGTTATTGTAATATATCCTGCACCATTATTAGAACCTGCGCAAGTTGAACCTGTTGGCATAAGGCTTGAACCACCGCCACCAGCTCCACCGCCGTTGGAACCTATACAACAACCATCTGTTCCGCCGCCGCCGCCGCCAAAGTAACCGCCGCCGCCGCCGCCGCCAGATGTCCCAAACGATGGGTCATACCCACCATTTCCACCCTGACCTAAGCTTCCTGGACTTCCAGTAAAACCTCCGCCAGACCAATATGGACCTCCTGCTCCACCAGCAGTTTGTGTGCCGCCACCGCCACCAACAATTGTATATACTGAGCCAGCACCTATGCTTCCATTCGGACAACCACCAGAACCTCCAATAGCTATATTTGAAGCACTACTTGCATTAGTTCCGCCACCGCCGCCGGCAACAATAATTCTATTTGTAATTCCGTATGGAGCAATGCGAACGTCAGACGCTCCACCTCCACCACCAGAAGGTAAATTTGAAGTTGGAGCTCCAGACCAGCCGTTACCTCCGCCATTCCAACCACCAACACTTCCAACGCCCTGTCCTCCAACGTTTAATTGAAAAATTTGCCCTGTTGTTACTGGTAATTGATAGGTAATAACCGCACCAAAATTATTAGTTGAACCGCCTCCTTTTGCTCCAGCAACGACGATCGTTACTGTATCTACACACGTCGGAACTGTCCAATATTGGGGAGAACCGGTGTAACTGTAAGTGACTGATATTTGGGAATTGGTGAAGTTGGTGAGAAAAAGAAAGAAAAAAAGCAACATGCCAATTTTGTTTCTTTTGCCGACCAAGACTATAGACTGAATTAATTTCAGTAATTGAAATTTCATAGTTATTGAGTTTTTATTTAGTAATATGACGATGTAATCAAATTATGGTTGTCCTAAGTATTCAAAAATATAGAAATAAAAATGTTCTAACAAATCTATTAATGACTATGCAATTAATAACGATTATTTTAGCTTAAACATTCTGCGTATCATTCGGTGTGGGGTGTTCTTGAAACATACCTAAACTTTAGGCACAAAAAAAGAGGTCGTTTTTGAAGCGTCCTCTTTTCTCTCTATTCTTTTTTTAAAAAATAAACTTAAAATCTTTTCCTGGGTAATATGCATTATCTCCAAGTTCTTCCTCAATTCGTAACAATTGATTGTATTTTGCCATACGATCACTTCGAGAAGCAGAACCTGTTTTAATTTGCCCGGTGTTTAATGCAACAGCCAAATCTGCAATTGTAGAATCTTCCGTTTCTCCACTGCGGTGACTCATTACGCTCGTATAGCCATTTTTTGTTGCTAATTGAACTGATTCAATCGTTTCAGACAAAGTTCCAATTTGATTCACTTTTACAAGGATTGAATTTGCAATTCCTTGATCAATACCCATTTTCAGTCGTTTCTTATTGGTTACAAACAAGTCATCTCCAACTAATTGAACTTTATCGCCAATTGCTTCTGTCAACAATTTCCAACCACTCCAATCGTCTTCAGCAAGTCCATCCTCAATTGAAATAATTGGGTATTTATTTGCCCAATTTTTCCAATAATCAACCATTTCAGAAGGTGACATAACATCACCTGTTGACTCAAAAATATACTTGTCTTTACCTGTATCATAAAATTCAGAAGCTGCAGCATCCAGAGCAATATAAACATCTTCACCTGGCTTAAAGCCTGCTTTTTCTATTGCTTCAATAACAACTTGAATAGCCTCCTCGTTACTGCCAAGACTTGGTGCAAATCCACCTTCGTCTCCAACATTTGTAGACATTCCCTTGGATTTCAAAACTTCTTTCAAGTGATGAAAAATTTCAGTCCCCCATCTCAAGCCTTCTGAAAAAGAAGAAGCTCCAAACGGCATAACCATGAATTCTTGAATATCGATAAGATTATCAGCATGTGAGCCACCGTTCAAAATGTTCATCATAGGAACTGGAAGTGTATTAGCTCCAACACCTCCAACATATTGAAACAAGCTCAAATCTGCTTCTTGAGCTGCCGCTTTTGCAGCTGCTAATGACACTCCTAGAATTGCATTTGCTCCAAGATTAGATTTATTTTCAGTACCATCAAGAGCTAAAAGGATTTGGTCGATTTTCTTTTGATTAAAAACATCTATTCCATTCAAAGCTTCGTCAATAAGTGTGTTCACATTATTAACCGCTTTTAAAACACCTTTCCCTAGATATACTCCTTTATCTCCATCACGCAATTCAACCGCTTCGTGTATGCCAGTTGATGCGCCTGAAGGAACAGCTGCGCGGCCTAAAATGCCATTTACTGTAATTACGTCAACTTCAACGGTTGGGTTTCCTCGAGAATCTAATATTTGTCGTCCGATTATTCTAGCGATATAACTCATGCCTTGTTATTTTTCAAATTATCAATAAACTGGTCGAATAAATATCGTGAATCGTGTGGACCAGCAGATGCTTCAGGGTGATATTGAACAGAAAATATTGGTCTGTTTTTAAACCCTATTCCAGCTACACTCTGATCATTCAAATGTATATGTGTTATTTCAATTTCCGAATGGTTGTTCGCGCTTTCGAATTCAATTACAAATCCATGATTTTGGGAAGTAATTTCACCTTTACCTGTTTTTAAATTCTTCACAGGGTGATTTATTCCTCTATGACCTAGAAACATTTTTTCTGTTTTAAGTCCTTGTGAAAGGCCAAGAATTTGATGACCTAAACAAATTCCAAAAACAGGTTTTCCATCGTTTACAATTTCACCTACAAGCTTGATTGCTTCTGGCATTGCAGATGGGTCGCCAGGTCCATTGGACAGCATGTATCCGTCTGGTGAAAAAGAATCAAGTTCAGATTTTGTTGCATTATGGGGGAAAACTTTCACATGGCATCCTCGTTCTACTAAACAACGAACAATGTTTTTCTTTACGCCAAAGTCTACTAATGAAACTTTAAAAGTTGGATTGTCAGGCTTCACTTCAAATGATTCTTTTGTGCTCACTCGTGATGACAGCTCCAAACCTTCCATAGAAGGAACTTTGCTTAATTCACCTTTTAAGAATTCAACATCTAAGTTCTCCGATGAAATAATTGCGTTCATAGCGCCTTTACTTCTAATGTAGCGAACTAAAGCTCTTGTATCAACATCTGAAATACCAACCGTTTCGTTATGAATCATGTAATCATCCAAAGACGAAAAAGCGGATTTGCGAGAATATCCTTCCGAGAATTTTTTAGTGACCAAGCCTGAGATCTTTATTCCATCAGACTCGATTTCTTCACTCTGCACGCCATAGTTTCCTATGTGCGCTGTATTCATAATTAGAATTTGACCAAGATAAGAGGGGTCAGTAAATACTTCTTGGTATCCTGTCATACCCGTATTAAATGCAATCTCACCGGTTGCGAGTCCAATTTTACCGGTTGCAATTCCTTCAAAAACAGTTCCATCTTCGAGCATTAAAATTGCAGGTTTCTTTCCTTCCATTTGGCTAAATTTTTGCCAAAATTACAAATCTAGTTTTGTTAAACCAATATTTAAAGTGGTTTCCTTTTACAACTTTTGGAAAGGTTTTGAACAATTCGTTACTTTTAAGGGTTAAATGAATGTTAATTTTGGGTTAGAAATCCAAGAATCAAGTTTGTTTCATGCGAAACGTAGAATTTATATTTTTTTCAAAATCAAATTTTCTTTAATTTCACGGAAAGAATTATTATAAATAACCGTTACAACTATGAATAAATTCACAAAGTATTTACTCCTTTTTTCTTTACTATTAACTACTATTACCGGATTTTCTCAAAGCAAATACTCGTTTGAATTTCAAGGCAATACAATTAAAATCCCAGAAAACCATACTTCTATTGATTGGACAACAATTCCTCAGTATAACGGCGGTCATTATGTTTGGATGCAATTTTTTAACACGCCAAACCAAGCTATACAGAATGAATTAAAGATTAACGGTGTTCAATTACTTAGCTACATTTCAAACAGCACATATTTGGCTTTTGTGCCCAGTTCGTTGTCAAAAAAAACATTGTCATCTAATGGCTTGAGGGGCATATTGATTCCTACATCCAATCTGAAGATGACTTCTAGTTTGCGAAATGGAGAAGTTGACAATTGGGCAATTAACGGAAATAAAATTTTGTTAACAGCCATGCTTTACGAAAATATTAGCCTTGAATCTGCCCTTGCCGAGCTCGCTTCAAAGAACGTTGTAATAACTGAACAACACAAGGGTTCTCATGTTGTTACTGTTTCCATTTCACAATCCGATTTAGAAACTATTGCTACTCTTCCATACATTCAATGGATAGAACAAATTTCAGCTCCAGGAGAGAAAGAAGATACACGTGGAAGAAGTTTACATCGTTCAAGTAACTTAGACACCCAAACTGGAGCCGGCAGAAACTACACTGGAGATGGTATTGGTGTTCTTGTTCGTGACGACGGCATTGTAGGCCCGCATATTGATTTTCAAGGAAGAATTGATAATTCTGGTGCAAATACAACAGGACAAACTCACGGTGATGGTGTTGCTGGCATTATGGCTGGCGCAGGAAATCTTGACCCGA
>Ga0105052_10001921_pt1 | contig 26373 bp, 14 predicted proteins | sample FRY03_FD_78094 | JGI IMG/M metagenome (GOLD analysis project Ga0105052, IMG submission 78094) | Freshwater microbial communities from Lake Fryxell liftoff mats and glacier meltwater in Antarctica - FRY-03 | ecosystem: Environmental > Aquatic > Freshwater > Ice > Glacier meltwater ... | reverse complement strand
TCGGCAATCTTATTAACTGGAATTCCAGTCATAAGTGCTACAACATCGGCAATGTCTTCATCAGTTACTGGAAATACTCTTTGAGTAGATTGGACTTCCCAATCAGATTTCAACTTTTCTAAGTCAAATTGTAATCTTTTTTCCAAATCACGTAACCTTGCAGCTTCTTCAAAATCTTGTTTTTTTACAACTGAATTTTTTTCAATTCTAACATCATTTATTTGTTTTTCAATTTCAATTATTTCTTTTGGCACAACTATATTTGCTAAATGTACTTTTGCACCAGCTTCATCAATTATATCAATTGCTTTATCTGGGAAATTTCTATCAGTGATATATCTCTCAGCCATTCTTACACTTGCAACAATTGCATCATCAGAATAAACAACTGAATGATGATTTTCATAAGATTCTTTTATCTTTTCGATAATTTCTAATGTCTCTTCTGTTGTAGGTGGCTCTACTAATATTTTTTGGAATCTTCTATCTAAAGCACCATCTTTTTCAATATTTTGTCTATATTCATTTAAAGTAGTTGCTCCAATACATTGTATATCACCTCTTGCCAAAGCAGGTTTAAATATGTTTGATGCGTCTAATGAGCCCGATGCTCCACCAGCTCCCACAATAGTGTGTATTTCGTCAATAAACAAAATTACATCTTTTGCTTTTTCTAATTCAGCCAATAAAGCTTTCATTCTTTCCTCAAATTGTCCACGGTATTTTGTACCAGCAACCAAAGAAGCAACATCTAATGAAACAACTCTTTTGTCATACAATGCTCTTGAAATTTTCTTTTGTACAATTCTTAAAGCCAAGCCCTCAGCAATAGCAGTTTTACCTACCCCAGGCTCTCCAATCAAAACTGGATTATTCTTTTTTCTACGAGATAAAACTTGTGATAATCGCTCAATTTCTTTTTCTCTACCAATAACTGGATCTAATTTATCTTCTGTAGCTAATTTTGTCAAATCTCTTCCAAAATTATCTAACACAGGTGTTTTAAATTTCTCTTTACCTGTTTTTGAAGAAGAATCAGCAACCTTAGATTTAGGTTTTGGATTCTCAGAAGATTCTGCACTTGAAGTTCCATTCTGGATATTTTCAATTTCAGTTCTTATTTTTTCGTAATTCAGTCCTTGTTTATTCAAAATTTGAGCAGCAATGTTTTCTTCATCTCTAAAAAAAGATAATAATAAATGCTCAGTTCCAATCACTCTTGATTTATATAATTTAGCTTCTATAAAAGTTAACTTTAAAACTTTTTCTGCTTGTTTTGTCAAAGGAATATTTCCAATATTGATTTTATTTGCAGAAGTTGGTCTTACAGTCTCTTCTATACTTTTCTTAAGTTTATATAAATCTACGTTCAAATTTTTAAATACTTTAATAGCCAAACCCTCACCATCACTAATAATACCTAACAATAAATGTTCTGTACCAATGTAATCGTGTCCGAGTCTAATTGCTTCTTCTCTACTGAGTCTTATCACATCATTGACTCTACTTGAAAAATGCTCTTCCATTTAAACCTCAGTTTTATTTTTTTTTTAATATGATTTATATAACAAAAAATTAGAAATCAATTTGTAATTTATTAACTTATAAATCTAAATACATTTTATAAACAATTAAAATCAACGATTTAAAAACATTAATATTTCAAAAAGTAATTTTAATTATTAACAATTCTTCACCAATATTTTTATTTATTTTATAATTTTAAGCAATATTTCGTTTAATGCAAAAAATTAAAATTTGTTTTTGTCAATTTTAACACTTACAAGTCAATATTACAACTAATTTGCCCTAATTTAATAATTTGTAAAAATATAACAATTGTTAATGTTGAAACATAAGACATATTTTATATATTTATAACTATAAGTCATATTAAAATAATTATTTAATCTATTTTATAAGTAAACACTATATCGACTAAATTTGTGCCAAAAAAAAACATCACAATTGTGATGTTTAATTTCTTACAGGAATAATATGATTTATCTCATAAAATTTATTTCAATTTTATTGCTTCATCTAATAGTTCATTTACTAAGTTTATAGAATCTGCCTCTGCATAATATCTTAATAATGGCTCTGTTCCAGAAGATCTGATTAATAACCATCCGTTTTTAATATAAAACTTATATCCATCAAGGAAATCATAATCTATAATCTCAAACTTACCAATATTTTTGGGTTTGCTTATACATAAATCTTGAATTGATTTTTGGACAGATGGTAATACTTTTATATCCCTTCTGGCAAATCTATGAATACCAAATTCTTTATCCAAATCTAAACAAAGTTGTTTTAAAGATTTTTTTGTAACTGCCATAACTTCCAAAAGCAACATAGCATTGAATAAACCATCTCTCTCTGGAATGTGTAAAGAAGTACTCAATCCACCACTTTCTTCACCACCGATTAGAATATTTTCATTAACCATTAGTTCAGCTATGTACTTAAAGCCCACCTTAGTTTCAAATAAATTGATTTTATGTTTTTCACAGAACTGATTTACCATCGAAGTAAGCGAGATAGTTTTAGCTACCGAACCTCTTTTCTTCTTTACTTCATACAAGTATTTTAGTAAAATCATAAAGATTTTATGTGAATCCACAAAATGACCGTCTGAATCTACAGCACCCAATCTATCTGCATCTCCATCTGTTGCAAAAGCAAAATCAAATTTTTCTTTTTTAGTTTTTTCCATCAAAATACTTAAACATTCAGAAATAGGCTCTGGATGGTCTATTTCGCCAAAACTTGGATTATGTTCATTATGAATTGCAACTGCATTTGGTAATAGATGTTGAATTGTATCTATTCCAGCACCATACATTGGGTCGTATAATATTTTGAAATTAGAATCATTAATTGCTTTAAAATTAATTTTTTTCTTTAAGTATCTTAAATATGATTCTTTTGCATCAAACATTTTAATTTTTTTGGAAGTAATATAAACTTCTACTTCCTTTGCTTTAATTTTAGGTTCTTTTTTGACTATTTTAGCAAGGTACTTTTCAATTTCTTCTATTTGGTCTGGAGTCGCTGGTCCACCAAAACTTGCTTTGACTTTAAATCCACTATATTCTGGTGGATTATGACTTGCAGTTATCACTATACCCAAATCAGCACTTTTGATTTTTGTATGATATGAAACTTGTGGCGTTGAAGATATATTATCAGCAAGATGCACAGTTATATCTTTCCAAGCTAAAATTTTAGCAACTTCGTGTGCAAATTCTTTTGATAAAAATCTTGTGTCATAACCGATTACAACAGTGGGATTTATTTTAGTTGTATTTTTCCAAATATACTTTGCAGTTGCTAAGGCTACATAACCAAGATTTTCAAATGTAAAGTCTTTGGCAATTAAAGCTCTCCAACCGTCTGTTCCAAATTTAATCATAATTTTAATTCTATATTTATTAACTAAAATTTTTATATATTTTTTTAACTATTAATATCTACAAAAATAGATAAAAAAATGTTAAGAAACATTCACAATTGATTGTTAATGAATTAAAACAAAAAAAAATAGGGATATAATCCCTATTTTTTTCGTAAAAACTACTTCTAATGTTTTACTTGATGACAAATAAAAATTATTTATATTAATTATTATTCAAATGGTGCAAAACCAGCATAAATTGCATCATCGTCAAGCATTTCTTCTATTCTTAATAATTGATTGTACTTAGAAACTCTATCACTTCTATTTGGAGCACCAGTTTTGATTTGTTCAGAATTCACAGCAACTGCTAAATCTGCAATAAATGTATCTTCTGTTTCACCTGATCTATGAGAAATAATTGTATTATAACCATATCTTTGAGCAATAGAAATTGTTTCCAAAGTTTCAGTTACAGTTCCAATTTGATTTAATTTAATCAAAATAGAATTTGCTGTATCTGTATCAATTCCCTTCATCAAAAATTCTGGATTAGTAACAAATAAATCATCTCCTACTATTTGTACTGCATCACCAATTCTTTCAGTAAGTTTTAACCAGCCGTCCCAATCATTTTGATCCAAACCATCTTCTATTGAATATATTGGATACTTTTCACATAAACCCTCGTACCAATCAATCATTTCATCACTTGTAAGTAATTTACCAGATGATTTGTACATTTTATATTTACCGTCTTCGAACATTTCACTTGCAGCAACATCAATTGCTAAAACAATATCTTCACCAGGAATATAATTTGCTTTTTCAATTGCTTCGATAATCAAGTCAAATGCTTCCTCGTTTGATTTAAGATTTGGAGCAAATCCACCTTCGTCACCAACAGATGTTGTGTAGTTTTTGGCTTGTAATACAGTTTTTAAGGCGTGATAAATCTCAGTACCCATTCTTAAAGCTTCTTTAAAACTTGCAGCTCCAACAGGCATAATCATAAATTCTTGGATATCTACATTATTATCTGCGTGTTTTCCACCATTAAGTATATTCATCATAGGTGTAGGTAATATTTGAGCTCTAACTCCACCTAAATATCTATAAAGTGGCATTCCATAATAATCAGCTGCAGCTCTTGCAACTGCCATAGATGTGCCCAAAAGTGCATTAGCACCCAAACGAGTTTTGTTATCTGTATCATCTAAACTAATCAAAATTTTATCTATTTGACTTTGTTCTGTAGCATCCATACCAGCCAATGCTTCACTTATTTCATTATTGACATTATCAACAGCTTTGGTAACTCCTTTACCGTTATATCTATCTTTATCACCATCTCTTAGCTCGTGAGCTTCATATTCACCTGTGCTTGCTCCAGATGGAACTGCTGCTATACCAAAAGAACCATCTTCCAACACTACTTCTACTTCTATTGTAGGATTACCACGTGAATCTAATATTTCACGTGCAAAAATTTCACTTATTGTCGAACTCATTTTGTCTCCAAATTTTAAAATGAATATAAAGTTATCGGTATTAATTTATTTACAAAACTAAGTAAAATTATGTTAAGAAACATTCACAAGTCAATGTTGTTTATAAATTAATTTAAAATTATCATTATAATAAATGAGTTTATTAGTCCTCGCTATACTTCAAATGGCTACTCTAATAATATTAATAATATTAATAATTAGAATTATAATTATAATTCTAATTCGATTCCTAAATACATATTTCTTTCAGCACCGGCAAAGAAAAATCTACCATTTCCCATTGCAGCATATAGATTGTTAGTTAGATTATTTACATTCATTTGCAAATTAATAGACTTAGTATCAAAAACATTATTAAACTTATAATTTATCGCTAAATTCATTATAAAATATGCGTCTAATTTATTATCAAAATAATACCCACTTCCCAAATCAGTTTTTATTCTATCGTCTGTTCTCAACAAATCACCAAAATTATCAGTAATTAAGTCTCCAACGTATTTTCCATTTAATATTAAATTTAAGTTTTCATATTTATAGTTTAAACTTAAATTAGCAATTAAATCAGAAAAACCAGCAATTCTATTGTTATCAAGTGATATTTTATCACCAGTTTCAGTAAAATAATCTGAATTAATAATGTAATTTTGACTTAAAGTTGTGTTGGCATCTATTTGTAATTTATGATTTGAAGCATTAAATAAAACATAACTTGAAGCTAATTCCAAACCGATATGTCTTGTTCTGTCTGCATTACCGTCCAATGGTCTTCCAAATATATCAATTTGACCACTTTTAACTAATTCATTAAAATATTCCATTAAATATACTGTAGAATTGAATGAAAAGTTTTGCTCAACATAATTCCAACCTATTTCAACATTAAGCATAGTTTCTGGCTTAACTAATGGAGAATTAAAATCATAACCAACTTTATTAGTATCTAATTGTATTGAAGCGAATTGAGGTGTGCTGCCAATATAAGACTGACTTGCTTGATACAAATTTTGCATTCTTGGCTCACGTGAAGTAACAGCTATATTAGTATAAAAATTATTTTGTTCATCTATATTCCAATTAAATCCAACTCTTGGATTCAAAAACCAATAATGGATATTAAAAATATCTCCGCCTGTTTTTATATTACCGTTCATATCATAATAACTTGTATTATTTATCCCATCTTTTTCATTACCTAATCTATACCCTTGTCTTACTAATTGTGCTTCTATATTTATATTTTTATTGTCGTCAATATTATATATTTCTCTTGCAAAAATTGAGAAAATTTCTCTATTTCCTTCATAAGAATAGAAATTGAAATTATTATCAAAGTTATTAGGTAGATTTTCTGCATAAATTAAATTACCATTACTCATACTATTATGTAATCTTAATTCAGCTCCAATTGTCAAAATCCCGTCATTATGTTTAATATTAATTTTAGGTATCCAACCAACTTGTTTATTGCTCACCCAAGATCTAATTATTGGATTACGGGGGTCTTCTGCATTGGCAAAACCATTACTTTCATTCAATCTAAAAGTAGATGCATCAGTCCAACCTGCTCCACTAAAATCAAAATACCCTTTGCCAGTAAAATAAAACAAAGAAGAATTAACTGTAATATCATCAGATATTTTGTATTCATTAATGATTTCAAAGTGTGGCGAACTAAAATCTTCAACTTCAAATCTTTTCATTTCAGAGCCAAATGAGAAATTTTGACCAGTTGAGTCATATTCCCAATAATTGAAATTTTGCCTTCTTAAGTTTACATCTTTTGTAAAAGATTTTGGAGTTCCATAATAGGCTAAACCATCATTTTGATTACCACCATAAACGTTAATTTGTGTACTCAAATTCTCATCGTATCTAATTGCAGATAAATAAAAAGTATTCATAAAAGAAAAAGACTGGTCTCTATATCCCCATGAATTTATTCTTGACATCTTACCATAAAACGCATATTTTTCATCAATTAATCCAGATGAATATTCAAATTTGAATTTGCTATTATTAGTAGATAAAAAATTATTATTTTCTATTCCACCAAACTCTTGGAACCCACCACCAGTTGATAATTTTATATATTTATCTTTTGAAAAATTAATACCAGTCAAATTAATACTACCTGCAATTGCTGCTGCACCATAGTTTATAAGTCCAGCGCCTCTTTGGATTTGTATATTTTCCATACTTTCGGATATATCAGAATAATTTATCCAATATAGATTATGGTCTTCTGGGTCATTTTGGGGTATTCCATTTATAAGAACAGCAATTCTTCTTTGGTCAAATCCTCTTATTGAAATATTAGAATATCCTATACCATTACCATTTTCTGAATATGATACAATTGATGGCATTTGATTTAAAAGCATCGGAATATCTTGATTTGTTTGTGTGGCTTCCAACAACTCTCTACTGATATTACTAAAAGTTACTGAATTAGTTCTTAGCTCTGCGTTTGTTGAGCTGACTGACACGGCTGGGGAAATATATTTTTTTAGTGAGTCTAATTTTTTTTCATCTTTGTTAGATTCTGCTGAATATAATAATGTAAAATTAGAAACTATAAATAAATACATAAGACACTTATATAATTTTGATAAAGATATATCAAAATTAGAAAATATTAGAGAATTAGACATTGGAACTCCGTAAAGTTAATTATATTATAATTATATTTTTTAGATATTCAATTATAATATTGTAGATTAAAATTACGTTGGAAAGGTTCTTGTGGTGGTTACAATTATGTTTATTTTATAAAAGATAATAACTATCCATTGATAAAATACAAATTAAATTGTACCTTCCGTTTTCCTACGCTGGTATTATCCAGTTCAGGTTCAAGGAGTTTGATCTCAGCTAAGTAAATTAATATTTTGAATTAATCATTACTTTTGCACCTCCAACGGTGTTAAGTAGGTAGAAACGATTGTGATATTAATTTATTTACAATTAAATTTGGAAAGTTAGATTAAAAAGTTAATTTAGAAGGGATTTTAAATAAAGTATTATCAATAAGTCTTGTTGTACCAATATAAACTGCTATCAATATTACGACATCATCTCCTGCCAAAAAGAAATCTGGGGTGGATAAATCATTAGCAAGTGCGATTTGAGCATAGTCTATTTTTATGTTAACTATTTTTTTGAGGTAATTTAATAAAAATCCATTTATTATTTTTCTGTCAGTTTCACCATTTTCAATTAATTGTCTTGTTTTTTCTAATGCAACAAAAATTATACTTGCATCTTCTCTATCATTACTTCTTAGATAAATATTTCGTGAACTCATAGCCAGACCATCTTTTTCTCTTAAAGTTGCGGCTATAATTATTTCAATATTAAAGTTAAAGTCCAATACAAGTTTTTTGATTAATAAACATTGTTGATAATCTTTTTGACCAAAAACGGCTACATCTGGTTGGATTATATTAAATAGTTTAGCCACAATTGTTGCAACTCCATTAAAATGACCAGGTCTTTTAGAGCCTTCAAAAGTTTCAGTTATATTTTTAATTTCAATTTGACTTGCAAAACCAATAGGATAAATTTCTAATTGATGAGGTATAAATACTACATCTACTCCATTTTGTTCGCATAGCTCTATGTCTTTTTCTAATGTTCTTGGATATTTCTCGAAGTCTTCATTTGGTCCAAATTGCTTAGGATTTACAAATAATGAAACTATGACAATATCACATTTATTTTTCGCAATTTTAACTAAATTCAAATGACCATTATGTAAAGCTCCCATAGTTGGAACAAAAGCAATTGTGGAATTTGATGTTTTAATTCTTTTTAGAACCGACTTGTACTCAACAATGTTTTCAATTATTATCATAATTTATTTACTTTATTATATTTTCAACTATTTCTACTTTTTCAACATTTTCAACTTTTTCAACATTTTCAACAATTACTAATTTGTATCTATCTAAATAATAAATATTTACATTATTCCATTAACATAATTCCTGACCTTGCAGCAGTTGCTTCTATTAATCTTCCTTCAAAGATTTTTACCTGACTTCTTGGAATTTCTGCTGATATTTCAATAGAATCGGTATAAAATTCATGAAAATTAACTGCAAATTCTGAAATCAATGATTTTACTGCTGATATATCTTCATAAGTAGAAAATATTTTTATTTTTTGAGTTAATATCACTTTTGAAGGCGAACATATTTCAAGAACTTGTTTGGCTGCCTCAGAATATGCCCTCGAAAGACCACCAACTCCCAACTTAGTACCGCCATAAAATCGAGTTACAATGACAATAACATTTGTGTATTTGAATTTGTTAATTGCAAACAATATTGGCTTACCAGCAGAGCCGGAAGGTTCACCATCATCGCTATATCTAATATCTAAACCTTCTTCTCCTAATTTATAAGAAAAACAATGGTGAGATGCATCATGAAATTCACTTTTTATAATTTCTAAAAATGATTGTGCTTCATCTTTATTTTTAATTGGAGTAACCGAAGCTATAAATTTTGAATTTTTCTCTTTAATCTGAGTTCTTTTTGGTCCATCTATAGTTATATAAAAATCTTGTTCAATCATTTAATTCATTTTGTGTTTGTTATTCAATTAATAACTTTAAGTACATATTACTATTATGTTTACTATTGTTTAAGCTATTAATTTCTTCAGAATATTTTATACTATTAATATTACTTTTTGGTATAAAATTAATAAATATTATTTGTTTTTGACTATTTCCAGATATAATATTTCCAATAAATTTAGAAAAATCGGAGGCATCAATATAAATATTTTCAGCATCTAAATTAGTATTGTTAGAGAAAATCACTTCTCCTAATAGATTATAAGCATTAATTTCTAATTCATCAAAAGAATTGTAATTTATATTAAACAATTTGTTTAAATCATTGATATTAAACGTGTTATTAGAGTTTATTATTAACGATTTTGTTAAACTATTTTCACCTTTGTCAAACACATTATCATCTTTTAGGCTTAATATTTTATTTGGTAAGTATTCGACAAGGTCAACACTAAATATTTTCATTCCATCATAATTTTTTGACTTATCTGAAATAAATAAAAATTGTAATTTATATTTATAATTTTTTCTTACTTTTGAAAGGTTAAATCTAAGTATATTATTATCAGGGAAATAACCTTCCAACATTGGAAATTCAGTCGATGTCAGACTGCCACTTTCATAATATCTTCTTTTAGTATTAAATTCACTTTCTAAATATATATATTTGTTATTAATACTATCGAATAATCTAATAATAAAACAATCATGTCTTCTTTCGATTAGCCACTCAGCTTCGATTACTAATTCAAAGTTATTGTTACTATTTAGAACAAAATCATTTTTAAACTCTAAAATTGTTTCTTGGCTAAATGAATAAGTAGAGTCTTTGCTTTCACTCAAATGGGCTTTTTCTGAAGCAAAATTAATACCCCAATTACTACTATCTAAATCAATTAATTTATAGTTATTATAAGTGATGAAATTATTTTTCATATAATTTTTATCAAACATAACATCATTAGGATTTAGAATATTAGTTGATTTATATTCATTAAAATTTTGTTTGATTTTGATTACTTCAATCAAACTATTATTATCATATATTTTAATAAATGCAATAGTATCTGCTTGATTTAATTTAAAATTATCAAATTCTATTAATATTTCAAGTGTTTCATTTTGAGATATAGTTTTCTTATAATCATTGATGGGAGTAATTATTTCATTTGTGATATTTTTTTCAAGTTCAATTTTTAAATTTTCAAAATCATCAAAACCAATGTTATCTAAATATAATTTTAAAGTTAAAGGATTATTATTAACAAGCTCATATTTATTAATAATTGGAAATTTTGATGTCATTTTTAGATTGTTTACAACAGATAATAGACTATTTCTCATACCAAGTATAAGTTTAGTAGAATCAACTTGATAAAACACATCATCTAATTCTGGCGTATAACTAAAAATTGAATTTGGCTTATCAATAGTTTGGTTCATCCAATCTTCTGCCGTACCTCTTGTTGTGTAGCCAACTGTAATAATATCAGTTCCAAATAAGTATTTAGTTTTGAAATATGTATTCAAAAACAATTTTTCAAACAAAAGATTTTTATTAGTTCCTTTCAAACTCAAATTAGGCACAATATTTAAATTGCCAAAGCTATGGAAATTAATATTTGACACAAAGTTATTTTCTAAACACAATTTTTGTAATGCTTTTGTTTCTGGTTCAGAAAATTCTTTTTCACCTCTATAAGTTTCGGCATGAATATAAGTTGATGAACCATCTGGATTTGGGTAATTCCAAAATGAATTAGGTCCGTAATTTCTATTTATATCAACTCCCACAACTTTATTATCAATTACTTTTGCGTTCTTTCTCCATAATCCAGTTTTGTTATCAACAATATTAATTAAATAACCATCAGGATTTACACAAGGAACAATATAAATATTGTTGTTTTCCAGCAATTTAGCAACTTCTATTGATATTTTTTCATCACTGTTCTTATAGTTTTCTAATAGCCACCAAAAAGAATAAATAAGTCCAGATGCTGTTATTGGTTCCCTTGAATGATGTAATGCAGTAAATAATACTTTTTTGTTATTTAATTTGCTATATCCGAAATTAAAATTCCATAAATAAATTGGTAATTTATTATGAGTAAAGCCAATCACACTCTTATTAATAAACTTAGGATATAATTTTTGCATTTGGTCAAAATTATCATAAATTTCTTCCAACAAATGATAATTATAAAATTTTCCAAATTTAAAATTAGATGGGATAGATTTAAAGATTAACTCATTGAGATTGATATATTTCTGCTCATCATTTGATGAATAATTTTGATTTTTAACTTGATTATTATTAAATAATTCTGTCTTTAATTTTTCTAAATAGTGATTAAAGTTACCTGCTTTAGTTAAATCTTGAGTAAGTTTTATATTGTAATTTTCAATGATAACTTTATAATCTATATTCACTAAGTTAAGATATTCCAATTCCTTATCGTTTAATATAGTAATTAAGTCATTATTATCCTTTTCACTGCATTCGAAATCAATTTCAAATATTTTATTAGAAATCTTTTCATAATTAAATATCTTTACTTTATGATAATTAGAGTATTCTTTTGGTATAATATCTTTGGCAAACATTTGAATATTCATTAAAGCGTTAATATAGAATAATAATCCCAAAACAAATATATAATTTATTTTGGGATTATTAAATTTAAAAATATTAATCTTTCTGATATTCATTGGTGAAATAATTTAGTTGTAATATTATAAATACAAATAAAATTAAAGTATATCTATGATAATTATTTGATTACAACTCTATCTTTTATTGGACCATAAACAGTAATTTGATGCTTTTGTAACCATTCCATACCGTCCATAGCAGCTTTTGCCGCGTGTAATGTAGTGATACACAATATTTTCTTAGATAATGCAGCTTCTCTAATTTGCAAATCATCTTGATAAGATTTTCTACCCAAAGGAGTATTAATAATCAAACTAATATCACCCGATTGGATTTTTTCAACTACATTTGGATTACCTGCTCCAATTTTAGGTATTAAAATCGCTGGAATATTATTTTTATCTAATTTATTAAAAGTCCCCAAAGTAGCATAAATTATATAACCTAATTCACTAAGTTTTTTGGCAATTGGCACCACATCACTCTTATCAAAGTCATTAACACTAATAAAGATACTACCACTTTTAGGTAGATGATTACCAGCGGCAATTTGTGATTTGACATAAGCTTCACCAAAGAATTCACTTATACCCATTACTTCACCTGTAGATCTCATTTCTGGACCTAAAACTGTATCTACTCCTGGGAATTTATTAAATGAGAAAACTGGTGCTTTGACTGTATAAAACTCCATATAACCTGGATTTGGTATATCCATATCAGCTAATTTTGTACCAGTCATCAATTTTACAGCAATTTTTGTTAACGGTATTCCTTTAGACTTTGAGACGAAAGGAACTGTTCTCGAAGCTCTTGGATTTACTTCAATTACAAATACTTCACCTCTATACACAGCAAATTGGATGTTAATAAATCCTTTGATTTGCAATTCTTTGATAATAGAATAAGTATACTCTCTAATTGTATCAATTATGTGAGGTTCGACTCTATATGTTGGAAGTACCGAACTACTATCTCCAGAGTGCACTCCTGCCTCTTCAATGTGTTGCATAATACCGCCAATCAAAGCTTCTTCTCCATCACTCAAAGCATCAACATCTACTTCAAAAGCATTTTCTAAAAATTTATCAATTAAAATTGGATGATCAACATTCACTTTTGCAGCTTCATCAATAAAATTTTTAAGATCTTCCTCGAGATAAACAATTGCCATACCTCTACCACCCAAAACATAGGAAGGTCTTACAATAACGGGAAATCCAATATTCAGTGCAATTTTGAGTGCTTCGTCTATATTATTTGCCGTTGCCCCTGGTGGATAAGGAATTTTTAGAATGTCTAACATTTCAATAAATCTTCCTCTATCTTCTGCTCTATCAATATTAGATTGAGAAGTACCCAAAATTTCTACGCCAGCGTCTTGTAGTCTTTTTGATAATTTAAGAGGAGTCTGACCTCCAAGTTGTAAAATTACACCTTTGGGTTTTTCTAAGTCAATAATATTCATTACATCTTCATAGAAAACAGGTTCAAAATATAACTTGTCAGACGTATCGTAATCAGTTGAGACAGTCTCAGGATTACAATTTATCATAATAGTTTCATATTCAGTACCTTTGAGCAACATCGAAGCTTGTGAGGCACAATAATCAAATTCTATACCTTGACCTATTCTAAATGGTCCGCCACCCAAAACTATTATTTTTTCTTTTGTCGAGGGCACACTTTCATTTTCTAATAAATAAGTAGAATAGAAATATGGAGTTTTGGCATCAAATTCTGCAGCACAAGTATCTACTTTTTTATAAGTCGGGATAACCTTTAATGTTTTTCTTTTTATTCTAATTTCACTTTCAGTAGTATTAAATAAATCTGCTAACTGCATATCAGAAAACCCAGATAACTTCAATTCTCTTAATTCTTCAATTGAAATAGTATCAATTTTTTTATCTTGGTATTTTACTTCTAATTCATAAATTTGATAAATGTTATCCAGAAACCATCTATCAATTTTAGTTAATACAAATACATCTTCAATAGAATATCCACGTTTGAATGCTTCTTTAATGCAAAATATTCTTTTTGGTGTTGGATTTTTTAATTTATCATCTAAAACTTCTTTAGTTAATAATTCCAATCCTTTAATTTCTAATCCCTTAACCCCTATTTCTAATGATCTCAAAGCTTTTTGAAGAGCTTCTCTGAAATTAGAACCAATACTCATAACCTCACCCACAGACTTCATTTGAGTTGTAAGTTGAGACGATACGTTAAATTTCTCAAAATCCCATCTTGGAACTTTTACTACAATATAATCTAAAACCGGTTCGAATGATGCAGGAGTTGTTGTTGTTATTTCATTTGTAATTTCGTCCAAAGTAAGACCAACAGCTAACTGAGCTGCTACTTTTGCAATTGGGAAACCAGTTGCTTTAGATACTAAAGCAGATGAGCGAGAAACTCTTGGGTTCATTTCGATTATTCTGATGTCCCCATTTTCTGGATTAACTGCAAATTGTATATTTGAGCCACCAGTTGCAACTCCAACTTTTCTAATTACTGCTAATGAATAATCTCGTAAAATCTGATATTCTTTGTCTGTCAAGGTTTGTGCTGGTGCAACAGTTATGCTATCACCAGTATGAACTCCCATTGGGTCGAAATTTTCTATAGAGGCAACTATAATAGCATTATCATTCAAATCTCTAACAACTTCAAATTCATACTCTTTCCAGCCCAAAAGAGACTCTTCTATAAGCAATTCTTTAGTAATAGATAATTCAAATCCTCTTGCAATAATTTCATTATAATCTTTTAAATTATAAGCAATTCCTCCACCACTACCACCTAACGTAAAAGATGGCCTAATAACTAAAGGAAAATCATGTATTTGAGGAATTTTCAGAGCTTCTTCAAAGCCTTTTACTATCCAACCTTTGGCAGATTGAATTCCAATCTCATCCATTGCTATTTTGAATAGTTCTCTGCTTTCTGCTAACTCAATTGATTCTGTATTTACACCTAATAATTCAATATTATACTTATCTAAAATACCAAGTTTTTTGAGTTCCAAAGTAACGTTTAATGCAGTTTGACCGCCAACGGTAGGCAATATTGCATCAATCTTATCTCTTTGGATTATTTGTTCAATTATAACTGGTATTATTGGCTCTATATAAGTTTTATCTGATATTTCTGGGTCAGTCATTACTGTTGCAGGATTACTATTAATAACTACAACATAATAGCCTAATTTTTTCAATGCTTTTACTGCTTGACTTCCAGAATAATCAAATTCACCGGCTTGACCAATTACAATAGGTCCAGCTCCAATTACTAAAATTCTTTTTATATCTGTTCTTAATGGCATTTGAATAACTTATTTTTTGATTTTTTAAATTTCTTTTTATTGATGTATTTTTTTTAAGTAAATAATATTGAAAATAATATTATTCTAAACACAAAACATTTAACACTAAATACTATTTACAGTTTTATAAAAGTCTTCAAAAACTTTTTTATTAGCTTCATTCGGTCCAGGGGATGCCTCTGGATGAAATTGAATTGAATTAATAGGTAAATATTTGTGTCGCATACCTTCGACTGAATTATCAAACAAATTAACCCAAGTTAGTTCCCAATCTTTTTGATTTTTCAAACTTTCTAAATCTACAGCATAATTATGGTTTTGAGCGGTAATATAAACATTGCCCAATGGTAAATATTTGACTGGGTGATTTCCACCATGATGACCAAAAGGTAATTTAATTACATTAAATCCAAATGACTTACCTATTAATTGATGACCAAAACAAATTGCGATGATTGGTATTTTATTTTCTACAAACTTCATAATATGTTTTTCAATATCTTTGACTGTTCTTGGATCACCAGGACCATTAGATAAAAACACTCCATCAAACTCAATTTTCGAAATATTTTCTTCAAATTTATCATCATAAGGCACTAAATAAATTGTTTTGTAATATTTTTTAAGTTCTTCAATAATATTACTTTTAATTCCAAAATCAATAGCGATGATTGTTTTATTTTGATTTTCATTTCCATCGATTTTAACAACTTCTTTGTTTATTACCGTTGTATATAAATCAAAGTCAGAAATTGAATTAGAATTTTTTATTAATTCAACAAATTTTGATGGTTCAATGTCTTTAGTTGTAATACCACCTTTGAGTGCACCTTTATCTCTAAGTTGTTTGGTCAAGCTTCTTGTATCAATTCGATCAACACCAAAGATATTTTGCGAGTTCAAAAATTCTTCTAATCCTTTTTTTGCTCTAAAATTACTATATATTCTGGAAAGTTCTCTAATTACTATTCCTTCTACTTTGATATCTTTAGATTGAAAATCTTCGAGTGTTATTCCATAATTTCCAATTAAAGGATAGGTAAAAACAACAATCTGACCTTTGTAAGATGGATCGGTTAAAATTTCTTCATATCCAGTCATAGAAGTATTAAATACTACTTCTGCAAATAAATCCCCTTCACCAGAGAAAGCTTTACAATACTGAAAATATCCATTTTCCAAAGCTAAAAGTGCATTTTTTCTCATATTATTTTTGATTTAGATTAATTTAAGAAATTATGATATAAAGAAACTATAATTTGAATTATAAGATTTATTATAAAATTTATTATAAGATTTATTATTTTATAAAAAAAAGCCCATTTGAGTGAACAAATGGGTTAAAATGAAAATTTAAGTTCTTTTGAAATTTAATAACAAAATAGAGTTTAATTTATGTACTTTTGATACATTACAACTATTTAATTTTACGCTTGATTTGTTTTCTGAAGCTTTAAGTGAGTCAGCAAAACAGTTTTTAAAGATTTGTGCATTCATTAAAATCAAATTTACCATTTTTTATTTATAATTACTAATATTGTTTTCCACTTTTTGTTTATTTAACTTACTTAAATCCCAAATTCCTATTTCAATATACTCTTTTTGCCATTTTATTAATGGATTTTTGAATTTATATAGTAATTTATTATTTTCTAATTGAATTGATTTACCATTTTTTAGAGTTATTGGATTAAAAATCGTTAATTCTAAACTCGATGTATTTTGGGTTACTTTTTGTATTTGATAATTTAATCTCTTAATTAATTCTGTATCTGAATTATTGATAATTGGAGTTATCAAATAATTTATTTTTTTATTTTTAATGTAATCTTTAATTGAATATTTTTTTAAGTCTTCAATATATTCTTTGTTGGAAATCAACCCATCAAAAGGGATAACTTGAAAATTTGAATAATATGCAAGTCTCCCAGGGAAGTCATAAGTATAAATAATAATGTTGTTATTTATACTATTATTTTCAATATTTTCTACTAACTGTTTGATTTGGTGCTTTTTATTAAAGTCATTTAAAAGATTGTTTTTAGTAAAAAAGGTAAAAACTATCAAAACAAGGAGAAAAATTTTGATTAAATCTTCAAAGTAATTTAAGTTTAATTTATTTTTAATTATTAAAACTAAATCATATAAAAGAAAACTTAATGATAAATATCCAAAATTCCAATACCATTGTGCAGTATTTAATTGAAAGCAAAAAGCAAATAAAATATGAGTAATGGAAGTCAAAATTAATAATACCTTAATTTTTTTGAGGGTTATATCTTTGAATAAATTTAATATTATAATATAAATAAGATTGGAAATTAATATAACTCTTCCCCAAATATTTATATCATCAAATATAAAATGAGGGAATTTATTCTTTATTTCTGAGCTAATTGTGCCAAAACTACCAAAATTTATTTTATTATAAAATAAATATATAGATATAATAAATACTAATGTAATTACATATATTAGAATGCTTTTTAATACTTTTGGTTTTGTTAGTTTAAATTGATTCGATTGTTTGGATTGATTCGATTGAATTAATAAATACAGCAATAATATAGAAAAGTAAAAAATAAAAAATATTGAATCTAATCTCGCTAAAAATAACATAGAAATTAGAATAGCAATGTAAAATATACTGGAATTAGTTATTGAATGTGAATGTGGATTTGAATTAGTAGTTCGATTATTTTTATCAATTAATTCATAGAAACTACTTGATATATATACAATTAAGGATAACACAATTATCGACTCCATCAATAAAAGAGTACCTGTTGCAATATATATCAAAAACAAAACTAAATAAATTATTTGATTAAATTCAATTTTATTAGATTTAGAATTAGATTTATAATTGGTTGAAGATTCAGAATCAATATAAGAGCTTAAACTAATACCATAGTCAAATTTTTTAGATGAGAATAGTTTATTGAGTTTATTTATAGTTAAATAAAATATTATAATTTGGAAAACAGCTAAAAAATATATAGTGTAATTTTGTAAATTTATTAATTTGGTAAAATAATTTATTGAGATACAAATATACATCCACAAAGGATGAAAGCCATTTGTTTGATATATTTTGTTAAAAGTAAATCCAAAACCATTAGAATAATTTTCGGCAACCTTTAAATAAAAAAAAGCATCGTCTGCTGGTAATAAATCAATTTTAAAAATTGATAAAATAACAATTATAAAAGTTATTAAATAAACAAATTTGTCAATATATTTACTGTAATAAATTTTAATACCTTTTATAATGAATAATGTATAATTTATAATTTTTTCTGAATTACTTTTAACAAATAATTTTTGACGAATAATTTTTAGCAAAAATAATTACAAAAATTATTTTTTGAATTTAATTGAATCCAAAACATCAATTACGGGTTGTATTCTACCAAAAGGAGCAGAAATTTGCAACCCAGCAATATTTTTGTATAATTTATCTAACACCTCAATGCTAATTTCAATTCCTTCTTTCAAACTCGCTTCTTTATCATCTTTATACTTTTCCATTCTTTTCATAATGACATCTGGGACGTTAACGCCAGGCACTTCATTATTCATAAATTCTGCATTTCTATAAGACACTAAGGGCCACAAACCTGCAATAACAGGAACTTTTATATTTGATATTCTATCCATAAAGTTTTCAAACACATCAATATCAAATACTGGTTGCGTAACTATATATTCAGCACCAGCTTCAACTTTATAATTTAGTCTTTCAATTTCAAAATCTAAATTAATTGCTCCAGGATTTGCACCTACACCAACAAAAAATCCAGTTTTATCTCCAATCGGAGACCCAGAAATGTCCATTCCATTATTAAGTCTATAAAGTATATTTACAAGTCCAATCGCATCAACATCAAATACCGCAGTAGCATCAGGATAATTTCCTAATTTGGGAGGGTCACCTGTAATAGCAAGAATATTCTTTAAACCCAAAGAATATGCACCCATAAGATCAGATTGCATTCCAATAACATTCCTATCTCTACATACAAAGTGCAAAACAGTTTCAATTTGAGATTCTTTTTGAATTTGAAGAGCCATTGCCATAGCTGACATTCTTGCACTTGCTCTTGGTCCATCTGGAATGTTAATTATATCTACACCATAATAATTCAGTTCTCTTGCTTTATCAATTTCTTTTTGTGCATCCACACCTCTTGGAGCTAATAATTCAACAAAAGTAACAAAATGTTTATCGTGTAATCTTCTGGCTAATCTTGATTTATCTTTGGATAAAATCGGTTCAACATCATTATTAAAAACGAATTTTTCAATTTTAAATTTACTTTTTTTGAGTTCTGGCTGAACTGCATAAAGCATATTTCGCATTTTTTTTATATGCTCTGGGCTTGTACCACAACAGCCGCCAATTACACTTGCTCCAGATAAAATATAATGTTTTGCATATTCTCCCAAATACTCTGGCGAAGTAAGGTATATATTTCTACCGTCAATATTTTTGGGTTTACCTGCATTTGGCATTATTGAAATTGGTTTTTTTGATAATTTTGCAATTTTTTCTAACCATTGAAGCATAGTATTAGGACCAGTAGTACAATTAATGCCGATTACTTCTGCATTAAGAGTATTTAGGTCAGAAATCATTTTTTCTGGTGTGGCACCAGTAAGTGAAAAACAATCATCATCAATTGTCATTTGGGCAATAACAGGCAAATCACTTAATTCTTTTAGAGCATCAACGGCAGCTTTTAGTTCACTAAAATAAATAAAACTCTCAAAAATAATTAAATCAACTCCCCCATCAATTAATGCCTGAAGTTGTAGTTTGAAAGATGATTTTGCATCTTCAATTGATGTTTTTCCCAAAGGTTCAATTTGAATTCCTAATGGACCAACAGAACCGGCAACACAAATATCATCGCCAGCAACTTCTTTAGCAATTTTTACACCTTCAAAATTAATTTCATATAATTTATCTTGTAATTGGTGAGACTTTAGCTTAAAATAGTTTGCACCGTATGTATTTGTCTCAATTACATCAACACCTACATTTTTGTAATCATGATGAACTTGCTTAACTAAAGTAGGATTTGTTAGATTTAACTCTTCAAAACATTTATTTATAAACACACCACGATTATAAATTTCTGTTCCAATCCCACCATCAAAAAGCACAACACCTTTTTTTAATCTCTTTAAAAATTTATTTTTTTTTAACATTATTGCCTTTTTTTCAAAATTAAGATATAAATTTGAATATATAATAATTTTTCAATTTTAGTAATCATATCGACGATTTAATAACAACTAAAATTTTGAATTTTTAATTAAATTTATATTAATAATTTATTATTTTTAATTAAATTATTAAATTGAGTTTTTTTGTTTACAATTTCAATTAATTCGTCAGTTTGATAGTTAAATTTTAAATGAGACAAATGAATTTAAAAATTTAAATCAGTTTATTTACCTAATAAATTATGTACCTTATATTTTAGGCTTAGAATGATAGAAAATAATAACAAAGAGAATATACTTAACAGAATCAAAGAGATAGATTTAGAATTAGAGAGTTTGAAACAACAACAGTCAGAAATTTCTGCAAAATGGACTATAGAGAAAAGTTATATCCAAGAAATAAGAAAATACAAAGAAGATATTGAAAGAATTAAAGCAGATGCTGAAAAGTTTGAAAGAGAAGGAAATTTAGGAAAGGTTGCGGAGTTGAGATACGGTGTATTACACAATTTAGAAAAAAAGCTTTCGGAAACAAATGATAAATTTGTAAAACTACAACAGGAAAATAAGTTACTCAAAGAAGAAGTAACGTCTGACGACATTGCTGAGGTTGTAGCTAAATGGACTGGAATTCCGGTCAATAAAATGTTAGAATCAGAAAAATCAAAATTATTGAATATGGAAGATTTGATTCACTCTCGAATGATAAATCAAGAAGATGCAGTTACTGCTGTTTCTAACTCTATTAGACGTTCGAGGGCAGGACTTCAAGATGAAAACAAACCAATCGGTTCTTTTATATTTTTGGGCTCTACAGGCGTTGGTAAAACAGAATTAGCTAAAGCATTAGCTGAGTTTTTGTTTGATGATGAGAGTGCGATGGTCAGAATTGATATGAGTGAATATATGGATAAGTTCTCTATTTCAAGACTTATTGGAGCACCTCCAGGGTATGTAGGATATGAAGAAGGTGGTCAATTAACAGAGGCTATCCGTCGAAGACCATACTCTGTAATTTTATTAGATGAAATAGAAAAAGCACATAGTGATGTTTTCAATATCTTATTGCAATTATTAGATGATGGAAGACTAACTGACAGCAAAGGTAGGACAGTCAATTTTTCAAATACGATTGTAATTATGACTTCTAATATTGGTTCACATTTATTGCAAGATTTGATAAATGAAAACAAACCAAAATATAACTTAGATGAAATTTTGAATATTGATAAATTTGATATTGATCAGCCAAAAACTCAACAAATAAATGAAGAAAAGTTTAATAAAGCGAAGTTAGAAATAATAAATTTATTAAAAAAACAATTAAGACCTGAGTTTTTGAATAGAATTGATGAAATTGTTCTATTCAAACCTTTAACAAGTCAAGATATTTTTAAAATTACCGAACTACTATTGAATAAAATTACTGATAAATTGCTAAAAAATAATATTAAACTTAGTTTTGATAAATCTGCAGTAGAATGGTTATCTAATTTAGGGTTTGACTCTAATTATGGAGCAAGACCACTAAAAAGAACTATTCAAAAATATATTAGCGATGAATTAGCAAAAAAAATACTGTCAGGCGAGATAATTAATGGCAATAGTTTAAACGTTACTTCCGATAATTTAGGAAAATTCTATTTTAAAAAATTATCTTAAATAATTATTATTTATTTATGTATTATTTATTTATTTGTTTTATTTTCATTATTTTAAAATAAATAATTGAACAATTTTTAAAATTAAGTTTCATTTATTTCTTTATTTTTTATTTTTTTAATTACATTATGAATTTAAAATCTTTAACAAAGTCATATTCTACAACAACAATAAATATACTCTATTCAATTAGTCTTTTCTTTTTGCTATTAAGCATAACCTCTTGCGGTTCTGTAGAAAAAATGAAGGTTAATTATTTTGATGGCTACAAAAATTTGACTCAAGGAGACACAAATGTAATCAAATGGGATATACAAAATGCTGAATATATAAATATTGAAGGTGAAACAAATGAATTCAAATCAATTGACTCATTCTACATTTCTCCCAAATATACTACTTTATACAAAATTACAGCAGTAAATGAAATAGACACACTTAGATTAATCTCAAGAATTAATGTGAATTTAAAAGATGAAAATGTAACTGGGAATGTTGTAACAGAAGTTAAAAATGAAAATGCACAATCTTTTGTTAGGTCTAATTATTGGAATGGAATAATAGAAAACAATTCTAATATTACTCCAAGTAGATTAAAGATAATGGAAATTAAGGATTTTGAAATTGGAAATACAAAATATGTTAAGTTTTTACTCTTTGATGCTTATGGTAATTTTTTGAAAAACTATAATTTAGGTGAATTAGAGAAAAATTTGAATATTAATATGTTCTGTGAAAATGGTAACGAAACTGCATCTATATTAGATATTGATATATCCGAAGAATTAGATGAAGATATTAATATTTACTTTTTGGTAGAAAATTCTTATGCAAATATATTTTTTGAAGAAATTTTGAAGGAAATCAAAAAATTTACAAACAATCAAAAGAAAATAAATGTAGCATTATATTTACAAAATCAAGAATTAAAAGAAATTACAAAGTTGACGACTGGCGAAGAGTTTAATAAAATTATTAATTTTAATAGAGAAGCGGCATCAGGCTCTAATTCATTTTATAATTCTACTTTTGATTTATTAAAGAAAATTCAAAAAAATAGTTTAAATGCTAATAATAAAAAAGAAAAAAATATTATAGTAACTTTTAATTATACTTCCGACAACTCGTCTTTTTTACACACTATAAATGATGTAGTAGATAAATCCAACAACTTAAATGTAAAAATTTATAATATAAACTTATCCAACATTTCGGAAACTTATAATTCAAAAGTTTTTTCATATCTTAAAGGCAATACTTTTTATTACACCAATGATGAAGAATTAGATAAAATTAATACAATTTTAAATGAGATATTTTACAGCCAAAAATATTATTATGAAGCAAGTATAAATAATAAAGTTTTTGAAATTGATGGATGCGATTTTCTTAAAACTGAATTAAATTATACAACAAATCTTGGGATTTTATCTGACTTAATTTTTTCTGATTATAAAACTTCTTATTCTCTAAATAGATTTAAAACTTTAACTCTTTTTGATTATAAAAATTCACAAATTAAAGATGAGTTTAATTCTCAATTAGATTTATTAACCACAACTCTAATCAACAATCCAAATAATAATATTGAATTAGTAGGACATTCTGGAATTGAAGGAGATAATGACTTTTGTTTTGAAATTGGGCAAAAGAGAGCAAATAAAATCAAAGAATATCTTGTCTCTAAGGGCGTAAATAGCAAACAAATAAAATTGAAAACTGAAGGAAGTAATAAACCTATTTATTATTTGACTAAATTTAGCTGGCAAGAGGCTTTTAATAGAAGAGTAGAGTTGCGTTGGTTAGATCCAGAAAGCTTGCCTTACGAGATAGTTACAGACATCATTGAGAGCGAATACAAAGCAGAAGACAAAGTAAAATTCTGGATAGATAAAGGATACAAAAGTTATTTTGAAAGATATTTAACTAATAACTCGCCTAATTATAAAGTGAAAATTTGGGGCTTTAAATCGTTGAAAGAAGCTGAAGACAATGTAATGAAATTAAAAACTATTGAGAATAATAATTACGTAGTAGAATAAATTTAATTCAAATAAAGTTTATCTAAGTTATTAAATATTATTTACAACTTCTTTATTTGAAAATAAATTCAATATTAGTTTTATGTATATGATAATTATCTAACAAATAATTTTTAAATGTTTGTTTTATAATTTCGCTTTCGCTTATTTTCAAATCCTCACTTATATTAATCTTACATTCCAAAACCAATGTTTTATCATCTAAACTCCAGATGTGAAGTGCTTTCAGGTTAATTACGTTCTCAATTGTCTCTGCAAAGTTTCTAATATCTTCCAATTCAATATGGTCTGGAGTGGATTGCATTAATATTTCGATTGTTTCATAAAGGACGGAATATGCTTCTTTTGCAATATAAATTGCTATCATTACAGTCAAAATAGGGTCTATTATGTAAATTTGATAATAATAAATAAGAATTCCACCAATAATAACTGCAACAGAAGATAAAGTATCGCCAATTAAATGAAGATAAGCAGACTTTATATTTAAGTTGTTACCTTTGATTTTATAAAGTAATACAACTGATATCAAGTTAGCTAAAAGTCCAACTGATGCTACTATAGTTAGTAACCCACCATTAACTTCCTGTGGATTTATAAATCTTTGATATGCTTCATACACCAAATACACACAAACTAAAATTAATACAAATGCATTCGTAAAAGCAGATATTATAGGTGCTCTATTGTAACCATAAGTTTTATATTTATTTATCTTCTTAGCAGAAACTTTTTCAGTAATATAAGTCAACCATAAAGCAAGACCATCGCTAAAATTATGTAATGCATCAGATAACAAAGAAAGACTATTAGAAAAAAGCCCTCCAATTATTTGTACTATACTAATTGTAAGGTTTAGAACAATAGTAATTATTAATCTATTACCCTCCATATCATTTAAATGATGACTATGATTATGTGAATGCTTGGTTTTATTCTTATGAAGATGTTGCCAATCGGTATTTTTGTTATCTATATTTGTCAAATCTAAGTTTTTCTCTTTGTTATTATTATGATTATTCATCAAAGTTTAATTTTTTTTTATAAAATTTATTCATTTTTAAATTTAATTAATAATTTTGTAAAAATAAATTTACTATTACTAATTATAATTACACAAAAATAGAAAAATTAACTAAATAAACCTCAATGATAAGTATTGACTTTATAATTATTTCTTATAATACCAAAAATATTACACTTCAAGCTATTGAATCAATATATAATTCGTTTGAATTATATGAAGAATTTATTCTTAAAATTGATAATAATTCTAATGATAATATAATTAAATTAGGCAAAATAATTGTAATTGATAATAATTCTAATGATGGAACTATTGAAGCCATTCAAGAAATTTATCATTCAAAAGATAACATCAAAACAATTAAACTTAAAGAAAATTTTGGTTATGCCAAGGCATGCAATATTGGTATAAAAGAGATTACTCAAAATTATTTCGTAATAATGAATAGTGATATTATTATATTTAAAAACACTCTTTTGGGAATTCAAAATAGCATTGATTTGGATTTTACTTTGATAGGTTTCCAGCAGTTGTATCCTAATTTAGTACTTCAAAGGTCTTTCGGGTATTATCCAAGTATCAAATCTTCTTTATTGAAATTGATTGCTTTTGAAAATATAAAAAATCATTTATCAAAATATAAGTTTAATAAATATACCCATAAGTTAAATTTAATTTTAAAAAAGAAAAACTTCTTTTTAGATTATACCACTAACTTTAAGATTTTTAAGAATGAAATCAATGAATTAGAGTCACAATTATTAAAAATAAAATCTAAGCATATTACGAATGAAGTTATTCAGAACGAAGTTATTCAGAACGAAGTTATTCATAACGTAGAATATTTAGATGGAGCATTTTTGCTTTTTAATAAATCTAAATTAGATGAAAGTAAGTTGTTATTTGATGAAAGTTACTTTTTTTATA
>Ga0105052_10001912_pt1 | contig 26418 bp, 24 predicted proteins | sample FRY03_FD_78094 | JGI IMG/M metagenome (GOLD analysis project Ga0105052, IMG submission 78094) | Freshwater microbial communities from Lake Fryxell liftoff mats and glacier meltwater in Antarctica - FRY-03 | ecosystem: Environmental > Aquatic > Freshwater > Ice > Glacier meltwater ... | reverse complement strand
GGGATTATTGCCGAAGGCTCGGGGATAATTGCCGAAGGCTAGGGGATTATTGCCGAAGGCTCGGGGATCATTGCCGAAGGCTCGGGGATTATTGCCGAAGGCTCGGGGATCATTGCCGAAGGCTCGGGGATCACTGAAGAATCCTTCTGAACGACCTGTGGCGGTAGTTTCACGAACGGGGACGCTCGCGAAAGAGCGCCACAGACCATTCGTGGAAGACCACGGACCATCCATGGTGGCGTGAGTTAAAAACATGCGGCTCTCATTTCGACATCCACCTACAATCTGACATCTCTTATCTGACATCCAAAACCTACTTTTTCGGTTTACCAAACAATCCTTTAATGGCATCTCCGCCTTTGTCCTTCAAAGCTTTCTCGGCCTCTTTCTTGGCGCGCTCTTCAGCTTCTTTTTTGAGTTTTTCTGCTTCGGCCCGTGCGCGGGTTTCCACTTCATTCTTCAATTTATCGGCTTCTTCGCGGGCTTTTCTTTCTAGCTCATCCTTCGCCTTATTGAACTCAGCTTCGGCAGCGGCTTTCAGGTTTTCAGTTGGGCTTGCTCCTCCACCACTTCCCTTGAATGCAGGCGTGATAATCGGCTTTTTGAACGTTCCTTTTACAAGGATATCCACATCAATTGTGCTTCCTGCCGTGAAGTTTGCTCCTAGCTTATTGGCCTGAGAAACCAATCCGCCAATGACAGCATTTGCCTGATCGCCCAACACAGCAGTTGGAACGCTTGTTCCGAGCACGTAATCCATCGTTTCATCAAAACCATGACTTCCAAATATGTTGGCAGAAACAGGGCCGATTTTCACATCAAACGGTTGCACCGAAACGCGACCGTTTACGAATGCAAAACTCAAATTAACATTCTTCACTTCTGGGTTCTTGAATGCATTAATCTTGACCACTTGAGCCACTTTATCCAAAGCTTCTGTTCCTGTTATTTTCAAACTTTCCGAAGTCAAACGTCCGCCACCGTTTAGCGAATTGTAATCCACTTCTGTTCCGCTCTTCATTGTTCCAATCACGTTAAAATTGACCGAAACCCTTCCTTCCGTTTTCTCAGCTATCGGGGCCAATTTCTTCACCGCACCAAAAGTTTCGTAAGCTTCTTTCAGCACGATATTCTTGATGTCGAGGTCGTAATTCAACTTCGGTTTCGCTTCGTTGCTGCTGTCGTAATAACCGTTCATGGCAACGCTGCCGCCAAGCGTATTGAAGTTCAGGCCGTTCAGGTTGACCTTTCCATTACGAATTGCCACATTTCCCTTTGTGTTCAAGAGATTGATGTTGTCGTAAACAATCTTCTTGATGTCTGTTGAAAGCGCTAAATCAAGATTTTTAGGAACAACGAATGGTGCGGATGCTGGAGATTCTCCACCACTACCTTCTGCTGGTTGCTCCGTTGTTTCAGCTTCCGAAGTGCTTAAACCCGCCAATTCGTTACCATCAATAAGCGTACTGTTGAGGTTGAAAGTTCCTTCCAATGTTCCATCGCCCAAAGCATAGCCGAGGTAGTTGGTAATCTTTCCACTTGCTTTGAAATCGGACTTTCCAGCCTTGGCATCAAACGAAGTCAACTCCAAAAATTGCGGAGCAAACCTGAATAGTGCGGACTTAATTTCTACTGGAACTGCCACCGAAGCCGTGCTATAAACGATGTCCGAAAGATTAAACTCGCCTTTCGCATCAAAGTTTTCATAGCGTTTGTTGTCTAGGTCAGACTGCTTGCCTTTCAGCGAAGCATCGGCAATGATTATTCCTGAGAGTTTGTCTCCTTCCTCCATCGGCATGGCATCAGCAAAACTGCCTAAATCAATTTTTCCTTTGAATGATGCATCGATGTTCGGATCAGAAACGGGCGTTTTAACCAAAGCACGCACTTCAAATGGGTTTGCTGCCAGTTGAAACTTGAACTGCTTCAAATCGATAACCGTGTTGTCTGTACTTCCTCCCGGGTTAGCAACCGCAAGGTCAATCTGAATATCATCCACACTTTTTGGCAAATCAGGATATTTGAATTGGCCGTTTCCAACCTTCACGTTTGCCGTGAAAGCAGGAATATTCTTCTCGTTGTAAGTTCCTTTCACCATTCCGCTCAATTCGAGTGAACCGCTTGCTTTCACATCCTCAAAATCTTTGGCATAAATGGCAGGAACCAAGGATAGAATCTCCTTGAATTCTGTTTTGGCAGCTCCGTAGGTCAAATCAAGATTAATGTCTTCATCGTTCGGCATACTGACTGTTCCATTCCAAGAAAGGTGCAAGCCGTTGATGCGGAATTCGTTGTCTTTAAGGGCATAGCTGCTGTTGGCCAAGTCGGCATCCACATCGGCCTTCAATTCCAATTCAACCCCATTGAAATAAGACACCCCACCGTTTACAAGTTTGACGGTTTTCATCAAAACATTGGTTTTCAAAGCCGTTTTATCAGCAGAAAAATCGCCACTCAAAGTCATGTCAATACGAGATGTACTGAAAGACATTCCGCCTTGCTGGTCGTTATACATCACTTGCAATCCATCAATTTGAAAACGCTTTAATTGAACTGAGAACGCGCCATCTGAACTAGGCTCTGCTTCGGCTTCTCCTCCCTCAGATTCTGGAATGATGTCGTAGTTGGCTGTTCCATCTTCAAGCACTAAAATATTCGCCAAACCATCAGTCAAAATTATCTGATTGATAACTGGATTTCCCTTAAAAGCGCTCATCAAATCCACATCCAACACCAAGGTTTTTAAGTAAATCAGCGTGCTGCCTTCAAACTTGTCTTTTCCAGTAATGGAAAGCTCCTCAATTCCCACATACAAATCGGGAAACGAGCGAAGGAGAGAGATGCTCACATCCTTAAAATCGATGGTAGCATTTAGGTTCTTGTTTGCTTCCTCCTTTACCGCTTTGGTAATGGGTTCTTTCAAAACGATAGGAATAATAATGATGGCTGCTATAAGCAGCACGATAAGGATTCCGAATGCAATTAGTAGTTTTTTCATGAGATTAAATTGATGGTCGTGTAACGGTATTTCTTGTTGTTTATTCTTGACAAGAACTTTAAAGGTTTTAAAAACCTTGAAGGTCTTATTGGATTATAATTTTTCAGGAAATTCAGTAGCAAGGATTTCCAATAGAACGTTTTTTAGACCCGGTAGAACCTTCTTGATTGTATCGAAGGTTATCTCAAGTTCGATGGCATGATACTCATGTAGGATAAAATTGCGAAAAGACTTTACCCTGTGCCAAGGATAGTCATATAAGGAAAGAATATTGCTGTCCACATGCGACATGGCCTCAGCCACAACTGCAAATTGATAGAAACAGGCTGATTGGATTACAATATCCTCCTTAAACCTTTCAAGGCCAACTCCATTACTCATGTCCTCAATATGCCTAATGGCTTGAAGCGCATGTTGCAATCTGTCTTTTGATGTAATGTGTTTAGGCTTCATGGATAAGCACAAGGTCGTTAGCGATGTTTTTTCTGAATGCATCTCGCAGCGCACCTGTCATGGCAAAATCAACCTTGCGTTGGAGGGCTTTCTGCAAGGTTTCTTGGTATTCTGCAAGATCAAATAGCGTGAGATGCGCTTCCTTGTCAACATCAATCAGAATATCTACATCGCTGTTTTCATCCTGGTCGCCACGTGCAAAGGAGCCAAATAACCACGCTCGCTTAACGGCCTTTTGTGTGGCAAAATAGGCACGAATGCGCTCCCTCACCTCCAATGGGGTCAACTGTAAAGCGTATGAAAAGGCAGGTTCTTCCACCTTATTCCCGACCTTCTTATCACTACCGTTGTTATTCATTTTTGATACTTATCCAAACACAGATCCGAAGGTACAGGAATCATTCAACGGATTCGTTGCGCCAGAATCTTTATTGATCCAATTTGGCCCAGACCTCCTTGTTCAATTGACCCTCGCTGTCGGCTACTATTGTTGCAACAGTACAATCGCCCGTAACGTTAACCACCGTTCGACACATATCGAGGATGCGATCAACAGGAAAAATGATGGCAATCCAAGCCGGATTTAACCCCACACTTTCTAACACGATAATGAGCATGATAAGGCCAGCACTTGGAACAGCAGCTGAACCGATGGAAGCCAAGGTTGCAGTTAGAACGATGGTCAATTGCTGAGTTAAATCGAGGTTAGCAGCATGGAATTGCGCTAAGAAAACCACTGCAATTGCTTGATACATGCTCGTGCCGTCCATGTTGACAGTTGCTCCGATTGGTAGCACGAAACTGGTTGTTTCTTCACTCACTCCAAGGTTATCCTGCACACACTCCATCGTAACAGGAAGTGTGGCCGCACTCGAACTGGTGCTGAAAGCGAGGAATTGAGCAGGAGAAATGGCTTTGAAGAATCGTTTGTAACCGAGGCCTCGAACAAATGTTTTGGCGAGCAATGGATAGAAAACGAAAATCATGAAAGCCAGACCCAGAACAACGGTCAAGCTGTACCAACCTAAACCTTTAAAAATCTCGACAACTGCGGCTGGGTCGTCACCAGCCATTTTGGAAATAACACCAGCCAAAAGTGCAAACACAAAGAACGGTGCTGCTTGCATCACGATATCCACCATTTTGAGGAAGACCTCGTTCATGCCGTCTACCAATGAAATGACCGGCTGAGCGTATTCTTTAGGAATTGAAATAAGTGTTACTCCAAAAAATATGGCGAAGAAAATGACCTGAAGCATCAATCCGTTGTCGTTCAACGAAAGGAAAATATTGCTCGGAACCATATCCACCAAGGGTTGTAATGGACCTGAATCCTTGGTCTTTTTTGCCGATTGCATCTTTGCAGCAAGTTTTTCATCTCCGGGGTCAGTGTTCATCAATTGACGAACATCCGCAACCTTTTCTGCGTTCGCCTCATCACACGAATAACAAATACCGTCCTTAATTTCATATCCATTTTCCTGAGCCCAGAGCTCGTAGGAAAACCGATTATCCATGCGTTGATCTGCATCAATCATCTTTCCAGGACCAATAATGTTGACCAGCAATAGACCAATCGAAACCGCGAAAATCGTGGTAACGAGATAGAATGCTAAGGTTTTTGAAGCCAAACGACCCAATTTTGCCGTGTCATGCAGGCCAGCAATTCCTTTGATGATGGAAAACAGCACCAAGGGAACGGCAATCAGTTTAAGTAGATTGATGAAAATCGTTCCGAATGGGTCAATCCAGTCGATGGTGAATTGGCTCCATCCAAACGAACTGGACACGAGCGCAAACACCACCCCAAGCACAAGGCCGATGATGATTTTCCAATGTAGCGCTAGGTTTTTCATGCGTTGAATTCAGCCTCGAAATTAAGGAACGAATTGCGGTTGATTGGATTAAGAGTTGATTAATATTGAACATAAAATTGAAACAAAGGAACTGCCCATGCTCGTTCAGGACAAACCCAGAACGGGTTCTTCAATTGAAACCCGACATTATCGTGGTCTGCGAAAGCGAGAATAATTATCTTTAAAACATGAAAGTTACCGTTGATATTGACGACCAGCACTACGAGGAGTTCTTGGAACTTCTAAAAACACTTGATTACGCCAAGGCCAGTCAGGAATACGAAATTCCTCAATGGCAACAGGATATGGTGATGGAGCGTGCGGCAAAAATTGACAGACGGGAAATGGAATTGCATGATATAGATGAGGTGATGAAGCGGGTTTTTGGTAAAAAATGAACTATTCCGTAACGGTCGGTACGTTTGCTGAAAATGACCTTTCAGAAGCATTTGAATGGTACTAAGAGATACGTGACGGGCTGGGCGAACGCTTTCAAGAGGATTTCAGCCATATTGCGAATCAACTCAAGGAAAATCCTTTTATCTATCAATCACGCTACAGAAACTATCGGGTAGCGTTTATGAAAATCTTTCCTTAAGGTATTCATTTTAGAGTATTTGCCCGAAATGTTCAAATAGTCGCCATTGTACACTCGAGTCGAAAGCCACGAGGTTAGTTAATTCCTGTTTCTTTGCCTCATGGCTTTGCTCATTAAGAATATCAAACAGTTGGTTCAGGTTCGGGAAGAAGGTAAGGGCTTGATGCATCAAGCCCAAACACCTGTTTGCGGAAAAGAAATGGCGATTCTTCCAATCATCGACAATGCCTGGATACTCATCAAACACGGTATCATTGAAGATTATGGTTCGATGGATTCTTGTCCGGATGACCCGAAATCTGTTATTGATGCCACAGGTAAATTGGTACTTCCAGCTTGGTGTGATAGCCACACGCATTTGGTTTTTGCAGATACGAGAGAAGACGAATTCGTTGGACGGATTAAAGGTTTGACATACCAAGAAATTGCTGCCTCTGGAGGAGGGATTCTGAATTCGGCCAAGAAGCTCGGAGCAACATCTGAAGAAGACCTTTACCAAAGCGCTTGGAATCGTTTAAACGAAATCATGCATCTCGGAACAGGAGCCGTGGAGATTAAAAGCGGCTATGGACTTTCTGTTGAAGGCGAATTAAAAATGCTTCGCGTTATCAAGCATTTGAAAGAAAATCATCCACTTACAATCAAAGTGACTTTCCTTGGTGCACACGCCATTCCAGCCAAATACAAAGAGAACCGCGAGGAATACATTCGGTTGATCATTGAAGAAATGCTTCCCGTGATTGCCAAAGAAAAACTGGCCGATTACATCGATGTATTCTGCGAAACGAATTACTACACACCCGAAGAAACTTCACGCATTTTGCAAGCTGGAATGAAGCACGGACTGAAACCGAAGATCCATGTCAATCAGTTCACCTCCATTGGCGGAATTCAGGTTGGAATTGAGAACAATGCGATTTCTGTCGATCACTTGGAAGTGATGACGGAACAAGACAAAAAAGACTTAGCGGTAAGCAATGTCATTCCAACAGCACTTCCCTCCTGCTCGTTCTTTTTGGGTATTCCGTATGCGCCAGCTAGAGAAATGATTGAAGCTGGATTGCCGCTTTGTCTCGCTTCGGATTACAACCCTGGCAGCACCCCAAGCGGCAACATTCCTTTTGTCATTTCATTGGCTTGTTTAAAGATGAAATTACTTCCCGAAGAAGCCATCAACGCTGCTACCATGAACGGTGCTTGCGCTATGGAATTGCAGAAAGAATTAGGCTCCATCACCAAAGGAAAACGCGCCAATCTTATCATCACAAAACCAATCAATTCTATCAATAATATTCCTTATAGTTTTGGAAGCAATTTGATTGACCAAGTAATTATTGATGGAGATTTAATGATGGGTTAATTCAAAGACGAACTGTTCCGAAGATTGTGTATTACATTTATCCAACTCATGAAAAACCTCTCCCTTCTACTCTCTCTCTTTATTTCCTTCTCTCTTTCAGCGCAAATCACGCTACCCGAAAACATGTATGGCGATACAGCCTTCGCTCCTTTCTATTGGGGAGTAGCCAGCGGAGACCCCTTGCCTGATGGCGTTATACTCTGGGCTAAGGTTGCTACCATTCTGACACAAGTAATACAAACTCAAACTTGGGAGGTTTCTGCTGAATCATCCTTTACGAATATCATCGAAACTGGAAGTGTGGATGCACTTTCCACGAACGACAATTGCGTACGAGTTGAAGTAAGCGGTCTCCAACCTAACACAAACTATTATTATCGATTTACGGATAGCCAGAGTGGTAACACATCTCAGGTTGGTCGCACTAAAACTGCTCCGGTAGGAAATGTGGATGAGATAACTTTGGCGGTAGCTTCATGCAGCAGTATTTACTCTGGCTACTTCAATGCATACCGGAACATTGCCAATAATGACGAGGTGGATTTAATGGTTCATTTGGGCGATTATATCTACGATTTTGTTGATGCAGATGAACAGGTTCGTGTTCCTGATCCGAGCCCAACCAATCCTTCAACTTTGCAAGAATGGCGAGACCGTCATGCTTACTACCTTCTTGATCCAGATTTGCGATTAGCCCGACAGATGCATCCGTGGGTTGTAATTTGGGATAACCACGATTTCGGTGATGTTACTGAAGGAGGTGGCCAAGCATTTTGGGAGTACCTCCCACGAAGAGATTACCACAACGATATCGAAAAAATCCATCGATCTTATTCTTTCGGGAATCTGCTTAGTCTTATCATGATAGATATTGAAAAATTCAGAAATATTGATGAAATTGCTCCTGGAGAGTCCTCTGTTTTGAGTAACGACCAACGCGATTGGTTTATACAAGAATTGGACGCTTCCGATGCCAAATGGCGAATTGTGGGAAATCAGAAAATGTTTGGTGGTTGGTATTCCGAAGGAATTCCGCAGTGGTTACCGATTCCCAATGCAGGAAATGTGTTTGACGATGGTAGTTGGGATGGCTTTATGGCTGAACGCGATACCGTTCTTCGTTTTGTTGAAGAGAATGAAATTGACAATCTGATGATTATAAGTGGAGATGTTCACATGTCGTTTTGTATGGATTTAAGCCGTGCACCTCGAGATCCGTTTACGTACAATGGCCTAACAGGCGAAGGTGCGCTTGGCGTTGAGTTTATACCAGCAAGTATTAGTAGAGGGAATTTCGATGAATCGGGGGTTATAGAACCGATTGCCAATATTGCTGCCGAACTGAGTGGTGGTATTAATCCACATCATCAATTCACCAATTTCATAGACCACGGCTATGGCCTATTACATGTTAATCAGGATACAATTAGGGCTGAAATAAGATATTGCGATAAGCTTCAGATTACAGATGAAGAAACAATAGGAGTTGAAATGCTAATGCTGGATGGCGAAAATCACTGGCATCGTTCTTCAAACGTCAACTCAATCGCGGAGTTAAAATCTGCAAACCCAATTTCAATATTCCCGAATCCAGCAAATGAAACTCTAAATATTTTATTTAATCAAGACTCGAAGTACGATTATACATTAGCAGTACTCGATGTGCAAGGAAGAGTGGTTCTTTCAGCCAGATTAGTCGGTCAAAAAGAAATAGCACTAGGTGTTTCATCGCTTAGTCCTGGGGCGTACGTATTGCAAGCTTCAAATGATGAAAAACTTTTCAAAAAGTCTTTTATCATTTCCCGTTAACCTCCAATCATCCTTTTAGCTTTGGTCCTATTGAATTAGAGCCAAAGAATGAAACAACTAATAGAATGCGTCCCAAATATTTCTGAAGGACGCGATAAAGCCAAGATAAACGCCATTGCTTCCGTGGTTGAAACGGTAGAAGGTGTCAAACTTTTGAATGTTGATCCAGGAGCAGCCACCAACCGTACCGTCATCACGTTTGTGGGAGAACCTGAAGCAGTAATTGAAGCTGCGTTTCTTCTCATCAAGAAAGCTGCTGAACTCATTGATATGAGCAAACACAGTGGCGAGCATCCCCGCTTTGGCGCAACAGATGTGTGTCCGCTTATTCCGATTGCGAATATTGATATGGATGAAGTTGCGAAATACGCACACAAATTGGGCGAGCGTGTTGGGAAGGAACTCGCCATTTCGGGCTATTTCTACGAGAACGCTTGCAAAGAAGAAAAGCGGAGAAACTTGGCCAATTGCCGATCTGGCGAATACGAAGGATTACATAAGAAACTGGCAGACCCAGCTTGGATACCTGATTTCGGTCCGCATGAATACAACGACCGTGTGAAATATGCGGGCGTAACCGCCATTTCTGCACGCGATTTCTTGGTGGCATACAACATTAATCTGAACACAACTTCAGTTCGTAGAGCCAATTCCATTGCGTTTGATTTACGCGAAAACGGCCGTGTTATACGAGAAGGTGACCCGATTACGGGTGAAATCGTTCTTGACGCAAATGGCGAACCTAAACGAGAGCAAGGTGCACTGAAAGCCGTGAAAGGCATTGGTTGGTTCATTGAAGAATACGGCATTGCTCAGGTTTCGCTCAATCTCAACAACATCAGCATTACCTCCATGCACGAGGCGTTTGATGCAGCCTGCGAAAAGGCCACCGAAAGAGGAATTCGTGTTACGGGTTCTGAACTAATCGGACTGGTTCCACTGAAAGCCATGCTGGCGGCTGGAAAGTATTTCTTGCGTAAACAGCAACGTTCGGTTGGAGTTTCTGAAAGCGAACTCATCAAAATTGCCATCAAATCGTTGGGATTAGATGACCTCGCTCCTTTCGATGCCAACGAGCGCATTATTGAATACAAAATGCGACAAGAAGATGCCTCCAAGAAATTGGTAGACATGAGTTTGGTTGAATTTGCAGACGAGACCGCAAGCGAAAGCCCTGCTCCTGGTGGTGGTTCTATTGCCGCTTATGCTGGGGTAATGGGTGCTTCGTTGGCAACCATGGTTGCCAATTTAAGTAGCCACAAACGTGGCTGGGACGACCGTTGGGAGGAGTTTTCCAAATGGGCCGAAAAAGGTCAGGATATTAAAGATGAACTGTTGCATTTGGTGGATGAAGACACGGCTTCGTTCAATGCCATTATGGATGCTTTTGCTTTGCCGAAAGAAATCGATGAAGAAAAAACTGCGCGTTCTGCAGCCATTCAAGCAGCTACCAAATACGCCATTCAAGTTCCGTTTAGAGTGATGGAAGTGGCGCACAGCTCGTTCGAACTCATAAAAGCCATGGCCGAAATCGGCAACCCCAATTCTGTGACCGATGCGGGTGTTGGTGCTCTTTGCGCCCGAACAGCCGTTTTGGGTGCTCACCTCAATGTGAAGATTAACGCAGGCGGATTAAAAGACAAAGTGTTTTTAGCAGATGTGCTTGCCAAAGCCAAGAAACTGGAAGAGGAAGCTATCGCGATGGAGAATGAAATTTTGGCGATTGTAGAAAGTAAAATCTCATAGCCCACGGATTTATCCGTGGGTTCCAATGGATAATTATATATCCCCCGATTGAAATCGGGGGCAATGAATGGCTCACATAGCCCACGATTTTAATCGTGGGTTTAGAGCGATTTGAATTGTGGGTTTGGATTGATTTCAATCGTGGGTTTGAGGGATTCCGTTTATGGGAATAAATTGATTTTTTCGAGCAATTGATAAACCCATTTCAATGATTTATTTAAATTCAACACATGCCGCATTCATACAATCAAATATGGATTCACGCCATTTGGGCAACGAAATACCGTCAGCCGCTCATTGGGTCTAAAATTGAGAAGACCGTGTTTGATTTCATGCGTAAACAATTTGAAGAGCTGGGTTGTCCTGTTCGGATAATCAACGGAATGCCCGACCACGTGCATTGCCTCTTTCTACAAAATCCACAGAAAACGGTAACCGAAACCATCAAACAGATAAAAGGCAGTACATCACATTTTGTCAATCAAAATAGTTTGACTGAAGAACGTTTCTCTTGGCAAACTGGATATGCCTGTTTTTCTGTTAGTCAATCGGTGGTAGAAAAGACCTTCAGGTACATCCAAAACCAAAAGCCGCATCATGCCAAAAAGACATTCCAAGAGGAATACGATGCCTTTCTAAAACTCTATGGCCTAAATGAAAATGGTTGAAACCATTTGAGGGAATTGCAATCACATAACCCCCGATTGAAATCGGAGGCAATGTATCGCCTCCATAGCCCACGGATAAATCCGTGGGCTATGAGCAATCATTAAACAGAAGCCATTTCAATCCTTAGATTCAAGTGCGAAAAGAAAGATGGTAATCGGTTTGGTGAATTCTACTTGGTGAACCAAAGTGGTGAATTGGAAGTTTACGATGAACAAGGATTTATTGAAAAATATGCACGTTCTGGTAAATAGATAAATAACCAATTTAGTGACCAACAACCACATCAACTACATTGAACTCTACGCCAAGAATCTAGAAGAAACAAAGACCTTTTACTCCATTTGCTTTGGTTGGGCATTCACCTTTTAATTAGTATTGTAAATTATGACCAACTCGCCTAAAACCCCTCTACAATTCACATCTGGAGCAACTATGAAAAACCGTTTCATGTTGGCACCTATGACCAATTGCCAAAGCCATGAGAATGGTCAGCTTTCTGATGATGAGTTGCATTGGCTAACCATGCGCGCCAAAGGCCAATTTGGCTTGGTGATGACCTGCGCTTCGCACGTTCAGGAAAATGGGAAAGGTTTTCCTGGTCAGTTGGGCATTTTCTCTGATAAATTGATGGATGGTCACAAACGCTTGACGGCAAGCATCAAGGAGTATGGAAGCTTGGCCGTTGTTCAATTGCATCATGCAGGCATGCGCTCGCCAAAAGAACTGATTGGCGAAGCTTCTGTTTCTGCTTCAGACAGCGAAAAGCATGGAGCACGTGCCCTTTCATTAGTAGAGGTTAAACAGCTTCGAGATGATTTTATCAATGCAGCAGTTAGAGCCAAGAAGTGCGGCTATGATGGCGTTGAGGTTCATGGAGCGCATGGCTACATCATTACGCAGTTTTTGAGCAAAGAAATTAATCAGCGTAAGGATGAATATGGTGGTTCATTGGCCAACCGTTCGCGCCTGTTGTTTGAGATTGTGAATGGAATTAGAAAGGAATGCGGAAAGGATTTTCTGCTTGGTGTTCGCTTATCTCCCGAACGTTTTGGAATGGAACTTTCTGAAGCAAAAGATATTTGTGAGCAACTGATTTCTTACGGCAAAGTTGATTTTCTGGATGTGTCACTATGGGATTGTTTCAAGCAACCAGAGGAAGAAAAACATCAGAATAAATCCTTGTTGACGCATTTCACAGAACTCGATTACAAGAATGTGAAACTGACCGTTGCCGGAAAAATCAGAAACGGAAAAGAGGTGCAGACCATTTTAGATACTGGAGTTGATTTCGTTACCATCGGACGTTCCGCGATTCTCCATCACGATTTCCCTCAATTGGTGATGGATAATTCTGATTTTGAGCCTGTTCCCAATCCAGTTTCAAAAGAATATCTCAGAAAAGAAGGACTTGGAGAAGCGTTTGTAAACTATATGAGCGGCTGGCCGAGATTTGTTGTTGAAAATTAGGATTCAGCAGTTTTTAGGAATCTAGTTTATCGGTAAGTTTCTTCGGGGCAACGGTACGAAAGGCGCAGGTAAGTGCCGATTTAATGACCTCGCACGGCACGTTTTCCAATTCGACCATCGTCCAGCCTTGTTTGCCCAAAGCCCCTTTTACGGGATAGATGACGGTGTCATTCATCTCTGTGAATGTGGTCTGATCTTGCTCGGTCAGTTTCAACACGGCCGTTCCCTTGTCCAGATCAAGTGTGGCGAGTATCTTCTTGCGAACTCTGAACGACACTTTGTGAAAATGTGGTTCTTCCGTTGCTTCAGGAAATGAAAGTGCCATTTCGTAGAAAGCTTCGACATCCGACATTTCAACTTCATCTGTTTTCCTTCCGTGCTCAAACATTTCGTCATATTCCAGCTGGTTGTTCCTGTCATATCTGATAGATTGTCCGAGTTTCATACTCAATTTGAAATGCTGCACTGACCACAATTGACTGTTTTGCGATAAAAAGTCCATTCTCCTTCCATCTTATCGTTTTCATACGACCCGAAAGCACGGACCTTGCCGTTTTTGTAATAGTAAGTGAGAATGCTGTATTCGAGCAGGTAGCTGCGTTGACCGTTAGCGTTTGTGTCCTTTCCCAACATGAAGCAGAACTTGATTTATCTATCCTAAGAAGTAAGCTTATTCTTCATCTTGCTTTGCCTTAATCTCAACTTCAGTTCCTTCTTTTTCGATTTCCGTTTCTTCAGTATCCGCCTTGGCATCAGCACCTTTCCTCTTTTCCTTGTTGTCAGACCCTTCTTCAACTTGTGGTAAGATCTTCTTTATTTTATCTTCATAATTAATCACGAGGTCTGTAATGGTATCCATCTTGAATTCTTGTTCCAATACAAATCCATCGTTATCCAATGAAATGAAGACCTTTTCGTTCGGAACCTGAAACGACTTTTGATTGTAATAAGTTGATTCAAACCCACTCTCTCCCTTGACGGTGACGAAAAAATTGGTTGAGAAAATGTTCTCAATCTTCACTTCTTTTCCCAGAGAGGTTTCCGCATAAGCAACCGTTATTTCAGGGTTTTCTTTAGTGACACAAACACTTTGGTTAAAATCCAAATGCCCTGTCCTTTTTATCGTGAAGAGGTAACAACCAAATTGACATTTCAAATCCTTTTCCAATTTCTTGAACCTCCGACCATTGACCTCCAAGACACATTCTTCAGGCACGTCTGGAATCTTTATCTTCCCGTAGCCTTTTTCATCCTTGAACTTGTTGTTCCTGTTGGTAGAGAAGACCGCATGGTCACCGACATTTTCAAACTCAATGAAATATCTATTCTTTAGTTCTGATATAGGGTACCAGCGGTTTTCTTTGAAATGCGGCATGGCCCTAAACTTCGAATCCTTCGAATATGGATTCCAAGTATTGAAAACCACCTTGTCAACATCATCAAGAAAGGAATCATTGCCATCCACATCAATAAATACGTAGTTGATCTTGTCATCCGTTGTAGCCATCACGTAGCTAATGGGTTGAAGGTAATAGGACTTTTCATTCTCTCCTACTTCATAAACAAGCAGTTGATCATCTTCCTCAAACACATTTTTAAAACGATACACGGTAGTTTTTGGAATATCAAGAACATAGGTGGTTGTGGACTTGTATTGATAGGTGGTTTTTGGAACACTTCGCGACTCGTAGGCCGTGTAGCTCTCAGATGAATAGACAGCCTGGGACGTTTTGGTTGAGTAATTATACTGATAGCGCGTAACCATACGCGTCTTGGAAACGGGAACCATTTGACTTTGGTACGTGGTAACAGGAACCCATTGGGTTGTTACAACAGGTTTCATTTTAAGAATACTGATGTCGTAGTAGCACTTGTCGCATTCTTCGCTTTGCGCAACTAGTGTTGTCGCGTTGGTCTCCAGTTTAATTCCAGTGTTGTTCTCTTTCGAAAATTCTATTGTCTTTGATCCATTCGAAACTGTTGCACTTCCACTACCGATGTCAATTTGTTGAGAACGAATATCTGGCTTCAGCCAGCCAAAGTCGCTGAAGACATCCGCATTTCTCACGAGTTTAAGCTCGGTGCTGTCTAAAACACCTTGCAACTGCCTATTTCGCTTAATCTTTTTTTGAGCAACAGATGAATGTGCTGTTGTCAATGCGAAAGCCAATAAAATCAGAAAAAAACGGAGCATGAAAAGTGTCTAACATACCGAAATATAAACAAGAACCAACCAAGTTGACTACTTTTCCCCTTCAGGAAGGACTAACAACGGCACCGTGGTATGGTAGGCCATCTCGTGCGTATGGTTCATTCCGAATATGGTCTCAATGAAGGAGTGCTCCCGATAAACCATTGCCACCATGTCGTTGTCGTTCTTCTTATCCATGTAAAACTTAATGCCCGAAAGTATGTCTTTGGCTACAATACGTTTGTACGTGCAATCCACTTCAGGTTCAAAAATGTGCATTTCGCGTCTTTTCTCAAGCACCTTTTCGTAAGTTGGAATACTAGACTTGCCTTTTTCAACATGAGCCAAACGAACATCAGCATTAAATATCATGGCCATATCTTTAATGAGGTCAAGCGCATCATCATCGGCAATCTCATGAAGATCAGAACACAGAAGAATATTTCTCAACGGAACGAAATCAGCCTTTTCTGGAATAACCAGCATTGGAATGTGTCGTAATTCCTGCATTAAATTAACCGTGTAGCTGCCTACCAAAAGCTCTTGGAGGCCAGAAGCACCGCGTGTTCCGAGTGCTATCATGTCAAATTTGTTCTTCTCTATAAATTGAAGTACTTCTTCGATAAATTCTCCTTGCACCACCTTGCCAGATAGTTGCTCATCAGAAAGACCATACTGCTTGGCCAACTTCTTTTGAGTGTCTTCCATGGCCGACACGGTTGTTGCCACTTTCACACCTTCTAAAACCTCGCTTCTATCATAAGCATGAAACACACAAATTTTAGCACCAGACTTGGCTGCTAGTTGAGCTGCATACTCCAAGGCGTTGCGTGAGTGATGCGAAAAATCGAATGGAACCAGAATACTTTTCATGTCTTCAAAGATGGTCTGAAAATTAGACAACTAACCTAACATTTGTCAGGTTTGCACAAATCTTCAATACCTTACCTTCGAATCCAAGAAATGGAGGATAAAAAATATATCCGTTTTCAATTAATTGCGGTTGCCGTGGGTGTGCTGCTGTTGGTGGTTAAGTTTTGGGCGTTTTACATCACCAATTCAAACACCATATTTTCTGATGCCATGGAAAGCATCGTAAACATTGCCGCAGGTTCTTTTGCGCTCTACAGTCTCATACTAGCCGCCAAACCCAAAGACCTAGACCATCCGTATGGGCACGGGAAAATTGAATTTATTTCTGCCGGAATTGAAGGAACATTAATTCTAGTGGCTGGTGCAGGAATCATCTACAAAGCTGTAGAAGGATTGATAATTGAGCACGAATTGACACAACTTGACATGGGAATGTACTTGGCTGGGGGTGCTGGATTAATTAATTATGGTTTGGGCTGGCTAACAGAAGTCTATGGACTGAAATACGGTTCGCCAACGATGGTTGCAAGCGCCAAGCATCTTAAAAGTGACGGCTATACTTCTGCCGGAATGATTTTGGGGCTAACCGTAGTTCTTTGGACTGGCTTAAACTGGATTGATAGTGCAATTGCTCTGGGCTTTGGCTGTTTTATCGGATACGTGGGCATTCGTGAAATACGGAAATCCTATGCTGGAATTATGGACGAAGCAGACTTCAAGTTACTTCGCAAACTTATTTCAGAAATTGACGAAAACAGAAACCAGAACTGGATTGACTTGCACAACTTCCGAGCGCAGAAATTCGGAAAGCATGTTCATATCGATTGCCATGTTACGCTGCCATACTACCTAACTGTTAAGGAAGCGCACGATGAGATTGACCGTATGGAAAACCTTGTGAAAGACCATCATCCTGCCGGTGTGGAAATGTTCATCCATTCTGACCCGTGCATTCCTACTTCGTGCCGTATTTGCAGTAAAACGGATTGTCCTGTTCGGCAATCTCCGCAAGAAGAGCGCATTACTTGGGAACTCGAAAACGTGCTTGAAAACACCAAGCATGTTTAGTAGTACAAAATTGATTTTTGGGTTAGACAATAATTTTTGAACCTAATACTAATTTAATGCCGTCCAATAAATCCGTAGTAGAACCAAATCAATTACTTTAGTTCACCCGTGGATTTGAAGTCAATAAATTATGAAGCAATTCTAAGCCCGTTCCTCTATTGGGCATTAATTGTGTTGGCCATCCATTTTATTGGTCTTTTCATATTCAAATATTCAAATTGGTTTCGATTAGCTCCTTGTCCAAATTGCGGTCTGAAACTAAAGCGTTCGAAAACGAAACGGAAAGAAAGGTTTTTAAACACCTTTACCTTTGGATTACTAAAGTTTAAGAGGTATCGTTGCTATGCCTGCTACTGGGAAGGTACGCTGCGCGACACTAGAAAATCGAAGTCCAAGACTTAGCCTGTTTCAATGTTCCTATATCGTTTGTCCTGCACTTATAGTTTTGTACCAAGTAAATTGCGGCAATGAAATTCAATGGTCGTAATCATTATGTGAGTTCTTCCGCAATTTTGGGAGAGAATGTCAAGCTCGGAGATAATGTTTCAATATATGACAATGTTACTATTGGCAGCAACTCGATTATAGCCAACGACTGCGTAATTGGCGAACCAACTTCCGACTATTACCACTCCGAAAATTATGTGAATACGCCAACCAATATTGCCGCTGGAGCCCTTATCAGAAGTCACAGCATTATTTATTCAGGAGTTTCTATTGGCACTCAATTTCAATCCGGACATCGCATTACCATAAGAGAGAATACCGTCATTGGCAACCATTGCAGAGTTGGCACTAACTCCGATTTACAAGGATTTATCATCATTGGGAATTATTGTCAGTTGCACAGCAATGTTCACCTGTGTCAGTTCAGCTCTTTAGGCAATTTTGTTTTCATCTACCCAAATGTTGTTTTGGCCAACGACACACATCCGCCAACCGAAAATGTTAAAGGGCCTGAGATTGGAGACTATACGCAGATTGGTATTCAGTCTTCAATTATTGGAAACATTCAAATTGGAGAAAATTGCCTGATTGGAGCAGGTTCGGTAATTACAAGAGATTTTGATGCGTTTTCGCTCATAATCGGTTCTCCTGCCACACTAAAATCGGATGTGCGCGAGCTAATTGGGTTAGACGGCAAACCACTTTATCCTTGGAAAACTCGTTTTAATAGAGGTATGCCGTGGGACGTTTAAGTATCAAATGGTTAACTGATTGTTAACATCTTTCCGCAATTCGTCTTGGCTTAAAACAACTCTGCTGATACTTTTGATGCTGTGTCAACCGAAAGCCTTTTAAAAGAAATAATGGAAGAGGTAGCAAGCCTCAATCGATCCATTGAGGAGTATTGCCCCGAAATTATTTCGGTAAGCAAGTATCCTTCCATTCAAGAAATGGGAGACGAAATGAACGAGCTTATTGAACATCGGATTAAGATGTTAACAGAGAGTTCCAAGAGCTCGAAAAACCCCAAAAAAACATAGTTGTGTTTGATAAAATGAAACAGCTCCAGCAGATGAAGGAGCAAATGGACGCTGCCAAAGAACGGCTCAATCACGTTTCTGTTAAAGGCGAATGCCAAGGAATTACGGTAGTTGCCAACGGTAACAAGAAAATCATAGAAGTGGTAATCCCTCAATCTTTAGGGAACGCAGACAGAGAAGAACTGGCCGAATTAATTGTGAATGCAACGAACAAGGCTCTCGAAAATGCTGAAAGCGTATTTGAATCGGAAATGCGCGGAATGGCTGGAGGTTTGATGGGCGGCCTCGGCTTTTAACTACCTTATCCGCCCATCGAGGTAAACACCTCTCCCACCAACGGTTTGAATGTTGCATGATTTGTGCCAAAGTTTGGGTTCAAGATAATTTGGTAGGGTTTTCTTTTCGCTCTTGACAGTGGTCGATTGCTACCTTTAGCAACACGCAAATCAAGCAAACCATGTTTACAGATAAAATAAGCCAACGCATTCTAGCTTCCTTTCTTGGTGGCTCTGCATTTTTATTGAGCGTAGCACTCGTGCTACTTCTTACACAACAGATTATTCCAGCTCAGGCAGAAGAACTTGATTTGAGTAAAAATGCAGCATGGGACGAAACCCTCCGAGGTGGAGTTGGTATCGGAATAAAAGACAACACGGGCTATTTTGTGGTTTGGGGCAGTCCCAATCAGTTCTATAAGGTTGACCTAACGAAAGCGACCGATTGGTATTCTGAATAAAGCTCAGAACCAGCGTTTCCTCTTAAAATAGATGAGCATGGAAATGAACACCACTATCATCAGTCCCCAAGCATAGAAGTAACCGTGTTTGTAGTGTAGTTCGGGCATGTAATCGAAGTTCATACCGTAGATGCCGGCAATAAAAGTTAGCGGAATAAACAGCGAAGCAATTACGGTAAGCACTTTCATTACTTGGTTCATCCGATTGCTCATGTTGGCCACGTCCATGTCCATCAATCCTGACAGAACCTCGCGGTTCGTTTCAAGACTATCAGCTATCTGAATCAAGTGATCGTATACATCTCGGAAGTATTTTTCGTTGTCCTTATCTATCAATTCTGAAACCCCTTTTTCCAAACCGCTTACCGCTTCGCGAAGTGGCAAAAGAGCACGTTTCAAAGTGATGATTTCGCGCTTCATGTGTTGTATTGTCTTCATGTGATCGCCATCTGCATCCGTTGTAATGGCCTCTTCCAGCTCTTCTACGCGCTCTTCAATTCTCTCAATGATGATGAAATAATTATCTACCACACTATCAATCAATCTGTAAACCAAATAATCTGATCCTCTTTTTCGAATCAGTCCTGAATCGGTGCGGATACGTTCGCGTATTGGGTCAAAAATGTCGCCTTTCTTTTCCTGAAAACACAAAACATAGGGTTTACCAAAAACAATACTAATCTGCTCCTTTTCCAACTCATTCTCTTCGTTGTACCACATCATTTTCATTGTGAAAAAGACGTAATTCTCAAAGGGTTCTACCTTGGGGCGATGGTCGGTATTTAGAATATCCTCCAACACCAGATTGTGGATGTTGTACACCTTACCGATAGCGGCAATGGCATCGGTGTTGTGAATACCATTGATATTAACCCATGAAACGGTTGATGTTTCTAAACAGATTTTCAAATCTTCAACATTGACAATCTCAAGCTCGTTACTAATCGTTTCTGAGTAATCAATCAGTTCGATAGTAACAGGCTCATTCCGATGGTCGCCTATTAGAACCAATGACCCAGGTGGTAAACCAGCCTTTGATGAAGATTTCTTATGCTGTTTTCTTTTCTTAGCCATTCTTAGGAAGATCGTTCTTGTAAACAATGGTTCTGTAAGGGAACGGAATTTCAATTCCCTCTGCATCAAAACGCTCTTTTACGCTTTTATTCAAATCGCAGAAAAGTTCCCAAGCTTGCTCGGGCGAATCGGTCCAAACATCAGCACGCAGATTGACGGAAGAATCTCCAAAACCAATTACGCGACACTTAATCTTTGGCACACCCGAACGTATTTCATCAATAGTTCGGCCATCTATACAAAATGGGTGCTTCTCGGCCTCCTCGGTAATGATTGCAAAAGCCTTATCGATATTGCTATCGTAGCTAATTCCGAAAAAAAGTTGACGTTTGATGCGCTCATCTCCAATGTGAGCATTTATTATTGTTTGATCGCTAATAACAGCATTTGGCACAATGATGCGTTGGTTCTGAAAATCTCTGATGATGGTATGTCTGAGGGTTATGTCCTCCACGGTACCGGCCTTGTCACCTTCCATTCGGATTATATCTCCCACCCTAAACGGTTTGAATATGACGATGAACACACCGCTGATGATGTTTGAAAGCGCGGCCTGAGAGGCAAATGCAAGCACCGCTGTGGCAATACCTGCAGATGCCAGTAAGGTGGTGCCCAGTGTTCTGAACTCAGGAACTGAATAAATGACAAAGAATACCGCTATGGTGAAGATGATGAGCGAAGCTGCATTCTTGATAAAGTTGTATTTGGTGGGATCTACTTTAAGGTGAATGGAGCTGGCACTTACAAACCGATGAATCATCCTTCTTACCCAAAGCGTAAGTAGGAACGCAAGGATCAGAATGATTGTGTAAATAATTGGGCGTGGAAGATTGGTTATCTCTAAAAGCATGGTTCTAAACTATGTGGGTGAAAGTAGCCCGTGCAAAGTCTAAAATCAACCCGTTATTCAGAAATCAATAAACAACCAATCGTTGATGAAGTGTTTCTGAAGTCAAATGCAATTCTGAAACATAAATACCTGCACCAATATTGGAAATATCGAGGGTATTTACCGAATGGGTAAACGGTGCGGACAATACCAATTTTCCTTGTATTGAGTACAGATTAAATGTTGCTTGCTGCTCGTTCTCAGGTAAAGAAACAGTGATAATACCGCTGGTCGGATTGGGAAAGATGCTCCAAATTGAAGTTTCTGCATCATCAATTCCTACTTGGCAGAGAACATCGTTGATTGTGATCTCGCCAAAATCGAAGTTCAAACGGGCTTCAACGGTATCAACCCCGTCAGGGTAAAAAACGGCCGTCAACGAATCGCCCCAAGTGCCATAGATTACGTCATAACTTACAAGGCACATGTAATTCCCTGTTTCAGACTCCAAGGCATTTGTGAACTGAAGTTCAGAGCCTATTTCCCCATTTAATTCCGATCCATCCTTAAACCATTGATAGGTTACAGGGTACGTTGTAATTACTGACAGCGATAAATTTTGTCCCGGACAAATGAGCGTATCGCCTCCTACTTTGGAGATGTCGGGATAGGTATATCTGCCAAGGATGCAGCGATGGTCGCTAAATTCGGAAATGTCCCAAAGCACAGGGTCGAGACTTCGGATGGTGATCACTTCGTTGGTTATGGATGTGGGTACCAAATGCGTGCGATCGCCCCACGCATGGTCAATGATCTTTCCGAAATCGTCATTGAAATTTGATTCAAAATAACCGATGTGCTGCGGAATGATTGGGTTCATGGTATCGAGAAACGCACGGTAATCATTATCACCATCAACAGGATCCGTATTGAAATCGCCACCAAAGATCACAGGTTCGTTCTCTGGAAGGTTGAGATTGGCAATGAACTCTCGGATTTCGGCCATCTGTGTTCTTCTTGCATAAATGTCGTCCGCTCCGCCTCCTGCATCCATGTGAGTGCCAAAAACATGATAGGTCTTGCCAAGTTTGTTGATGCGGGCATATTTCACACCCTTGCTGGCCAAACAGTCCTGAGCCGCCTGTCCGCATTCGGCATACTTAATTTCATCCTCGGTTTCGATTGGCCAACGGCTAAAAATGATAACCCCGCCATTTACCGGAAACGGCAGGAAACCAGTAGGTTCGTTGAGGATTTCTGTTCTATATGGAAAACCCGCTGCCATCATGGCCGGAATGAGGTCGTTTTCTCGTGGACCATCGTCAAATGCTTCGCAAAATGCAACCACATCTTGATATTCTGAAATTTGCGTTGGAAGCAAGGCTCCTCGTTCACTTGCCTGAGCCATTCCTGAAACTCCAAACGAGATCATCTGAATATTGTAATACATGATATTCAGTACGTTGGGATCCTGAAAATCGGCCTCCTCCAGTTCATAAACGGGAAGATCGTGAATGGCAAATCGCACATCGCGCTGCATGTTCAGATCATCATTGTCTGGTTTAAACTTGATGACCACCGGCTTTCCGGCCAATGTGGTTTGCACTTCGTGGAAATTGGCATCATCAAACCAAGGTTCTGAGAAACCGTTTCCTTCCACAGAATATTCCATTTCTGTTCCCGAGCTCATCCCTATCAAGCGGATCTTGATAGTAAGCGCATCCGTTGCTCCACTCAAATAGACATCAAAATAGGCCGTATCACCTTCAGGAACTGCCGTGTTTGACCTATTGAAAGACAGTACTTCCTCTCCCGTTGTCTCCAGCCAACCTCTCAACTCAGAAGTACTTGCACTCCATTCCGATTGGGCCATGGTGAGGGTGCCCGACTGCCCCACTTCAACATCAAAATCCTGCCATGTGCTGTTTCTTACATAAATGGTTGACTGTGCAGCAGCGGTAAGAGAGGCCAAAGCAATCAGACCTGAAAGGAGAATTCTGTTCATGTTATTGTAATGTTTAGGTAACGAATATACAACACAGACGTGGTCACCGAAACTACACGGTTCGTGTAAAAAATATTTGTCTCTGATATTACAAAAAATTCAGGGTTTATTTATTTTTGTATAAACCAAACCATTAATCAAAACCATCATGAAACGCTTTCTACTTATCCTGCTCGTGGTCATCGTCTTTGCTGCCATTGGCGGTTATTTCTTTGTGAATAACGGCTACACCCACAATTATGATGAGGAATACCCCATCAAGGAGCTCACCATCACTCCCGACTCAGCCATGATTGCCCATGGCAGGTATCTCGCTCTTGGCCCAGCGCATTGTCAGCATTGTCATTCGCCACTCGAAAACATTCAGGATGTAGAAATGGGCAAAGAAGTTCCGATGACCGGAGGATTTGTTTTTGAACTTCCAATTGGAAATATACACTCGCCCAATATCACTTCAGATGTAGAAACTGGAATTGGGGGCTATTCGGATGGACAGTTGTACCGCATGCTCCGACATAATATTCGTCACGATGGGCAGGTATGTTTGGAACTGATGCCTTTTTTCAACATGACCGAATATGATGTTAAAAGTGTGATTTCCTACTTGAGGACTCTTGCCCCGGCAAGAAATGAACGCATTGAACATGAATATAATTTCTTAGGTAAAGCAGCAAGGACCTTCGCTATAAAACCATCCAATTCAGCTTCAACACCCCTCGAGCATATTAAGAGGGATTCAACCATCGAGTACGGAAAGTATTTGTCTGAAGCTGTTGCAAATTGTTACGGTTGCCACACAGAACGTGATCTGAAAACAGGTGCTTTTGTTGGAGAGCCATACGCGGGTGGCACCATCTTTGGGCCCGATGCAAGCACACAGAACTGGAAATTTGTCACTCCAAACATCACAACTGACCCAGAGACAGGGGTGATTGCCGCTTGGAAAGAAGAGCACTTTATTGCTAGAATGCGTGGTGGGCGTGTTCACATGACATCACCCATGCCGTGGGGGCCATTCTCCCGTTTGGAAGATGCTGACTTGAAAGCAATTTACCGATTCCTGCAAACGGTGAAACCTGTGAAAAGGGATAACGGCCAGATTATTACGCCTCCGGCAGACGCGTAGTAGCGTTTACTGGATAACGAGCCGCTGCGTGGTCAGCATTTCGTTCTGACGGATTTCAACCAGCACCATGCCATTTCGGATTCCGCTCAGGTTCAACTTTCCTTTAGGGAGAATTGATGTGGATAAAAGCAATTCGCGGCCTTGCACATCCATTATCCTTACGGATATTTCCTCATCATTAGAGAATCTTATCCAACCATCCGAAACAGGATTCGGGAACATTGAAATCGTGTTATCAGATTTTGCATCTTCAATTCCTACGTTATCTGCTTGACAGAAATTTGCCATAGAATCGAACCAGAATTTCGAAAAAAGAATAGACGGCTCTGCACATGCAAAATGGCCTATTGTGCTATCTCGCTCTATTACCTGAATATCGGTTGCGCCATTTGCAAGCATATAATTAGAGGCCACAATGGCGTTCAGAAAGGTAACTTCCTCATCGTTACGGCAATAATTGAACATAACGGGTGCCTCTGGAACCCACTCAAAAACATCATTGTCTTTTAAGGCAACCTGTGCTGGGTGTTGTGGGTCAGAGAAAAAGGCATCTTGATAGGCTTGCTGAAATATATCTCTAGGCACTGGAGGCATGGCAGCATTCAATTGTCCCATACTTGAGTTTCCATCTAAGAGTGGCGGCAATGTTTGATCGTATGGTGGAACATAAATTTCTTGCAGTGTGGTGTATAGATTTCCATAAACGTGCTGGTAAGACTGAATGAGGTATGGCAGATAACCTGGCACTGCATAAGGATCAAAAGACGCGACCATTTCCAACTGCGAACCAGACATGTCGTAAGGGCCACTTCCGGGAGCAGAAGCGGTTACTGTAAACTCCGTTGATAATTCTTCCTGAATCATTTTGTGGGTTGCCATTACTGAGTGGCCGCCTTGGGAGTATCCTACCAAAAACAACTGGTCGTTCAATTCTAGTTCCCTCTCTTGGCAAATGATGCGAGCAGACCTCAAAATGTCAATAGATGCCGTAGCCTCAGAACGTGCGTGTTGATAAGGATGAATGCCCGGCCCTGCTCCTAGTCCTAAATAATCTGGCAAACACATTACATAGCCCGAAGTTGCGGTAAGCACACCCAAAAACCATTCTCCTTGCAGGTCATAGAAAGCTTCGGTCTTTAGAATCTTGGTACCGTGCAAATACGCCATCATTGGCATTCTGCACGTGTCATTTTTAGGTATAAACACCAAGCCAGAAGCCGTTGTGGGAGTTACTCCATCTACATCTGGCGTATTGTAAATTACCCGATGCACATCCACTTCATAATCAACCGCAAGAATTCCTGAAGGAATGCCATTTTGTTGATACAGCGCGTTTATATCGTCAATATTCAACTGAAGGATGATGGTGTCTTCTACTAGCGTTCCTTGAGAAAACGCGGTTAATGAACCTAAAAGAAGAAAACTAAAAAGGGAGAGGATTTTTTTTCATTCTGCTAAACTATAAAACTTCAATGCAAGCATTGCATTATTAGTGACAAACAACCAATTATCCCACGAAGTTCTATCTTCGGGAAAAAAAAACAGACATATATGAAATCAATTTTACGTTCAAGTACATTCATGGTCATTGTTCTGGGGTTAGCCAGCAATTTCTCTTACGCTCAAATTAGTCTTCTTAGTACTGATTTGACATCAATTGGAGATCAGATTACACGATATAACGATACCATTCCTACGTATGGACCTGGGAATTCGGGTGCCAATCAGACGTGGGATTTTTCTCTGGCAATCGCGCACACCACGGTAGTTACCAGCGTTGTTTCTGTAAGTTCTACACCATATAATTCAACCTTTTCTGGATCTGATTATGCGATGACCAATGATGCAAGTTCCTATTTGTTCTTCGAACATAACGCTTCTCAACTGCTTACCACAGGTGCTGCAGGAGACCTACTTAGTACAGGAGAAATCATTGTAACTCCATTTACAAACGACCTCATTCTGCATAATTTCCCACGGGAATATGACGACAATTTCAGCGACACATACGGGTTTCAGGCAACTGCTAGTGGTGCCACCTTATCTCCTCCTGTTTATAGAGTGAGAATAACG
>Ga0105052_10001909_pt1 | contig 26439 bp, 35 predicted proteins | sample FRY03_FD_78094 | JGI IMG/M metagenome (GOLD analysis project Ga0105052, IMG submission 78094) | Freshwater microbial communities from Lake Fryxell liftoff mats and glacier meltwater in Antarctica - FRY-03 | ecosystem: Environmental > Aquatic > Freshwater > Ice > Glacier meltwater ... | reverse complement strand
GGGAAAGAATGCGTTCCTCCAGGGCCCACAACACCCAAATCACATAGGGGTAGGCGGGGAATTTGCGAACCGACGACAGATCTGTCGGGTGTCCGCTCAGGGGCAGGGGAAGCGCCAAGCGTTGCCGGATGCGATAGAAATCAACCTGCAGGGATCGTTGGGGCAGGAAATGAGCGGCGCGACGGTGGATTTCCGCTGAAAGCCGGGGAGATGTCATGTCTGATTGCCGGTTAGACCGATAGGTTCCCGACACTCACCGGTCCCGCACTGTCGCCCCGGTCGAAATGCGAGAGGGGAGGAGCTTCTGACTCAAGATCTCTGAATTGCCCCGGGCCAACTCAGAGAGCACGATGAGGCTCAGGTTCATTAATTTTTCCTCCGGAAAGAGGTAGGCGGTCCAGCGCATGGTGAGACTATTCAGGACATTTTCCTCGGTCAAAAGCACCACAGAAAGATCTTCGGGCACCTTGATGGCAAGGCTTTTGATGGCTTTCTCGATGGGCACCGAAAAGGAACTTCCCCCGCCAACCAACCCATCCAAGTGCTTTCCCGATAAAAAGATGGTCATATCCCGGACCACTCGCTCATCGGGGCCGATGGCAAAAGCCTTTTGAAGCTCGGGATCCGGGGCGATATCATGATCCTTCAATGCTGCCAGATAGCCTTCATGGCCGATCCGGACATAGTCGATCGTATCGCTCCCTGAGACAAATCCTATCCTTCGGTGCCCTGTGCGGATGAGACGAGTGGTGGCCTCGTAGGCTTGACGCCGATGATCGGTCGACACAAAGTTTAGGCTGGTTCCGGAAAGATCCCGGTTGGTGATGACCAAGGGTAGGGGGAATTTTCCTTGGTACTCTTGGTCAAGCTGAAGCAGAACTTGCACCCACTCCTGCGAAGGACGGGCAATCATGATTCCCTGATAGCCGCTGGGTGGGTTCAGAACCGTTTCCCGCAGCTTTTCGAGGTTGGGAGCATGTTTGTAATGCACCAAGGAATTGGTCGCTTCCTCGGCGTGGTGGACCAAATCGTAATGATAAAGAGAATAGGTGGTGAGGGGAGCCCCAATCCGCTCCAAGCCAAGGAAACGCAATTGACGCCGGGTGGGAGGGTCGAGCACATAGTTGCCACGGCCATGAGTGGCGGTCACGTACTTAGTCTCAATCAGGCGGGCCAGGGCGGCGCGAATGGTCCGGCGGCTGACTCGCAATAAATCGGTCAATTTCCGCTCGGACGGAAGTTGCTCCCCCGCTTTTAGTTGCCCACCTTCAATCCAATCCGCAATCTGCTGGTCGATCTGACGATAAAGGGGAACCTCGGAACTCTCTCTCAAGCGATCAGCCAGTTCCCTGAGAAGGGACTCCGGCCGACCAGCGGAACTCGTCCCATCTGCGGGTTGCTCCGAGAGGGAAGAGGTCTTGGGAGATTCCGAAAGTGTCGCCATCGTGTTCATTGATACTGATTCATCGCAGGAATATCAAATATCAAGCGAGCCAATAATATATCCTCCACTCAAGTCAAACGAAGGGCTTTACTCCAAAGCCCCGCCTTGCCAACCTGCCTAGATGGAAACGCCCGCTTCCACCGCAAAACCCAGTGCCAACGGTCGGGCAATCGGGAAGCGATTTCCTATCAGAAAGATCCTTTGGGGGATCTCGGTTCTCATCCTTGCCCCCCTCGTCCTCGGCCAGCAGGGACCCGCGGCCGTCGGCGAGGGCGTCCGCATCCTTTACGTGAGCCCGAGTGGTGCGGATGAGCGGGACGGGCTGTCGCCCGACCAGGCCTTTCGCACGCTGCAACGTGCTGCCGATACCACGCAGCCGGGAGACACGGTGTCCATCATGGAGGGCACCTACACCAACGCGTCGAGGGACTGCGGCGCGCTGTTGCTCATCACGCGTTCGGGTTCCGAGGGGGCGCCGATTCGTTACCGCGCACATCCGGGACACAAGCCGCGCCTCCTGTTCGACTGCTACCAGGCCGTCCGGATCGCCGGAGCCTCATGGATCGAGGTGCAAGGGCTTGAGATTGATGGCAGCAAGGCCGGAATCACTCTCGAACTGGCCCGGGAATACGAGAAGGAGAACCGCCCCGAGTGCGACAACGACGGCATTGTCGTCGGGCCGCCCGGTGACTTCTCCAAGCCGCAGCCGCCATTTCCCCATCACGTTCGAATCGTCGGCAACACGGTCCACCACTGTTCCGGCGCGGGCATCAGCGCCTACCTCTCCGACTACATCACGATCGAGGACAACCGTGTCTATGCCTGCGCCTGGTATTCCCCCTGGGCCAAGAGCGGGATCGGCCTCGGCTGGGGTTACAACTCCGACACGAACAAAAACACCTACAAGAATATCATCCGCGGCAACACCACCTTTGACAACGCCAACTACATCCCGTGGCGCACCAAGAAGAAGATCACCGACGGCAATGGGATCATCGTGGACTCCATGCGCAACCAGGATCGGAACCCGAAGAAGTTCCCTCCCTACGAGGGGTACACGTTGGTCCAGGGGAACGTGAGCTTCAACAACGGGGGTTCGGGCATGCACGCCTTCCTGAGCGACCATGTTCACTTTGAGGGAAACATTGCCTGGCACAATGCCCGCGTGGTCAAGGACGGGTGTGAGATATTCGGGATGGACTGCAAGGACGTGCTTGTGCTGAACAACGTCATCGTCCCGCGGGCGGGGGGACGGGCGAACAGCAACCGGTCCTGGCACGGTCCTAACGTCGGCCTCTTCTACGACTACAATGTGTATTTCAACACCACGAATGTCGCGGTGCGAGGGCCGCACGACCAATTTGTGGATCCTCTTTTCGTGACCCCTTCCACCAACGCGGCAGTGGCGGATTTCCGGTTTCAGCCAGGGAGTCCCGTTCCGCAGAACGGATTTCCAGGGATTGAGGACTGGAAAAGAGTCGAGTTGCCTCGCCTCCAAAGCGCCGCAGAGAAATAGGTGGCGGGCGGCCCACGGAACCCCTTGTTTTCGGGCATGAGCCCCCGTCAACCCGTGTTCCACTTTGAGATGCTAGGAAAATCGCATTTATCGCTTGCCATTAATGCTGGGATACCAGAGGATACCATCCATGCCTGCTCTCACGCTTCCTACAAAAACAGATTCCGGAGAAATCAAATCGCCTGCTCTCGGTTCCGGGGATTTCAAGCGACTGCTGATCAGCGGCGCGGAGAAAGCAGCCGTCATGGCCGTGATGGACAAGGCGATCGAGAGAGGGTCAGCCTTCGACCGGTACGGCGGAACGGAGGTGGATGCCTACGAAAAAGAGTATGCTGCACACGTCGGGACAAATTTTGCCACTGCCGTCAGTTCCGGGACTGCCGCAGTTCACACTGCCGTCGCTGCCCTGAATTTGGAGCCGGGCACGGAAGTAATATGTCCACCCATCACTGATCCCGGCGGGATCGGTCCGGTTTTAGCCTGCCTTTGTATTCCGGTGTTCGCCGATGCGGACTCTGAGTCCTTCAATTCCACAGCCGAATCAATCGAGCGACAAATCACCGATCAAACCGGCGCGATCCTCGTCGCCCACATCGCGGGGGAACCCTGCAACATGGATGCCATCATGGAAGTCGCCAAACGCCACCAGCTTCCCGTGGTCGAAGATGCCGCTCAAGCCCACGATGCGACTTGGGATGGCCGGAGACTCGGAAGCATAGGAACCTTGGGCACCTTTAGTATGATGAGCGGCAAGCATCACACCTCAGGAGGCCAAGGCGGTATGATCACTACCGATGACGAAGGGCTCTACTGGCGAGCCAAGAGCTTCGCTGACCGCGGGAAGAGCTACGGACGCTCAGACGTCGGAGGACATTTCGGCCTCAATTACCGGATGACCGAATTGGAAGCGGCCATCGGCCGGGTGCAGTTGAAGAAACTTCCCGCCATCGTTGCCCGTCGTCAGGCTCTAGCGGCCCGCCTCGGCGAGCGCCTCGAAGGCTCCAAGCTCTTTGCCATTGGTCAGATCCCCGACAAGGCAAAATCCGCCTACTGGTTCTTGAGGATCCGGGTGAATCTTGATTGCACTGCTTTGTCGAAGGTGGAGATCGCCGAACAATTGCGGGATCTCGGGCTACCGGCCGCGCCAACCTATACCTCGCTAATGATTCACCAGCCTTGGTTCGCCCAAAAACAAATTTTTGGGTCCAGCGATCTCCCTTGGACGCTCCCGCAAGTCAAAAGGATCCCCGATTACACTAATTGTTGTCCCGGAGCCGAAGCCGCCATGAACAACCATCTCATGATCGCGCTCAACGAGTCGGTCAGTGACGATCTGGTCGAACGCATGGCTGACGCCCTGGACGAGGTCGAGCGAGCCGCCATTCCCTGACCGCCCCTTCATCCGATGTTGCCCAAATTTTCGCAGATCGACCTGAAGTAGATCCTTACTTTCCCTGCGCCGTTTCCTCATCGCTCACGCTCAGAGATCTCCGACCTCTATGACTCCACGCAAAATCATCATCGACTCCCATCAACACGTTTTCTGGCATGGCCGCGATGATGCAGGGTTGATTCGCGACATGGATGAACACGGAATTTCTCTGGCCTGGTTGCTGACCTGGGAAATTCCCCAACATTCCCATCGGCCCACTGCGACAGCCTTCAGTCGAGTGCTCAACCCTGCCCGGGTGCGGCCCGATGGATCCCATCCGGGGATTCTGCTCGAAGATTTGATCATGGCGCATCGAAACCATCCCGGTCGATTTGTCCTCGGCTATTGTCCGGATCCGACCATGCCGGGAGCTCCGGACCTCTTCGATGCCGCCTGCGAAATGCACGGGGTGCGGGTCTGCGGGGAGTGGAAGTTTCCCATGCTGATCGACGATCCTCGGTGCCTAGAACTCTTTCGGGCTGCGGGCCGACGCAAGGCCCCCGTGGTACTCCATCTCGACACTCCCTATTTGCCCCCATTGGGTGGAGCCTTCGCGCCTGCCTGGTACGGAGGCACGCTGGAGAATCTGAAACGAGCGATGCAAGCCTGTCCGGACACCATTTTTATTGGACATGCCCCCGGTTTTTGGCGGGAACTTAGCTCTGATTCGGACACCCGGGAGGAAGTCTATCCCAACGGCCCTTCACCCGGACCAGGCCAAATCGAAGCCCTCTTCGAAACGTACCCGAACCTTTACGCAGACCTCTCCGCTGGCTCGGCCCTTGTCGCGCTCAAACGTAATCCGGTCTATTCTGCCGGATTTCTGAAACGCCACGCCCACCGTCTACTCTTTGCCCGCGACTATTACGGCGGAGCACTCCAAGAATTTCTAACAACATTGGAGCTCCGGGCGGATGTTTTGGAGCAAATTTCTTGGCGTAATGCCGCCCGACTCTTACCAATGAAAAATTTCCCCGCTTGATCCCGGCAGAAGGCGACCACCACCCCCAAAACGCAAAAACGCCCGCCATTTCGGGCGGGCGTTCTCGGAGAAGATTCCGGAAGGAACCGATCAGCGGGAATACAATTCGACCACGAGTTGCTCGTTGACGATCGGATTGATGTCCTCGCGGGTGGGGATACGAACCACCGTGCCGCTGAGGTTTTCTTTTTCGACCAACAACCAATCCGGCGTCGCCAGTGCGGAGGTTTGCTCGAGAAACTTGTTGGCCAAGCGCTTGGAACGCTCGCCCTGCTTGATCGCGATGACGTCGCCGGGCTTCACATTCATCGAAGAGGCGTTGGTCTTGCGTCCATTGACGGACACATGTCCATGGGAAACCATTTGACGAGCCGCTTGAATGGTTTTGGCGAAGCCCATTTTTTGGACGACGTTGTCGAGACGGGTCTCCAAAAGCTGGAGCAAGATCTCACCAGTCACCCCACGGGTGCTGTCGGCCATTTTGAAATAGCGGCGAAACTGACGCTCCAAGACTCCGTATTGGAAACGGAGTTTTTGCTTCTCCGCCAAGGCCAGGGCGTAGTCGGAGAGCTTCCGGCGGGAACCTTTGGGTCCGTGCTGGCCGGGAGGATAGTTTTTGTTTTCGAAGGCCTTGGGTGAACCATGGATGAACACACCATAACGGCGGCTGATTTTGGTTTTGGGTCCGGTATAACGAGCCATAATTTTGTGAAGTTCTAAAGTTTTTCGGTTTTGCGATTAGACGCGGCGTTGTTTCGGTGGGCGACAGCCATTGTGTGGCACCGGGGTGACGTCACGGATGACGTTGATTTCCAAACCGACGGCCTGCATGGCACGAACGGCGGACTCACGACCAGAGCCGGGGCCTTTCACTCGAACCTCGACCTCTTTGACACCATGTCCCATGGCCTGCTTACAAGCGTCCTGGGCCACCGTTTGGGCGGCGTAGGCGGTGCTTTTCCGCGAGCCTTTGAATCCGCATTTGCCCGCACTCGACCACCCGAGCAAATCGCCTTTGAGGTCGGTAATGCTAACGATGGTGTTGTTGAAGCTGGCCTGCACATGGGCAATGCCCTGGGAAATATTCTTGCTGCCCTTGGCTTTGACGACCTTGACCGGCTCGATGGCGTCGTCGAGGGAGAAACTCACAGGCGTGGCTGGTGCCGCGTCTTTTTTGTCATCCTTCTTGGATTTTTTCGTTGCCCTAGGCTTGGCTTCTTTGGCTGGAGCTGCATCGGCAGCTGGCTTGGTCGCTTCGGCACCTTCGGCAGGCTTGGCCGCCTCAGGGGCTTTGGCCGCTTCTATTTTTGCAGGAGCAGCGGCTTCGACCGCAGCAGGGGCCTCCTTGGCGGAAGTCGCGTCAACAGCAGGCTTGGCAGCCTGAGGGGCTTTCGCCACTTTTTTCTCTGCAGGAGCAGCGGCTTCGACCGCGGCGGGCGCCTTCTTGGCAGGAGTCGCCTTGGGCGTTTCTTCTTGGACCGATTGAGGCTCCTCTTTGGGAGTCTCCGGAGTGGATTTGGATTCGTCAGCCATGGTAGGAATTAGACTTTGCCGGTTTTGGCGTTGGCGTTGCGTTGGACACCGACCGTCTTGCGAGCGCCTTTCCGGGTGCGAGCATTGGTTGAGGTGCGCTGACCGCGGACAGGAAGTCCGCGCCGATGGCGGATGCCGCGATAGCAATTGATCGCCTGAAGGCGCTTGAGATTGCCTTGAATTTCCCGGCGGAGATCGCCTTCGATGACGATCTTGAGGGAGTCAATAGCATGAATGATGGCGTTGATTTGTTCAGGCGACAAATCTTTGGCCCGGGCGTTGGGATCAATGGCGGTGGTCTCGAGAATGCGCTGGGCATGGCTCGGGCCGACTCCATAGATATAACAAAGGGAGGCCTCGATGCGCTTCTGGCCGGGAATTTCTACTCCAAGTAAACGTGGCATATTTTTATTTCAGATGGTGGATTTCGGATAGCAGGAGCGTTCGATTAGCCCTGCCTTTGTTTATGACGTGGGTTTTTGCAAATCACACGCACGACATTTTCACGCCGCACAATTTTGCAGCTTTCGCAGAGGCGTTTTACGGAGGCTCGGACTTTCATTTTTCAGTATAGGTTTTGACGTTTTTGCGTGGGTATTTATTTATCGGCCGGTTTCCCGGCTAGTGGTGAGGTCGCGGACGAACATTTTAGTTTTCGTCCCGGGCGAAGCCACCGGAAGGGAGAGGGAATGACGGGCATCCCAACCACCTTGGAAAGGTGTGCAAAGAGGCTGACGCCATTTCATCAGGGGACGGGAAGTCCGATGAAAAATGGAACGAGGCAGCCGCTCGGCAAATTTCCGGTTTAATTTAATAGCGTCTTTCGCGGCCATGTCAAGACTTCTGGTGCGTCATTTGTGACGAGAACGGTATGTTCAAAATGGGCGGAGGGAAGGCCGTCGGCAGCGACCACGGTCCACTTGTCCTCGAGGACGCGAACCTTGGATTTTCCCATGTTAATCATCGGTTCGATCGCCAGGGTCATGCCGGGCTTCAGGACTGGTCCGGTACCGCGCTTGCCGAAATTGGGGATTTGAGGTTCCTCATGAAGACTGCGTCCGACGCCGTGGCCGACAAATTCTTTAACGATCGAATATCCCTGTTTGACCGCTTCGGCTTCGACGTAGTTTCCGACATCGCCGAGACGCCGTCCCGGGCGAACGAGTTGGACTGCCCCTTCCAAAATCGCCTTGGTGGTGGCGAGCAATTTTTCGACCGCCGGATCGACTGTCCCGGCCGGGACGCTGGTGGCGGTATCCCCGATCCAACCGTCGCAAATGATCCCGCAGTCGATTTTTACCACGTCGCCGTAGGCAATTTTTCGGGGTCCGCCGATGCCGTGAACCACCTCTTCATTGAGAGAAATACAAATGTGGCCGGGAAATTTTTTGTAGCCCAGAAAGGCGCTGCGAACGCCGGCCGCCGCCATCAGGCGGGAAGCCGCGCGATCGATTTCCCCGGTGGTGATCCCGGGTGCCACCAGTTCGGCTAGTTGCTGAAGGATGTTGGCCGCGGTTTCACCCGCTCGCCGCATTTTCTCGATTTCGATCCCGCGTTTGATGGGAATCATGATCCCACCTCCTCGCGAGCGGTTTCAGAAAGATCCTCGTAGAGGGAATGGAAAAGGGCGTCCCTCGACGGGGAGGCATCGATTTTCCGAAGAAGACCCAATGCTTCGTAATGGTCGGCAACCGGGAGGGTTTCTGCGCGGTACTCGGACAATCGACGATCGAGGGCCTCGCGGGTGTCATCTTGACGACGACCCAGGGCCTCCCCACAGGCCGGACAAGGCGTGCCTTCGGACATGGCATGAAAAGACTCGTTAAAAACCGCTCCGCACCCCGGGCAAGTCAAACGGGTACACATCCGCTCGCGGACGGTATCGTTGGAAAGTTCCAACAGATAGACGACATCAAGCCCTAGTCCGCGTTCCTTCAAGCCAACATCGAAGGCCTGCGCCTGTCCGAGCGTGCGAGGGAATCCGTCGAAGACAAAGCGGGTCCGTCCGTCGATCCATTGCCAAACAATGGTGAGCGCAAGTTCGTCCGGCACAAGTCCACCCTTGGCGGTCCAGCGGGCCGCTTCGGCCCCCAAGACGGTACCGCGGGATTTTTCATCACGCAGCATGGCGCCGGTCGAAGCAGCCGGGAGTCCGAAGGCGGCCGCGAGCAATGCCGCCTGGGTACCCTTCCCGCTCGCTGGTGGGCCTAGAAGAACGAGACGATTCTTCATCCGCTATCGTTGCGACGCGAGATAGATCGTCGCCGCCGATATGATGAGGATCCCGAGGGCGGCGTAGATGAGAACGAGTGTGTTGTCGGTGACGACCTGAGTCGATCCCATGCGCGGACGCTGTTCGCGGGCACCCCGAATCTTACCTTTGCGCAAAAATCCGTCGTAGTGCCGCTGAAGAAGATGGGTTTCCACCTGGCGCATCGTGTCGAGCACGACCCCCACGATAATGAGGACACCGGTGCCCCCGAAGAACTGCGCCGCCATGTAGGGCACCTTCATCGACTGGGCCAACAACTGCGGCAGCACCGCAATGATGGTCAAAAAGATCGCCCCGGCAAAAGTGAGCCGTGACATCGTAAAATCGAGAAAATCTGCGGTTGGTTTTCCCGGCCGGATGCCAGGGATGAAGCCACCGTATTTTTTGAGGTCGTCCGCGATTTGAGCCGGTTGGAACTGAGTCGCCACCCAGAAGTAGCTGAAGAAGAAAATCATCACGCCATAGAGGACATAATGGAGCCAACCCGTTGCCATGAGTGTGGAAATCTCCTGTGCCGTCCGGCTATCCGGAAAGGCCATGTTAATAATGGTGGAGGGGAAAATCAGAATGGCCTGCGCGAAGATGATCGGCATCACACCCGCATAGTTAATCTTCAGCGGCATGTATTGGGTCTGGCCGCCATAGACTTTCCGGCCGACCACGCGCTTGGCATATTGAATACTGATTTTTCGCTGGGCCTGGGTCACGGCGATAATTGATGCAATCACGATGACCAGGAACAAACAGAGCAGAACCAGAACCACCGGGCTCACATTCGCTTGGGCCCCCACCCCGCTGGGCACAAAGGTCTTCCAGGCTTGAATCAATCCGGCCGGAAGTTGGGCCAAAATACCCACGGTGATGACAATGGAAACTCCGTTGCCGATCCCTCGTTCCGTAATTTGATCACCCAACCACATCAGGAACATCGTTCCCGCCGTCATCGTAATGATGGTGCTAAACTGGAAAGCTAATCCGGGATTGGGTACGAGATCCAGTCCGAGCCGGTTAATCGTGTCCATAATTCCCGGGAGAAAAGGATTCGATTGCGGATTTTCAAATGATTTCGCCAGCAAATACCCTTGGAACACACACAAAAAGATCGTGGCGTAACGGGTGTACTGCATGATCTTGCGGCGGCCACCGTCTTCGCGGGAAAGTTTGCCCAACTGCGGGATCACCGCAGTGAGCAACTGCATCATGATCGATGCGCTGATGTAGGGCATGATGCCCAAAGAAAAAATCGCGCAATGGGAGAGCGCTCCACCACTAAAGAGGTTGAAAAGAGCTGCCACCCCGCCTGCAGCCTGGGTGTCCGCCACATTTAGAAACCACTGACGGAGGATTTCCGCATTGACCCCCGGCGTCGTGATCGCCGCTCCCGCCCGCATGATGACAATCATCGCGAGGGTGAAGAGCACGCGCTGGCGTAGCTCCGGGATTTTGAAGATATTGGTAAAAGCGGAAATCACAGCGAAAGAATGGAAACTGAACTAAGAAGGTTTCGACCGACTATTTCTTCCGTTGCGCTTCCACTTTCCGAGGGATGACCGTCACCGTACCGCCAGCTTTCTCGATCTTTTCCTTCGCCGAAGCGGTGATGTGATCCACTTCCAAATGGAATTTTTTCTTCGCTTCGCCCCGGCCGAGCACCTTGACGCCGTCGAGCGGTCCGCGAACCAGTCCGGCTCCGCGAAGAATTTTTTCGTTAATAGCGGCTCCGTCCTCGAAGCGTTTTTCCAAGTCGTCAATATTGACGATGCCATAAACGGTCCTGAAAGCCGCGTTGTTGAAGCCGCGCTTGGGCAACCGACGGATGAGCGGCATTTGACCGCCCTCAAAACCGGGTCGAATGCTGCCGCCGGAACGGGCCTTTTGACCCTTGTGGCCCTTGCCGGAAGTTTTTCCATGGCCGGAGCTTTCTCCGCAACCGAGGCGTTTCCGGCGATGTTTTGATCCGGGATTGGGTTTTAAATCGTGAAGTCTCATGAGATTTTTCGATGGTCGAAATTCAAATTTCGATTAGCCGTGTTTAAGCGGCAGCTACGGGAGTGTGAGGCACGGGGGCGCCGGGGGATGCGTGCGGTTTGTATTCTTTGCCGCGGAGTTTGAAGACGTCGGCTTTTGCGCGCAATCCGGTCAGGGCTGCGAGCGTGGCTTTGACCACATTGGAGGGGTTGTTGGACCCGAGAGATTTCGCCAAAACGTCACGAATGCCGGCAGCCTCTATGACCGCACGCACTCCGCCACCGGCGACAACACCGGTTCCGGGCGAAGCGGGACGAAGCATGACGCGTCCGCCACCGAACTCGCCGGTGATCTGGTGCGGGATGGTGGCCTCGTGAAGTGGCACATCCACCATGTTCTTTTTCGAAGCATCAGTCGCCTTGCGGATCGCCTCGGCGACCTCATTGGCTTTGCCGAATCCTACGCCGACGCGGCCTTTGTGATTTCCGGAGACAATCAGGGCGCTAAAGCTGAAACGACGGCCGCCTTTGACGACCTTGGCGCACCGGTTGATGAAGACAACCTTTTCGGTGTATTCTTTGGGTTCTCGGTCTGCGGGGGCCGACTGAGAGCGTCTGTTATTTCTGTTAGGAGGTGCCATGGGATAATTAAAATTCGAGGCCGGCTTCGCGCGCAGCGTCCGCAAGGGCCTTCACCTTGCCGTGGTATTGGAATCCGCCGCGGTCGAAAACAACCTTGATGACGCTTTTGGCAGCCACCCGTTCGGCGATGAGTTTTCCCACCTTCGTGGCGGTCGCCACGTTAGCACGGGAGTTTTTGTCCGAGCGGAAATCCGCTTCGGTCGTGTTGACGGAAGCTAAGGTGAGTCCCTCGGTGTCGTCGATGATTTGAGCCGTGATGTGCCGTTCGGAAAAGTAGACGGACAAGCGAGGCCGCTCGGCCGTGCCGGAGACTTTCTTCCGAAGGCGACGGTGGCGGAGCTGGCGTTTGTTAGTTTGTAAAGGCATAGCTTATTGGACGGTTTTGCCCTCTTTGCGGCGGATTTTCTCTCCGGCGTAATGGACACCTTTGCCCTTATAGGGCTCAGGCGGGTAATAGGCACGAATATCGGCGGCGGCTTGACCGACGAGGTGCTTGTCGATTCCCTCGACGCTGATTTTTGTGTTGTCTGTGACCACGATCTTCACCTCGGAAGGAATCTTGAAAAGAACAGGATGGGACTTGCCCAAATTGAGATTGAGCTTATCGCCCTGGACGGCGGCTTTGAAGCCGACGCCGTGGATCTCAAGATTCTTTTTGAACCCGGTGTGAACGCCTGTCACCATGTTGGCGACGAGGGCGCGGGAGAGTCCGTGAAGCGCGCGGGATTGACGGGATTCGTTGGCGCGTTCTACCTGGACCCTGCCTTCTTCGACCTTTGCGGTGATATTCTCGGGAAGGGTCCAAGAGAGCTTTCCCTTGGGACCTTCCACGGTGACGGCCCCTTTGGCGCCGACGTTGACCTGCACTTTTTCCGGCAGATCGATGGGATTTTTACCAATTCGTGACATGGCGAATGCTCCTTTTACCAGACGAAGGCGAGGAGTTCCCCGCCGACATTTTGTTTACGTGCTTCGTGACCGGAAAGAATCCCGCTCGACGTTGAGAGCACAGCGATCCCCAGGCCACCCAAAACGCGAGGCACTTCCTGAGCGCCCACGTAACGACGCAGGCCGGGACGGCTCACGCGCTTAAGGCCGGCAATGGCACAGGTTTTGTTGACATATTTATTGCGAATCCTGAGCTGAGGATGTCCTCCTTCAGGCGTTTCGAGTTCGAAGCCGATGATGTAGCCTTCCTTCTCAAGAATACGAGCAATCTCGCTTTTGAGCTTGGAATAGGGCACCAGGAATTCCGTCTTGCGAGCGCGCGTGGCGTTGCGCAAGCGGGTGAGCATATCTGCGATTGGGTCAGTCATTTTATGTAGCAGGAGTTAGGCGACCACTTCGGCGGTCTCCTCTTTCTGCTCCTCAGTTTTGGGAGCGACGGGTTTCTTCGCCTTGTCGGAGAAGGGCATGCCCAGCTCCATCAAAAGAGCTTTGGCTTCCCCGTTCGTTCTCGCGGTCGTGACAATCGTAATGTCAAAACCGATGTTGCGTTTGATTTTATCCAGTTCGATCTCTGGAAAAATGGATTGATCGGAAACTCCCAAGGTGTAGTTGCCATTGCCGTCGAAGGACTTAGCAGAAACACCGCGAAAATCGCGAATCCGGGGAAGAGACATGCGAATAAGCCGTTCGAGGAACTCATACATGGTGCGACCGCGCAGGGTCACTTTCGCACCAATGGCCTGGCCTTCGCGAAGTTTAAAGTTGGCGATGCTCTTTTTGGAAAGGGTGGTGATGGGACGTTGGCCGGTGATCATGCCAATTTCCTGCCGGGCAATTTCCAAGGCTTCCTTGCTGTCGGAGTCGGCTCCGACACAGGAATTCACCACCACTTTGGCGACGCGTGGAATTTGAAAAACGTTTTTATAGTCAAACTGCTCGCGCAAGGCGGGCATGACGCGCGTCTTGTAGTCAATGAGAAGTTCGGGATCAGGTTGCGTAGCCATGGTATTTTATTCGGCTTCTTTCTTGGCCGGCTTCTTTTTGTCCTGTTTTTGGGCAGTGGTTCCCTCGATCAACTTCACATTGGAGACGTGCAATGGGCCCTCGCGCTCGAGGATGGCTCCGTTGGGATTGTCCTGGGTCTTCCGCACGTGTTTTTTGATCATGCGGACACCTTCAATGATGACCTGCGACTTGGCCGGGATCAGTTGGAGAACTTTCCCGGAGGATCCCCGGTGGTTTCCGGAGATGACCTTGACGGTGTCTCCGCGTTTGACGTGAAAAGTTTTTTTGCTCATAGGACTTCGGGCGCCAAGGAGACGATTTTCATGAAATTGCGTTCACGCAACTCACGGGCCACTGGGCCAAAGATGCGGGTGCCACGAGGATTCTTATCCTTGTCGATAATGACGATGGCATTGTTGTCGAAGCGAAGGTAGGAACCGTCCGGCCGTTTGATCGAATGGCGGGTGCGAACGACGACCGCACGAACCACTTCGCCTTTTTTGACGGTACCACCTGTCGTGGCTTCCTTCACATTGGCGGTGATGATATCGCCGATGCCGGCGAATTGAGTTGATTTGCCGATGACGCCAATCATGGTCGCCATACGGGCGCCGGAATTGTCGGCGACATCAAGTCGGGAAAGGATCTGAATCATGGCGTGATAAAAAAATTAGTGTTTAAGAATTTCCACCAAGCGCCAACGCTTGAGACGGGAGAGCGGACGGGTTTCCATGATACTGACACGGTCACCGATCTTGGCTTCGTTCTTTTCGTCGTGGGCGTGAAACTTCGTGGATTGTTTGATGATCTTCCCGAACTTAGGATGCGGGACCCGGTTGACGATTTTGACGACCACGGTTTTATCCATGGCGTCGGAAACGACTTGCCCAATGCGGGTCTTGCGAAGATTGCGTTTGCGGTCAGGTGTGGCGGATTCGCTCATGTTACGATTTGGCTGCGGCAGCCGCTTTGGATTTTTGAGTGGCGACGGTCTCGACGCGGGCAACATCACGACGCAAATTGCGAAGCATGTGAGGTTTCTCTAACTGACCGGCTTGCTGTTGGATTCTGAGATTGAGGATTTCGCGACGGATTTCGTTTTTCCGGGCGGCGAGTTCCTTGATGGTGAGTTCCTTGATTTCGGCGATCTTCATAACTGGAAATTATTTGCCGGCGTGGTGACGGGCGATGAAGCGCGTGCGGATGGGAAGTTTGTTCGCGGCGAGTCGGAGGGATTCCCGGGCGACGGTTTCACTGACTCCGTCTAATTCGAAAAGAACATTGCCGGGACGCACCACGGCCACCCAATGCTCGGGCTGGCCCTTACCTTTACCCATTCGGGTTTCCGGCGGACGGGACGTGACCGACTTGTCTGGGAAGATGCGGATCCAAAGCTTCCCTTTCCGTTTCATGTTGCGGGTGAGGGCCACACGAGCGGCTTCGATCTGGATGTTCGTAATCCAGGCGCGGTCGAGTGTTTGCAATCCGAATTCGCCGAAATCAATTTTTAGCGTCCGAGAGGCATTGCCGGAACGGCTCCCCCGCTGGGTTTTACGATACTTAACGCGTTTGGGCATCAATGGCATGACAAGATCCTCCTAAATTATTCGGTGGGAGCAGCGACCGGAGCCACTGCGGGTTCAATCGGAGCCGCCGGGGCGGCCGCAGCGCGAGGCGCGGGAGCCGTAATGGGGGCCACGGCGGGACGAGGCGAGGATTTTTCACGCATTGGCTCGCCAAGTTGCTCTTTATCCTCCGGAAGTTCCTGTTTTTTGCAAATCCAGCACTTGATGCCGATTTTGCCGGCCACCGTATTGGCTTCGGTAAATCCGTAGTCAATCGGCTGGCGTAAGGTGTGGAGGGGAACTTTGCCTTCGTGATACCGTTCGGTCCGGGCGATTTCGGTTCCGCCAAGCCGTCCGGCGCAACGAATTCGAATGCCAAGGGCTCCTTGCTCCATCGCCATTTGCACGGCGCGCTTCATGGCTCGGCGAAAAGAAATCCGGCGCTCTAATTGAGAAGCCACGTTTTCAGCCACCAGTTGGGCGTCAATATCAGGAGTTTTGATCTCAACGATGTCGACCTTGACTTGCTTGCCTCCAGCCATGCGAGCGACTTCCTCGGTCATTTTCTCGATTTCTGAGCCCTTGCGACCAATGACCACACCCGGACGGGCCGTATGGATGGTCACACGAAGGCTGTTCCAGGCTCGCTCGATGACGATCCGGGAAACAGCGGCTTGCTTGAGTTTCTTTTTAAGGAAGCTGCGAATTTTGCCGTCAGCAAAAAGGTATTCGGCAAAATCCTTGCGCGATGCATACCACCTCGATGACCAGTCGCGACTGATCGGAAGGCGGAAGCCGATTGGATTGACTTTCTGTCCCATGGTTATTCTTTGGGTCTTTTGATTAAATTGGTTGCGGCCTGTGAGCCCCGATTTTCATCAGGGGACAAAAAAAGCACGCCCAGGTGCTTATCTCGGTTCCCCGACAGTGTGCGGGAGGATTGAAATTAGAGATTTGGTCTGGAGAGGCAAGAGAAATGTTAAATTTATTTCAGGGCTTCCCTTTGAGGTAGTCGGGATTGAGTTTTTTCAATGCCGCCGGGAGGAAGAGCCCGTCTTTCCGGATCAATTCGCCGTCGAACCAAACTTCGCCGCCGCCGTAGTCCTTGCGCTGAATATTGACCAGATCCCAATGGATGCGGCTCTTGTTGCCATTGCCGGCGATGTCATAGGCCTGCCCGGGGGTGAAGTGGAAGGACCCGGCAATTTTCTCGTCGAAAAGAATATCCCGCATCGGATGAATGATGTGAGGATTAAATCCGAGCGAAAACTCGCCAATGAAACGGGCCCCGTCGTCGCTATCGAGAATCTCGTTCAGCTTCTTGGAGTTGTTGGCGGAAGCCTTGACGATCTGGCCCTTTTCAAATTCCAAACGCACGGAATCGAAGGCCGTCCCCTGATAAATCGAAGGCACATTGTAGCTCACATGGCCTTCCACCGAGTTCCGAACCGGACAGGAAAAGACTTCACCGTCAGGGATATTGTGTTCACCGCCACAGATTTTTGAGCCGATGCCTTTGATGGAAAATTGCAGATCGGTGCCGGGACCCTTCAGGTGCACTTTATCGGTTTGATTCATGAGGGCCGAGAGGGCCTTCATTCCCGGAATCATGCGTCCGTAATCGAGCGTGCAGACCTTGAAGAAAAAGTCCTCAAAGCTCTCGGAGCTGGTTCCCGCCTGCTGCGCCATCGCTGCGGTCGGCCAGCGCAAGACGACCCACTTGGTTTTGTTGATCCGCCAATCCATAACCGGTCGCATCTTTCCGGCAATCAAACGCATCTTGCCTTCCGGCACATCGGACAGCTCGGTGATGTTGTGGCTCCCCCGCAGGGCGATGTAGGCCTGCATTTTTTTCATCCGGGCCAGTTCGATCGTGCTGGCAACTTTGAGTTGTTCGTCGCTCGCTCCGAGGGCCATCTCCCGGGACAAGCGGGCATCGTGAAGTTGCAAAAAGGGAATCGCACCGATTGCGCGCACGGCCCGAACCAAGGACACGCCCATTTCTCTAGGGATGTCGAAAAGATCAATCAGGACATGTTCGCCTTTTTTCAGGGCGGTGGAATGCCGGGTGAGGACGCGGGCCAAAAGGTCGAAACGGGGATCGTTCATCGCGGGACGCTAGCAGACAGGAGTCGATCTTCGGAATGAAAAAGCACCTCCGGCCTCAGCTTCGAACAAATTCTCCCCTATCGCCTGGCGGTACGGGAAGCCGGCTTTTCCGCCAGGGCGAATTCCCTCCGTTTGGGTTCCACCGACGCGGGCGCGGCGGGTAGGGCCTTCGTGTGGAGGTTGGGCTTACGCATCACCGGGATTTCGCGAAGGACTTCGACCCGCACCTTGGCGATGCCACGATGATACATGCCCAACTCCCGGGCGGCCCCGATGGTCAGATCAATAATGCGCCCTCGAATGTAGGGGCCTCGGTCATTAATCCTCACGATGATCGATTTTCCCGTTTTCAGATCCACCACCCGCACCTTGGTCCCAAAGGGCAGCTTGCGATGGGCCGCCGTCATCGCTTTGACATCAAAGCGTTCGCCGCTGGCGGTGCGATGGTCATTATACCATGAGGCGATGCCGTTTTCCGTGCGAACGGTTTCCACCCGATAGAGACTCCCCGATTCAGTCGGAACCATCCGGCTTAAAAAATTGGAACACGAAGTGAGCGACAGGAGGCAGAGAATGAAGAAAAATCGAATGAGAATCATGGTGCAATCGGCCCGCTGCGGGCACCTTCGGCGCTTCCATGGCGTCGGGCGCGAGGCAGGCTGTGAGTTGGCCGGAGTGAGAGAATGACCATGACAAAATCTCCTGCGGAGCGCACACTTAAAACGTGACCGACCCGATGGATGTCCGCGCGGACATCAGGCCGGCCCGGGGGGAAAGGTGTCGAAAACGAATTTGCGCATGTTTTGCAAACCATTCATATCAATCGGTTTAAAGCTAAATTGATTGCGAAACCAGGTCAATTGCCTTTTGGCATATTGGCAGGTGGAGCGGACCATCGCCGCGCTGGCGTCGTCTCGGTCGGAGTCCCCGTTCACCACGGCCCGGAGTTCCCGGAGTCCAATCGCTCGCGCCGCCGTGGGGCCGATGTTTTTCAACGCCGCCACTTCCGCCAGCACACCCTTTCGCCACATCGTGCGCACATTTTCCTCAATCCTGGTCTCCAGTTCGGGACGATCTCGCAGGAGAAGAAATCCTTCATGCTCAAGCGTCGGGGGAGCGGCCCAAAGTTGGCGTTGTTCGGCCACGGATTGTCCAGTTTGGGCCTGAATTTCCAAGGCGCGAATGACCCGGCGGGGATTTTGGATATCAATGCGCTGACGGGCCTCCGGATCAACACGATCGAGGCGAGCTTGGAGTTCCTCCAGGGACAAAGCCATCAATTCCGCCCGCAACCCGGCATCGACCGGCGGGAGATCAGCGAGGCCATGGGTCAGCGCTTTGAGATAGAGACCGCTGCCACCGACCAAAATGGGCCGACGACCCCGGGCCGAAATGGCAGAAATCTTTTCCCGGGCCATGGCGGCATACCGGGCAGCATCAAATGGTTCCGAGGGAGCTAAAAACCCAAAGAGATGGTGGGGAACCCGCGTGGTCAGCTCCGGTCCGGGCTGGGCCGTGAGCACCTCCATACCAGCATAAACCTGATAGGCATCCGCCCCAACAATTTCGCCGTCGAACCGGAGGGCCAGTTCGACGGCGAAAGCTGATTTGCCGACCCCCGAGGGTCCGGCAACAATAAGGGGTTGGTTATTGTTCGGGTTGACGCGCACGGTCGCTGCGCCTTTCTTCCTGCGCCTTGGCTCCACTGACCACCAATTTGCGGCCCATGTATTCTTTGTCGTGCAATTCGGTCACCGCCCGCTTGGCTTCATCGACCGACTGCATTTGCACAAAGGCAAATCCCTTGGAGCGTTGGGTGTGCTTGTTCGCGACCACCTCGACGCTGTCAACGGTACCCACTCCGGCAAAAAGCTCGGAAAGATCCGTTTCGGTCGCATCAAAGGACAAGTTTCCCACGTAAATCCGGGGAGAGGTGACCTCGATGATTTCCGGCGTGCGGAAACCGGAAGGACGCTCGGGCTTTTCGGAACGACGAGGCTCGGAGGCTTCGGTGCGATCCGTTGGGGTCGAACTCCGACCCGGGGTGCGGGACGACGAGCGGGACGACGAGCGGGATGAGGCGGGCTTGAGGGGTTCTCCACCGCCAAAGAAGGCAGAGACCTTTTGCCACAGGGTGAGTTTTTTTGGTTTCGCAGAAGCGGACTCCTGGCGGTCGGGTCGTGAGCCCTGGTTGTTATTGCTACGGGGGCGGCGACCGCCTTGACGAGATGAGCGGCGGCCGCTCGAGTTACTGTATTCGGTTGACATGACTTGCGTTGCTAGTTTGCTTTTTGTGGACGGCACATGAGGTTTGCCCGGAGGGTCAACTTCCTATGTGCGATCCTTTCGTTATTGCTTCAAGCGGGGCCGGCATCTCTGTGAAAACGGTGGTTTTCTCATACACAAAGAATCGGATCACGGCCATGCAGAGATCCCTCCACGTTCCCGGCTTCCGGGAATGCGTGGCTCTCTCAAATTGCATTTCGTTAAACGCCTGAAGCTCGCGTAAAATCAGGTAGCCAGCCAAATATTGCAAGAGGCAATTCATTTCCTTTCCAAGAGATTTCTCGCAACTTTTCCAACAATCCGTGGTTTCCATGCCTATGAATTCGTCTCGTTTTAAGATTTTGGCCGGGGTCGGAGGCCTTTTTGCCATCGTTCTCTTGGGGTATTGGATCTCCGGCTGGGGCACGATTACCCTCCATGCCGACAAGGTTCCCCTCTCCAAAGTGATCAAATCCATTGAGCGCCAGGGGAATGTCAAAATCGTCACCAATGCCGACCCCACCACTCCGGTGTCCCTCGAGGTCCGGCGCGCACCGGTCTTCGATGTCATCGACACCCTCGCTATCCGCCTCGACGGCAACGCCCAACTGGCCTATGTGGCCGCCCCCGAACGCAATCAGATCACCAACGTGTTGGCCGCCTTTCGGAGCGGCGCCAATCCCGGGGGCTGGTCGATTTTTTCCGCTGGGTTCGGGGGACGTTCGATGGATCCTGAAGGAATCACCCCCGATCCCCGGGAAATGGAATGGAAAGTGACCGCTGGTGGAGACTCCAACCTGCAAAGCCTCTTCGAGCAAGGCGCCCAAAAGACAGGCGCCCTTTTTGCCACTCCCGAAAGCTGGAACCCCACAGTGGCCAAATTGCCCAAGGAAGGAAAAACCGGTTCCGTGGCGTCGTCGCTGGCGAAAGCGGCCCAAGGACAAATCGAAGAAATCTTCCTTATCACCGTCCGCCCCCCTCGGACCGAAGAACCAACCGCCGAAGAAGGCCCCCGGAGGGCCCCTCCCACCGTATTTTCATCCTCCCGCCGCGGCCAAGAAGGCAATCCCGAATGGATAGCGGAGCGGGTGGCGGCTCAGATCGCGACCTTGCCGGCGGGCCAACAGGCGGACGCCCAAAAGCGCTTTGACGAAATACAGGCCTTCTGGAAGGAGCTTCGCGATCTGTCGCCCGAAGACCGCCAGGCCAAAATCGAAGAAGTGAGGAACAATCCAGAAATACAGGCTCGGATGGAAGAATATCGCGCCGCCCGGGACGCCAAACGGACCCCCGAACAACGCGAAAAACGGATGAAAAAGTATATCGAGCGCAAAAAGCAGATGAAAAACGCGCCTGCCGCCTCATGAAAACCCGAGCTTTCTCTCTTATCGAGCTCACCATCGTCATCGCTATCATCGGGATTCTGGCCGTCCTGGTGACACCGCAGTATCAGAAATTCATTGATCGTTCTCGAAGCGTGGTCTGCATGAACAACCTCCGCCAGATCGGCGTTGCCGTGTTGAGCTATGTCGGCGACAACAACAACAAGTATCCCATCATCGAGCCGAACCCGGAAGATCCGCTCTACGATCCGGAAGCGGAAGCCACTCCCATGCTCGAAGCCCTAGAACCCTATGGGTTGTCCACAGCCGTCTTGAAATGCCCCTCCGACGGCAAATACTTCACCGAGCGCGGCATGAGCTATCAATGGCGACCCATCGTGGACGACGAAAACGCCACCGCTCCGAAAATCTATGGCGGCCGACGTGGAGCCAGCGTCCGCATCATTCGACCCGGGCGCGTCACCATTTGCACCGATTTCACCGGGGTGCACTTTGGGCGCATGAATCGCCTCTACGCCGACGGACACGTCAAGGCGCAGTTGATGGCCCCGTGATCGAGAACTCACGCGGAGGCGCGGAGACGCTGAGGATCGATGCATTTTAGTCTTTCTCAGCGTCTCCGCGCCTCCGCGTGATACCATTTCTCGGTTTCTTCCTTCGGGGATTGCTCCCGATCTTGATTGCACCGGCGATCTACGAATCGAAATTCGAGGACGTGTCGGGGTAACTCCCGAGGACCTTGACCGCCCGGCACTTCTTCGAGAGCTCACGAAATAAGTCGCCCATTTGCAGGTCCTTAGTGTGGCCGGAGGCCTCCACGAAAAAGAAAATATCTTCACTGCCCCGTGACGCCGGACGACTGGCGAAGTGGTCTAGGTTGATCTCAAGGGATTTGAAGGGCTCCAGAGCCGAAACCAACGCGCCTGGCTTGTCTTCGATCCGCAGCATCAACATGGTTAAATCATTCCCGGAGGGCGGATTGGTATTCCGGCCAATGACAAAAAACCGGGCCGCGGTGTGGATGTCCCCCTTACCTTCCGGTGTGAGGTAAATCTCGGCACAAATCGAAAAGTCCTCCGCCAAGGCCAATTGGTCGAGCGTTTGGTTGGCCAAACCGCACTCGGGATCATCGATGGGGATGACTCCGCAATCGGCGTGATCGCGTTGCACTTGCTCCAGCACTTCCACCACATCGGCGGCAAAGGAATACCGGACGCTGGAACCAAATTTGCTCCGGGCAGCTTGATGAGATGGCGAACCGGCCGGCCCCAGACAGGCGATGGCGATATTTTTCTCCAAAGCCAGCGAGGCCGACATAATCTCACAATAAATAGCCCGGATCGATTCCGGTTTGAGCGGTCCGTCGCTGCGTTCGACCAGGCTGCGCAAAACCCGATTCTCCCGCTCGGGCGCATAGACGGGAAGTCCATCTCGGCTTTTAATTTTGCCAATCTGTTGCGCCACCGCAGCCCGTTCGTTTAAGAGGCGAAGCAAATCCGTATCCAACGCATCGATTTTAATCCGCAAAGAATCCAGGTCGCTCATCGGTCCTCCTCGGTGACCGCCTCGAGGCGAGCCTCCGTCACTTCGTTTTCATCGCTCTTTTCGGCGATGGCTTCAGGCAGATCGGTCACCGTTTGATCCGACACCACCGGATCCGATTCGTCGACAGAAACCTCCTCTTCGCTACTCACGCCGGGCTCCTCGGTCATTGGCTCAGCGGCTTCCGCCTCTTTGCCATTCTGCTCCGGGCTGGCGGACGCGGCGACCGCCTCAGCGGTCCCTCCGCCTTCCTCTCCGGTCTTGGCGGGAGCTTCTTCCTCGGGGACTTCCGCCTTCGGCAGACTGATGGTGCGAAGCTCGGAGGCATTGGGGAGATCTTCCAGGTCTTTCAACCCAAAGTGCTCCATAAAATATTGGGTCGTCTCGTAGAGAAGCGGGCGACCGGGAACATCCGCCCGGCCCGCAATCTTCACCAGACTGCGATCGAGGAGAGTTTGCATGACGCCATCCACTGCCACGCCACGCACGGCTTCGATGTCGGCCCGCGTGATCGGTTGCCGGTAGGCGATAATCGCCAGGGTTTCCAAGGCGGGCGCACTGAGTCTGGCTGAACGATTTTCCGGATAAAGTTGGCGCAACCAAGAAGTAAATTCCGGTTTGGTGACCAATTGCCACCCGGCGGCTGTTTCGCGCACTTCGTGGGTACAACGAGCGTCCGCACAGTCGAGTTCCAGCTCCTCAATAGCCGTAAGGATCTGGGGCGCTTTGACTTTTGCAAACGCTAGGGTTGGAGACGAAGGTTTTTCCTTCTCCATATCAGCAGCTCCTTTAAAGACCGCGATCAATTCCTTGCTCGAAACCGGCTTTTGCGAGGCAAATAAAACCGCTTCGACAATCCGCTTCAGAGCCAAACCAAGAGCGGCCTCGCCGCCCTCTTCGGGCGCGCCAGCAGACTCACCCGGAAGGGCCGCTTCCGGGTTCTCCGCCCTGGGTTCTTCGCCGCTTCCCTCAGCGACGACTTCCTCGAGAATTTCCTCCATTGTCACGACTTCCTCCACCTCGGCCGCCGCCAACGCTTCGGAGCCCTCAGCTTCCGGGATCGCTTCATCCAGAGTCGATTCCACTCCGGCCGGCTTACGCTTCTTCATGCCCAAACTCCTTCGGCGGGGACCGCTTTGTCGGCGCGTTCAATCCAAATCTCGGAAAAATGATCGTCCTGACGGACGCGCAAATGTTTCAGGCGAATAAGTTCGAGCATGGCTAAAAAAGTGACAACAATTTCCGTCCGACTGGCGGCTTCGGCAAAACATTCCTCGAAGCGCAGGGAAGTATTTCCCTCGGTGACCCGGAGAAGGTAATCGATTTTATCGGAAACGGTGTGATTTTCCTCAAAGATCTCCCGCAAATCCTCTGGCTTGTTTTTCTCTAGCCGCTTGAGGATTTTTTGAAAGGCATTGATGAGGTCAAAAATGCCCACCTCGGCCACGAGAAGGTTCTCGGAGGGGGGCAATTCGGGTACGACGGGAAACCGCGGAAAAAGCTGTTCCTGGAGGGCCTGCCGGTCGCGCAATCGGCCGGCCGCTTCTTTGAATTTTTTGTATTCGATGAGCTGCCGGATGAGTTCCCACCGGGGATCATCTTCCTCGGCGTCATCCTCGGCCATTTGCTGGTCCTTGGGCAGAAGCATCCGGCTCTTGATGTAGAGGAGATTCGCGGCCATGACGATGAACTCGCCCGCCAAGTCAATGTTGAGCACCTGGAACGCGTCCATGTACTCGAGATATTGCTTGGTGATCCGTTCAATTGAGATCTCGTAGATGTCCACCTCATCGCGCTTGATGAGATAGAGCAACAGATCCAGAGGTCCTTCGAAGACCTCAAGCTTGACCTTGTATTCCTCCACTAGATTCCCCTAGAGGCGCTTATATCCCCGCTTGCGCCCTTCGGCCGCCAACTGGGTCAGGTGTTTTTTATGGCCGGCCAATTTGGTTTTGCGCTTGCGGAGCTGCATCGACAACTTTGCCACCACCTTGTCGATGGCGGCGTAGAGATCATCTTCGGAATCCTCCGCATGGATATCGGGACCCGCCACCGCGAGATGCACTTTGACCCGATGCTTCTTGGTCTTGGTCTCGTCGTGCATGAGGACGACATGGACGGCAATGATGTGATCGGCAATTTGTTCCAGATGTCCCAATTTTTCAGCCACATAGCTGTGAATGGCGGCGGTCAGGGTCAGATGTCTTGGACTGAGGTGAATTTGCATAAGAAAAAGGTAATCTGTTTGCGAGAAATCGCGAGAGGAAGAAGTTCCCGGAGCAAAATTACCGACGCCGCGGAACGATGGCGAGGTAATTTCGCACCGAACCAAAGGAGGGGATATCAAGGAGGGCACGTCCTTCTTTCGATGCCACCAAAAGACTGGAAGACCCCCCATCCAAATTCAGCGCGTCCGCGACCGAACCTTCTCCAAGCACACCCGGCACGACCAGAATCTCGCCCAGTTCGGCCAGCGTCACCGGCGAAGTTACCAGCAACACCCACCGCGAACGCCCGACCCTGGCCACTACCGTGCGGCGGGCCAGACGACCGGCCTGGAGACCGGAGACCGGCTTCCCGTCTTCGACCAGCCATGGACCCGCCTGGAGGGCTTCCTTGATCGGGGGCAAGGGCGAAAATTTTTCGGATCGGACTAAGGAAGCCCGGCCATCCCGGACCATGAAGATGCCACTGAGAAGTTTGGCCCGCTCAAAGCCGTGCAGGGTTTTTCCTCCGGCTACGACCAATCCCAGCGGCCGGTCATCCGGATGAAAATACCCACCATTAACCCCGGCCACCGCGCCGGCGGCTTTCATGGCCACCGTCAGAGGCTGCCGGGCCTCGGGAGGATTATCCAACACCTGAAGCTCGCAATTCTTCGTATCAAACGAAACCCCACTGAGTTGCACGGAGCGATCTCCCTGCTTCACCGTTCGCTCCCAGGCCATGACCGAACCGGGCAATTCTCCCAAATTCTTCTCCGGCTCAGGCGTCCAGGTCGCATGGGCCGAAACCGTCGCCACCATACCCAATATCCCCATGCCCCAAATTTTCATAACCAAGATGAAACCTGACGTTCCCGGGCAGGCAAGGGAAAACTGCTGAGGAGCCGTCCAGAAATCAGGTTGGCCCTGAAATCGTCGAAAACCGATATTCGATCAATTGACGGTAGGTTTCACCGGGCCTGAGAATGGTGGAAGGAAAATCCGGCTGATTGGGTGCATCCGGGCACCCCTGACATTCGAGGCAGAGCCCGGCATAACGCTCATAAGGACGGCCGGATATTCCCACCTGACTGCCGTCGAGATGCGTTGCGGTGTACATTTGGAGACATCGTTGGGTGGTGAAAACTTCCATCACCCGGCCACTGGCAGGTTCCATCACCCGGGCCACGCAAGGCAATCCCCCCTCTGGATCTGCGAGCAAATATTGGTCCCCATGCTGGGACCAAAGGTCCTCAACCCGTGCTCGCAACGTTGCCCTCTGACGAAAATCCCCTGGCTGGCCTTCCACGCTTTGCCGACGTCCTAATGTCGCACCCTTGGCATCCACTGGCATGATCGTGTCCGCAAAGATCTCCAACTGATGATCGAGGACGTCGTGCTCGCCCTCTCCTCCCAAGTGAAAATAAGAATGATTGGTCAGACTGAGCGGAGTGGCCCGATCGGTGCGGGCGGTGAAATCAATTTTCAAAGCCTGATTCGAGGTGAGGGAATAAATGACCTCCAGATCCACATTGCCCGGATAGCCTTCCTCGCCCTCCGGGCTCCGATAAGTCAACGAAAGCGAGTCCCCATTCCTCGTGGCCCCCCAGACCCGTTGGTCGAGCCCGACCCGCCCCCCATGCAGGTGGTTGCTGCCTTGATTGCAGGCC
>Ga0105052_10001892_pt1 | contig 26582 bp, 19 predicted proteins | sample FRY03_FD_78094 | JGI IMG/M metagenome (GOLD analysis project Ga0105052, IMG submission 78094) | Freshwater microbial communities from Lake Fryxell liftoff mats and glacier meltwater in Antarctica - FRY-03 | ecosystem: Environmental > Aquatic > Freshwater > Ice > Glacier meltwater ... | reverse complement strand
TTTCACTTTCACTTTCACTTTCACTCGCGGCGAAGCCGCGCCGCACTAGCGATAATCAGGCAGGAATTCCTTCTCGGCTTTAAACATTTCCAGCGTCATCGCCCGAATTTGAGCCGGGCTGCAGATGGCCGCCGAGAGAGGATCCAACATGAGGGCGTGAATGGCCGCTTCTTTGCTCCGTTCGATCACCGCGGTCGCGCCCAAATCGAAGACACTCATATTGGAAACGCAGAGACCCGCCATTTGGGCAGGCAAGGCGCCAAAGCGCGTCGGATTAATCCCATTGCGATCAACCATACAGGCCACTTCCACGCAACCATTGCCCGGCAAGTTGGTGATCAATTCGCCCTGGCCGGCGACCGAGTTCATCACGTTCCCGTGAATCCGGAAGGGAGAATCTTTCTCCCGCGCCTCGATGATCCAACTGGCATATTCCCAGCTCCGGTCCCATTGAATCGACTCTTTCCCGCTCAACATGGCGGTCCGCGAAGCGTCCGCAGTTTCACGCCATGTCGGCCAATTGTCGGCATAGAAACTCGATCCGCCATGGTAGCCGTCGCGGGAATATTTTTCCATAATCGCAGCATCCGTTCGATAATACGGCAGATACTCGGAAAGGTGTCCACTCGACTCCGTAATAAAGGCCCCAAACTGCAACATCATATCCTTCCGGACCAGATCCATGGCGTCCTCGGGATCCGAGGGCTTTCCGGCCAAATCCGCCCGAGCCTTCGTTTTCAAGAGAGGATACAAATCCTTCCCAAAGTGACGCAGCTTCACAAACCAAGCCAGATGGTTGATCCCCGCACAGGCCCATTCCATTTCGTTGATCGCGATTCCCGCCCGCTTGGCCAGCAACTCACTGGTACCCTGGACCGAGTGACAAAGCCCAATCACCGAAACCGGCGAGGTCCTTGCCGCCGCCAGACACATCATGTTCATCGGGTTGGTGTAATTGAGCACCAAGGCCTCCGGACACAGACGCTCTACGTCTTTCAAAACCTCTAGCCAGACCGGGATCGTCCGCAACCCCTTGAAGAGCCCGCCAGGCCCGATGGTGTCGCCGATACACTGGTCGATCCCATACTTCAGCGGAATGTCATTGTCGTGGCGGACACAATCCAAACCGCTCACTTCGATACAATTGACCAAATAGTGGGTTCCTTTCAAAACCTCCCGCCGATTGGGACTCGCAACCACCGTCCATTTTTTGACCCCCAGCTTTTTGATCAATTTTTCCACCAGATTCTTCATCGTGCGGAGCCGCGAAGTGTCGATATCCACCAGCGCAATCGTGCCTCCCAGCTGTCCGGGAATCCGCAATACATCATTGACCAGACGCGGGGTGAAACCACTCCCTGCTCCCAACATGGTGATTTTGATCGGACGTTGAAAATCACCACGCAAACCCTCCATCGCCGCGCTCTTGGTGTGTTCGGTGTGACCTTTCAATTTTTTCGATGGTGCTTTTGCCATGGCGGAATCCTGCCCGGTTCCCCGAAGCATCCAAGAAAAAAGGTGTGATTTTTTAATTTGCGTTTTGTGATATTTAACCCATGCCTTCTTGGTCAGACCTTTCCGCTACGCTCGACAGCCCCGACGATCTTTCTGCGCCCGGTCGTTCGCCCAAAAATGCAAAACAACGTGCAAAGATGGGGCTGAAGTCCTCCGGGTGATCACGGAGCCAGGCTTCGATCTGGGCGCGAGGAAAAAAGGCCCCGGTTTCGACTTCCATCGGAGCAAACCGGAACGGACCTTCGTGGCACCCGTGATACACCTCGATAAATTCCCATCCCGTATCCTCGCCACTCGGCAACCTCCCGATCGCAGTCAGTTCACATTCGATCCCGATTTCCTCCTGCAGTTCCCTCTTGGCTGCCTCGAGGTAATTTTCCCCGGCATCGACGTGCCCAGCGGCGGAAGAATCCCAGAGGGCGGCATTCCGGTCCTTCCAAATCGAACGTTTTTGCAGAAAAAGCTCGCCAAGGGCATTGGTGATCAGGATGTGGGCGGCGCGATGACGTAAGTTATTCACATGGACCAATTCCCGTGGTTTGGGGCCCAAAACCCGATCCTCTTCATCGACCACGTCAAACAACTCGGTCCCCGCCTGCGCGACTCCGGGAGCGATCCGCCGCACGAGGGTCTCCCATTGCCCAATCGAGAGCGCCTCGGCCCGGACATGGACGTCCACCCCGAGTTCCTCGCAAAGCCCGCTCCAGTCTTCCTTCAAGGCCGGCAGCAAGTTGCGCAATTGCTTCCGGCGTTCCGAAAATCCCCGCCGAACCACCTGCTCCAAAACCGCTTCATCACACGGGACCACTGCCGACACGGGCTTGCGGAAAAACCGCACCACCGCCGAGGCCACGCGAGGCTGCGGGAAAAAGACCGAGGGCGGAAGTTTTTTCAAATATTCCACCGTCCATCGCCGGGACGTGCAGACCGTCATGGCCCCATATTCTTTCGTCGCCGGGGCGGCATTCAGGCGGGCCGCGACTTCGTGCTGCAAGGTGAGAACAAGCATTGATGCGGGTGAGAGCGCGGAAGAGAATTTTGCAATCAATGGCGTAGACACATAATAGGGCAGGTTTCCCACCACTTTGACCGGCCCCTTCCCCAACAATTTGCGCAGATCAAACTCCAGGGCATCCAGGTGGAACAGTTCCACCCGGGGATGACGATAGGTCTTCTGCAACCACGCGACCATGTTGCGGTCTTTTTCAATCAATGTGATCGTGGCGCCCGCCTCCAAAAGTGGACCGGTCAAGGCCCCCAGTCCCGGCCCAATCTCGACCACATGATCGCCGGGTTGCAAATCCAACTGCGCAACAATCCAACGCGTCAGATTTTGATCGTGAAGAAAATTTTGTCCCAAACTTTGCCGGGGACGGATCTCCAGACTACTGAGCGCATGATGGATTTCGGTAAGAGTCACTGACTTGCCTTAATTGATCTCCGATCAATTCACAATTCTTCCCTCACCCTCATTCCCAATCACACGACGATTCTTCCCAAGTTATTCACAATGGGAACAAATTATTGTTGCCTAGACGGGAGCATTCCCGAATCCCACGAATTTTGATCCCCGACACGGGACGAATCCGCACTTGTGACCGGCCGCACTTTCCGGCACTCTCCTCGCCGAATTATGAAAAAGTCCGGTTGCGCTATTGTTGTCCTCTTTCTCGTGCTCTGCGCGAGCCTCTTCGCCAATCTTCTCCTTTTTCTTGCCATGGCGGGAACCGCTGGGGGGGGGGCGTTCACTTCAAGTGGAGTGGAAAACCTGCCTCGTTTTGAGGAAGTCCTCCTTGAAGAAGGGGATGACACCGAGGACAAGATTGTCGTGATTCCCCTCACTGGGATTATTGCCAATGGGAGCCCCGGTCAACTGGGCGAAGACATGGTGACGGATTTCAAGCGCGCTCTCGACCAAGCAGAGGAAGATCCGAAGGTCAAAGCAGTCGTCATTTCCGTGGATAGTCCCGGCGGAGAAATTACCGCATCGGATGTCCTCTACAATCGATTGAAACAATTCACCGAGAACAAACCCGCGGTCGTCTATTTCAACTCCCTGGGAGCCTCCGGGGCCTACTACACAGCCTGCGGCGCCGACTACATCATGTGCAACGCGACCACCTTCACCGGCTCAATCGGGGTGATCATCTCCACCCTCAACTACCGCGAACTTTTTGGGAAAATTGGCCTCGAATCGGTCGTCTTCAAGAGCGGAAAATTCAAGGACATGCTCAATGGAGCCCGGGAAATGACCCCGGAGGAAAAAGCCTACGTCGAAGGTCTAGTCATGCAGGGTTATAACCGCTTCGTCGGTATCGTCGCCCAATCACGGGGCCTCGACGAACAAGCCTTGCGCAATGGCGTTGCTGATGGACGAATCCTCAGCGGCACCGATGCCCTCGAGGCCAAACTGGTCAACCAACTCGGCTACATCGAAGATGCCTATGCCAAGGCCCGGGAATTAGGCGATGCTCCCGACGCCGAAGTGGTCGAATACAAATATGTCATGACCTTTGCCTCCCTCCTAGGGATGTTCGGAGAAGCAAAATCTCCCTCCATCAAAGTGGATCTGCTGGAAGGCGCCCCTCGCCTGCAACCCGGGCGGGTTTATTTGCTCCCCCCATTCTTCGCCCCCTGATCCGCCGGGCAATCTTTCATTTTGGGCTTGGTTCTTTCCGGTATTCTGGCGATTGGCAGCGCGGCCTATTACCGCTACCTGGGACGCCACGCCCGCACGGCTCCGCTCCCGTTTGATCGGTTGGGATTCCCGGAAGCCGTTCTGGCAGGGATTCTTGTGCTTTGGTTTCTGACCAACCTGATGGCTTCCCCCGGGGCGGAGGTTACGGTCTCCGCCCAGCTCCTTATCGCCAACGCCCTCCTGGCCTTTTTCCTCGTCACCGGACTCGTTAGCTTCCTCATTGTTCGCTCTCATTCTCCTCTGACGCAATTTGGCCTCACTCGGGCCGGTCTCCGCCGCAGCCTGCCCGTCGTTTTCCCCGCTTTGGTGATGGCCCTACCGGCCATTTATTTCATCCATGCCCTCAGTTTTCACTTCCTGGGAGCCACCCCCCAGCCCCTTCTTGATTTTCTAGCCCGCAGCGCCGGGACCTCGGACCGCCTCTTGTTGATCTTCACCGCCGTGATCGTCGCTCCGATCTCGGAGGAATTGATTTTTCGTGGTTTTTTATACGGAGTTTTCCGCCGCTACGGAGGCCGGATTCCCGCTCTCCTGCTCAGCGCCGCCTTGTTCGCTGCCATTCACGCCCACCTTCCGGCGGCGGGCGGGCTGTTCGTTCTCGCCCTGGCGCTGACTATTGTGTACGAATCGACGGCCTCGCTCTGGGCCCCGATTTTGATGCACGCGCTTTTCAATGCTCTCACCGTCATGACGACGTTACTTTGGCCGAACCTGATGCAATGAAAATCCGGGACCTCGATGAAGACGGTTTTCTGGAGATTCTCCTCAAAGGTCTTCCCACGGGACGGAATCTCATCGTCGGACCCGGCGACGACTGTGCCGTTGTCAAAGCACCCGGCGGCCGAGAGTTGCTGCTGTTGAAAACCGACTGCGTGGTGGAAGGCATCCACTACCTTCCGGATGATGACCCTGCCCGGGTGGGCCGCAAAGCAATCAACCGGGCCATCAGCGACATCGCCGCCATGGGCGGCGAACCTCACTATGCCCTGGTGACAATTTTTTCCCCTCCGGAGGTTCCCGTTGCGTATTGGAAGGCCCTCTACGAGGGACTTGGGGCCGCCGCGGAGCGTCACTCCATCGGCGTCGTCGGCGGAGAAACCACCCGCGCCCCGATGAAGGCCGTCTCGGTCAGTCTGGTCGGAAAGGTGGAAAGTCAACGGCTTCTGCTTCGCTCCACGGGAAAACCCACAGACCGTCTCTTCGTGACCGGGACCCTGGGCGGATCGCTCGCCGGCAAGCATTTGGATTTTGAACCCCGCCTGGCCGAAAGCCGCTGGCTCGGAGCGCACGGACATGCCCGCGCCATGATGGATCTTAGCGATGGCCTCGCCTCGGACCTCCCTCGCTTGGCCGCGGCCAGCCAATGCGGATTCGTCATCGACTCGACGGCCATCCCCCGCAACCCCAGACGGACCCTTCATCAAGCATTGACGGACGGGGAGGATTACGAACTGCTTTTCGCCACCCCGCCTCGCTTGGTCGATCGCCTCCGCCGGGGCTGGGAAAATGCTTTTCCCAAACTGCGATTGACCGAGATCGGACATCTCTGCGAACCCGGGTCCTCCTTCAGCTCCATGCCCCGCGGATTCGATCACTTTTTTAGTCTGCCCGCCAATTCTTCCCCATAATCCTCAACGGACCATGATTAAGATTAAATATCACCCTCCGGGAACCGCCCCGGCCACTCTGCACCCTCAGACCGAGGATGCGGCCAAGGCTCCGATCCTGACTCTGACCCAGTACGACGAACACACTCTGCTCGAGAAAACATATCCAAATCTTTCCGAATTAATGAACCAATTCGATCCGGCCAAGGTCAATTGGATTCATATTTCCGGACTGGGCGATGTCGAATTGCTTCAGCATTTGAGTCATCATTTTCGTATCCACCCCCTCGCGCTCGAAGATGTCCTCAACACCACCCAACGTCCCAAGGTGGAACACTACGATGACCATTACTTCATCGTCAGTGAAATGATTTATCCCCTTGAAAATGCCCGCATCGCCGTGGAGCAACTTAGCCTTTTTCTAGGCGAAAACTTTCTCATCACGCTCCGGGAAGATACCGGTCCTGATATTTTTGAAATTGTGCGTACCCGGCTCCGAAACGGACGAGGAAATTCGCGTAAAATGAAGGCCGACTACCTCGCTTATGCGCTCCTCGATACGACCATTGATCAGTTTTTTCCTATCCTCGAAACCATTGGTGAAAGCATCGAAGACATCGAAGAGGAACTCCTCAGCAAGCCGACCAAAGCCACCCTTCGCAGCCTCTATGAGAACAAGCGGTTTCTCCTGCAACTGCGGCGGGCCGCCTGGCCCCAACGCGAAATCCTCAACACCCTGATCCGGGACGATACGGGACTGATTTGCCAAGGCACGCAGGTCTTTCTCCGGGATTGTTACGATCACAGTATCCAGATCATCGATATTCTGGAAAACTTCCGTGAACTCACCGCCGGCCTCATGGACGTCTATCTCTCCAGCCTGGGCTTTCGCACCAACGAGATCATGCGCATCCTCACCGTCATCTCGGCTATTTTTATTCCCCTCACTTTTATCGCAGGCCTCTATGGCATGAACTTCGATACCACCTATCCCTTCAATATGCCGGAACTGGCCCTTCCCTTCGGATATTTCATTTGCCTCGGCATCATGGCCTTAGTCGCTCTGGGGATGGTTTTGTTTTTCAAACGCAAACATTGGCTCTAGTGACCGTTCTTATACTCACTGCCGGTTTCGGCGAAGGACACAATGCCGCCGCCCGCAACCTCAAGGAGGCCTTATTGGCAGCTTCGCCCGGGACCAAAGTCCTCGTCGTCGATGTCTTCCTCGACGGTGTCGGTTGGCTCAAAAAGCAAGCGCCCTCGGTCTATCTCGCGACCATCGATCATGCCCCTGCGCTCTGGCGGCTCTTTTATCAATTGATCGACCGGACCCCGGTCGTCTCCTGGCATATCGGAATCCACCGGCAAGCCGCCGCAAGGCTGGAGGCCCTCCTCCATGAGCACCAACCGTCCGTCGTGGTCTCGACCTATCCCGGGAACAATCATTTGCTCGACTATGTCTGCCGCCGCCGCGTGAGCCGCCCCTTTAAAACCATCACCGTCGTCACGGATTCCCTCACCATCAATTCGGTCTGGTACCGCGCCCATAGCGACCTCTTCGTCGTTGCCAATGCACCCAGTGGCGATGTACTTCGTCAAGCCGGAGTGCCGGACGATAAAATCCGCGTCGGCGGATTCCCGGTCCCGCTGGTTTTCAGTACGCAAAAAGTTGACCGCCCGGTTCCGCCCCCAGACGGCCGCTGGCGGGTTCTTTACCTTGTCAACTCTGATCGGAAAAGCGCCCCGGCGATTGTCAGCCGCCTTCTCGATTGCCCCAATCTTTCGCTGACAGTGGCCGTGGGACGGGACGAGGCACTGGGAGATCGCCTCCAGAAGTTGGCCCAAGACCGACCGATCGAGATCCTCGGCTGGATTCCCGGACGACTCCCGGCCCTCATGGCGGAGAGTCATCTCCTCATCAGTAAGGCCGGAGGCGCCACCGTCCAAGAAGCCCTCGCCGCGGGAACTCCGATCATCATCACCAAGGTGGTTCCAGGCCAAGAGGAAGGCAACGCCCAACTGGTCGTAGAGCAGGGAGCCGGAGCTCTCGGCCTTTCTCCCGAGGCTATTGGCGACGCCGTGGAAAAAGCCTTTCGCGAGGACGGAGCCCAATGGAAAGCCTGGCACACCGCCGCGAAATCCCTCGGCCATCCTGCGGCGTCACTCGAAATCGCCGACCTCATTTTGGAGTCGAGTCAATTATTGTTTCCCCTCTGAATTTTGCCCTATCTTGCCTCGAAAAGAAACCGATCCTTTGAACAAAAAAGCCCAACCCCAACACGACCCCGGAGGAAAAGTCCGTCCCGCCTGGCCCCCCGACTCCACCGTGACGGCCGTCTTTTCCAAGTGTGAGCGATACCGATATGAACTCCGGGAAATCTGGGACCCGGCCAAGCCACTCGTCCTCTGGCTGCTGATGAACCCCAGCGTGGCCTGTCTCGACAATAGTGATCCTACGCTCCGCCGGACGGGAACCTTCGCCCGAACCTGGGGCTATGGCGGGCAAATCGTTTGCAATGTCCATGCCTACCGGGCCACAAATAAAAACCGACTTCTGGAAGTGCCGGATCCCGTCGGACCAGAAAATGACCGCACCATCCGAGAGATGGCGACTCAGGCCCAGACCGTTATTCTTGCCTACGGTCAACCTCCCAAATCCCTCCGCCCTCGCGGCCCCGAAATCGTCGCCCTCCTCAGCCGCCATAAAAACCTCTGCCACCTGCGGTTGGCCCAAGATGGCACTCCGGTTCATCCGCTTTATCTTCCCGCGACGCTCCAGCCGCAGGCTCATTGCGTAAGGAGTCTGCGGGCGACCGAAGCCTGGGAATGGGGAAACCCTACATCCTGAGACTGCCAGAGCATTCCCCCTCCACCGTGCCTGCCTTTAAAAGACGAGAAGCGCCGTATCTTCAAAGACAAGATGACCACCATGGCTACCATCGACCGACTTGTGCATCACGCCATCATTCTGGACTTCGACGGCAGCAGCCTGCGAAATGACAAAACCTATTTGAGGGCGTTGGAGTCCATCTTAAAGGAAGCCGCCGTCGGGGTTCTGCTTTTCACCTCGGATGATCCGTCCGACAAAACTCTCCAGGGCGGCACGCTTCCGCATATCGTAAAAACGGTGAATTTCGGATCGCGAGCGGCGGCAGCTTTCGAATCCCTGCGCCGCCATCAACCGAAGGGTCCCCTCATGTGCATGGAGTTCTGGGTGGGATGGTTCGAGCACTGGGGCGGCCCGCGCCAACTGCAGGAACCGGAGGATGGGGCCACCGCCCTCGACGAGGTCCTCACTCTCGGCGGCTCGGTCAATATTTACATGATGCACGGCGGAACCAAGCGACCTGCCGACCCCATCCCTCGCGAACGAGTTTCCCGTCCCCCAGCCCGCCGGGCAGTGTCGCAGTCTCAATCCCAACTCGACATTCTGGTGGAAAATCCCGGGCGCACCAACCATGGCGGGGAGGGAGCCGAACGCAAGGGAATCCTCGCCGGAGTGCGGTTTGCAGCCCAGCTGTTGGCTGGGAAATTTATCCCCTGGCTCTGACCACGCTTCCCCTTATGTCTTGGAAATCCGCCAGCGGCGACAGTGGACCGACCTTCTATCGGATGACCTTTCCGGTCGATACCCCGCGTGACATCTTTTTGCGGGTTACCGGCGGGCATGGCTTCGCCTGGATCAATAGATTTTGTCTGGGTCGATATTGGAACATCGGACCCCAGAAATCGCTCTACGTGCCCGCGGCCCGCCTCCGCGCAGGGGATAATGAATTGGTCCTTCTGGAAGTGGATCATTCCGAAAAACCGTAAACCGTTTTGGAAACGTTTCCGCATTGACCGGGGAGAAACATTCTGAGTTTCTGCCTATTCTTCTTCAACCACTACCAGCCATGAGACCCAAAATCCTGATCACCGGTGCAAGCGGTAAAGTTGCCCAGAGAATCCTGCCTTTTTTCCCAGACGATTTCGACCTAGTGCTCACGGACCGTCAGGCCGCTGAGATCCAGGGTCGAAAAATCCATGCCTTGGACATCACTGATTATTCCGCTGTCCGAGCTGCCATGGAAGGCGTGGACGCAGTCGTCCACTTGGCCATCGTTTCCACGCGAGAGGTCGTCCGGGACAAGCCACTCTTTGATACCGATGAAGGAGTGGAATACCTTCGCTTCAATGACTTGGCGATCGATGTCAACGTCCGGGGCACCTACCACCTTTTCGAAGCGGCCCGGGCCGCCGGAGTGAAGCGGTTCGTTTACGCCAGCAGCATGACGGCATTGATCGGTCTGCCCCGGTACTCCGAGTTTCATGATGACCTCGCACCCCGCCCGTCCAGTTTCTACGCGGTCACCAAAATCTGGGGGGAAAATCTGGGAGAATATTTTTCCCGCCGCCACGGTCTGACGGTTTATTGTTTGCGCTTTGGACATCCGGTCGGACAAAAATCGGATCTCCAAGATTGTATCAAAAAAAACTTAAATCCTCTGCTGGGTCTTCTCGTTTCCTCCGAAGATCTGGCCGGCTCGGTGGTGGCTGCGCTCACGCACCAAGGCGGTCCCGCCTTTGGAGCCTATTCCATCGTCTCGAACTGCGCAGATTCCCAGATCGATTTTTCCAAGGCAGAGGAAATCGGCTGGAGCCCGAAATCGCGGACTGAGCCGGGCGATTACGACTGTTGAAAGAATGAGAATTGCCGTCATCGCCACCGTTTGGTTTCCCTTTTCCCACGCCGACGTGATCGTTACGCGCTGGATCCAACCCTTCCCCACCGATGCTAAGAACGGCTGGCCGGGATCGGACTCCACCATTGCCTCGGTCTTTCTCGAACAGACTCCGGCCAATGACATCGGCCGCCAAATTTGCGCTACCCATAGGATCCCGATCACGGAAACGATTCGGGAGGCCTTGACTCTGGGCAGAAAAAAACTCGCCATCGAGGCCGTCTTGTTGATTGGAGAACACGGGGACTATCCCAGCAATGAGTTTGGCCAGAAACTCTATCCGCGAAAGCAGATGTTTGAGGCCATCACCGCCGTGTTCCGGGAAACCGGGCAAACCGCCCCCGTCTTTAATGACAAACACTTAAGCTGGGACTTCGAGCATTCCGCAGAAATGATCGCCACCGCCCGCGAGCTAGATTTCCCTCTCTATGCCGGCACTTCCCTGACCCATTGTCCTTATGATCCCGGTATGCCCCTCTCTCCGGGAGAAAGTGTTTCCGAGGTGTTGGCTTTGTTTTTTGAAGATCCTGAACATTATGGATTCCACAGCTTGGAGTTCGTCCAGTCCCTGATCGAAAGACGTCCCGGCGGCGAAACCGGGATTGAATCCCTCCGCTACCTGGACAATCAGGCCGTCCGAGACACTCTGGCCAGCGGGGAAATTCCTCATGACCTGCTCCTGAGCACCCTGGTCCGGCTCGGCTATCCCGACGAGCGGGACACCATTTCCTTTGTCCTTTCCCGGGCCGAAGATTTGGTCGGTTATCAACTGAAGTACCGCGATGGACTGCAGGTCACCCATTTAAGAATCCCCAAAGTGGTTTCAAATTGGGTCGCCGCGGTGCGGACGACGCAGGGAAACATTCGTTCCTGCAAAGTCTCCAGTGGCGGAATGACGGAGTTCTTCAGCAACTTTGCCTACCTTAATGCCCGAGTGGACGAGTTTTTCCATTCTCATCAGCCCGCCAACCCCGTATTACGGACCCATCTAGTCGCTGGTGCTCTCCAACTCGCCTTGCAGGCTCAAAAACAAAGCGGTCAATGGATCAAGACTCCCTCTTTGGCCGTGGCTTATTGAGGGGCCTCGCCCATCCGGGTAGTTCTACGATAAAATCCGCACCTCGAGAATCCTCGCTTGAGGAACTCCTTGCGTTTCGGAAACGGAAATGCGCAGAGAAGGGGTGGTGACGGGTTCCTCCCAGCGGTGTCGGCGGAGACGTTGATAATTGTCATCCTCTGAAACCAACGTCCGCCAACCTGCCGCGGTTTTCACCGCAATTTCATAACTTTTGACAGTTTCCGGAGCGGGCCGCCCCCAGTGCATGCGTTCGTTGACGCCCCGGGCCAGGCTAAACGTCAGCAACCGATGCAGGCCAGTGTCAAAGGTGATTTGCACGCTGCCAATGGACACCGGATGGGGCCATTCGAAGGCCAGCCAGGCGGGCAGTTCGGGTTGGCTGATCCAGCGATGGAAACCCACAGTCGCACGATCCGGAGCAACTCCGCCTTGACCATCCACGCAGCGGGTTATTCCACTGATGACCTCCTCCGGGCCGGCTCCCGGTTGTGCAGACGAAGCCGTGATCGAGGCGGTTCGGGCGTGATCAGCCGTCCCCTCATGGCGCACCCCGATGAGGAAACAATCATCCCTGAGCAAGGCTTGTTGCAAGTCTCCAAGCCGGTGGCGGTCCTCCACCAATTGGTGAGGGGTCAGACCATGGCGGACACAAAGAGCCGCAGCCGTTCCCACTCCCTGCCCGATCACGCTGCAGGTGGCCATCACGCGGGTCGAAGCAAAGGCAATATGGGAGGCGGAAATATTTCGCCCCGCAAACAGGAGATTTTTGATCTCTTTGGCCACGCAAGCCCGCAGGGGAATATCATAGAGAAACGGCACGTCCGTTTGCTCGCATGGCGGTTCGTCCACCGCATCGACCCCTCCCGGCGGATGGGTGTCAATCGGCCACCCTCCATAGCCAATGGCATCCTCCCAGGCCGTGCTTCCTAGAATATCCTTCTCGGTCAGCGTGACGAGTCCCACAAAGCGGCGACTTTCCCGCTTGCCCGGCAAAAACCCGCACCAGTCGAGAGCCCAGTGCGACGCCCCATGCTCGCCCCCATTTTTAATATGGTCCCAAACCCCCAGCAAAATCTCCATCAGACCGTCCCGGATAATTTCATTATCCCGGATCGTGTCCAGTTCGCCGCCCCATTCGATCCACCAATAACCGTACTCGAGACCCAGGTCGAAACCGGCACTGGCATGGGGACGCCATTTGAGATCGGCTTCGGTAAACGGACGCGACCAGGCGGGGGCACGAAAGGGCATGGGGCGATCATGCTTGCGGGCCATGAACAACAAGGTGGACCCAAGGGTTTTTCCATCGGCTTCGGCTACGGCGAGCGTTTCCCCAAACTCAGAAGCCGCCTCCCGGCCATGGCGAAATTCCGCGCCCGCTTCGAAGCCGAGAACACCGTCACCGGTACAATCCAGAAAAATGGTCCCGCCGATCTCGAATCGATGCCCCGTGCTCGGACGTTCCGCGGTCACTTGCCGAATCAATCCTCCGTCCACCTTGGCATCTGTCACCGAGGTATTAAGCAAAAGTGTAAGATTGGGCTCCTGGCGGCATTTGTCGTAGAGAATCAAGTCAAAGACGAAAGGAGAGAGCTGGGGATTTGTCACACAGGCCTCGAGGCGAATTTCCTCGATCAAACCTCCCTCTCTCGCCTCCACCGCCATGGCACGACTCCGCTTTCCCAGCACTCCGTCCGCTCCCACCGCATGCATGCGAACCTCACTGGAAGCATTGCCTCCAAGAACAGGCCGATCCTGAATCAAAATCACCCTGGCCCCCGAGCGGGCAGCGGCAATGGCGGCGCTGACCCCCGCCATCCCTCCGCCCGCGACGAGGACGTCGCACATGAGGGTTTTTGTTTGAGAAAATTTCATAAGATTACTGAGTGGAACAGGTGAGGGTCACGATCGTCCGCTTGAGCATCGACGAAGAACCCCGGACCCGCAAGCGTGATGGCCAGTGAACTGACCAACCTCCGTGACCGAAGTAAAAAAAGTGGTTTGGAGAAATGGATCTTCGAGCAGTTGTCCCAACCGCATCATATAGAGGGCGTCCTTGGCAGGAATAGCTTCATCGCAGGCTTCGAGAAAGTCTCCCGGCGTAAACATGCGCACGGCCCGCATAGGTGTTCGCCCCCTATAGGGTGAGGTTGGCCAATCCATTTTTGGTCAAAGCCCGATTGGCTGTCGTCTCCCCGATGCCTCTGGTGACCAGGATATCGCCGTAACGCGTTTCTAATGGCTATATCTCCCGTCAAATTTGCATTCAGCGCGAGCGTCTGCGTCTGCGAACTGAGATTCTCAATATCTAAAAAGAGGAAAATCTCATTGCCCCCAAGGGTGAAGGCCCCCGCATCGGCTTGGAAATGAATACCAGAAACAATGGCTGGACTCAAATCATTGCTCGGTATCAGCCGGGGAGTGCCGGAGAAGTAAATCGTGGGATAATATTCGCCTGCCGCGGTCCAGCCGACCCAGTTGAGTCTGGCACTCCGATTTCACTGCGGTGTTCCCTGTTTCAAAAGTTCGGTAAACGCCCCGCGCACAAAGGCGCGTTGATCCGATGCGTAGGCACGAATCCAGTCCGGAGAGCTTAGATTCAAATGGCGATACGTCCTACCCAGCACGAGATGCAACTGCCACAGATGATCCTGACGCGTGTCAACACCCCAGGATGTGGCCTTTGAATATTCGGCGCCGTTAAGGGTTTTCCAAAGCGAACGCGTCGGCGGCAAAAAGCTTTGCTTCCCGGTGCCCGCGCTTTGCATGCTTTCAATGAGCGGGAGCACAGCACCGCTGGAAATGCCTCGCTGCACCAGACGTTCCACGGTTAGTGCGATCATCGTGATCACGTTGAACGGCAACGGCTTTTCCAAAACTGCGAGTAAAGTCGGCAGACAGGCCTCCGTTCCGCACATTCGCAAAAGCACCATTGCCTGAAGCCAAAACGGAATGGCTACGCATTGACTGTAAGCGCCCGTGTTCTCTGCGTCGTTTTCATCAAGTCCCGTTTCCCGATTTTCCAAAGCCCGCAGCAGACGCGACTCCGCCCGGGTGTCCGCTTGAAAAGCAAGAATGGCAGCGGCATAAAAGGAGACCGCTTCCGAGGGCACCGCCAGTCGCTCGACGACCGCCGCCACCGATCCCGTATCCCTGGTAAGATGCCAAAGGTATAATCCATTTTCGCCGCGGTCGAGGCGGTCCAGCAAGTTCCCTAATGCAGGGTCGACTGCGGTGCGCCGTGAGGACATGGCGCCGCTTTCCCGAAGGAGCTGCTGCAATTTTTTTAAATCGACATCGCGACTTTCGCAATGCGCTTGAACACACAGGCTGGCAGCTGTTCCGGCTACTTCGCCGAGCCGTTGCATGTCACGCTGCATCCGCACACAATACGATGCATCCAAAGAAATACCGGCCGCCCGGCAGGCCACCCACGTGTTGCGCAAACCCTGCGGAAGAAGCATTCGGTAAGGGAGTTCGACGCGCACCGGATGATCGAACCCGCGACAAACCCAGAGGTAGAAAAGCACCTCGTCCGATTCGAATTCGAGATCCGTCGAATGATTATCGACATGGGCTGCGGCCTCACCCACAGCATCCTCAAAGCGTGCAGAGTCGATGAGATCTGCCAATTCCAATCGCAGGTCCGTGGTTATCTGCCGGGACTGACGAATCCCAAGCAACGGAGCCAGAATGAAAGGTTTGTCCTCCGTCGGCCAATCATCGTGCAAATGATGGGCCAATCCTTCCAACCGGGCGCGCGTCAAATCCTCCGGATCGGTCGGATCCACCCAACCAGCATCGTAAGAAATGATTCCAATATTGAAAACCCCATCGGCCTCCTTGATAAAATACGCGACCTGGCTGTAGGGAAGTGTGCGACTGTCACCAGGCCGACCCATGGAAAAAGGCACGCCTGCCAGTGCGCAGAGATCGCCATCTCCCGTGCTATCGATAAAGGCCTTGGCAACAAAACGGGTGAGCGTTCCGCCCGAAGCGGCCACCAGCGAAGTGATCCGACCTTCCCCGTCCTGCTCGGCACCGCACAATAATGTTTCTCCCTGAAACCGTGCTTCCGCATCCCGGAACAATGTGGCCAATGCAATTTTTCGGGCCTCATGATGCCACGTCGCCGATCTGACAATCCCACCGAACAACGCGGAAAGTTCGTCCGTGAGATGATCGATCTCATCCTGCAATCCGCCGCTTAATCCGTGCCAATAGGTGCTGATGCCGCCGCCCGCCCCGATCCCACCGGCGAAGGGAGCCAATTCCAAGGCAATCGTCGAATTGCCCCGGCGCGCGGCAGCCAGCGCAGCCACCGCTCCCGCAGTGCCCGCCCCGGCCACCACAATCTCACTGGTCACCTCAGTCCGTGTTTCGGGAAAAATTGGGTTCGTTGATGAAAGCGTCGGTTCACTACCGGGCAAGGATTCGATGTTCGCAGCCGCACGAACCCCGAGCCCGAATCGATCTGCCAAAGAAACCACACGACGCCCCGTCCAAACCGGACTAACCACCAGAAGGTTTGGCGGCACCATATCACAGCAAGCGCCTTCCGAGGCATCGGGATAAACCGGGTAGGCCATACTGGAGCAATGACTGAGAAGAAATTTTCCGCCCGGTACGGCGGCATGAAACTCGCGCACCAACCCCGGCACCAGGAGCGCGAAATCTCCATGCTCAAATTCAGGTCGTTGCACGCGAAACCGCCGCTCACTTTGTCGGGCCGCTCCAACGAACCGAAGGGAAGGATGCCCCTCGCAGAAGGCATGAATTTCCGCATCCCGGGCTTCCCACTCGAGCGCCTGAAAAACGAGCGTGTCAAAACTTTGTGCGGACCGTTCCGGCGTTTCTTCCAGGGTCGTCAGGGATGCGAACACCCCCTTCTCCGTCGTGTCCAGCCAGCGCCGTCCACACACCCGGCGAGCCCCGGCCTTGGTGGCGATGGTGACGGCAACCAGCCTTCCACCTTCGATTTCAACCGCAACGGGAACGGCGTGAAGCAGGAACGAAACACGATCTCGCCATGCCTGAATTTCCTTCGCCGCAGCAGCCTCGGCAATGGCACCCTCCAGCCACTGTTCCCGGATTCCCTCGCGGGCGGAAAGGTTTTCATTGAGCCATTCGCGCCACGCGGGATGCTGGTCGCAGTGCCCGATGTCATTCTCAAGAGCGCGCGAAATCTCCCATAATATTTCTCCGGAGGGATTCAGCCACGCCACCGTTTTTCCCGAGGCAAACAAGCTACGGACAGCGGCGAATCCGATCAGTCCGGAGCCGATCACCACGACGTCATGAACGCGGTCGAAGAGGGAAACAAATCCGCTATTGGAAGGAGTCTTAGGCATAATTATGTGGGTTTTTCAAGTTGCTCAGGCCACTCAAATGGCGTTGGCGGCATTGACGGAACTGGCTCTGGCATATTTAAAATCAAAATCCGTGTCCTCTTTGCCCGCCTTCAAGCGAAGTGGTTTCTCCTCAAGCTCAGCAATGCGCTGCGCGGGATCTTTGAGATGATTCCACAGGGCCTCATCCAGCGATCCCAAGCGCGAGAGCAATCCGGCATAACGACGCTCGAGCACATCCCATCCAAACGGTTTGCGCCATTCCATCCAGATCCTGCGATGGATGCGCTGCAATTCTCCGACGGCTTGAATGGTGGCGGGAAGGACATCATTCACCAGTTGCTGCAATCGTGAGTGATCACCATCTTGATAGGCTGGACGAACCTCCCGGTGCAGAGTGGATTTCAACGCAAGCGCCCAGGCGAGATGGTGAGCGAACAGGCCGTGCTGCGCGTCCGGACTATTGGCCGGATACGATGCGAGTTGCGCGGCAAGCTGCCGGTAATGTTCCGGCACGGGTTCGGCAATGTGGGCTTCCAAAAAGCCCAGAAGCGGATCATGCCAAAGGATCCATTTTCCAAAATTACCAAACGACTCCGTCACTGGCCCCAGGGCTGGTATTGAATCTACCCCACTTCCAAGCATACACATTTTCCAACTCCCACCGCAGCTCGCCAGAAATGCCTCCTCCAGCACATCTTCCTGCGGAGCTTCACCACGTGCGCACTCAGCAAAATACTGCACGGCGGGGAGCATAGAGAAAGGATCGCACTCCGTTCCATCATCGCTCCAAAGCGTGACAAACGCTTCCCGCAATCCTGCACTACGCGCTGCGCCCATGCCTCCGGCAATGGATGCAAACGCCAGTGGATAATGTGTCCAAAACCGGTTCCAACTCCACGCTCCGGCGGCAAGCACCGGTTCTTTGCCGAGATCACGATGCCGGGCAATCCACTCGGTATAGAACTCCGAAGTCCAATGGTAGTAATCCCAATATACCAGCGTCACGTCCGACGGAATCCCCTCCGCTACGCCTTCGGGGATCTTCGAATCAACATCATAATATCCATCGGTTTTTGAGCCGAGCCGGAAATACATATCGCTCCAGATCAGGGGTTGCAGACCCCGCGCGCGGCACATTTCCGCCACCAGTTGAAGATGCTCATTCAGCACGTCAAACGGACGCCGCTCTCCGTTCTCCCTGCGGTAGCGACCGAGGGCCATGCCGTGCGCTTCATCCATTCCGATATGAAGTCGCCGGGAACGAAAACACGCACTCATGGCGTCGAGCATTTTTCCGACCAGCACCTCTGTGCGAGGATCGCCAACCATCAACACCGCAGGCACATCGACGAGATCGGCGTATTCAGGCCATTGCAGAATCTGCTCGAGGTGGCCCAGTGTCTGGATACAAGGAACCACTTCCATTCCGAAAAGCGCAGCATAGTCATCCACCTCGCGAAGTTCGGCCGGAGAATAACGTCCGCGAAAATATCCGAAAAACGGCTCGTCTTCGATTCCATAAACATCCTCCAAATAAAGCTGGAGGGTGTTCAGCCCCATAAAGGCAAAAGAACGAATCATTTTTTTAATCGCAGGAACTGTAAAAACGCCATTGCGCGAGACATCAAGCATGACCCCAAGCGAAGTAAAAGTGCGATCCTCCCGTGTCGGGGACGGACAACCGGCCCGAACCCGCGCGAACGCACGAAAAGCATCGCAGGGTTCGCCATATTCGATTACGCCCGTTTCCTCATCCTCTTGATAGCCGAAGCCAGCAAGACCCGGAGTTTGTTCAAACCTGAGACGGACCGCCATCTGACCTGCCTGAGCGCAGTCTGTCATATGTGCCTGCAACTCCCGAAGGGCGGACTCAACAGGGCCGGCACATTCCCAATCGATTTCCACTGGCCGTATCGAAGGTCTTTTCACGCGACGAGTCATGAATTAAAAGCCATTAGAACAACAGGATGCTCTTGATACGAATTTTTAGATTGCCCACAGGTACCGTTTCCACTCCATGGATCACTTTGCGTGGCACAGTGAGGTAGATGCCCTTGACGGTATTCGCGGTGGCGGCCGACGGACCGTCTTCTCTGACCCAGTCATAATACGGAAAGGTGATGAAATTCCATCCGTCAAAGTTCAGCTTACCGATGGATGGCCAGTTGAAGTGGATATTGGAATTGTCCGCCCAGGGGCCCCATGGACGGGTCTTGATGATGTCGATGTCTCCCCAGCCTCCGTTACCCTTTACCCAAATCCCGGCATTTTTTGCCGTGGTTGGTACTGGAGTGGTGAGATGCAGATACACATATTCTTTCTCCATATCCCACTTCAGAGGGACGGTGGGCATCAACTCGATCTCCAAGCATTTACCCATCTCGGGATCTTCCACCTCACGCAACTCAAACTCTCCTTCACGTAGAAAGTATTCATTCGTTTTGCCCGGGTTTGAGACGATAGAGATATCTGTAAGACTCTCCAAAGGAATTACGGTTTCCACATTTTCCGGCGGCCCCGGATCCCCCGGGAAGCTGGAAGCACCGGCTGTGGCACTCTGGAGCTGATTCGCAGAGCGCAGGTATTGCACTGCTTCATCTGCTATCAGGCCAATCGATCCCTCTTCCAACGTCCGCTCTTTTCCGTAAAGCGAGGTGAGCACGCGCGGACCTCCACCGGCAAAGTCCAAAGTGACTTCCCGCGTACCGCGAACGTTCCAGATGGCATACACCCATTGGTCGTCTTGCTTAAACTCCTGAACATGCAGCATCGTCGAGCCGGTCGGCACAAACTGCTGAAACTCCGCCCGGTCCAACACCTGGGTTAAGATGGCCACCGCTAAATAAGCCGGTTTCGGCGCCATGGTGGGATACCGATAACACAAGCCCCCGTTCGCCCAGATGGATTGATAATATCCGCTGCTCACATCGTTCAATCCGCCAATGCTGATCGTATCCATCCCGTAACCCAATGCGATCAGACCATCACGCACTTTCCACTCGGCCTGGCGCTCAAGCCCAAGGCGCTCAGTCATGCGTCCGATCCACTCGGTGGTTGCGGTGATAGGCACATCTCCATATCCCATCTGTCGCGCAACCTCCCGAAGATACCACGCGGAATGAATATTGCCGAGCACCGGACTTTCCGGTGTCATAGTCTGGCCGAGATCCTCCACCGCGATGGTGTCGATGTATTTGCGCGGGAATTTCTGGCGGAAAATTTCGCCGACGAGGGCCAGGCTGTTACCGTCATTTCCGTATTGAAGTTTAATTTGCGGGAATTTCTCCCGCATCATTTTTGCCATGGCATCCAGGTATTGCATGCGTAATGGCCAGCTTCGATTCCACGCTGCCTGATCTTTCTCAGACCACCGATCATTTGCTACGGTCTCTCCAGCTTCGCGCTGCATCAGGGCATCCGGCGAGTTCTCGTCTGCAAATCCCTGATTTTCCGGGCGGGCGGGCTCCCCCCAGATTTCCGTGGGAAACGGCGCGCCATTAGGTCTGCTTTCATGGAAGATATTCATTCTATCAACCGAGGGCCATTTTTCGACATGATCCCGAATGCCGGCTTCCAATTGATCGATGACTTCGGGCAATGTTTTCTGGTGACTGCCAAATAGCTGAAGCGTTTCTTTGCCTCCATTGGGAATGCCCCACTCGATCGTGGATTTTGTAATGCCATACTTGATGCTTTCACTCTCCGGCATGTCGTCCATCAGCCAGCTGCGCCGAATCCCCAGTCGCTGAAGGAGCGGACCGGCCTCGTTCAATTTGACATCGCTCCTTTGATTCTGCGCAAACCACCATCCATAATATGGAGATTCCAGTCCGGCGGTGCGGGTATCTGGAGGAAGCATGACAAACGAAGTGCGTGAGTCCACCAACTCATCCTTCCCGCGGAGCAAGCGAAACCGTACTGCATACCATCCCACATCTTCGGTGATTGGAACCTTCACATCTTCCGAAGCTCCGGCCACAAGACTCAGAGATTTTTGACCGGTGGAGACGATGTCCCCCTCCATGTCGGCAAAATCCCACACAACCAGATAGTCACCAGCCTCATCAGCTTTCACTTTGGCGATCCATTCCGGCTTGTCAGTCTCATAAAATACCTGAAACCCTGTATTAGCACGAAGCACCAGTGTAGCCGGACTCTTCTCCAGCAAGATGCCAAAGACTGCTGCGGAACTACTGAGCGGGGCCTCAGCCTGCTTGAAATAATCGTAGCTTTTGAAGTCACTGGCCGTCGGCTGCCACGAACGTTGAACCAGGCCGGTGGGAGGAGGAAAAGCATCAGCCTCATCCACGCGGGCAAGAGGTTCCATTAACTCGATATCGAGATATCTGTGCTCATTACCAACATTGGGTGAGCCCATTTTATCGTCCACAAGCAAGTCCTGGATCAGCCCGTTTTTAATGGGCACATCCACCAGCCAGAGCGACATAGGCTTCCCTGAGCCGGGCACCATGACGGTCCCGACTTTCAATGCATTGGGGTTGCCGACAGCATCTTCCATCGGCACTTCCACTATAGTATCTGCCATGGCATTGCCACGCGTCTGACCATAGCGCGTGACGCGGAATGTGAATCGATTGGCACCAGCCTCATCTGGATCAATCGCACACAGCACACGAGCCCGCCAATACGTTGCGAGTGGCACACTGAAAAGTCGCTCCCCCTCCAATCGATGCGAAACATGCCGCCGCCAGAACGCACTTTGCAGATCATCAAATATCAATCCCCGAACCTGCCCCATTCCCGCGATCTTGACACCGGACACCGAGGTCCCGTCCAGTGCGCGAAATGGCTCTGGCACCCGGGATGGATCGGAGAATGCCAGCACTCCTTCGATCCGCTTTTCAAACGGAGTCATTGGCTGCATTGGGAGCACGAGCGGCGTTGGCGGACGATTCGCCTCGAGGCGAATGCTTTCCACTGCGCTGCCTGAACGCAGATCAACTTGGAAGTCCACTGCGGTCGCCGACCATCCCAGATTTCGTAAATAGTGGCCATCCATCCAGATCTCGATCTCGCCATCTCCCGTCGGGCGCATTTCCAGTGTGAACGAGTAATCAGCCGCATCGGGCATCAGTTTCCAACCCTCTCCTCTCACCTCGGCCATTTTCGGACTGAGCATGCGTAGATTTGGCCGGACAAAGTAAACACTTCCGCCGGAATAGGAAATACCATGGCGCGGCAGTTCGATCCCACCACTTTTCAGATCGATTGGCTTCAAGATCATCGGCAATTGGGAACCACCCATCGGGATGAATTTTTTATTCTCATCCAGCAAGCTGATACGGATCCCATCCGGCCCCAGCCGGGCTTTTATCACAAAGGCCGGAGTCTCCGGGGCGATGGGGCCGGAGAGACTGACCGAATATCCCGCATCCGAGGGAAGGGCAACCAACCAGCCGTCCACTTCTTCATAATTGCCGGTGATTTCCGTCTCGGGGGGCAAGGACACCGCCCGGGCAGTCACGGGAAGAACGGGGCAAAACAACAACAGGGACAGGAGGGCGGAGAGCAGACGATTCATGGTTTACGGATTGCGGCTTAGGGTTGGCTCAATGCAGGAAAAATGTCCCCGGCTGTGCGCAGCGAAAAGGCCCCTGGCTCCAGCGGGATCACCTTATTACCGTTCTCATGATGCAGGACAAAATGACGGGGATGTGTGAGGTCAATATTCTGGAAACACAGATGCCCGCTGTCGGGAAAATACGACCAACTGATGTGATTGCAATTTTCACCTCGAGTTCCGTCCTCGTCAGTGATCCAAAATGTGCCGCGATTCAATTTTGCGATGTGTCGATAAACGTAGCCCGCCAGGCCGGGAGACTCAAGCTCTGCACCAGGGCCGTAGTCTGCATCGGTGGCTCCCGGATAGGCCCACGTATTGAGGAAATAAACGGTGCCATTTCCATATTTGCGGCGGAGAAGCACTGGACGCATTTGCTCGTCATCCACCGCAAGCACTTCCATAGCGGGATCGATGATTTCAATATCTCCCAGACAGACACTCAAGATGCCAAAACGACGGGGGAATTCGAATCCCAGCTCACCATTTCGATCCGGTGCGCTTGCCCAATAGATGCGGGCACCTTTCCCGGTTACGCGAAGCCCGCAAAGCTGTGAGAAGTCACCTCTATTAATCAATTCATCGACGCCAAAAGAACTGTAGTTGCGCGTCACATTCGTCGAAAGATGCGGAAGGCTCAGAAACAAAGTGCCCCCGCCCTCCACGTAGCGGCAGAGCATCGCATACTGTTTATCCGATGCTGAGTTCCAGCCGGCAAACATGAGTGCCTTGTATTGCCTCGAAAGAAAATCACCATCGATCTGATCCGCCGCAAAACTGGTCCCATCGACCTGACCGTGCGGGGTGCCTGAAAGAAACAGATTATGCCATGGCGCAAGCACCTGGGGACGCGGAAAAAACACACGACTCACAATGTCCCAGGACCGCTCAGGCTGGCCGCTGAACCACTGCGGATTCCGGTCTGCGAGTGAAAACACTCCTGCCACCACAGCATTGGGCTGATGTTCCTCGGGACCCAGGTCGAGGTTTCCTTTGATGACCGCAATCGTCGTCTCGGGTTGACCCCCGGGCGTGCCATTGGACTTCACAAAATCGTAGAAGTCCGAAATTTCCTTCCGATAACTCCTGGATGCGGGCGAATCGTAGTCGATATGATGGTAGGTCTTCCGGGCATCTGCGACCAGATGAGCATAGTCTTGCGGATCGCGATTACGGTAACTACCAAGCTCAGCCCGGGTGGTTTGATACATGGGAGAGTCGGAAACCAAGGCTGCCTCCAGATACCATCCACCGCTCTCGTTGATGATCATCTTCGCCCCTGAGAGGTATTTCAAATAAAAGGCCAAACGCAGCAAAGGAAATTTATGCGGACTGGAGTAAGGAATCCATGAATAGTGCTCATGAGCCACATGCGCGCCCCAGTACGGCAGCCCATGCTGGCGGGTCAATCCACGGGATAAAGCAGAGCTGAGGTTAAGCTGCTTGAAAGCAAAATCCTCAGCCATCGGAATATCCGCACCTGCGGCTATTTCATAATCCAAATAAAAGTTGCAGCTGGTGGCCATGACATTTCCCCATCCTGCAGCCTTGCGACTCTGCACATGCTCCGCTACCCGCTGCATCAGATCGTCCGCAATCCGTGTCAACGTGATCGGCTGATCTCCTTCCGACGGCATATATTCCTCTTCAAAACGAAATGTGAACTTTTCGCCGAAATCGTATCCGAGATGGTATTCCCCACCGGCATCCGAGAACTGTTGCGAATATTCCTCGCGGGCCTGCGTGTAAATCTGAGCAATCCAAATTCCCTTCTTTGCAGCCGCTTCGATCAACTTCACGACTCCCGCACCGGAGCGATGTTTGTATTCCTGCGGATCAATCCAATCAGTCACTTTAAGAAACTTGCGATTTTCCCAATCAGGCTCCGGCGGAGTCATCCCGAGGTCTTCCAAAGCCCGGTGCCTTGCGTAAGTGACACACGACCCGGAGCCATCAAATCCCCAGTATTGAACCAGGTTTCCCTGATTGTCCTCGATCACTTTATCCAACAACTCCAAAGGGGAAAATTTCTGTGGACACCAGACTGTGAAAAAACGTCCAGAGCAAACCATCTGGTCCGGCACCGAATTCATGATGCCGGTGCCGATGAAGATGCCGCAGGGCGGCAAGACAACAGGTCGTCTTAAAGTGGGTCTCATTTGTAGTATTCAGCTTTCGGCAGGACAGGGTCGAAGGCATCCATTTCAGAGGGGGAAAGAATGCGTACCTGCTTGCAACAGGCGTTCGCTTTGTGGCGTTCCATTCACCAGAAGAACCAGCGTCACATCCCTCTCGTTAATGGCACTGATCTGGACGCCATTTCCAGACGCCCCCTGGTCGGAGGCTATCAGTGAAATCCGGCCACCTTGGAACGGGAAATCTTTAATACCGTGGAGACCCCTGGTCCGAATATCCCAGGTGATTCGATTGGCAGGCGCGTCAAAATCAAAGCCAAGGATGTCCTCAATCAGCATCGCAATGGGCCCGAGTCCGCTCCAGCCCACCACGTTGGGCCTCACGATCGTTTCGGCACTCAATATGAAGGGGGATTGATCTGTGAAGTTGATCGAAGGCTTATGAGTGGCGGGCAGAAAAGCCTCCGGTGCGTAGGCCTCCCAGATTCCTGAATACTCCCGGGACTGAAAAACGGCGCTCATCGCTTCAAGATGAGAAACCGCCAGCTGGCGGGCGAGGTCGGGACGCCCCTCACGCCGGAGCGCCTTGGCGATCATGTAATTGATCGGTGCCCAGACCCCACCCAGCCAATAGGCTCCGGCCGGATCAAAGTTCGGATCATCTTTGGAAAGCGAGGCCACCGGATGTTTGGTCCAAAACTCCTCCGGGTTGAGCAGATGTTTGAGCAGAGACTCGCGTTGTTCCGTGCAGCAGCATCCCGCCATCAGCGGCCAGAATGCGGCCGCCGTCTTGTGATTCACAAAATTGTGCCGCTCAGTCGGCTCATCGCGGTTGAACACGTCGTAGTAAAATCCTGTTTGGGAATCCCAGTGGTATCGGTTTAACACCTCCACGATCGCACGATGCTCGGCGTAAAACCGGTCGGCCAGTGCGGCCTCACCCAAATGGCGCGCCATGGTGGATATGCACTCAGCCGACAAGGCCTGCTGCGCGGCGAGATCCACGTGGCAGATGTCGCTGCCGTTGAGATGCTCGGAGAGATACCCCGACCGCGGAGAATTATCCATGCCGGTCGAACCGGAATCCTCAAACCAATACAAACCGCTTTTTCGCCGACGATTCGCTTTGATCCAATCGAAGAAGCTCACCAACCGCGGGAGCACATCCCGAAGCCGGCCTTCATCCCCGGAAAATTTCCAGTAGTTGAGTTCCGCCCAGGCCAGAAGCGGCGGATTGATCCGCTCTCCGTAGGCTGGTTTCCCGGACTCCATCGCATACGCCATGCTGAGGAAGCCATCTTCGCGTTGCAAGCGGTAGAGGTTGTCCAGATTATTCATGACCGGCACAATCCCGTCGCCATAACGGGCAAAAAACGTCATGAAACAGGAATCCCATAACCAAATATTGGGAGCGCCGGGCAGGCAGCACATTTGGGGCTTCCACCCGGGCACGGCGGGAGCCGTGACATTGGATGCCGCTATCCGCCAGGCCGCCTGGTAGAGATCGATCCAGCCCGGGTGGGCTTCGCAAACCGGAACAAGGAGGCACTGAACGCCATTTTTCACAGGAGAACTCATAATTATTCCGGCCTAAGTATGGGCACCCATTCTCGACTCCTGGAGCATCCGCCCGCAGGAAGTCCGCAAGACGAGCCTGGAGTCAAATGTCTGACGGCTGATCCCGCGTGAGGGATCCTGCACGAGTTTCACAAGTTCCTCCACCCCGGCTTTGCAAATGTTCTCGATATCCTGCTCCGCAGTGGTGAGACCAATCGCAGGAAAGGATCCGATCAGATCGTTGTCGTAACCGGTCACCGCCAGATCGTCGGGAATCCGAACGCCAACCTCCTGCGCCGCCATGATGGCTTCCAGCGCATACTTATCGCTCATGCAGAC
>Ga0105052_10001881_pt1 | contig 26685 bp, 26 predicted proteins | sample FRY03_FD_78094 | JGI IMG/M metagenome (GOLD analysis project Ga0105052, IMG submission 78094) | Freshwater microbial communities from Lake Fryxell liftoff mats and glacier meltwater in Antarctica - FRY-03 | ecosystem: Environmental > Aquatic > Freshwater > Ice > Glacier meltwater ... | reverse complement strand
CCAGCTAAAGCTGAAGGCAATTGATACCATTGTTATGCTGAATAGGTACAATAAAATTATTTCGACACAGGATTTATTTTACATCTTCATTCCTTCCAGTGGATCGCTTCCTTTACGGAAAATATATTCACTGTTTATGGCGTAAGCGCCAGTAATAACAACTTTTTTGGACGCATCCAATTCTGATTTTATTTCAATCATTCCATTGGATTCAACACCAGTTTCTACCATAAGATTTTCAAAAATTCCTGGACTTTTTTCAACCCAAATATAGGAAGCATTTTCTTCTCTTATAACGGCATCAATTGGTATAAATAAACCTTTTAGATTGGACTGACTTAGCTTTGCGATTGCCTGCATTCCGGGTTTAAGAACTAAGTTTGGATTGGAGATTTCCATCCTGATTAGCAGCAATCTCGTGTCTGCATTTATTTCAGGATTGATAAATGAAATTCTCGCATTTATGGTTTTATTAGGAAAATCAGCAAAGGAAACTTTAGCATTTTGCCCAATAGTTAAACTTTTTGAATAGTTAACATTTACTTGAGTTTCCAACCAAAGATTACTTAAATCAGCTAGTTTAATAATTGCCGAACCTTCCATAGCATAGCTTCCCTCGGTGCCGATTATTTCTGAAACGTAACCACTCGAAGTACTATAAAAAGTGGTGTAAGGAGAAACCTCATTGGTTGATTTTATACTCTCGATTTGGGTTTTGGATAAACCAAAAAACAGAAGTTTTTGTTTAGCGGCATTCAACATATTTTGAGCATTTTTTCCGAAATCACCTGGCATTGAAAGTTGTTTAAAAGCAGTAAAATAATCTTGTTTGGCAATGGCAATATCTTCGCTATACAATTGATAAACGGCTTGGTTTTTAGTGACATAATCACCAACAGTTTTAAAATAAAGCTTCTCAATTCGTCCCATTGCTCGAGATGAAATCGTCTTAATTTTTTCCTGATTAATAGCAAGAATGCCTGTATAGGATTGGTCTAAACTACTTTTTGTTTCTAAAATTGTTTGGGTAGTTATATTGCCCAGTTTAATTTGTTGTTCACTCAAACTGATTTCATTTGAAGCAGAATTAGTGACTTTTATTGGAATTAAATCCATGTGGCAAATGGGACATTTTCCAGGTTTATCTTCCTTTACTTGCGGATCCATTGAGCAAGTATAGTAAACGCTTTCTTTGGATTTATGTTTGCTATGATCTTCCTTATTTTTAGTATTACAAGCCATAAATGCTGCAATTAAAAACACCAAAATACCTATTATTTTGAACTTTTTCATTGTTAATTAGTTTTGATGAAGCTTTCGCTATCAATTAAATATTGTCCGTTTTCGGCAATTGTATCTTGAACGGTAATTCCTTCGATGATTTGAATAAAATCATCAATTTCAATTCCAGTTTTTACTTCTTTTACCTTGAAGCCATTCCCCATTTTGACAAAAACAATTTTCTTGTTTCCAATGCTTACCAATGCTTGTTTTCGCAACCAAATTCCGTTCACGGGAGTTGTATTGACGGTACCTTGCAAACGCAAACCAATAGGGAATTTTGTTGAATTATTATTCAAATACACTCGTATTCTATTAGTTTTATCCGAAGAATTGAATTGGGTTTCGATAAAATTTATTCGAGCATCAATGAATTCATTCTCCTCTAATTCTGTCGAAATTCTTATGGATTGATTGATTTTAATTAGACTATTATAACCTTGAATGACATTAAAAATTCCCCAAACTTTATCAGTATTCACTAGTTTAAAAACGACTTGGCTTTTCTTGATGTAATCGCCTTCTTTAACGGATAAATTTTCGGTGGTTCCACTAGAATTTTGCATAGGAACTGCGGCAGTATTTGCCATATTTTCTGTTCCTTGAATGATTCCGGAAGCTGGACTATAAATAGAAATCACGGAATTTGCTCTTTTGGCTACAGCCAATGAATTAATTTGATTTGTAGTCATTCCGTAGAGCAATAATTTTTGCTTTGAAGCTTTAATAATTGACAAATTTTCGGCGTCATTCGAAATTAAATAGAGGAAATTTTGTTGTTCTGTCATCAATTCCGGACTGTATAAATCGAAAAGTTTTTGACCTTTATTTACTTTTTGGTATTTATAGTTGACATACATTTTTTCGATTCTTCCATTAATTCTTGCTGCAATATTCACAGATGAATTTGGGTCGTAAGCCACAATTCCAGGCAAATTTATTGCTGAACTTAGGGTCGAATCAATTGGAGTCGTCGTTTTATAATTTCCAACAATAAAATTATCTGTAGGTTTCAATAAATCATCGATTGATTTACTATCTAAAGCTTGATTTTCGACACCTTTTTTTACCAAATTCATTCCACAAATAGGGCAATTCCCTGGTTTATTACGAATAATTTCCGGATGCATCGGACAAGTATACACTTCGGTTTCGTGCAAAGTTTCAGAATGATTCTCTGATTTTGTCTTGTAGAAATAAATTGCAAATCCAACGATGGAAATTACAAGTATAATTAAACTGTACTTTAAATATTTGTTCATAATTATTTGGTTTCCAATTGTTTTTCTATTTCAACTTGCGCTTTTAAAACCATTTGCAATTTATCTAAAGCTTCAATTTGAGCCATATTCAAAGCTTCCCAAGCATCCAGAACGACAAATAAATCACTTGTGTTGTTTTGCCAAGCTAGAATTGAGGTATCGTAATTTCTTTTCAAAGCTGGAATAATCTTTTTCTCGGCGATATCATACTGATTTTTTAAATTTCCCAGTTCTACACTCATACCAGAAATCATACCTGTTGCTTCATTCAAAATCATTTGTTTTTGCCAATTTAGGCTTTCGTTTTTAATTTTAAAACTGTTGATATTGGCTTTATTCATTTTGGTTGACCAAGGCATTGGAATATTTACCATTCCCATCAAAGAAAATTGTTGTGGTTGTTGACCAAAGGCAAACATGTGGTCGTATTTGATACCAAACTCTGGTAAAAACTGAGCCTTTTCGGATTCAATTTTCAATTGATTTAATTCCATTGTTTTATTGATAGCTTTGATGTCGCTTCGATTTTGAGAAAGCGAAGTAGAATCAGATTTCATTGTAATAAAGTCAATCAGTTTATAATTTTCACCAATTTCAAAAGGACTGTTTTTATCTCTTGACATCAATGTATTCAACATAATTCGTTTTTGTGAAATCTCGTTTTTCAACATTACAAGCATACTTTCTTGAATACTGTATTGCGATTTTGCTTTGTAATACGTTGGCAATTTATCCATATTATATTGATAGCGAATTTCCATACTTTTAATCATATAGTCTAAAAGCAGTAAATTATCTTTGGCAATTTTCAACTTTTTATTGAGCACTAGCCATTGGTAATAATTGGTTTTGGCCAAGGCATTCAATTGATTAATCGTATAGTTTTTGTTTTCGGTTTCAACCGAAGACATCGCATTCATATAATTAAAATCGGCTTTTAATTTAGACGAATTTGGAATCATTTGAGTTACGCCCACCATATAATTTCCCATTCCCAAACCCATATCGCTGGCTTTCCATTGTTGGGTGTTGTAAGGTGTCATAAAAAATCCGGTGCTCACTTGTGGCGCCATCCAGCTATTGGCGCCTTTTGCAGCTGCATCCATACTTTGAATATCAGCATCGAACATTTTTAATTGCGGATTATTTTCTTTGACAGAAACCAAGACTTCTTCCAACGAAAGTGTTTGCGCATTTCCGTTTACGAAGCCTATAATCAAACAAATTATTACTATATAATATCTACTATTTTGCATCTATAATTTCTATTTTGCCTGTTTTTCTTAATTCTCGAAGTTTTGACATTTCGAAAACAACAGGTGTTACTAATAATACATAAATTGTGGAGGTAATTGTTCCTCCAATAAGAGGAACTGTAATAGGTAGCATAACGTCTGCGCCAGTTCCAGTTGCCCAAAGAATGGGAATTAATCCAAATAAGGAAACCGAAACCGTCATCAATTTTGGTCGCAATCTTTTGGCCGAACCATCAATAATATACTCTCGCAAAATATTCTCAGTGATAGTATCCTTACTATTGCCATATTTTTCTACCATTTTATTCATGGCTTCATTCAAATAAATGGTCATTAACATTGCGGTTTCAATTGCGAGACCAAAAAGAGCTATAAATCCTACTGCCACAGCTACGGATAAATTAATGCCATAAAAATAAACCATAAATATTCCTCCAATTAAGGCAAACGGAACCGTAATCATTGTGATTAAAGCTTCTTTCATTGAACGATACGTAAAGTATAAAATGAGGAAAATAATTAAGACTACAATAGGTAAAATCATACTAAGGGTTTTATTGGCCCGGATTTGATTTTCCCATTGTCCGCTCCATTCCACATAATATCCTTTTGGCATTTTAGACATCATCGCATTCAATTTTTCTTGGGCTTCCTTAACGGTACTTCCCAAATCTCGATCACGAACATTAAACAAAACACTGCCGCGAAGCATTGCGTTTTCACTATTTATCATTGGTGGTCCATTGCTTATTTTAACTTCAGCAACAGTTTCTAATGGAATTGGGCCAAATTGCATCGTTTGCACTTGTAGTTTTTTCAATGTCTCAATACTGTTTCTGTAATCCTGAGCATATCTTGCATTTACAGAGAACCGTTGTCTTCCTTCAATTGTTGTGGTGAGTTTCATTCCGCCAATTGCAGCTTCAACAATAGTATTAATGTCGTCAACGGTGAGCCCGTATCTGCCAATAACTTCTCGTTTTGCAACAATATCTATGTATTTTCCGCCGGTAATGGGTTCTGAATACAAATCCTTAATACCTGAAGTGCCCTCGAGAGCTTTCTTTATTTTTTGGGACAATACGTTTATCGTGTCTAGACTTGCTCCGTAGATTTTAATACCAACATCCGTTCGAATCCCTGTCGAAAGCATATTGATTCGATTGATAATAGGTTGGGTAAAACCATTAGTTACACCCGGAATTTGGAGTTTATTATTGATTTCGTTTACGATATCATTTTTTGTTTTTCCATCTCCCCATTCATTTTGGGGTTTTAGCAAAATTATCGTTTCAATCATACTAATCGGGCTGTTGTCAGTGGCTGTATTGGCTCTGCCCGCTTTTCCTAAAACGTGATCTACTTCGGGAATTGATTTTATCAATTTGTCCTGGACTTGCAAAATTCTTTTGGCTTCAGAATTGGATACATCGGGCAAAGTTACTGGCATAAACAAAATAGAACCTTCATCTAATGGAGGCATAAATTCTGAACCTAAACGTGTAAACATCAAAATTCCAATTAATAATGCGAGAATATTAATTCCCAACACTGATTTTCTCCATTTTAAACAATAGGTCAAAATGGGCGTATAAATACTTTCCAGTTTTTTGTTAATTGGATTTTTGTTTTCTGGACGAAGCCTCCCTTTAAGTAAAAAGCTTATTAAAACTGGCGTAAGGGTGATAGCTAAAAATGCATCGACTATTAGTATAAACGATTTTGTCCAAGCTAATGGACTGAAAAGTTTACCTTCCATTCCTGTAAGTAGAAAAACAGGCAGAAATGAAGCAATCACAATTATAGTTGAATAAAAGACACCTGGTCCAACCAGTTTAGAAGATTCTTCTATAATTTTGAGTTTTTCCTCAGACGATAATGGATCCTTTTCTTTTTTGAATATTTTTTTTAATGAATTTTTCATTTTTCAGTCGATTGTTGATTACTATCCATTTCTTCTTGTTTTTCCGAAATACTCCTATAGGCATTTTCGACCATTACAATACCGTCATCAACCACAACGCCTATTGCAAGTGCAATTCCGGTCAACGACATAATATTGGACGAAATCCCAAAGGCTTCTAACAATATGAACCCAATGGCAACGGATATTGGTAATTGTATGAGGATAATTAGGGCGCTTCGCCAATGAAAAAGAAAAATAAGAATAACGATAGAAACGGTTATAATTACTTCTATCAACGTTCCTTTTACTGATTCGATAGCTTGCTCTATTAGCTCGCTTCTGTCATAGGAAGTTTTAAAAGAAACGCCTTCAGGAAGCCCTTTTTCGACTTCTTTCATTTTTAGTTTGACTGCTTTGATGACATTATCGGCATTTTCGCCATAGCGCATCACCACAATTCCACCCACAACTTCACCAGTTCCATTTTCATCAAAAATACCCAAACGCAAATCGCCTCCCATTTGAACCGAACCAATATCGCTGACTTTTACAGGAACCGAATTGTAGTTTTTAATGGAAATTTCTTCAACATCTTTTATATTTTTTATGTAGCCTAATCCTCTAACAATATAGGACATATTACTCATTTCAAACTTTCGACCACCCACATCATTATTGCTCGATTTCACGGCATCCATCACTTCCATTATACTTACGTTGAAGTATTGCATTTTTAGAGGATCCAAAACCAATTGGTATTGTTTTTCAAATCCACCAAAAGAAGCCACTTCAGCAACACCAGGAACGGTTTGCAATGCAAATTTTACATACCAATCTTGTATCGCTCTTTGCTCGCCTAAATCCATACCCTTAGCATCTAAATGATACCAAAAAATATGACCAACACCTGTTCCGTCAGGTCCAAGAGTTGGAACGACATTTTGAGGCAACAATCGCTGGGCATAATTTAATCTTTCTAAGACTCGGGTTCTAGCCCAATATGGGTCAACATTATCTTCAAAAATAATATACACAAAACTCATCCCGAACATTGATGCAGCACGAATATTCTTGATTTTTGGAATTCCTTGAAGGTTTGAAACCAAAGGATAAGTGACTTGATCTTCTATAACTTGTGGACTTCTTCCCATCCATTCGGTAAAAACAATAACTTGATTTTCAGACAAATCAGGAATAGCGTCTATAGGATTTTGTTGTACACTATATATTCCCCAGGCAAACAAACAAGCGGAAATGAGCAAGACGACAAGCCTGTTTTTAAGTGAAAATGATATTAATTTTTCTACCATAATTTTTAATTTTTTACCGAAATACTATCTTTTATTTCTTGCATCCAATGTATCAATACTATTTTATTTTCATCTGAAAGTTTAGCATTTTTATGAATTAAAGTATAGGAATTCAAAGGCATTTCATCTGATTTTATTTGTTTGATAATTCGGTCTAATTTATTCTCTTTTTTACGTCTAGAATAATTACCGAACTCGCTGAAATTTAAATTTTCTTTTCCTTCATTTATATGTCCATCCATAAAAAACCGAATTGGTTGCAAATTTGAATACCACGGATAATTTGTATTATTACTATGGCAATCATAACACGAAGTTTTTAAAATAGTTTGCACATTCATAGGAACATAATATAATTTGGTGAAATTTTCAGGTAAAACCTTCCCATAATCAAGATTTGGGGAAGGCTGATATAATTGCATCAACAAAAAAAGAATTAAAATAACAACAACAATTTTTTTGAAGATTTTCTTCATTTTACCATTCTTTTTTTATCGATCCACAAGTGAGCATTTTGGAACCAAAATAAGGATTTTTAATATCTTTAGTTTCGCTTATCCAATACCCACTTTTTCCTTGATCGTACATTGGACAATAGTCCTGATACAGTTTTTGAGTTGTTCCAAAGGTTTTAATTAAATCGTTTACATCTTTACTCAACATAGCAAAATGTTCTCTTTGGTGTTCAATTTTTCCTGCATTAGCAGCTATATGTTCGGCGTGCTCTTTAGCATCATCAGCAACTTCCATATAGCTTTTCATCTGTTCTCCAGACAAACTTTTCATATCTAATTTAGTCAATGTCTCAACAAGATTTTTACCTGCATCGGCAGCACTATTAGAATCATCTTTAGTAAAAGCATTTTTTATTTTTAAATAATTACTTACGATTTCATTAATTGAAAAAGAAGACTTGACAACTGTTTTGGTTGTTGCTTCTGATTCATTTTCAACAGTTTCATCTGTAGTTGTCATTTCATTTTCTGTCATTCCTTCCATATTATGAACATCATTTTCTGATTTTTTCTGATTGCAAGATGCAAATGTGATGGCAAGGATTGCGATAATAGCTATTTTTTTCATTGTGTTTAAATTTTTAGGTTAATCAAAAGATGCTGTTGTTAATAGCATCTTTTTGATATTATTTTATTTTACTCTCTGTTGGAATTATTATTTTTTAACTACCATTTTAGTCAAATCCATTCCGCATTTGGGGCATTTGTCCGTCGATTTTCCTTGAACTTCTGGGTGCATCGGACAGGCATATATAGCTGAATGAGCGTCTTTAATCATTGTAGAATCTTTTTCCATCATAGTGGAATCATTCATCGTCATCGTGTTATCATTTTTCATCATTGGTGTATTTGTTGTTTCTGATTGTTTATTTTTTTGGTTACAAGAAACCAATACGAAAGCTATTACTATAGCTGAAAGAATTATTTTTTTCATTTTTAAAATTTTAAGTTTTTTATTTAGATACATTAAAAAAAGTATATTCAAAATTCAGATAAAAACCATTGGGAGCTGAACGTAACATCGAACTATACAACTCTTGTCTGTAAGCAAAATCGATGCGGGATTGGCTATTAATGATAAATTGAACTGCTGGAATCACATCCAAATAGGATTTACCATTCTCGTTTATGGTTTGCCCAAGAAATTCTACCATCAAATTTATATTGGTCTGTTTGTAATTGGTGTATTTTTTTGGATACATCAATTTACCGATAGACAAAGTGTAGTTCGTCGCATTGTTTCCTTGTGTGGACGGAAAAGTATAATTGGGCTTGTTGTCCAAAGCTTTTTCAAAACTAACAGATGAACTAACGGCTACTTTTTTGATTAATTTGGTAGCGACAATACCAGTTTCAAAACCAGTATTGTGTCCCATAATTTCAATTGTTTCCTGGTGAATGTCGGCATTATTAAAACTGTATCTTCCAAAAGCAGCCAAACGAAAATGACTGTTCAGATCATCTGTTGAAAAAAAACGGTATTTGGTATAAAAACTCCCGCCTTCGATTACTAATTGTGTATTTCTATTGCTTACAAATGCCGTGGCACGAAGCATTAAATTCTTGTTCATCCCCCAAGTCAATTCGGGCATAAAATGATAGTTGTAACCCTCTTCAAATTTCTCTTTGAATAACAATTGTCCTAAACGAACATTTAATGACCCTGCTGGTACATTACTTGCTGGCTCTGTAACTACAAAAAGCTCTTGTGCCTTGCTATTCTGAGATAAAATAATAAAAGCAATGATAACTACTTTCCTCATTAGTTTATAATTTTTATGTGATAATCCGCTTCATTATTCAAAGCATAAGTTGCTGTTTTTGAATAGGATTTAAGTAACTTTTTATATTCTTTTTCAGTTACATATCCTTTGTCAAAAATTCTAACCACAACGTCATTATTGCTTTTTGCTTCGTTAGCTTCAATCAAAATGTAATTTGAATTTGATTTTAATTGTTCTAATGGCATAGTAACTTCAAATGACCCTACAAAGAAACCAGCCTTTTCAACACTTTCCTTGAATACATTTGGACTCAATTTGTTGTCTTTTTTAAGGTAAACAACAAATGTGTTGGTATTCAAATCTGTGGCTACACTATCCACTTCTGCTAATTTTTTGAATTGTTTGTTTATTGCATTGGAACACATAGAACACGTTAATCCGGTTGCTCTTATTTCCACCTTTGAAATTTGTGCGTTTGCTGTTGTGCTTACTAATAGTACAATTGAAACTAGCAAAATGTATGTATTATATATTTTTTTCATTTTTTTTAATTTAAATACTTCATTATTTCTTCTTCTGTTGGATTGATAGCTATTAAAATTCCTTTTTTGTTAAAGAGAAATTTAGACGGTAATTCTTCTACTCCAAATAAAACTGCGGTTTTTGCATCAAAACCTTTTGGGTCTATTACTTGGGTGAATTTTATTTTGTCTTTTTCAATAGCTTTTATCCATTTTAATTTATCTGTATCTAATGAAATACCAATGATATTAATTTTATTAGCCCCAAAATCATTGTGAAGTTTCACTAATTTTTTATTGCCCAATCTACAAGGACCACACCAAGAAGCCCAAAAATCAATTAAGATAAATTTCTCATTATTTTGATTGATATTCATTCCAACATTGTTTTGATTTTTTAAAACAATATTGGGGATGTTATCTCCAATTTTGAGTTGGGCACTTACAATTAAAGTGTTTGCAATTAATAAGATTATATAAATTATTGCTCTCATAATTTATTTAATTGTTTCAACCGTTTTACCACAACCCAACATCATTGAACCATAATACGGATTTTTAATTGCATTTTCTTTGCTCAACCAATTAGCCCCTTTACCCCCATTTGCCATTGGACAAAACTGAAAATAAACCGGAGTTTCGTTCTTAGAAAGCTTGATTAATGCGTAAATATCTTTGGATAAAGTTGTGAAATGATCGCGCTGGTGCTTCACATCTTTAGTATTCGAAATATGCTCTGCATCTTCTTTTATCGGATTTAAAACCTTCATCCAAACCACGTGAACGTCCATCTCAAGTTTATCCATTTTTACATTATTTACAGCTGCCAAAAGTTCTTTTGAAGCTAAAGCTGTTTTAGTTCCATCAGAAGTGATTAAAGCATCTTTTAGTATAAAGTAATTATCAAAAACCCCTTTAAGTTCGTTTTTATTTTGAACTACTGTTGTGGTTATTTCCGAATCATTGCTGTGATTTGAATGGTCGTGGTTAGTAGTTGGAATTATAGCTTCCTCTTTTACAGGAACTTTTGCTACTCGGTCATATTGACAACAGCCATGAAGATTATCATAGACAGCATCAGGAGCAAGGAATTTATCACTATCATATCCCGCTAGTGCAATTCTTTGTAGTATCTCATCTTGATTTGTCTTTTTTGTGTCAAATGTTAACGTAGCCATTTTGGTGTCTTTATTCCATTCGACCTTTGCTACTTCTTTTAGATTTCCCGTTTTTTCTATAACTGTTTTACACATACCACAGTTTCCGTAAATCCTTACGGTCTCGGTTTTGCCATTTTTTATTTGTGCATTCATTGCAATTGATAGCATTAATGTAAATGCTACCATTATTTTCATATAAGAATTTTTCATTTTAAAGGGTTTTTTGTAATCAAAGTGAAGTACTTTGATTGATTAGGGTAAATGTTTTTAAAACTTTTAAAGATTTTTTTTTACACATTAAGAAATTAATAAAACTAAACCTTAATGGATCTTAAAACCTTAATGGTTTTTATTTTTCAAAGTCTAAAAAATGTGTAAAGCATTTGCTTTGTTTGTTTGATAAAAATAAATTTTGATAAATAACAGTTTTGTAAGATTTCAGAAACGTTTTTAAACCTTTCATTTTTATAATAACCATCAAGATATTATGAAAACTAAGCCTTATTAGAGCTTAATACCTCAAGTGGTTTTTATTATTAAAGTTCAAAAAAAGTGAAAAGCGTTTGCTTGTAAGAATGTTGAGAAAACACAATTAACAATGTCTAATCAATAATCTAAAACTGCGTAATTGTACAGCGAAACCGCTATGAATTTGACACACTTATGGCTGTCAAAAAAATATTTAACCTATTTTTGGAATAAGCCATAAGGAATAGAAACCGGAAGAAATATTGGTTTCTGAATGGATATAATTTTGTTTTTTTTCTGAAAAATCAAAATTATTGTTTTTGAATTTTATCTCAAATAAAGTAAGACTAAACTGAACCGAAGTATTGGTACAATTAGAATGACCACATTTTCCGTCGCAAGAGCCATCCTGACTTTTATTTTTCGAATCATTGTCTTTTTTGCAACAGTCTTTTTTCTCACCCTTTGATGAAATTTCTTTATTGCAACATGATTTCTTTGATTTCATTCCACAAGCATAGCTAAGTGTAGGTCTCAAAAAGAAACCCATCACTACCAATACTAATATTATGTGAAATTTTTTAGTCATTGTCTTTTTCCAATATGCGAATTTATGAAATTATTTAATTCGCAACTTATAATTTTTTGCCAAAATTATTTGTTTCTAGAAAAACCAACTGTAATCTTAGCAAAAAAATCTTTTTATACAAAGAATATACTTAAAAAATAATACACTATGGCCGCCAATAATCCTGAAACAGGAATCGTCAAGACCCAAGCCCATAATAAACTAACGGTTACCCCCCAACGTACTGCTGAAACGCGTTTGGTCAAACCAACTCCAATAATGGAACCGGTAATAGTATGGGTTGTGCTTACCGGAATTTTTAAATGCTCGGTAAAATAAAGTGTTAAAGCTCCCGCAGTTTCGGCAGCAACACCTTCAAATGAGGTAACTTTTGTAATTTTGGAACCCATTGTTTTTACAATTTTCCAACCACCGCTCAAGGTTCCTGCTGCTATGGCAGAATAACACGCCAAAGGAATCCATTCAGGCATTTTAAATGACCCATCATCTTTTGGAAGCACTACATCTAACCAATGTGGTAAACTTTCTTGGGCAACTCCACTAGTTTGAATGTAAACGGCAACTGCCGCCGCAATAATACCCATTACTTTTTGGGAATCATTTCCACCATGACCCAAACTAAAAGCTGCAGATGAAACCAATTGCATTTTTTTCAACGCAGCATCTGCTTGATGAAGATTTAAACTGCTGAATATCAATGCGAATAATGAAATAGCCAATATAATAAAGGCAACCAAAAACCATTTTATATTGTGGGACTCTAATATTATACTCCAAAAATGAGATTCAAAACGTGGTTTTTTGATTTGGTCGTAAGGAACCATTTGGTAATAAACAAACAAAATTGTTAAAACCATTATTGTCAATGTAAATAGTTTTGGCAGAATACTTTTCTTAGAAGCGTTCAATAACCAAATGGAAATTAAATAAGAAGCTATTGCCCCAACAAGAGGAGCCAAAACAATAAAAGCAATAACTATTATTACACCAGATGGTATTCCCCCGTCTTTTCCGGCTTTATACCAACTCACGATATTGTACCAATGTGAAGTCGTTCCGTCTGCCAATACATAGCCCGAAAAACCGTGCATAGCAATCGCGTGAGCAAGTGCCGCACCAGCAAAACCACCGATTAAAGTATGAGAAGAACTCGATGGAATTCCCATCCACCAAGTTAATAAATTCCAACAAATGGCAGCAATTACACCCGCAAGTACAACCACTAGATTAATCTCCATCGTGCTGGCAGTTTTAGCAACGGTATCTGCTACTCCAAAACCAAAAACCCAATATGCTAGAAAGTTAAAAAAAGCAGCCCAAAGAACTGCTTGAAAAGGAGTTAGCACTTTTGTGGCAACAACTGTAGCAATGGCATTGGCAGCATCATGAAAACCATTAATGTAATCAAAAATCAAAGCCAATACTATGATAATTATAAGTAGCGTAAATTCCATAATTTTAATTGAAAGATTGAAAAATTGCTGAAATTTTTAGGAATGTTTTACAGAAATAGATTCTAAAACACTGGCGACCCCTTTACATTTGTCGGCTGCCGTTTCTAATACTGATAATACCTCTTTGTATTTGATAATGTTCTTGGCATCGGTTTCATTCTCAAAAAGATCCGCAACTGCTTTGTCGTAAACACTGTCAGATTTGCTTTCCAATTTGCTGATTCTAGAACAAGCATCAGTTATATTTTTCATTTTTTTTAAATCTCTCAACTCTTTAACTGCATTGTCAATATTCTGGCAAGCTTCAAGATTTATTTCGGTCAATTTTCTGATGGATTTCGTGATTTTACCTACTTGGTACAATCTCATTCTGCTGGCTGCGCCATGAAGATTGTCGGCTACATTGTCTATTGAAGTAATCAACGAGTAAATATCTTCCCTGTCAAACGGGGTAATGAAATTTCTGCTCAATTCAAGATTGGTTAAACGCGTGATGTCTTCTCCTTTTTGTTCTAATTCGTCAATCTTCTCGAAAAGGATATCTCTTTCTTTCAAAGGAAGATTTACTGCTTCGTGTAAAATGGATGCTAATTGAACTAAATTGCTTGATGCTTCCTCAAAAAGTGGAAAGAATTTTTTGTCTTTTGGAACCAAAAATTGAAAAATACTATTTATTGACATTTTGTTAATTTTAGAGAGCAAAATTACTGCTTTATTTTAAGCTAATGTTAAGCTAATGTTAACAAATCGTCTTCGATTTCAAAACTGTTTAAAAACGCCACTGTTTTTTCAATATCATAATGCAAAATTCGGTCTTCTTTTACCAACGGGACTTCCTCTCGGTAGGATTTTAAAAACATTTCGATAAAATCACCAGATTCTAGAGGTCTTCTGTATTCAATCGCTTGCGAAGCATTCATTAATTCGATGGCCAAAATTCGCTCCAGGTTTTCCATCACTTTCAATGCTTTCGTAGCTCCATTGGCTCCCATACTCACGTGATCTTCCTGCCCGTTACTCGAAACAATACTATCCACGCTTGACGGCGTTGCCAATTGTTTGTTTTGACTGGCAATGCTCGCAGCTGTGTATTGTGGAATCATCAAACCCGAATTCAAACCAGGATTGTCAACCAAAAACGCGGGGAGATTCCTCAAACCTGCTATCAATTGAAAAGTTCTTCTTTCGGAAATACTGCCCAATTCCGCTAATGCGATGGCCATAAAATCCAAGGCTAAAGCCAAAGGTTGTCCGTGGAAATTTCCTCCCGAAATAATCTGGTCACTTTCGATAAATATATTGGGATTATCCGTAACCGAATTGATTTCAGTCTTGAAAACCTTTCTCACATAATCTATGGCGTCTTTTGAAGCACCGTGAACTTGCGGAATGCAACGAAAAGAATACGGATCTTGAACGTGTGTTTTTACTTGGCTGATAATCTCGCTTCCTTCCAGAAATCCCTTCACGCGATTGGCAGTCACAATTTGCCCTTTGTGCGGACGAATAAAATGAATCAACTCGTGAAAAGGTTCTATACTTCCGTCAAAAGCTTCCAAGGAAATGGTCGCAATTAAATCCGCCAAATAGGAAAACTTGTTGGCTTTCATCAAAATATGTGCGCCATAAGCACTCATAAATTGTGTTCCGTTTAGCAAAGCCAAACCTTCTTTGGATTGCAACACAATGGGTTCCCAATTAAAACGTTTTAAAACTTCGCTTGAATGTACTTTCTTGCCTTCAAAATTCACTTCTCCTTCTCCCAATAACGGCAACGATAAATGAGCCAAAGGAGCCAAATCACCCGAAGCACCAAGCGAACCTTGGGTGTATATTATTGGTAAAATATCATTGTTGTAAAAATCAACCAATCTTTCGACGGTTTGCAATTGAATTCCAGAATGTCCATAACTCAAGGATTGTATTTTGAGCAACAACATCAGTTTTACAATGGCATTCGGAACTTCGTCCCCCGTGCCACAAGAATGTGATTTTACGAGGTTTTCTTGCAGTTTTGAAAGATTTTCGTTAGAAATTTTGACATTGCAAAGCGAACCAAAACCTGTATTGATGCCATAAATAGGTTTCGAATGGGAAGCCATTTTTTTGTCCAGATAATCCCTGCATTTTTGAATATTGATCTTTGCCTCATCAGACAATGCCAGTGATTTATGATGCGAAACAATTTCTTGCAAGGTTTCTAGGGAAAGAACTTCGGTGCTTATATAATGTGTATTATCCATTTAATGTTATACTTTTGAGAGTCCAAAATTCAATAAATCAATATTAAAAAACAAGATTTAACTATTAAAATTATCAATATTCTTTTTTTAGCCTAGTGTTTTTTAAAATATTCGCAAAAACAGGTCAAAAGGTTTTATAGTTTTATAAAAAACTGTACTTTTGAAAAATCAAATGGTAAACAATAGCAACACATATCACTCTTCGATGACAACCCAAATTTGGGCTGCTTGTTCTGTTGCAACTACCACTACTACAACATCTACCACCCTTTAAGGGTATACATTCTACATATAATCCAGTTTCCGTGCTTTTTTCTAAATGAAGAGAGTTCATAGGTGTATAAAAACCATTTGCATTTTAAAATAAAAACAACAAAATGAAAGTATTAAAATTTGGCGGAACTTCAGTAGCCAATGCGCAAAATATAAAACTCGTTTTAGATATCGTTCTCAACAAAGCAAAACAAGACAAACTGGTTGTGGTTGTTTCCGCTTTTACCAAAGTTACGGATTTATTGGTTCTTGCCTCGCAAAAAGCAGCTTCAAACGACGAAAGTTTCAAGGACGTTGTAGCCGAAATCGAGAAAAAACATTTGGATGCCATCAAGGAATTGATTCCCGTAAGTGAACAAAGCGGTTCTTTGAGTCATATCAAAAGAATCATCAATCACCTTGAAACCCTGTTGGACGGTTGTTTCTTGCTTGGCGAATTATCTCCGAGAACTTCAGACACGATTTTAAGTTTTGGCGAATTATTGTCTTCCTACATAATTGCCGAAGCCTTCAAACAACATCACAAAAATAGCGGTTATAAAGACAGCCGCGAATTGATAAAAACCAATAATAATTTCGGAAAAGCAGCCGTAAACTTCGAAATTTCAAATCCATTAATTGCCGATTATTTTGCATCGAATGACTCGCAAATTGTAATAATGCCAGGTTTTATTGCTTTAACAAACGATGGAATCGCTACTACTTTAGGTCGCGGCGGTTCTGATTACACAGCGGCAATTTTGGCCGGAGCTTTGGATGCCTCCGAATTGGAAATTTGGACGGATGTCAACGGAATGTTTACTGCTAATCCAAAAATTGTAAAACAAGCCCAACCTATTGCCGCAATTTCCTATCAAGAAGCAATGGAATTATCGCATTTTGGTGCCAAAGTGTTGTATCCGCCAACAATTCAGCCAGTTTTGAAGAAGAATATTCCCATTCTTATCAAAAATACTTTCGAACCAGAAGCCGAAGGAACTTACATTTCAAATCAAAATACTTCGCATACAAATCCTGTAAAAGGAATCAGCCATATCGACAACATTACCCTGATTACGCTGGAAGGTTCAGGAATGATTGGTGTTGCTGGTTCTTCCAAAAGACTTTTCGAAGTCCTGTCACACGAAAATATCAATGTGATTTTTATCACTCAAGCGTCATCGGAACATTCCATTTGTATCGGAATTCTAAATGCTGATGCTGACAAAGCCGAAGATGCCATCAATAAGGCTTTCGCCAATGAAATAGCGCAAAACAAAATCGACCCTTGCATTGTCGAAAAAAACCTTTGCATTATTGCTTTGGTTGGTGAAAACATGAAAAACCACCAAGGTTTGAGCGGAAGAATGTTCAGCACTTTGGGTAAAAACAACGTCAACATTCGAGCGATTGCGCAAGGTGCTTCCGAAAGAAATATTTCGGCAGTAATTAACGAAAGAGATGTCAAGAAAGCATTGAACACACTTCACGAAAACTTTTTTGAGGAAAACACCAAACAGTTGAATCTCTTTGTAATGGGAGTTGGAAATGTGGGTGAAAAATTCATCGAACAAATCAATCAACAAAAGAAATTCCTGAAAGAAAACCTAAAAATAAATCTGAGAGTTGTGGCGGTATCCAATTCTCGAAAAATGTATTTTGACGAAGACGGAATTCCACTAAAAGAATGGAAATCCCTATTGGAAAACGGAAAACCTGCTGACAAAGAATCTTTTATTGCAAAAGTAAAATCACTCAATTTACGCAACAGTATTTTTGTGGATATTACTGCCAATCAAAGCGTTTCCGAAACGTATGAGCAATACTTGAAACAAAATGTTGCCGTTGTGACTTGCAACAAAATTGCCTGTTCCTCGGCCTATGACAATTATAAAAAATTAAAAAACCTTTCCCGTCAATTCAATGCGCCTTTCTTGTTTGAAACCAATGTGGGTGCAGGTTTACCAATTATTGACACCTTGAAACACTTGATAGCTTCAGGTGATAAAGTGAACAAAATTCAGGCGGTTTTGTCGGGTAGTTTGAACTTTATATTCAACAATTTCGACGAAAATAATTCTTTTCACGATGTGGTAAAAGAAGCAGGAGTTCAAGGATTCACCGAGCCGGATCCAAAAATCGACTTGAGCGGAGTTGACGTTGCCAGAAAAATTCTGATCTTGATTCGCGAAAGTGGTTACCAATTCGACATCGAAGATATTGCCAACAAATCATTTTTGCCGGCAGAATGTTTGGCTACAACAAACAACGAAGATTTTTTCAAATCAATACTTTCAAATGCGCCTCATTTCGAGAATTTATTGGCAGATGCCAAAGCAAAAGACTGTCGTTTGAAATACGTAGCAACTTTCGAAAACGGAAAAGCCAGCGTTGGATTAGAGTTAATCCCGAAAGAAAGTCCTTTTTATAATTTGGAAGGAAAAGACAATATTGTACAATTTTACACTGACAGATACATCGACCAACCTTTATTGATAAAAGGTGCTGGTGCTGGTGCTGCGGTGACAGCTTCGGGAATTTTTGCCGATGTGATTCGTGTTGGAAATATATAATGTAACGTATGGTAGAGACGTTGCATTGCAACGTCTCTACCAAACAAAAAATAAATTATGAATGAAATAAAAATATTTTGCCCCGCAACAATCGCCAATCTTTCCTGTGGATTTGATGTCCTCGGACTTTGCTTGACTACCGCAGGTGATGAAATGATTATTCGAAGATCCGATGTAAAAGGCGTTCGCATTACTAAAATCGTGGGAGCGGATTTGCCATTGGAAACCGAAAACAATGTGGCTGGTGTAGCTGCTTTGGCGATGTTGGAAGAAATAGAAACCGAATTTGGCTTCGAAATTGAAATCTACAAACACATCAAAGCCGGAAGCGGAATCGGAAGTAGCGCTGCCAGTTCTGCCGGAGCTGTTTTTGGAATTAACGAATTGTTGGGCAGCCCTTTTACTCGAAAAGAATTGGTGAAATTTGCGATGCAAGGCGAAAAATTGGCCAGTGGAAATGCTCACGCTGACAATGTTGCTCCTTGTCTTTTAGGAGGTTTTACATTGGTAAGATGTTCAAATCCTTTGGACATTATCAAAATTGACAGTCCATCAGAATTGTACGCCACCGTGGTTCATCCTCAAATTGAGTTAAAAACTTCGGATGCGCGTTCCGTATTAAAACAAACTGTTTCCCTGAAAAGTGCCATTATGCAATGGGGAAATGTGGGCGGATTAGTTGCCGGATTGTATACCCAGGATTACGAATTGATTGGACGCTCTTTGCACGACGAAATCATCGAACCGGTTCGCAGTATGTTGATTCCCGGTTTTGATTTAATCAAAAAAGCAGCCTTGGAAAACGGAGCTTTAGGTTCTGGAATTTCAGGTTCAGGTCCTTCTATTTTTGCCTTAAGCAAAGGAAAAGAAACCGCCGAAAAAATCGCCAAAGCGATGAGTGCGGTTTATGACGCAATGAATTTGCCTTATGAAATTCACGTTTCAAAAGTGAATCCTGAAGGAATAAGTATAATATAACACAGATTTCACAGATTTACACAAATTTAATTTTTAAAAATCTGTGATAATTTGTGAAATCTGTGTTCAAAAAAACAAAAATGAAATACTACAGTTTAAACCATAATGCTCCTACAGTTTCCTTTGAAGAAGCCGTAATACAAGGATTAGCAAGTGACAGAGGTTTGTATTTTCCTGAAACCATCACTCCATTATCGCCCGATTTTTTTGATACTATCGAAAGTTTGAGCAATGCCGAAATAGCTTTCGAAGCTATAAAACAATTTGTGGGTGATGAGATTCCAACAGAAACATTAAAACAAATCATTGCCGAAACCTTATGTTTCGATTTTCCGGTTGTTGAAGTGGAGAAAGGAATTTATTCTTTGGAATTATTTCACGGCCCAACAATGGCTTTCAAAGATGTGGGCGCCCGATTTATGTCTCGTTGTTTGGCGTATTTTAATATAGACAAAAAAGACAGCAAAAATACCGTTCTTGTGGCGACTTCGGGTGATACAGGCGGCGCTGTTGCCAGTGGCTTCTTGGGAGTTGAAGGCGTTGAAGTCGTGATTTTGTATCCTTCGGGAAAAGTGAGCGACATTCAAGAAAGACAATTGACCACTTTGGGTCAAAACATCAAAGCGCTTGAAGTCGATGGTGTTTTTGATGATTGCCAGAACATGGTCAAAAAAGCATTTTTGGACGAAAGCTTGAAACATAAAAACCTGACCTCGGCCAACTCGATAAATATTGCACGCTGGTTGCCACAAATGTTCTACTTTTTCTTTGCTTATAAAGAGTTGAAAAAACAAAACAAAGATTTCATTTTCTCTTGTCCGAGTGGGAATTTTGGAAATATTTGTGCGGGAATCATTGCCAAAAAAATGGGTTTGCCTATTCTTCATTTTGTTGCTTCTACCAATGTGAATGACACTGTTCCTCGCTTTTTGGAAAAAGGAAATTACGATCCAAAGCCTTCTAAAGCTACGATTTCGAATGCTATGGATGTGGGTGATCCGAGCAACTTTATCCGAATTCAGGAAATGTACAACAATGATTTGGAGCAGTTCAAAAAAGACTTTTCGTCCTATTCTTATACCGATGAAGAAACATTGGAAGCTATGAAATCTATCTACAAAACTGACGGTTACATTGCTGAACCACACGGAGCAGTGGGTTATTTAGGTTTAAAAAAAGAATTGGAAAATCACCCCAATGCAATTGGTATTTTCTTAGAAACCGCACATCCCATCAAGTTTTTAGATGTCGTAGAACCAGCATTAAACGTAAAACTTCCTATTCCTGCACAAATAGAAAGTGTGTTGCATAAAGAAAAAGTGAGCGTGAAAATTAAGACGTATGAGGAGTTTAAAACGTTTTTAAACTAATCCAATAGCGCTATCGTTGCGCATCCTTTTTTAAAGCTACGATATTCTTTGCCAAAAGAACAAACAACCACGGTCATTTCAGTAGGCAACGAGTGGCTCAGCCTTCCTATATAATTTGGAAAACACAGTTAAAAAAACATTGGAAAAATTTAAATTGTTCGTTTAGGTCAGTATAATTTTAGAGATAAAGTCCTCTTTTTAGTGTTATATTTGTAATAAAGAAGCTAACCTTCATTCACGGACTACTGTCAACAGCAAGTTTATGGCTGAACATAATCATTTCAACTTTATTCTATTGAAACAATTTTAATTTTGTATTTTAATAAAAGCCTAAATTATGAAACTGAGTACTACACTAAAAGAGTTAAAAATCGCTCATCAAGAACTTATTATTAGTCATAAGGAATTAGAAAAATGCTCTTATGATCTGGAAATTGCCCATAAGAATATCGAACATAGAAAAATAGAAAAAGAAAAGTTAGCTAATAAAACAAATGTTGATTTGGAAGAAATGATGTTTGTCATTTCGCATAAAGTTAGAAATTCGGTGGCTAACATTCTAGGAATTTCAAAATTGATATATGAAGATAAAGAACTTGAAGTTCACGAATGGAGAGAAATGGTGACAATAATTATTAGTTCTGCTGAATCATTGAATGTATCTACTGAAGAACTATCAAAATTGATTCATAAGAAAAAGAAAAATTAAAATTATAAAAGTTGAAGATTTAAATAAAGGACTGTGCCAATTCGCGAAGCTGCAAAACTTTGGCAGTAATTGCAACCACAAAGCATAGCTAATCAAAGAGTGTATTAAATTTGGAACTTTAAACTTATAAAATATGAGCAATCAAATTTTTATAAATTTTGCAGTTAAAGAACTCGAAAAGTCAGTGGGGTTTTATACTGCATTAGGATTTTCTAACAATCCACATTTCTCCGACGATACAGCGAAATGTATGATGTGGATTGGAAGCATTTTTGTAATGCTTTTGAACCTGAAAAAGAAAACTTCAAATTGTCTTCCATTAAAAAAATAATAAGATTGATTTTAATTTTGTTTATGGCTGCTTTTTTAGCAACCCTTTTTTTTGTCCAATAATGAGAATTAAAAATTAATTAAAGGATAAAAACCGTGAATATTATAACTTTTAAAAATAATTGTACAACATTATTTTTATGTAATATTCTCAACTTTAGACTTTTACAAATAAGTTATTTTTCGCAAAAAATCAATTCATTAAAACAAAACAAATACCATTATGAAACCAAAAAACAAATTAGGGATTTGGATGGATCATTCAATAGCACATTTAATGGAATTCACATCAAATCATTTTGAAATTGAAACCATTGAATCCAAATTTACTAAAGAAGAAAAAATGGAAGCTTTACATAAAAGTGAAAGTCTTTCTGATTATTATAAAAAAATAAGCGAAACCATTAAAGACTATAAACGAGTAATACTTTTTGGCCCATCCAATGCAAAAACAGAATTGTTTGACTTGTTAAGTGAAGATTATCGTTTCTTAAAAATAAAATTCGAAATAAAAGATACAGATAAAATGACCCCAAACCAACAACATGAATTTGTTAGAGAATATTTTTCAAAAGCATAATTTTAAATTTGACACGTTATTTTTCCCAAAATTATAGTGTCAAATTTAAAATAGGATTCTTAGAATTATTAGGAATCAAAAGCTTATCACATTGATTAATTATAAATAATAATCCCCTATTATATTGATTTAGTCTCTGAAATTATTTTTTCTTACACTCCGAAAAGTAGCCCGGCTTTGAGGAAATATTATAAATTCTATACTTTCCAACTATACTTTCAACCAACAAGAAATTAGAAAAATTCTATTTCCATAGGTCGGAAAAATAGATGTTCTTTGCAGTCTTAAAAGTTAGCTTTATAAAAATGCCGCAAGAAAAAAATAATCCTACTAAAACAAATATATTAGACAAAAGCATTACAACGAGAGAACTCATTTTTCTATTGGCTTTTGTTTTGTGTTTGTCTCCTTTTATTACACCACCCATCGCCCTATTGATGGGATTAATTATTGCGCAGTTTATTGGCCATCCCTATTTGCATCTGAACCATAAAGCCACTCATATTTTACTCCAAATTTCGGTTGTAGGATTGGGTTTTGGGATGAATGTAACTAGCGCTATGAAAGCTGGGAAAGAAGGAATTATTTTTACCATTATTTCTATAATTGCGACATTAATAATTGGTTATGTATTGGGTGAATTTTTAAAAATTGAAAAGAAAACTTCTTTTTTGATTTCGGCAGGAACCGCAATTTGCGGAGGAAGTGCTATTGCAGCCATTTCACCAGTTATAAAAGCAGAAGAAAAACAAATTTCGATGGCTTTAGGAACCATTTTCATCCTGAATTCGATTGCCTTAGTAGTATTTCCCTTTATTGGTCATACTTTAAATTTATCCCAAACACAATTTGGTATGTGGTGTGCCATTGCAATTCATGACACCAGTTCAGTTGTGGGAGCAGCGAGTAAATACGGACCACAAGCCTTAGAAGTAGCGACAACAGTAAAACTGGCCAGAGCATTATGGATTATTCCAGTAGCATTTTTTTCGACTTTTATTTTTAAAAATAAAGGAACAAAAATCAAAATCCCCTACTTCATTGGTTTGTTTGTTTTAGCAATGATTGCCAATACTTACATTCCGTTGGTGCAGGAATATAGTTCCTATTTAACAGGGATTGCTAAATCAGGGTTAACATTAACCTTATTTCTTATTGGTTGCGGTTTATCACGAAAAGTATTGCTTTCAGTGGGATACAAACCTTTATTACAAGGCATCGTACTTTGGATATTTATTTCGATTACAGCTTTGTGGGCAGTTATTTCTTTATTTTAATATTGTTCTAAAGATAAAAATGCTTTTCCAATATTCGAAATAACATCAGATTTCCTTAATAAATTCGGGGCAATATTGTAGGCTAGAAATATCCACAAAAAAACATATTACAAATATTTTGATGTTACGTGAATAATTGATAATTTAACACGTAAATAAATAGCAATATGAGCACTAAACTCACTTTAAATATCGACCAAAATACAATTGAGGAAGCTAAATTCTATGCCAAAAACAACAGCGTTAGTCTTTCAAAACTTATTGAGAATTATCTTCAGTCATTGACCAAAAAAAATACGGAAAAAACGAAAGTAAGCCCACTTGTAGCGAGTCTTACGGGAGCTATAACAATTGAAAATAAGGACTATGAAAAAGAATATTCTGATTATTTATCAAAAAAATATTCTTGATGGAAAAAATATTGGTTGATACGAATATCGTTATCGATTTACTCTCAAAACGCGAAGAATTTTATAAAGAAGCACAAGAACTTTTTACATTAGCCGATCACAATAAAGTAAAACTTTATATCTCCTCATTAACAATCGCAAATACTCATTATTTGTTAGCGAGAAATTATAAATTAAATGAAGCACGAAAAATTTTAATGAAGTTTAAAGTTTTAGTTTCAGTTTTGCCAATGGATGACAAGATTTTAGAGTTGGCACTAGTTTCTAATTTCAAGGATTTTGAAAATGCAATTCAATATCATACTGCTTTGGAAAATGATTTGGATATTATAATAATTCGAAATAAGAAAGATTTTAAAAAATCTATTCTTCCAGTTTTGACAGCAAAAGAATATCTAAAAAAATAGAAACTTCATTCCCTTAAAATAAATTCTATTGTCTAAACTCAAAAATGCTTTTCCAATATTCCTAATAACATTGGAAGTTATAAACGACTCATAAACCTTGAAGACAAACACCTAGGAAGAGAAACCAACTTCAATTATACGCGAATTATATTTATTATAGAATTTCCAAGTTTGATTTTAAGAATTAGTTTACATTTGAGTAATCTTAAAAAATCCAAATGAAAAATACTATCTATTTATTGCTCCTTTTAATTTTAGCCTCATTCAATACTACTAAAGAAACAATAATAATTTCTGGAAAAATAACAAATACGGAGAATGGGAAAATCAGTATTAAAGGAGAATCTTTCGATAAAAAAATCAAATTAAAAGCGGACGGTAGTTTTCTAGAAAATCTAGTAATTGAATATGATGGACTTTACACGATTGAAACTACAAAAAATAGCTATTCAATCTATTTGTCTTCAGGATCAAAATTAATTATAAACGCTGATGATAATAACTTCAATTCTTCATTAAAATATACTGGCAAAGGAAGTGTCGAAAATCAATACATTGCTAAAAAATCAATTATAACTTCTGCAATCACAGTCGAAGAACTTTATAAATTGGATGAAAATGAATTCTTAAAGAAACTCAATGAAATCAAGGGTTTAATAACAGATTTATATGAAAAAACGAAGTTTACCAATACTTATTTTAAAGAGAAAGAAGTTATCAATATTCATTATTTAGACCAAAAATACTTGTTTTTCTATAAAATTCAACATTCTGGCTATGCGGGATTAAATGGATTTGAAGTCTCTGAAAAATATCCAAAATTTGATAAAACAATTGATGTAGATAATGATTCCGATTTTTTATTTTCGAATGAATATAAGGAATTTGTATTGTATAAATTCTACGAAAATATTAAAGGGGATGGTACCAGTTTTTTCATTTCAGCTAGGGATGCAATTCCAGAAATTAGAGCTCTTAAAAGTCAAAACATAAAAAATCGCTTAATTCAAAATTCTATTTCTGATATTGGCATCGAAAATGCGAATTACGAAAAAACATATAATGATTTTTTATCAATTGTAACATATCCAAAATTAAAAGAAAGCCTCACTACTAATTACAATATAACCAAGGCATTAAACTGTGGTAATCCATCTCCAAAATTTGACTATATAAACCAAAAGGGAGAAAAAACCTCATTAGAGAGTCTAAAAGGAAAATACATTTACATAGATATTTGGGCTACTTGGTGTGGGCCATGTCGGGAAGAAATTCCATTTCTTCAAAAAGTGGAGAAACAATACCAAGGTAAAAATATCGAGTTTGTAAGCATTTCAATTGATGCATTAAAAGACCAAGAGAAATGGAGTAAATTTGTTATCGAAAAACAATTGGGAGGAATTCAATTATTAGCAGACAATGAATGGCAATCACAATTTATGAAAGAATATACCATTCAGGAAGTTCCGACATTTATCCTTATCGATCCTAATGGTAATATTATTAGTGCTAGGGCACCGAGACCATCTGACACCAAACTTATTGATTTATTTAATAGCTTGAAAATATAATTTATGAATCAATGTCGTTTCTTAACGATAACTTCAGAGAGCCATCGGCTCGGCATATGGTGTAGCAACTAATGGTAATATTATCAGTGCTCGAACATCCAAACCATCTGACACCAAACTTATTGATTTATTCAATAGTTTAAAAATATAATTTATGAATCAAAGTCGTTTCCTTAACGATAACTTCAGAGAGCCATCAGCTCGGCATATTGTGTCGCAAAGGATTTTAATCCTTTGGAGATAAATGTAAAAATTCAAATAAAATCCCTTAGGGATAATTCATTTTTTTTACAATTTTTCATTAAAATATACAAAGGTGTAACGATATGTCCCGACCCTATGGGTCTTTGTTGTGTGCTTTCCTTTATGGACGGGTTTAAACCCGTCCCTATAAAATGTATCGAGCCTACGGCTCTTTATTTGCGAACTCCTTAGGGAAACGACATTGATTTATGAATCTCTTTTAAAAGGATTTTGTTATACGAAAAATGCTTTTCCAATATTCGAAATAACATTATATGCAATAAAGGATTGATAAT
>Ga0105052_10001876_pt1 | contig 26739 bp, 22 predicted proteins | sample FRY03_FD_78094 | JGI IMG/M metagenome (GOLD analysis project Ga0105052, IMG submission 78094) | Freshwater microbial communities from Lake Fryxell liftoff mats and glacier meltwater in Antarctica - FRY-03 | ecosystem: Environmental > Aquatic > Freshwater > Ice > Glacier meltwater ... | reverse complement strand
TGACCGAGATTTCAGTTCCGCTAAGCCAGAATTTCCTTCACGAGTTTTCCGTGGACGTCGGTGAGGCGGAAGTCTCTTCCCTGGAAGCGGTAGGTGAGTTGTTCGTGGTCGAAGCCGAGGAGGTGGAGGAGGGTGGCGTGGAGGTCGTGGACGTGGACCTTGCCATCGACCACTCCGAAGCCGAGTTCGTCGCTTTGGCCGTGGATGTAACCTTGCTTGAGGCCGACCGAGGATTCGCCGTGCAAATCGTCTTTAAATTTGACTGCTTTTTGAAGGGGGGCCTTAGTTCTCTAAAGGTCGGATGGTTCAAGGCCGGTGTGCTTGGCGATTCGCGAAAGCATTCTCGGGCCAATCTCGGTGCCGTCGTGAAAGGAGAAGACGTAATCGGGCCATCCTTCTCGCTTTAGAACCCGGTGTGAGCCGCCAGGCTCACGCTTGATTGACCAGCCGATTTTCAACAAGGCTTTGAAAACTTTTCGAGCCTTGGTTGAACCCCAAGCGCTCATACAGAAACGGTGAAAACTTCCGAAAGTTCGGCGGAATCTTCACCGGAATCGATGCGGTCTGCGAGGATGCGTAAGACCAAAGATTCGACCTTCCTGATGGCTTCTTTGGCAGTTGCTCCGTAGACCATAGCTCCGGGAATGGCCGGCACTTCGGCGATAAATCGACCGTCGTCTTCTGTGTCAACTTCTACTCGCATGGGGGGAGGATACGATATTCGTAGTGTCTTTCAAGGTCTATTGGGGCTGCTGACTCGCAACCTGATTAAATGATTAAGCGAAGGGGGATTTTCACGAATCCCTGCTAGCGATTTTTAGTTCTGAGTGTCTGCGGCGTTTCAGCCTTACTGCTAGGAATTTACTTTTGGCGGGAGGGCCTTGAAGCCTCCTTTGGACCGGAGCGGAGGGGAAAAAAAGGGGGGCGGGGAAGAAAAAGTGAACATCGAATGGGAGCTCGTGAGCCTCAGTGCGAACGTGAAGAGGCTTCACAAGCTCAACATGGTCTTCGTAACAGCCTGAAGCTGGTTGGAGAGCCCAACGTGGACAAAAAAAACGACCAAAAGAAGCAAAAATGACGCGATAGAAAAGAACTGAAGCAACTCGGGAACATAAAAAAGCCCCCCTAAGAAAATGGTTCACGCGAAAACGCGGCTCGGGAAAACTTTCAAATCCTAGCCCACGACCAAGTCCGACAGACACTAGGAGGCCACTCCGTCTCTTTTTTTAGGTGGAACGACCTTCTGGATGCACTTTGATTACCATGCACTTTGATTACCAGACAATTCACATACGAGCATGTGTCTGACTGACTCCCATTATTACCATGCACTTTGATTACCAGACAATTCACATACGAGCATGTGTCTGACTGACTCCCATTCCGCTGCGGTGAAGCTCGAACGTGCCGATGTTTGAGCTGGGCGGGAACTTCCGGGCGAAGAAGCAGCCGCTCTCTGCGAGGCGGGCTGCGAGTTGCGGGGAGACGAGGGTCAATTCTTTTGGGTGGGCAGATTTCTGCGTCCAGTCGGTCCAAGTGAGGTGTCGGTTCACCACGGAATGGAGAGGTGGTCGCCCAAGGACGGCGAGGGCGGTCGCAAAGTAGTATTCGTCCGGGGCGAAGCTGGTTTCGAAATTTTCGGTGAGATCATTTTCAGTGAGCAAGCGGGCGTCCTGTTCGCTGAGGGACATCCATTGAGCTTGGAAGTGGGCGAGTTCCTTGCGGATTCCCGTGAGGTTCTCGACCCGTTGGGCGCGGAGGATGTTCGTCTTTCGTTCGTCTTCCCACGATCTCACGAACATGCGGGAGCGGGGATCGAGAGTGAGACTGCGGATGAGTTCAGCGAAAGGCCGAACAGGGACGCAGCTTTCGGAGACGAGAACGAAGTGGGTGAATTCGTTGTCGGCAAGGGCCGCTTTTAAGAGCGCGAGGGTGGCACGAACGAGGGAGATTCCACCCCAGTCAGTTTCGTGGAGTTCTTCGATCAAGCCTTCGCGAAGCCAGGAATCTTCCCCAAGGAGTTCGGGGTTCTTGGGATGGGCGAACACTTTGGCGCGGTTCCCGGCTTGTTGGAAATAGTCTTCCCAAATCGCGGGGTGATTCACCTCATCGCGGGTGAGAAAGAGGAAGGCCACTTTGGGCTCCTTGGTGGGAGGGACAGGCGCTTCCTCGTCAGTTTCAACCACTTCGAGAAGGGGGGCTTCGGGTTGGTCGGTTTCGACTGGGACTTGTCCGCAGCAGGAGCCTGAGGGAAAATAGACCACCTCGCTGTTGGGGTTTCCCCAAGTGCAGTATTCGATGTCCAGGGTGAGGAGTTGGGAGGAGGCGGTACCCGGGACGTAGGTGTGCATTCCTTTCTGCGCGATCCGTGGATAGGCTGCGACGCTCATGAAAAACTCATCGAAGCCGTAGGTCGGCCAGGTGTGCGATTGAATGGGGAGGGGGCCGCAGTTTGGGAAAATGACGTTGGGCTCGACCTTTCCGCGCTGGCACTGCCAGGTGAAGGCATCGAGAAGTTCGCGGACATCGAAGATCCCGCCTTGGACTCCGAATTGGCAGCCCATGAAGGGGAGATAGCAGACTCGGTGATCCCCGGTGAGATCGATGGGAACGGGGACCCGCCATGCCCCGACTTCGGATTGGGCCATGGTGCGGGTTCGGATGAGGTCGCTTTCGATCTCGTTGATCCGGTCGGTATCGGTGACGGTGATGAGCTTGCCTTCTTCGGAGAAGGGGAGAAAACGCCAGAGACCGCCAGGGGCGAAGTTGATGGAGGACGACTTCATGAGGACGACCTCGTTTCCCGCTTCGACGAGTTCATCGATGAGAAATTCGAGATCCTTGGCGAGGTAAACGCGGATGGTGGTGTCCCCGTTATTTTTGAGGATCTCCGGCGTGAGGGTTAGGAGCGGGAGAATATAGTGATCCCAAGGATTAAAGCGCTTGGCGAGGCCCAGCTCGACCGCGTTTTGCAGGAGTTCCTTGGTGGGCGTGGGGAGTTCGGGATCGCCAGCCCGCACGTTCTTCCAGAAGAGGGAGAGGCTGACGATTTCACGCTTTTCGGGTTTAGGATTGATGATGCGTTCGATGCCATACCATTCCTCGAGTTGGGCTTTTTCGGGGAGGGTGGCTTCGGCATGAAATTCATCGACTTGGTCTTCAGGGAAGACGGGAAAGATATCGGTCCAGGACATTTGAATTTTGAATCGTGAATTTTGTATGGTGAATTGATGAAGCTCCGCAGGGAGTTATGCGATGCGGTGGGTGGGCTCGGGCTTTCCGGGTTGGAAGGCGGCTTCTTGATGCAAGGTGACCTGGGCTTCGGTTTGCCCGGCGAGGGCTTGATGGACGTAGGACTGCAAGAGCTGGGCCTCGCCTTCCGCACGGAGATTGACGAGAATTTGGAGAGCGGGTTCCCAACCCTGCTCCGCCCAGTCTTCTTCAATGAGTTCAATCTCCTCACCGCTCATCACTTGATGCGCCCGCCAACGCTTTTCCCCTCCTGCGAGACTCATTTTAAAATGTCCAACTTCGTGTCCGTGGTGATCGAGGGAGTGGGCAATCACGGTGGCAAGTTTCAGGAGCCATTCCCCAGGATCACGGAGGCCGTTCACGGTCCCCTCGAGATTGACCCAGCCTAAGAGCGCTTCCCCGTCGGCGTAGCGTTCGTAGTCGACCTCCATCATTTTCCCGGGACCGCTTTCGTTTGAGAGAAGGGCTGAAATCCATTCCGGCAACCCTTCCCCGGTCTTGGCTGAGAGAAAGAATAGGCGCTTGTTGGGATATCCCTTCGTCAGCCGGGAGCGAAGATCCGCCAAGTCAGCCTCTTCGAGGAGGTCGATCTTATTGATGACGAGCCATTCCGCTTCTTCGAGTTGCTTGCGGAAAACATATCCGACATCGCGGTGAAAGCTTCGCTTGTTCTTTTTTCCGCCCAGGGCGGCGAGAGCCCGTCGGCCATCGAGGACAACAGAGAGGGGAGCCAGGGTCATCGGAGTTTGATACACTTTCTCGAGGGGCCGGAGAACGGTCGCCATGAGGTCGGTGCAGGAGCCCACCGGTTCGGCAATCATGACGTCCGGCCTGCCGGAGGATTCGAGATCCTTGATGGTCTCGACGAGCTCCTCAAGCCTGCAACAGAAGCATCCACCGGTGATTTCAGCGACATTGGAGAGGCCTTGGCTGGCTTGGCGGGCGGAGGCGGTGTCCATCAAGCCTTGTCCCTGATCGTTAGTGATGAGCGCGGTTCTGAGGCCCTTTTTTTCCAAGTCTTTGGTAATCAGCCCGATCAGGGTAGTCTTGCCGGCTCCAAGGAACCCGCCAATCAGAAGAAATCGATGAGGTATCTTGCTTTCTGCGGGAAAATTGTTAAGATTCACAAATAGGACTTGCCACCCCCCCCGCCCCCCTGTGTCAAACTGAAAGCGAACTTTAGGAAAAGAACAATGAAGAAAGACGAAAATTCAAATGCAGGTGGGATGCCCCGGAGGTCCTTTATGAAGAAAAGCGCGATCGCGGCGGTGGCTGCGAGTAATCTCTCGATTTTTTCGGGGTTGGTGAATGCTGCAGAGATGAAATACCATCAGGGAAATGTTGGAGTAAAAGGAATGCCGTGCCTCGTTATCAATCACAACTGTGCGCCTGCACAGGTCAATCCCGGGGGAGCAATAATCCCGTTCGCATGTGATTGTGAGGATGTCTATTCAAGTACGATCATTATTAACGGTGCAATTTGTGACGATGCACAAGGGACAAATCCAAGATGTCGTTAGGGTTAGCTAGTGCGGGATCGAGGTTGGCTCTGATCGTGAGCGTTCTCCTTTCTCTGGGGCTTTTCATCAATAGAGATCATTTCGAGTTTTTTAAGACCCGTAGTTCTGAGTCGAGCGTCAAGGATTCGGCGCAATCTGTGAATCCCCGGAGAATGAGAGAAATTCCTGAAAAGGGAGCGCGGAAGATTAATAAGGATATCTCTTTTGAAGAGAATTTAAATGCTATAAAAAGTGAATTTGGTCCGGGAGAGAAAAGGAATTCAGAAATTCAAAAACTTTTCGCTGCGTCGACTGGTGATGTGGGGTTGCTCTTGAGGTCTACCAGGAGTTTTGACCTGTATTTAGAAAAAAGCGCTGCTTTAAGGGGGCTTTCGTTTCGGATTGCCAACGAGGCAAGCTTGGAAGAAATTTCCGCTATCCTTGAAGAGGAGGACCCTCTTGTGACTGCGGAAGTCGGAGCGTTATCCAATGGAATTTGGATGATGCTTGATCCTGGGTCATTAGACCGGCATTTCCTAAATCACAACGATGTTGAGATAATTGGGGGAAGAAATAGGGAAGGAGTTCCAGTCGTAGTGGCGTTCGATATTTTAACTCACTTGGTTGGAAAGTATCCAGAATCAGCGGACTTACGAATTCAGAGTTTTTTTAGAGCTTCTTACTCAGTGGATCCCTTTTCGACGTGGGATCTAATGAGGACATACGAATCTCAAGCGGGTGAAATTGATCATCGGTTTACAGACATTAAGGGTTACACGATCGCCACGATGTTCGGAAAATCTCCAGAAGAAGCCATGAGGCGTTGTGGCGTTATTGGAGGATCTGAGATTTTAATTTCCCAAAGTGAGTTCGGTCAGGGGGTTAAGGGTTGGCTGGCTACAGATTCCCGGGAGTCGATGAAGTGGATTGCTGAAAACGCCGATTCGCTTTCTCAAGAAATGCGAACTTCTGCGTATACTGCAGTTGCAAATTTTGCACTCGACCAGGGGGAAATCGAATCTGCCCGGAGTTACCTTTCTAAGATTGAGAGTGCGAGGGAAAAAGAAGAGATAAGTAGCAAAATCTGGGGTGTCGAGAAGAACGCACTTCAGAGAGAGATTTCAACCAATCCCGTCGAAACTATATCGTCGATAATTTCTGGGAATTCGAAATATTCTGACTACTGGCTCGAAGAGTCAGTGTCGACTTGGTTGAAGAATGACGCAGGGGCGGTAAACAAGTGGTACGAAGAGAATTGGAATTCTCTTTCACCTGAAAAAACCCAATATGTTGCAGCGGCGTTCGCGAAGGAAGCCGTAACATTAGGGGACCTGGCAACGGCAAAAGAGTGGGCTGAACGAATTCAGAATCCCAAGACGCGGGAACGGATCGAGGGCGTGATCATGAAAGCGGACGAGTAATGTTGATGGGAGGGAAATTGTTGAGATGCTAGGACAACTTCCAGATCAGGGTTTGGCGTTCACGATTCCGAAGAATGGTGGAACGACCTTGTGGAGGTGGAGTTTTCTGATGCGGACGGGAAGGCCATGCGAAGGGAATATTTTATGAAGACAGTCTTAATTTTATGCACGGGGAATTCCTGTCGGAGTCAGATGGCGGAGGCTCTTTTACGGGAGTGCGGGGAGGGGCTTTTCGAAGTGGAGAGTGCGGGCTGTGCGCCGGCGGGGTATGTCCATCCGTTGGCGGTGGAGGTGATGGCGGAAATCGGGTTGGACATCGGGGGATGGCTTTCAAAAAGCCATGAGGAGTTTTTAGCCCGTGAGGTGCATACCGTGGTGACGGTGTGTGGGAATGCCAACGATTGTTGTCCGGTCTTTCCGGGCCAAATGAATCGCTATCACTGGGCCTTTGATGATCCCGCGAAGTTTGAGGGAGATGATGAGGTCGTGAAGCGGGAGTTTCGGAGGGTGAGGGATGAGATCAAGTTGGTGATGTCGGCTTATGTGGCGGGGGTGCGGGAGTGAGATCGCCTTTGGGTGGGTGCTGGGTGCGGGTGAAGAGTAAGCGCTTTGAATGGGGGGATTTTTGTCCGCAGATTTCGCCGATTAACGCAGATCGTTGAGGGGGATTTTGAGTCAACCACGAAATTTGCGAAAGGGACGAAGCTGGGTTTTGGAGGTTGGAGTGCGGTGATTTGACCGCGAATCTAGGAGGAGGGAGGGCTTGGTTGAGGGGGCTTGCACGGACTGAAGTTCAAGCTCCGTAGGGTTTACTTGACGAGTTCGAAGGTGTCGAAGAGGCGGCCTTCGAGGTCGTAGGCTTTGTAGACGAGGGTGGAGCCGTTGATCCAGACCATGGTGTAGTGGTGGCCGCGTCGCACGATGTGGGTGAAGGGGGCACGGAAGGGGCCGGCGGTTTCGAGGTGGCCGCCGCCGCCGCCGGTGATGAGATGAATGGTTCCGTCTTTTTCGACGGGCTTGTCGTGGTCGATGGGCCAGGTGCGTTCGTAGGAATGGATGTGGCCATTCCAAACGATGTCGACCTTATGTTGGTGCGCGAGGTGGGCGAGGTGGCGGGCGTTGAGATCGCCGCGGGTGCTCTTGTTCGTTTGCCAGAGTTTGCCGTAGTCATCTTCGTCCGTGGTGTAGGCGGGTTGGTGGTGGCAGAGGATTTTCCAGTGGTCTGTGGAGGCCGCGAGTTGTTGGGCGAGCCATTGGTATTGTTCGGAATCGGGATCGCATTTCTTGTTGGTGTCGATCATGAAGAAGCGGGCGTTGCCGTAGGTGAAGGTGTAGTAATATTCGGGATCTGGGACCGAGACGTAGTTGTAATAATTGGCGGCGTTTTGTTCGTGGTTCCCGAGGACGGAGTAGAAAGGAACGCGGGAGATGAGGGGTTCCATGCTGGCGAAGAAGTGGTGAACCCACTGGTCCTTGATGCCGCCGGTAGCGACGAGGTCGCCGGGGTGGAGGAGGAAGTTGGGTCGCTGGGACCAGGCCATTTCGGCAAGGGCACCGGAGACGGTAGGGTTGCCCTGGGTGTCGCTGATGACGGCAAAGGCGAAGGGTGTTTCGGGGCCGCCGTCGGTTTGGAAGGTGCGGACTTCGGAGTCCAGAACTTGGGGGCCGTCTGCGCCTTGGGCTTCGCTGTGGGCGCGATAGAAGTATTGCGTGCCGGGCTTGAGGCCCTCGATGCGGAGTTCGTGAATGGGGCCCTTGCTGGTGGTGTCGACCGTTTGGGCGCACTCGGCGCTTTCTCCGTAGAAGAGGGTACCGGTGGCCGGTTTGGAGGTTTCCCACAGCACCGTGATTCCGGTGGTGGTGGCGAATTGCAGGTAGGGAAGAATGACGGGCTCAAGCGGTCGGGTGGCGGCGAGATCCTCGGGGGCGGTCTCGACGAGTTGGGCGTTGTGGCTGAACTCGTGGGCGAGGCCTTCTTCGGTGGCGACGTCTTGATAGAGGGTGGCGGAAACGAGCTCGCCGGAGAGCGGGTAGTTTTCGTCTTGATCGCGATACCCGGCGACGAAGAGCTTGGGGTTTTCGGGGTAGATGATGGCTCCGCCGACTTCATCGGTCGTGGTGTCTTTTTTGCCGTTGATGAAGAGGGTGAGAGCCTTGCCATCGTAGCGGGCGGCGAGGTGGGTGAAGGTGTTGGGCTGGAAGGGTTGGCTGGAGCGAAGGACGACGGCGCGGCCATCTCCGTCGTCAGTTTCGGCGGTTGAGAGGGTGACCATGAAGTGGGTTTGGTCGTAGCCAAGGCTCCATCCTTTCTCGAAGCCGCCGTTGTCTTCGAGCGAGCCGATCAGGCCGCCGTAGCGGAGGCCTTCGTGAATGCTGCACCATACTGCCACGGTGAAGGAGTCGGTGGGGAGATCGGTGGTGGTCACCTGAGGGGTTTGACCGGTTCCGTTGAAGGCAAGGCCGGCTTCGGTGGCGATGAATTGGGTGGGTGCGAGGGGGATGTCCGGGCCTTTCTGTGCAACGAGCGAGCCTTCTTTGAGGAACTGCTTTTGAAAGCTGTAGTTGATGAGCGGAGTCGGGCCGGTGTGGGCCAGGGCTGAGAAGGGGAGGGCTAGAAATGCGACGAAAGCTTTCATTGGGACGATCATGGCTGCGCTCGAAATTGCGGCAAGAAGCAAAACGTTGTCATTTGTGATTTCGGCTCGCGTCGCAACCCGATGGCTCGGTGGTGATCAACTGGAGTGGTTGCGACACCTCCCACGCACTTAACGAAGTGAGGCTTCTTCCTCTAAGAGTTTGATCCACGGGCCGACGTAGTGGCCGTTGTCGTGGTAGGTGCGGCCTGAGATGAGATTGCCGTCGATGACGCAGGGTTCATTGACATAAATGCCGCCGCAGACTTCGAGGTCGAAGCGACATTTTGCGACGGTGGCGAAGCGGCGGCCTTTGACGCGGTCCGCACGGGCTGGGATTTCGACGCCATGGCAAACGCTCGCGATGGGCTTGTCGTGGTCAAAGAACCATTGCGTGAGTTTGATGAGATCGAGGTCTTCGCGGATATATTCGGGAGCGCGACCACCGGAAAAGAAGATGCCGAGGTATTCCTCTGGATTGACTTCGGCGAAGGAGAGTTCGGCCTCGAGTTGGTAGCCTTCCCATTCTTTCGTGATGGTCCAGCCGGGGCGGACTTCGTGCATCACCATTTGGTAGAGGCGCTTCTCCGGGGCGATGACGACGGGGCGGATCCCGGCTTCTTGGAGGCGGTAAAAGGGATAGAGGGTATCGAGGGTTTCGGCGGCGTCGCCGATGACGATGAGGGCTTTTTTTTCCATGGTGGTTGGGATCAATAGTTTCAGGCAATTTTTTTTTGATCTCGCTGAAGATTCTGTAATCCCGGGACTAGGGCGAGCCTCAAAATCGAAATCGCGGTGGATCCGTGGAGTGAGGAGGAAAGGATGGGTTTTATGATATTGCGAGACCACCCTATCTGATTTGGGGCTCAGTTTTCAATTCACAAGGCTGGTGTGTTTGTGAATTGTTGGGGCTGTCAGTCTGGTGAAAGTGTTGGGGTTAAAGTAGCGTAGTTGTGGGCTTGAGTAGCGGTGTGTTTCCGCTAAATTTCACTTTAATTCTCTATCAATGAACTCCGGAATGAATCGTCGCCGTTTTTTACTTCAGTCTGCTGGCGGGGCTTTGGCCTTACCTGGGCTCTCTTCTTTGTTGGCGAAGACGGCTGACTCACTTGCGACGATTCAAGCCACGCGCGGGGCGGGCGTGGGAGCGCGACGCTTTGTCGCGGTCGGAAATTTGTTGGGGTTCCAACAGAAGAGCTTTTTTCCCAAGACGGCAGGTAAGGAGTATGAGTCGACCACCTTGCTCAAGCCCTTGGCAGCACTGCGCGAGCAGATGACGGTGTACCGTGGATTGGATCACGGGGTGAAAGGGGGACACTTTGCGGTGCATTCGTTTTTGTCCGGAGTCCTCCATTCGGAGGCCAAGGATCGGGAGGATGGCAATGTCACCATCGATCAATATCTCGCCGAGAAGATCGGCGATCAAACCCGTTTTTCATCGCTGACGGTGGGGTCGGAAGGTGGTATTCATGGCGGATGTCAGCTTTCGTGGACGCGCTCGGGGGTGCGGGTGCCTCCGATCACCAATCCGGCGGAATTATTCGACCGCTTATTTGCTGCGGACACGCCGGCGCGCCAAAAGCAGCGTGGTGAGGAGAACCAGTTGCAGAAATCGATTCTGGATGCGGTCAATGATGAGGCGAAAGGATTGTCGCGCAAAGTGAACCAAGAGGACCGGGAGAAGTTGGATGAGTATTTCACCTCGATTCGTGATGTTGAGAAACGTCTCGAGCTGCGTCGTCGCTGGACGGATCAAGCGAAACCTGATGCTCCTTTTGACAAGCCTGCCAATACCAACCCGGTTGAAGATTTGCCGATGCTCTATGAACTCATGGCCCTGGCCTTGCAGACGGACTCGACGCGGATCGCGACTCTGGAGGTCGGAGGAGACTTCCTGCCGCAGCACCTCGGAATCAACAAGTCCTACCACGGTCTTTCCCACCACGGAAATGAAGAGGAGGCGATTGCCCATTTGATCGCTTTGGAGACTTACCAGATCGAGAATTTCGGGGAATTTCTCAACAAACTTTCATCGATCCAGGACGGTGAGCAGACCTTGTTGGATTCGACTTCGGTTCTCTTCGGGAGCGGAATTGGCAGTGGGAATTCCCACACCAATTCTGATCTTCCCGTGATCCTTGCCGGGGGTGGATACCGTCACGGCGAGTTCAAGGAGGTTGAATCGGAAGGACTCAACAAGGTGCGACTTTGTAATCTCTATGCTGACATCGCGCAGAAGATGGGAGTGGAGACGGAGTCGTTCGGGAATGGCACCGGGACTTTCTCTTAAGCAGTCATGAACGTGGGCAAAGCGAGTCTCTTGGTGGCGGGGGCTATCGGGAGTGGGAGTTGTTTTGGGCAGATCAAAGAGCTGAGCTCGAAAGAGATGGTTCTCGATTTTCTGGAGGATCATTGCTACGATTGTCATGACTCGGATCGGCAGAAAGCGGACTTGAATTTTGAGAGTCTGAATTTCCCTCTGACGACGGTTCAGGATTTGGAGGTGGCGCAGAGAATTCTCGATCAGGTGGGCTTGAAGGAGATGCCGCCGAGGAAGAAAGAGCAGCCTGAGGAGAAGGAACGATTGGAGATGGTGCAAGCGTTGCGCGGGGAAGTGACGGCGGCGCGGAGTCGCTTTCCAAGCAAGGGGGGAATGACGGTGATGCGGCGACTTTCCAACCGTGAATATGAGAAGACCTTGGCGGTTCTTTTTGGCCGACAGGTGGACACCCTTGGATTGACCGCTGACTTTCCGAAGGAAAAAACGAGTCATCATATCGATACGATTGGCGAGACCCTGGTGACCTCGGGATTTTTGCTCGACCAGTATTTCCAGTCGGCGCAAAGGTTGGTGGAACTTCGCTTGGGGAAACCGGAGATGGAGGTGAAGTCTTGGCACTTCACCGGGAATTTCAAACAGTATGAGGAGCTCGAGGGCTCGCATAACAGGGCGTTCAAATACCAGTATCTCTGTATCTACGAGCAACCGGACACCGACACGCGGCAGGGGAGCTATGGGCATATCGAAGATTTCCTAGAAGGAGTTCCGGTTTCGGGACTCTATGAACTCGAGGTTCTCGTGCAAGGAATGCATCGCGATACCCACTATGATTCTAAGATTTTTGGGATCGATTTGAGTGAGCCCTTTCTCATCGGAGTGGTGCCGGGTGATGCCACGAAGGGGCATATTCATTACCCGCAGAGAATTGAGCCACTCTTGGCCCAGTCGGTGGTTCCGGACGAGAAGCCGGCGTGGCTCAAATTCAAGGTTTGGTTGGAGGCCGGGCAGACTCCCCGCTTTATTTTTCCAAACGGGCCCTTCGAATCGAGAGCTTCGGTGATCTCTCTGAACCAGCGCTACAAAGATGAATTTAAGAACCCTGATTCGGGAGTGAATCGGGAGGCCCTCTTGCGGGAAGGGAAGTTGCCCCACCTTCGGATTTCAGAAGTGAAGGTTCAGGGACCGCTTGCCGAGGAGGGCGGGAGCGCGGAAGAGCGGGCCGTTTTTGGTGAGGGGGGATTTCAGGCTGACAAAGCCTTGCTGCAGATTGAGCAATTTGCGGAGCGGGCATATCGAAGGCCCCTCAACGAGGTGGACCGCGAGCGCCTTCAGGGATTTTATCAGAAGAGAATCGGGGAAGAGGCCAAGCCCCGGCAGGCCGCGCTCGATGTCGTGAAGCTGATTCTTTGTTCCCCTTCGTTTTTCTATCTCAGTGAGATCACGCCGGAGGAGGAGGTGACCTTGAAGTCCTTCGATTTGGCCGCGCGTTTGTCCTACGCGCTTTGGAGCGGGCCCCCGGATCAGGGATTGTTGGAGCTCGCGGCGAAGAACGAACTCAATGATCCCGAGGTGTTGCGGAAGCAGGTGCATCGCATGATTGAGGACCCACGAATTAACGGATTTGTGGAGAGCTTTCTCGAGGGTTGGTTGGGTCTCCGGGATCTCGGAAGCATGCCGCCACCCCGGGAGAAAGCGCGGTTTTATTATGCGCAGAATTTGCCGGATTCGATGAAGGAAGAAGCGCGGCATTTCTTTCGCCATTTGCTGAAAGGGGATGGCCCCGTCATGGATCTCCTTGCGGCCGACTACACTTTCGTTGATAAGTATCTGGCCCAGCTCTACAAATTTCCAGAGGCGGAAACCCTCCGGTTGAAGGATGGATTTCAAAAGGTCACGTTGCCGGACAGGAAGCAACGTGGAGGGGTCTTGGGAATGGCGGCGGTATTGGCAGTGAGTGCGAACGGGGTGGAGACTTCGCCAGTGACGCGCGGAGTTTTTGTGTCGGAGAATCTCTTGGGAGTGGTTCCACCAGTCCCACCTGATGATGTTCCTGCCATTGATCCCGATGTGCGGGGAGCCACTTCGCGGCGGGATCGGTTGGCGAAGCATTTGGCGGCAGCAAGCTGTGCCGAATGTCATCGCAAGATTGATCCACCCGGATTTGGGTTGGAGGTCTTTGATGAGCTGGGGCGTTGGCGTGAGAATTATCCCAAGCGAGACAAGGAAGCACCGGATCTCAAGGTCGATGCTTCCGGCGTCATGCCCTCCGGAGAACCCTTTGAGGGCTTCGACGGGTTGAGGGAAATTCTTCTGACAACGCGTGCTGAGGTCTTCAAGCGGCACCTGATTTCAACGGTCCTCACTCATACTACCGGGAGGCACATGGAGGCCGTGGATCAGTTTACGATCCAAGACATCCAAGCCAAGGTTGAATCCAACGGTGGAGGTCTGAAAACCTTATTGGTCGAAGCTCTCACGAGTGAGATTTTCCGATCCCGTTAGAGAGGTTTGATCAGTCCAGCTTGCGAATGCGCAGGTTGCGGAAATAAATGAGGCTGCCGGGATCGTGGCCTTGGAGGGCGATCGTTCCTTCGCTGAGGCGTTTCGTTTTCTCAGCGTGGTCGGCGGGCTCGGTGTATTCGTTGACGACTTTTCCGTTGATGGTGACGGTGATTTTTTTGCCTTCGACCTGAATGTGGTATTTGAACCATTCGCCATCTTTGTGGCCGGGTTCTTTGAGGTCTTGGAAGCTGTAAACGCTTCCGGTTTTACGCCAATCGCCGTGCGTGGCGTTGACCTGGAGTTCGTAGCCTTGGTCCGGCCACCCTTCAGCTTGGTAGGCGGTGTGGACGAAGATGCCGGCGTTGGCCTTTTCGGCGGTCTTCACTTCGCACTCGAATTCAAAGTTCTTGAATTTGGCATTGCCGTCTTCTCCGTAGAAGAGGTGGGCCCGTTTTCCTTGCACCTTGATGGCGCCATCTTCGATGGCGAACGTTTCAGGATTCTCGGGGTTGACTTTCCAACCCTTGAGGGATTTGCCGTCGAACATGGTGACCCAATCTCCGGCGAGAGAGAGGGGCGCTGAGAGAGCAAGGGTGGCGAGGAGCGCGAGTTTGGTAGAAAGGAGTTTCATGGGGGCAGTGAATCATATCGGAAGGTTCCATAGGAAGAGGATTTCTCGGAATGTTGGCGTTGACGCTGGGAGCTTGCCCTCACTTCGAGCGGCCAGGCGCGGGAGGATCAGTGCCCTTTCACGAAGGTGAAGGTGGCGAAGAACATTTCGTCGAAGGTTTGGTCGCCCCAGCCGACCGTTTTTGAAGGATCGGGGTTGTCGGGGTTGAGGGCGGAGTTGTCCCAAGCATTCTCAACGATGAGCTCCGACCCGGCGGCGATGGCAAGGGGTTTTTCGAAATGGTAGGTGCGCTGCCAGTTGAAATTATAGTTGGGGACCGAGAGGAGGATTTGCTTGCTGCCGTCTGGCCTTTTGAGGGTGAAGCTCATGCGCTTGCCTCGGAAGTGCATGTGCGGGTTGAGACCGTAGAGGAGAATGTCTCCATCGATCTTCTTGGTGACGGTTTTCGAGTGTTCGCGGGCGTGTGGTGGAATTCTAAATTTATGGAAAGCGAGGGCGCTGGTTTCCAGGGATTTTGCGGGGGCCTTCTCCAGAAGGAAGAGGCCAATGCGCGTGAGGTCTTCTTCGGCTCGGCCAGTCACGGTGTAGTGGAGTTGGATGTTGATTCTATTTCCTTTGCGGAGGAGAATCCCGGTGCCTTCGGGGCAGGGTGTGGGGTCGGTGCCGGGTGCGTAGCCACTGAGCCATTGGCCTATAAGGGCGTGTTTCTTGGGTGCCGATTTGTCTTCGGCGGTGACGATGGCGTGGTGCAGAACTTTTTTGTTTCCTGGGTTGAGCTCGGCGGCCCGAACCCAGACATCGTGATCGAATGGTGAATCCAGATAGACGTAGCGATATTCGAGGATTCCTTCGGCTGGGATTTTTTGCAGAGGCAGGTCGATGATTTTATCGGGCTCTCCGAGAACCCACTTGGGTTGTTTCGGCTGGAAGCCTTCGAGCGGATCGGGACCTTCCCCTCTGGGGCTTCCGGCGCGGATCCAGGTGATGATGGTGCGGGCCTCTTCGTCGGTGAGAGCGCAGCTGTTCGAGAAGGTGCCGATGTGTGGATCGGCATGCCACGGCGGCATTTGTTTGGTGAGGATGACCTCGGAAATCATCTCGGTCCAGCCGTTCACTTTTTGGTAGTTGGTCATCGCGAAGGGGCCGACTCCGCCCTTGGTGTGGCACTGCAGGCAGCGCTCCTTGAGAATGGGTGCGACGTGCTCGCGGTAGGAAATTGAGTCTTCGCCGGGGGCGTCGATGGTGATGCGGCACCCCGGGGCTTCGACTTTTGGATTGGTGATCTCGGCACCGTTGAGGAGGGCTTCGATGGCATCAGCCAGATAGTGAACGGAGGCTTCGGTTTTGGCTGATTGGTAGGAAAGGCGGTCGTCGATGGGGCCGCGAAAAATGATTTCGCGGGTCTTGGTGTCGATTAGGAGCGCTTCGGCAGTGCGATCGATGCCGAGCATTCCCGCGACTAACTGGTCGCTGTCTTTTAAGATGGGCATGTCGATCCCGAATTCGCGGGCTTCCTCGGCGAGATCGTCGCGTTCGTCTTGGGGGTTGGCATTGAGCATGCCGAAGAGGATTCCTTTGGCTTGGTAGGTGTCGCGAAGACGTTTGAGTTCAGGAATCCGTTTACGAACGAGCGGGCAGCCGTTTCCTTGGACGAAGAGAACGAGGGCTTTGATGTCTGGATCGCGGCGGTAGTAGTCGAATTCATGAAATTTTCCCTCGTGATCGATGAGGGCGAAGTTCTCCACCTTGATGGGGGCGGCCGCGACGGGCTGGCCTCCAGAAAAGAGAAGGAAAGGGACGATGAGAATAAGGGAAAGGCGAGGGAGCATGACGAGCGAAGAGCTTGTAATTTTTAGAGGTGGGTGGCGAGGTTCTTGAGGATGACGGGGACGGATGTTGCGGCATCTTCAGAGCCCTCATATTCCAGAATAAACCATCCTTGGTAGTTTGTCACGGAGAATCTTGAGAAGTCTGGGCAGGTTCATCGCTTCTGGTTTGTCCGCGCCTTTCTTCTGCAGTTCGATCTTCATCTGGACGTTCACAGCGTAGGGCGCAATTTTTGCGAGGTCTCCGTAGGGATCTTCGGTGTGGAAGTTCCCGCTGTCTAAATTGATCCCGGCCCACGGGCTGTCGACCGCTTTCATGAGTCGCACCAAGGCATCCGCTTCGGAAACGATCCCGCCATGATTTTCGAGTCCCAAGAAGATGCCGTGCTGAGCCGCGAGTTCCAGACACTCGGCATAGCATTCCAGGAAGTTTTTCTCGGCTTCGGCCTGGGACAGGCCCTTCGGAGTATTACCGGCGAAGATGCGAATGTGCGGGGCTCCCATCACGGCGGCGTGCCGGATCCAGTCCTTGACATGATTGATTTCTTTCCTGCGGGCCTCGCCTTCCGGGTGGGTGAAAACATTCCCCACGGCGGTGCCAGAAATTGCGACGCCGCGGAGGTAGGCGTGGCGTTTGAGTTTGAGCAAATGGTCAGGTCCGAATTCCGGTGGGAAGAAGTAGCTTGTGAGTTCCGCGCCTGCGCAGCCGTGGTCGGCGCAGTAGTCGATGAATGAAAAGAGATCCCAACCTTCGCCTTCTTTCAGTTCTGGATTGGGCTCTCCCTTCAACCAGCGCATTTGTTTGCGAAAGGAGTATGCCGCCAGTCCGAGCAGGAGGCGAGGGTCCCCTTTTCTCGCGAAGGGCTCGATCGCGCTCAACGGTCCCGTCCCGAGGTAAGAGCTTGCTGCTGCCAAAAAGATTCTTCGATTCATTCAGGCACTGTGACGCTAGTTGTCATTCACGCCAATGATAAATACGGGGCGACTGAGAACGGGGCAGGGCGATGGCGCATTTAGGATCTTCGGTTGATTTAGGGATGATGGCGTGATGGGAAATCTCCAGGGTCCCTTCAGGACACGATCAACGGGTAAGTGCCAATCTCATGCCACGGGCCTTGTGCTCGGTTTCTTCAAATTCGGCGGCGGGATCTGAGTCGGCGACGATGCCGGCCCCGACGTGGTAGTCGAGGTGGCCGTTTTCGTGAATGAGGGTGCGGATCGCGATGTTGAATTGGGATTCGCCATTGAAGCCGAGGTAGCCGAGGGCTCCGGTGTAGAGTCCGCGCGGGACGGGCTCGAGTTCGGTGATGATTTCGGTAGCGCGTTTTTTGGGAGCGCCGGTGATGGACCCGCCGGGGAAGCAGGCGCTGAGGGCCTCGATGGGAGATTGGTCGTCGCGGAGGGTGCCGCGAATGGTGGAGACGAGGTGGTGGACGTGCTGGAGTTTTTCGAGCTGGAGCATGTCAGTGACTTGCACAGAGCCGTATTCACAAACCTGGCCGAGGTCGTTGCGAAGGAGATCGGTGATCATGACAAGCTCGGCGGTTTCCTTTTCGGATCGCTGGAGGTCGAAGGCGGATTTGCTGTCAAGTTCGGGGTCGGCGAAGCGGGGGCGGGTGCCTTTAATGGGGCGGGTTTCGATCTCGCGACCGGAGAAACGAAGGAAGGTTTCAGGCGAGGAGGAGAGGACTTCGCGGCCCTCGAGATTGAGATAGGCGGCGGAGGGGGCGGGGGAGGCGTCGCGGAGACGTTGGTAGAGAGAGAAGAGTCCGGCGGGTGCTTCGCAAGTCGCGCGGAGGCGACGCGAGAGGTTGACTTGGTAGATGTCTCCGGCGGCGATATAGTCCTTGGCTTTAAGGACGGCGTCGATGAATTCGGCTTGGTCGAGCGAGGGGGACCAAGGTCCGAGTTGGAAGTCGGCGGGCGGGGCGGGCTCGCGGAGTTGGGCGGAGAGGTGACCGGATTCCCACCACTGGCCGGTTTGGTGGTGGTAGATGAGGATCTCGGGGTAAATACCGAAGGTGTAGGTGCCGTCGTAGTCGATCCAGCCGCAGGCTCCGCCGGTGGGGAATCCGTAGTCGCGGGCGAGGGGATCTTGCCAGGGAGCGAGGGATTTTTTGAGGCTTGCGGGATTTGAGATGTGGCCGCGGAGGATTTCGACTGGGTTCGCGGCGATGATGGAGAGCGGCGGGGCGTGATTTGTGGGGAGGTTGCCCACGGTATCGAAGTAAACGAGGCCGGGGAGGTGGGAGAGCTGGCGCGCAAGGTCTTCCGGCTCAGCGGCGAGGGTCGTGAGCTTTGGAAGGGTGCGGGCGGTGGCTTTCATCGGGAATTTAGGTCCGTTGACAGGGAACGGGCAACTGTTTAGACTCAGCCTTCTGATGAAGAATTCTCGAACGAGCCGCAAGCCCAATCTGGGTGCCTTCCATGTCTCCTGTTGGGTGATGGGCCTGGTGGCCTTTGTTCAACTGATGTCGGTGGGGGTGGCTCTGGCGATGCGGGGGAATGTTCCTGAGGTGAAAACGGAGATTAAGACCGAGTATGTCATGATTCCCTCGTCGAGCACTCATGCGGTCAAGGTTGCTCCTCCGGAGCCTCCAAAACCCAAGCCACTGATGGAGGATGTCAAAATCGACCCGGTGGTGCCGGACAGAGAAGCGGTAGCACGGAGCGATCGGGAACGGGTCTTGAATTCGGCTCCTCCGATTGTCGATCCAGTGGTGGAGGCGCTGGTCAATGATGCTCGCAAGGCAAGGGTCAAAGGGGATCTTTATCTGGCCCATGCCAAGCTTGCAGAGGCTGAAATGACCGACCCGAAGAATCCCAATGTCCTTTATGAACTGGGGGCGAACTACGAGGCCTTTGGGGTGAATGACACGGCGGCTGAAGTCTACTACTTAAAAGTCTTCAAACTGGGCTTGGATAAGGCGGGATCGCTCTACCATAAGGCGGCTTTAAAATTGATGATGGGATTAAGGACCAACGTGAAGGATCTTGCGATGCTGGGCTGGGGTCGGATGGCGACTCCCCAGAGGGAAGGAAATGGCGAGAAGCGCACCCTCGTGCTTCCTGTGACGGTGGCGCCGGACCGGGAATTTGATCCCATGCTGCTGCGCCCTTCAGTAAGATTTTTCGAAGAAGTGGATGGAAAAATTGGCCCTGCCATCATCAAAGAGGGTGATTCGGGGAGCGAATGGGTGACGGGTGTTGCCGATTGGCAGGATGGCGAGGAAATGGCGCAGGTTTGGTATTTCGTGCCGGATCAGGATACCGCGAACGGATTCCTTTTTGGGGCTCGGAAATTTTACGGCTTCGTGGCGGAACTTTACTACGACGACCGTCTCATTGATATCCGGGCCGAGCCCCGCACTCTTTTGCAGGAAGCCAGCCAGCAACCAGGCATTGAGGCTTATGAGAATGAGCTGGATGGTCTTGATTTAGAGGACTTTGGCGGTGCGGGAGACACTCTTTTACCCAAAATAGACGATGAACCGGATGTTCCAGGTGCCAATTTTGGGATTCCTCCGGTTGATCCTATTTTTCCGGAGGAAGATGAGGTCTTGTCGCCTGATGACGAGTAAGCTATTTCGCCGCCCGTATTGTGGTTGGAAAATAGGGATGTAAGAACCGATTCTTATTATTTCAATACGATTGCCGCAATCGTTGCAAGGGCGGGGAAAAACAGACTTTGTGAAATTTTTCACAAAGAAAACTTGCTTGAAGCCGTTGCTCTGGCTAAATCCCACCTGTCTCCCAGCGGGACCCTAAGGAACATGGCCACCATTTTCAGACTCCTCACTCTTATAGCTGTCGTATTTTCGACAACTGTGTCGGCTGCCGCAGAAGGTGCTCATCAGCTCCCTTTGTATCCGGAGTCGCCGTTTGAGGGCACGTTTTTGTCGTGGATTTCGAACTCGATGCTGATGGTGTGGCTTGGGGCTGGACTCATTATCTTCTTTTGTCGGATGGCGACCAAGAAGATGGTCTTGGTGCCTACTGGAGTTCAGAACTTCGCGGAGTGGCTCATTGAGAGTCTCTATGATTTTTTCGGGAACATTCTTGGTGAGCATCTTGTGAAGCGCACCTTTTGGTTCTTTGGAGCCACCTTCATGCTGATTCTGACGGTGAACTATCTGGGTCTTATTCCCGGTGTGGGCACGATGGGAACTACGGATGCCCACGGGCACTTCACGGGCTTGCTTCGCGGCGGTAATGCCGATCTTAATATGACGGGGGCAATGGCGATGACCTTTTTCGCCCTGTGGTTATATTGGGCGTTCACTGAAATTGGGGCAAAGAACTTCTTCGCTCACATCTTTGCTCCGAAGGGTCACTTTTCCGGATTGATGAAAATCGGGATGGTGGTGATATTTTTCTTGGTGGGGATTCTTGAGATCGTTTCGATCTTTATTCGTCCGGTCGCCTTGAGTTTTCGACTATTTGGTAACATCTACGGAGGCGAGCAGACTTTAGAAGGATTGATGGCTCTGGTTCCTAATTGGATGGCCTTTCTTCCCGCCCTGCCTTTCTATTTCATGGAACTCCTCGTAGGACTTGTGCAGGCGCTGGTGTTCACCTTGCTTTGCGCCGTCTTTTTGAAACTTATGTGTGATCACGGAGAGGAAAAGCACTAATACTTTTGGAGTCTGACCATGGGCAAACCGTGGAGGCTTCTGAAACCAACAAAACCCAACAAAAAAAACTAAAAAATGCTCACACTTAAAGCAATCGCAGTCGGCCTTGCCGCCCTTGGTGGTGGAATCGGCATCGGAATCCTCGGATCGAAGGCCGCTGAAGCAACCGGACGGAACCCCGGCGCAGCAACTCCCATTCTCGTGATCTCCATTATTCTTGCCGCTCTGATTGAGGGTCTCTTCATCCTCGCGGCCTTCGCTGTCAACTACAACTAAGTAGACAGCGGAAGTTTATCTAACTTAGATCAGGTGTCGCCAGACACGAGAGGCGGTGCCTGATCAACCACTTTTACTTTTTTTCACACAATGATCCTGATCCTAGCAGAAGCTGGAACCATAGCAGCCCAACAAGGTTTTTTTGAGACCTTTGGAGTGAACTGGCCGTTTTTTATCGCCCAGCTCATTAACTTTGCCATCGTGCTTTTTGTGCTGAAAAAATATGCCTTTGGGCCCATTCAAGGAATTCTTGAAGAACGCCGCAATCGCATTGCAGACGGTGAGGCCAAACTGCTTGAGATCGAGCAGAAGCTCGCCGACAGCGAAAAAGAAAAAGCGGCTCTTCTTGAAAAGGCCAACGACGACGCCAAGCGTCTCATTAAGGAAGCCAAGACCAGCGCTGCCGCTCTTTCTGAGCAGAAAGCCCGGGAAGCCGTCTCCCAAGCTCAGACCATCCTCGCAAAAGCCCAAGAGGCTGCCAGAGCCGAACGTGCTGCCATGTCAGCCGAGCTCAAGCAGGAATTCGGTCGCCTCGTGGTGGCCACCACTTCCAAGGTCACCGGTAAGACCCTCGACGATCGCGATCAGAAGCGTCTCAGCGAGGAAGCTCTTTCCAGCGTCCAAAACTAATTTCCCTCTTTCCCGAAGTCTCCGATGAAAGTTTCCAAAGTCGCCCAGAGCACTGCTCGCCGGATCTTCCGTCTCTGTTCCAAGAACGGACAGATGAACGAGGACCACCTGCGTCTCGCGATTACGAAGCTGACGACCGAAAAGCCCCGTGACTACCGCGGGATGCTTCAGGCCCTTCGCCGCCTCATTCGTGCTGAGCTTGCCGAGAAGCAGGTCACGGTCGAAAGCGCCACCGTGCTCGACGAGGTCACCGCCGGATCACTTCAGACCTCTCTTCGCCAAAAATATGGCGAAGACCTTAATTTTGATTTCAAAACAAACCCCGAGTTGTTGGGTGGCCTGCGTGTCCGCGTGGGTAACGATGTCTTTGACGGTTCCGTCAAAGCCCGCCTCCAACGTCTTGCCGACTCCCTCTAACCGAAAACTCTCTCTCACCAAATTGTCATGAGCAGCATCCTCCAGGAACTGGAATCCCAAATCAACAACGTCAGCACGTCTGTTGAAAAAACCAACATCGGAATCGTCCGCGAAACCGGTGACGGAGTCGCTAAAGTCGAAGGACTCAGCGACGCGCAGTTGAACGAGATGATCGAGTTCCCCGGCGGACTGACCGGTCTCGCTCTGAACCTCGAGGAAGGCGAAGTCGGCGTGGTATTCCTCGGTGATGGTAAGCACATCACCGAAGGGATGGAGTGTAAGACGACCGGAAAACTTCTTTCGATTCCTGTTGGTGAAGCCTTCCTGGGCCGTGTCGTTGACACCCTCGCCCGTCCGATTGACGGCAAAGGGGAGATCGCTTCTGACACCCGGTATCCTGTTGAGAAGATCGCTCCCGGCATCATTAAACGTAAATCGGTTTCCGTTCCTCTTCAGACTGGGATCGCGGCCATCGACGCCATGATCCCCATCGGTCGTGGTCAGCGTGAGCTCATCATTGGTGACCGCTCGACCGGTAAGACCACCATCGCGATCGACACCATCATTTCCCAGTCAAACCAGAACAAGGCGGCCGCTGAAGGTCGCCTGAAGGGTCACAAGCCCGTTTACTGTGTGTATGTCGCGATCGGTCAAAAGCAGTCCAACGTGGCTCGCATCGTGACGATTCTTGAAGAGGCCGGAGCACTCGACAACACCATTATCGTTGCCGCCTCCGCTTCCGATTCCGCCGCCAGCCAATTCCTCGCGCCCTACTCCGGATGTGCTCTTGCCGAGTATCTCATGGACCAAGGCAAGGACGTCCTCATCGTCTTTGATGACCTTTCCAAGCAGGCCGTTGCCTATCGTCAGGTTTCCCTGATTTTGCGTCGCCCCTCTGGTCGTGAAGCTTATCCTGGTGATGTTTTCTACCTTCACTCACGCCTCCTTGAGCGTTCCGCCCGTCTTTCTGATAAAGAAGGTGGGGGCTCCCTAACCGCACTTCCCATCATCGAAACCCAGGCGGGTGACGTGTCCGCCTACATTCCAACCAACGTGATTTCCATCACCGACGGTCAGATTTTCCTTGAGACAGACCTCTTCTACCAGGGGATTCGCCCGGCGATTTCCGTGGGTCTCTCCGTTTCCCGGGTGGGGTCGGCCGCCCAGACCAAGGCGATCAAGAAAGTGGCAGGAACAACGAAGCTCGACCTAGCTCAGTTCCGCGAACTTCAAGCTTTCGCTCAGTTCGGATCCGACCTCGACGAGGTCACCAAGGGCAAGATCAACCGTGGTCAGCGTATCGTGGAACTCTTCAAACAGAACCAATATTCACCCCTCTCGATGGAGATGGAAGTGGCCGTCCTCTGGTCCATGCAGAATGGCCACTTCGACGACGTCGCGGTCAACCGCGTCAAGGAGTGCCAAGGCGCTCTCGAGGAATTCCTCACCACCCGCAAGGCTGATCTCCTTCAGAAAATTGCCGACGAGAAAGCCGTCAGCGACGAGATCAACGAAGGCCTCAAGACGGCTCTCGAGGACTTCAAAGGCAGCTGGAAATAAACGATCCACTCCGCTCCGTTCCCAATCTTCAATCTTTTGACATAGAAAATGGCTAACCTTCGTGACATCCGCCGCCGCATTAAGTCGGTCAAGAGCACCGCGCAAATCACCAAAGCGATGGAGCTTGTGGCTGCCGCGAAGATGAAGAAAGCCCAGGATCAGGCGATCGCCGGTCGTGGGTATGCCGACAAGCTCAACAAGGTTCTTGTCAATCTTAAGGCCAATACCGAGGAAGAATCCCACCCGCTTCTCGCCAAGCGCGAGGGGTCGAAGGAGCTCATGCTCGTGATCTCTACCGGTCGTGGTCTCTGCGGCGGTTTGAACACGAATCTCTTCAAGAAGGTCCGCGCCAACGCTTCACCCGAAGCGGAATACGTCACCGCTGGTAAGAAGCTCCGTCAGCAACTCGCCAAGAGCGGCAAAAAAATCGTTGCCGACTGGGAGGTTGCTGATCCCGTTCCCTTCAACGACGCCAAGCCCATCGCTAAGTTCCTCACCGAGAAATTTCTCAGTGGCGAATACGATAAGATCACCGTTGCCTTTAACAACTTCGTCAGCACCCTGACCCAGACTCCCCACGTCTCCCAGTTGCTTCCCATCGCGGCCGCCGGACTTGCGGAGAAGCAAGATTATGAAGGGGTCGGGAACGATGCCATTGGTGAAACCGACAAGGCGTCCGCATTGAGCACCGACTACGAGTTAGAGCCCAGTGCCGAAGGCGTTCTCGACAAGCTCCTCCCGCTTTACATCAATTTCCAGATCTACCAGATGCTGGTGGAAGCCCGCGCTTCCGAGCACTCCGCGCGCATGGTGGCCATGAAGGCCGCGACTGATAACGCGAAGAGCATGGTCAAGGACCTAACCCTTGAATACAATAAGGCCCGCCAGGCCGCCATCACCGCCGAGCTTCTCGAAATTACCACGGCCATGAAGGCAATGGAGTGATTTTGAATTCAGCTTCTTTTCCCTTTCCTCAGTCCCGCGACTGAAAACTTCCAACTGAAAACTTCCAACTTTCCCACACCATGAGCAACCAAGGAACCATCGTCCAAGTCATCGGCGCCGTCGTTGACGTTGACTTCTCGTCCGCAGACAAGCTGCCTGAGATTTATAACGCTCTCGAGCTGAACTATGACCTCTTCGGAGTCGCCACCAAGCTGGTTCTCGAAGTCCAGCAGCACCTCGGTGACGGCTGGGTTCGCGGAGTGGCAATGAGCACGACTGAAGGTCTCAAGCGCGGAATGAGCGTGACGAACACGGGTAAGTCGATTGCCGTCCCGGTTGGTAAGCAGGTTCTTGGACGGATCTTTAACGTGACTGGTGACGTTGTTGATGAGAACCATCTCGCTCTCGAAGACCCAAACATGACTTCTCCGATTCACCGTCTTGCTCCTCTTTTGACCGAGCAATCCGCGACCACCGAGATTCTTCCAACGGGGATCAAAGTGATCGACCTCATTTGCCCCCTTCTCAAGGGTGGTAAGGGCGGGATGTTCGGTGGTGCTGGTGTCGGTAAGACCGTGGTCATCATGGAACTCATCAACAACATTGCGAAAGCGCACGGTGGTTACTCCGTCTTCGCAGGGGTGGGTGAGCGGACCCGTGAGGGCAACGACCTTTACTGGGAAATGATCGAATCCGGCGTGATCGCGACCGAGAAGGATGCCAATGGCCATCCCAAACTCGACGAAAACGGCAACCCCGTTCTCGCCCCCGGTTCCAAGGTGGCCCTTTGCTACGGTCAGATGAACGAGCCTCCGGGCGCCCGTCTTCGGGTGGCACTCTCCGCTCTGACGATGGCCGAGCACTTCCGTGACGAAGATGGCTCGGACGTCCTTCTCTTTGTGGATAACATTTTCCGATTCTCCCAGGCCGGTTCCGAGGTGTCCGCACTTCTTGGCCGCACCCCGTCCGCGGTGGGTTACCAGCCAACTCTCGCCGAGGAGATGGCCGGACTTCAGGAGCGCATCACTTCCACCAAAAAGGGATCGATTACCTCTATCCAGGCCGTTTACGTTCCTGCGGATGACTTGACCGACCCCGCTCCCGCCAACACCTTCGCTCACCTTGACGCAACCGTGGTGCTTGAACGTTCGCTTGCGGAACAGGCTCTCTTCCCAGCGGTTGACCCTCTTGCCTCGACCTCAAAGGCACTTGCTCCGGAGATCGTGGGCGAAGAGCACTACCGAGTCGCTCGCGGCGTCCAGCTTGTGCTGCAGCGCTACAAGGACCTTCAGGACATCATTGCCATTCTTGGAATGGACGAACTTTCCGACGAGGACAAGACATCCGTCTTCCGTGCTCGTAAGATCCAGCGTTTCCTCACCCAGCCCTTCCATGTTGCGGAGATCTTCACGAACGTTCCGGGCGTGCTTTGCACCATCGAGGACACCGTGAAAGGATTTGCCGAGATTCTTGAAGGCAAGCACGACAGCGTCCCCGAGTCCAACTTCTACATGAAAGCTGGCATCGACTCTGTTGAAAAAAGCTAAGGCCTGCGAAGCAGGAAATCCTAAATTCTAGATCCAAAAATCCTAACTCATGTCCTTCCAGCTTGATATCGTCACCCCGGAGAAAACGATTTTTTCCGATACCGTCGATGACGTCTATCTTCCCGGTAGTGAGGGCGAGATGGGCATTCTGACGATGCACGCCGCACTTGTCGCGCCGTTGCAGCCTGGATCGCTTCGTTACCTCAAGGACGGAAAGGTCGAAGAACTCGCGGTAGGTGAAGGCTTCGTCGAGGTCGCTGGAGATTTGGTTTCGGTCATGATTGACCTCGCCATTGGTGAGGTTGCCATTGACGAAGCCAAGGTTGAGGAAGCAATGAAACGCGCCCAGGAAGCTCTCACCGGGACCAACGTCGAGCACGAAGAGTTTGAGGCGCTTCAGATGGTTCTCGCGAAGTCCGAAGCGATGCTGAAGCTCAAGCGCAAGGGGCGTTAAGCGGATTTTATTTTCATCTTTTACGAGAACGGCGACCTGAATCGGTCGCCGTTTTTTTTGAGGGGTTGGATTTCTTATTGAATGAAGTATTTAAAAAAATGCTTTTTGGGGGGGGGGGGGGGGAATTTATTTAATTTTTTCATTAAATATTTTTCTCGTTTATTTTTTTTTTTTCTTTTTGGGGGCATAGGTTCATTTTTGCAGAAATGGGCCCTGTTGGTTTGTGTGATC
>Ga0105052_10001867_pt1 | contig 26855 bp, 22 predicted proteins | sample FRY03_FD_78094 | JGI IMG/M metagenome (GOLD analysis project Ga0105052, IMG submission 78094) | Freshwater microbial communities from Lake Fryxell liftoff mats and glacier meltwater in Antarctica - FRY-03 | ecosystem: Environmental > Aquatic > Freshwater > Ice > Glacier meltwater ... | reverse complement strand
GGCGGGTGGTCAGCACGTCGGTCACATTCATTTTGTTGACAGCAACCGTCGGCCGGTCGGGGAAGGTCAAATGCAGTTTGGACCCATCTTGGCGGCATTGAAAACGATTCAGTACGACGGCTATTTGTCCGCAGAAGCGTTCGCCTATCCCGATCCGATTGCCGCCGCAGAACAGACGATGAAGGCGTTTCGATATTGGACCGGAGCACCGGCGTAGTTCCCTCCCGTTATTCCCATGAGAATCCAAACACCTGCTTCTATCGATCTTCCGACGGCATCCGGCGCGATGCGAACGCATCTTTTTCGACCACTGGGTGAGGGACGATTTCCGGGCGTCCTACTTTACTCGGAGATTTATCAGATGACGGCACCGATTGCCCGAACCGCAGCGACGCTTTCGGGCAAGGGATTCGTGGTCGCGGTGCCTGAGGTCTATCACGAGTTTGAACCCGCGGGGACGGTGCTGGCTTACGACAAAGTTGGTACAGATCGGGGAAACGAGTTAAAGACAACGAAGTACTTGCAGCATTACGATGATGACGCGAGCGCCGTCATCGAGTATCTCGTTTCCGCGTCTGGGTGCACGGGCGCGGTGGGGGCGATGGGCATTTGCCTGGGCGGTCATCTCGCGTTTCGCGCGGCGATGAATCCGCTCGTCAAGGCGTGCGTGTGCCTCTATGCAACGGACATCCACAAACGCAGTCTCGCGGCCGGAATGAATGATGACACTCTTGACCGGATGCGCGAAATCCGAGGCGAAATATTGATGATCTGGGGCCGACAAGATCCGCACATTCCGCAAGAAGGTCGCCGTTTGATTTACGATGCGATGGCGGCGGCGAACGTTGATTTCACTTGGCATGAATTTAATGGCGAGCACGCATTTATCCGCGACGAAGGACCGCGTTTCGATCCTTCGCTCGCGATGCTTACCCATTCGCTCATTGATGAACTGTTCTACCGTCGCTTGCGGTGAAGCCGTTCCCAATCATGCAAATTAGGCAGGGCCCAGGCCCATCATGCGTCGCCAAGCACTGACTTGGCCCATGTGGATCATGAAATGGCCACCGATGTAGAACGCTTGCATCGATCCGTTCGTCGCAAACTTAGCTCGCATGGCTTCGTTCGCGTTAGGAATCAGGAACAAGGAATCGTCCGCGTTCATCAACGATTCAACCGCGGCTTCATAGCTCGTTAGCACTCGTTCAACCAACTCATCTTTCGGCGGATAGATCGTCCCATCGGGATCGTCTACGCAGATGGCCGTGTGGCTAAACTTCCCAACATAAAGGTCTGTTGGCTTGTTGGAGGAGTCATCGCCGCCAAGCTGCTCGACAATTCGGCAGGCATAAAGACTCAAGTGACCATACACAAACGCAGGATGATTGGAGCTGACCGTCTTTCCGCCTACCGTGGCAAAACGGGCGAACTTTTCGGGTGAAATATCGGTAACCATGCGGCGAGCATAAGCCAGGCTCAGTTTTCCTGAGTCGGCAATCAGCGAGCCGATGTTGTGGTTGATTGAAGATGCCATCGAAATCTCTCGGGGTATTTGTTGAATAAACCAATTAGGAGCCGTTATCGTTATTCACGCTCACTTTGAAAATGGGACTGTGAACAAAGCGTTTACCGACGCCAGCCTGAAAATGACGGCGTATGACTCGATGCCGTTTGGACTTTCGAAACGAAGCGCAAAGAAAAAAATGAATCCTCGCGTTCGTGATGAAGTTAACTTCAAGATCGTGGAATAAAATGAGAAACATTTTTGCGGCAGTTGCTCTCTTTTTGAAGTTTGGTCATGAAACCAGATGAACCTGTTGATGAGCCGATCGAGTCGCAAGTTTCGATCGACCCTTTTGCAACCGAAATTTCATCGCCGATTGCTTTTCAGCCGCAAAACGAAATCAAACAACTTGGTGACTATCGGTTACTGAGGATGCTGGGACGTGGTGGGATGGGGATTGTTTATGAAGCAGAGCCCATGGAAGGCGGCTGTCGAGTGGCGTTGAAAACGTTGCAAGTCGGCTCCACCGCCGCGCTGCGGAAACTGAAATCCGAATTCCGCATCGTCGCCGATCTGGCGCATCCGAATTTGGTACGTCTCGGCGAGCTAAATACCACGGATCGTGAACCGTTTTTCACGATGGAAATCCTGCAAGGCAAACCGTTTGATGAGCACGTGAGATCGAGTTTTGAGAGTGCTTCAGCGATGCCACACGTTCCCTACAACGAAGGAAGACTTCGAAACTCGTTGCGACAACTTGCCGATGGCTTGGTCGCATTGCATGAGGAAGGCTTGATCCATCGCGACATCAAACCATCCAATGTCATGATTACAAACGAAGGGCGAGTTGTGATCCTTGACATGGGTATAACCGTCGAGATGGACGGGGCAAAGTTTCGAAACAGCCAGAACGAAATGGCGGGGACACCGTATTTTATGTCGCCTGAGCAAACGCGCGGGGAAACGATCACACCCGCTTGCGATTGGTACTGTGTCGGCGTGATGTTGTTCGAGGCGTTAACGGGCGAACGAGCGTTTCATTCGCGGCAATTGGATGCGTTGCTAAAAGAGAAGTCCGAAGGAGCCGACCTCTGCCCTCGCGATGTGCTCAGCGCCGTGCCGGAGGACTTGAACAACCTCTGTCGTGATCTGCTTCGTCCGCTTCCTGAAGACCGACCAAGCGGAGAAGAAATTTTATCGCGTCTTCATGGTCAAGCACCTTCCGCTTTCGAATCATCGATTTGGATCGGCCGCGAAAACGAACTGCGAATGCTTAATGATTCATGGCAGCGCATTCGCGACGGATTTTCGACTGTTGTGTTGGTCTCGGGGCCAAGCGGCCTCGGAAAAACGGCGCTCGTTGACTATTTCTTGTCGAGCCTTCGCCGGCAGGAGTCGGTCGTGGTTTTGCGAGGCCGATGCTACGAGAACGAGGCGGTGGCTTATCGCGGTTTTGACAGTGTCGTTGATTCGTTGGCCAACTACTTAGGACGTCTTCCCAAAAGCGAGGTCGAGCGAGTCCTGCCGCTGGACATCGACATGCTTTGCCAATTGTTTCCCGTAATTGGCGAAGTGCCTGCGGTGGCGAATCATCGATCGCGATCAGCGGTTCGTTACGGTGATCCCCGCGAGCGCCGTCAAAAAGGGATCGCGGCGCTGCGCGAATTGATCTGTCGGTTGGCGAGGTTTGTTCCCGTCATCATCTTCATCGATGACTTACAGCAGGGTGACGAAGATACCGCAGCGATCTTTCGCGAGCTATTTCGTCGTGATGAATCGCCAACCGCGCTGTTTGTTGCGACGTACCGGAATGAAGATGCAGAGACGAATGCCTGTTTGAAGTGGGTTCGTCGCAGTCAACGACCAACGATCGAACAGAATCAACTTACCGACCAATTAGAAATCGTCGTCGGCAAGTTGTCGCACGATGAATCCATTCGCTTGGCAGCATCGCTTCTGCTGCGGCACCAAATCACCAGTATGATCGACGTGGAGAAAATCGCTGACGAAGCAGATGGAGATCCATTGTTTATCCGAATGCTCGCTGGTCACCGAGTTCGCCATCACGATCAAAGTGGCGATTCGAAGACGGACTCAGTGCTCCGATGGACATTGGCAACGGTGATTCAAGATCGAGTGAAGTCGCTTGAGAATCATGAGCGAGCAGCCATGGAAGCGTTGGCCGCAGCGGGGAGACCGATCGATGAACACGCCTTGGAATCCGTTGTCAACGCATCCGGGCAAACCATTGGTCTGATCCGTTCGCTTCGTGTGAACCGGATGATTCGACGACTGGGTGATCGTCGTCGCGTGGAGCCTTTTCACGACAAAATCCGTGACACGATTCTGGGCATGATCCCGCCGAAACGTTTGGCACGATATTGCTTGACCTTGGCAGAGCGGATGGACCAAGACACAAGCGATCGCGACGTGGAGTTCCTCGCAGATCTTTATCGTCGCGGTGGTGAAAAGTTGAAAGCCGGCGAGTATTACGAAGTCGCCGCCGGAATTGCGGACTCGATGTACGCTTTTCAGCGCGCGATCGAATACTACGGATTTGCCATCGAGTTGCTGCAACCCCGTGGTGACCGCGAGCGAGTGATTCGTAAAGGATTGGGAGACGCGCTTGCCAATGCATCTCGCTCCGCTGAGGCGGCAAAGCAATACGAATTGGCGGCAGCGGCAGCGAAGCCTGACGAACAAGCCAAACTACAACAATTGGCCTCGCTGCGTTACCTCACCAGTGGTCATGTTGAAGAGGGAATTGATTCGTTACGTGGTGTTCTGGTTTACAATCATTTGCCGTGGCCAAAGAACCGTTTTGCCGTCGTTGCCGGACTGCTTGGTCGCATTGCATACTTGCGAATACGTGGTCTGCGCATTCGAGCGAATGCACAGCCGACCGGTGAATCGCAAGACAAACGCGATGCGTGTTGGTCCGCCGCCGCTGGCCTCAGTTTGGTCGATCCGCTTCGAGGTTCCTACTATATCGCTGAAACACTGTGCCGCTCGCTTCATGCTGGCTCCGTTGCGACAGTGCCGCGCGACCTTGCCGCTTATATGGGTCTGATCGCCGTCGGTGGAAGTGGTAGCAGGCGAGCGACGCGCCGAGTGCTTTTGGCTTGTCGGCAGATAACGGCAACGCATCGCGATCATTACTCGCGAGCGATGCAGTTCATCGCCCGTGGGATTGCAGCACTGCTGCGAGGCCAATGGTCGGCAAGCCTGGGTTGTTGCGACCGTGCAATCAAACTATTAGCTGATCCGACTTGCCATGGAAAAACATGGGAGCTAAACACGGCGAGAACATTCGGGCTTTGGGCGTTGCAGTACCAGGGTAACCTGCTGGAGTTGTCTCACCGGCAGCCGGAATTGGTTCGGGCTGCCAAAGAGGCTGATGACTTATTCGCCACCTTAAATTTTGGGACTCAGGTGATGGCTCATCTTCAACTCGCGGGCGATCAACCTGAAGAATCTTTGCGACGACTACGAGAAGACGAGGATCATTTGTCGGATCGTGGATTTTATATTCAGCACCACAATTTTATTCTTGCGAAGACATATACCTTGCTCTATCAAAATCGTGTTGCTGAAGCTATGTCGACGATTGATGGTACGTGGAGGAATTACCAGCGAGAGTATCTGTCACAGATTCAGCAAGTCCGAATCGATCATCGTCAGGTGGCAACGCGAGTCCTTCTCGCAGCCGCATCGGAACATCTTGATTCGGACAACATGCTCAAGCGAGCAACGAAGCAGATTGTAAGTTTGCGTGCCGAAAACGTGCGGTGGGCATCCGCCCTCGCCGAGGTATTTGATGCCGCATGTCATCGAATCGAGGGAAACAAAACGATAGCCGAAAGCAAACTTGTCAGTGCCATCAAAATGCTCGATGCGGCCGGCATGGTGTTATTTGCAACCGCGGCAAGACGTCACTTGGCGAGCTTGACGGGGCAAGCCCTATCCGACGAAACGAAACCATGGTCGGAACTGGGCGTTGCGAACGGCGAGCGAATGGCGAGGATGTTGGTACCGGGTTTTGACATCGCGGAAAGTTGATCAGGCTTGGGCAGTTCGATGACGCACTCGCCAGCCCCGTGGCATCAAGACAATCGTTAGCACACACGATTTCCTGCTCGATCATTTGCACGGGCTGCTTGTCGGGGCCCCGACAAGCAGCCCGTTTTGCGCTTCGCATATCAATGTATACAGGCAGTCAGCTGCTAGTAAAAAGAATTCAAGGGTGGCGCCGGAGAATGCGGACAACTGTTGCATCCGCTGCGAAGCGAATGGTTCGTGCTGTGAATCCACTCGGCTTGTTTGACTTCAGGTAAAAGTTGACACACCTTCTTGATAGATGCGACCAACGCCGCACGAGTTAGATCGGTGTGCCTAGTCATTCTCACGTTGCGTGGGACTTTGGTTAGGTTTTCCGATAAAGGCAAACCGATCGCGAGGTCGGGACGCAAAGCCACGGGTCTCCCTGAGATAGCCGGGTTGCCGAGAAAGTAAAAACCTTATCTATCAACCATCGTTTGCGTGGGCCGTTGTCGGCATCAAGGCTTCGATGGCCGGAGAGTCTCATGCATCAAGCCAAGATATTGGTTGCGGATGACAGCTGCACCATTCGCACTCTTGTTCGTCGAGCGCTGATAAAACACGATTTCGAAGTCACTCTCGCATGTGACGGGAAAGAAGCGGTGCTTCTCGCCAAAAGTAATCCACCGGATCTGGTCATTCTTGATATTCAGATGCCGGAGATGGATGGCTATACCGCCTGCGAGCAAATCCTTGCTCTTGAAGAACGCAGTCCCGATCTGCAAATTATCTTTCTTACCAAAGAATCGGCTGGACACCTGAACGCGCTTGGGAGGCAATTCGGAGCTTACCTGCCAAAGCCGGTATGCGAAGACACATTGCTATCCACGGTTCGGGCATTGCTTCATGTTCAAGACCCACCTCACATTTGTCGAGCAGCAGTTTGATCAGTTCAGAGCCGATTGAGTTGCTGAAGTCGGAACTGACCGATTTTCTTGCTCTCAAAAGAGTACAGCTAAGAGCCTTATCGGAGGAGGTCGAGACGTGCCAGCAAGGTCAGATGCCGATGAGCTTAATGGCGAGCAAACAGCAGCCTTCGTCGACGCCGAGCAACGAGCCAAAAGTGATGTCGCCTGATTCAAGAAACGATTCACAACCAACCGAACACGAGATCGATCCGATGACGCGGTTGAATGCAATCAAGCAACGGCTTGCGAAACAGATAGAGCGACATTAGCAGCGAAAACTTTTCGAAGCGTACGGTGGTCGCACTTAAGAAATGAGCCTTGCCGGCGGCGAAGGATTTGCCAGCGGTCCAAATTGCCAGCGGTTCAACTTATTAGTGATCATCACGGCGCAACTTGATTGATGTTTGAGAAAAACTTGTCATGAATTTAACTCGATGCGAATCCAAACCCACCATGAAAACGATGAGCGACCTTTCCGGGTCGGATAAACACTGCGTCTTTCGTAGTGGTCTTTCGTGGTTTTCGGTGCCAGCGATCTCGATTCGAGAGATTTCGATCGCGCCGGAAATCGTCGCGGTGCCGCATTGTCATTCTGCCTTTGCGGGGCTTTGTCATTTACGGAGCGAATTCATTCCGGTCATCTTGCTGAACTCATTGCTCGACATCGACGCCTCGGTCGCTCCACAAACACACAATAAGTTAATGGTAATCAACGGTCATAGCGTTTGGGCATTGCTCATCGCTGAAGCCGCATCACTGGAATCCCTGGAAACGCTTGCGACCCCTGAGATTCGTGGTGATGACATGAAGCAGTCAGCAATCATGGGGACGTGCATGTATCGCGGCCAGATTGTTCGCGTTCTTGATCCGACGCGAGTCTTTCGACTCGCGCAACAAGCACTGGAAAGCTTCTGGCAGAACACGCAAGCACCCCATCACCAGAGCCGCAGTACTGCAGGGAGCCTACGTTGAGAATCTTAACGTTTTTTATTGTTAGCCACGCTGTCTCCGCGACCGTGATCGCCCTGTTGTTCGTCGCCGCCACGAACGCCGGAAGCACGACACATTTTGTCGTTGCATCGCTCGTCGCATCGACGGTTTTGGCCTTTGTCTGTTGGTACACAACGAAGAGGATTCGTCGTGGATTGACGCAAATCGAATTCGCCGTCACCGCTCTCGATGCGACGCAGACGTTGCGTTCGGGGCTCGACGAATTCGAACACTCGGCACAGAAGATTGGTGCCTCAGCTCAGCGATGGGAAACGATTGCGTCACATAATCGTCAGCAAACTCGCGAACTGAAATCGATGCTTTCGCTGCTCAACCGCCGCGGCGTTCTGGGCGAGCCGACCAGCGCCCAACTTCGAGAGCTACTTGCCGGTTTGGGCAATACCCTGCATTCCCATCTCTCCCAAATCGAACGTGGAACCAGCGAGATCGAACAATATGCCAAGGCGATAACCGATGGTTCGGAGACCCAAAGTTACGCGGTGGTAAAAACGACTTCCTACATTGAACAACTCGCATCGACGATCGATGCCGTCTCTCACAACGCGGCGTCGACAAAGTCGGCTATTGAACGAAACAAAGATTCAGCCGATGTTGCGCTCGATCTTGTTCGCGAGCTGATCGAGGGAATGAAGCGAGTCCGTACCGAGTCACAGCACTGTGAAAAAAAGCTTCGAGGGCTATGCGACCCGTCACAGCAGATCGCCGCGATGGTGCGCACGATCAGCGACATCGCCGCTCGAACCGATCTGCTGGCGTTGAACGCGTCGATCGAATCGATTCGCGCCGGTGAACATGGACGAGGCTTCGCCATCGTTGCTGAAGAAGTGAGAAAGCTTGCGGAACAGTCGTCGAGTGCGACCAGAGAGATCTCCCACTTAATTGACTCCATCCAAATCGTGACACAAGAGTCCATTCGCGAGATTGAAAAGGAACGGTCGCATGTTGACGCTGAGGTTGATCGCGCCGCCGCCGCCGAACAGACGTTGCAAAAGATCTGCGGATCCTCGGATCAAAATACGCGTTGTGTTGAACAAATCACCGTGGCATCGAATCAGCAACTTCAACTGGCGCAGGATATCGTTTTCGCGGTTGAGCAGATCTCACAAATGGCCAAGGCAAATCGCAGCGGTGCGGAGAATGTCGGTTGGACGATGAAGTCGTTATCCAAGATGACACCGCAATTCACCGTAGCGATTGACCGACTGCGAAACGGCGGTGACGGATCCTCGGGCGGGCTGATGGATGAAGACGTGAACCGAGCGAACCACGCAACCTCCACACAGTCGTCGATTGCGATGCCCGTTACCGTCGCATTGCCAACATCCACGATGGCAACCATTGGTTGAGAGGATTGATGATGAATTTCGATTGGATGAATAGCGAGTCAAGTCAATCGCGCGCGGGCTCCTTCCCGAACGCCGCAGATGAAATGCAAAGTGACGCGATCTCGCATTGGGATAATGTTGAGGAAGATAATACTCTTGAGGACGCGTGCATTGACGATGTGGATGTGTGGGCAAGCCAAGAGTTGGAAGACAATTCAGACGAGGAAATGGATTGCGAGTCTGATGCGGTCACACCGACCGCGGAGCAAATCGCTTCGATGATGTCCAAGCTGATCCAATCCCCGCCGACACCGCTTCCCAATATCCAAGCGTCTCAACCGCGACCTCCGATTACGGCCGAATCGTGTCCCGGACCGCTGGTCGTGCCCAGCAACGTAGCCGTTTCGGTTTCCATCGAGTCGCTTGACCCAGAGCTTCGCGAAGCTTTCTTGGATGACGCCCGAAGTTGTGTAAGTTCGATGGAAGCGGCTCTCTTGCGACTGGAAGTCGACCCAGGGCATGCAGAATCACTGAAGCAAATTTCACGCGAGCTTCATACGCTTAAAGGTGCCTCGGCGAGCGTGGGATTGGTCGATCTTGCCGATCAATTGCATCGCTTGGAAGACAGTCTTCATGAAGATCAAGTCGCATCACGAACACCATGCTTTGATGCATTGCTGAAGAGTGTCGATTCGATTCGATCGCAAATCGTGCATGGCAATCATCCGCCCGTCGTCGTTGATCGGGCACCTGCCTCGTTCGCACAACCGATGCCGACAACCGCTTCATTCAGCGACGACGCATCGGATGACGAGTCGGTTCGCGTTAAGTCCTCACAACTCAATCGTTTGATGGACATGCTCGCGGAACTTGTGATGTTACGAAACCGCCGCGAAACGGAACTGGGGGAATTGCAAGAGGTTTATCACGAGTTGATCGGAAGCGTTTCGCGAATGCGGTTGCTTTGTAATGAAGGAAGCCAGACAGTGACCGCCGGCAGTTCCTTACAGTTGTCGGAGATCGCCAATGACGTTCTTGAAGTGGCGCATAGCGTTCGCGATTGCGCTCGGCCCGTTGCGGAGGGCAATATCGCCGTATCGCAATTTATTCGCCAGTTTCGGCAAGAGCTTGTCGAGCTTCGACGGACACCGGTATCGGGTTTATTTCAACGTCTGCAACGGGTCGTGCGTGATGCGGCACAACTGGAATCGAAACGCGTCCAGTTGAAATTGCTTGGCGAGGATGCGGGGATTGAGCGTTCACTTCAACAGCGACTTTATGAACCACTGTTGCACATTGTCCGAAACTCGGTTTGTCATGGCATCGAAACTTCAGAGGTCCGGGAACGCAATGGCAAGAAACCGATCGGGACGATCACGTTGGAAGCCAAATCAGGGCCGGATCTGTTTGTGATCGAAGTCCGCGATGATGGAAACGGTCTGGATTATGACGCCATTCGCCGGCGAGGTATTGAAACGGGATTGCTGGCCGCCGGTCAATCCGCGAGCCGTCAAGAGTTGTCGCAGCTGATCTTCCATCCTGGTTTTTCAACACGTCAAACGGCGAATCAATCGGCGGGACGTGGTGTCGGAATGGATGTTGTCGCGTCGACGCTGCAGCGAATGCGTGGCTGGCTCGAAATCGATTCGGAGCCACAACAAGGCACGCGAATACGGCTCAGTTTCCCCCTGCCATCGGTGATCCAGCACGCGATGGTTTTTCGGTGCGGTGATCAACTCTTCGCGTTACCCATGCAGTCGGTTCACAGTATCGGTGAAGCAACCAAGACCGAGACTTGTTTGGACTTCTCTGAAGTCATGGGGACCCAACAAAAACGAGCAACGGATTCGTTCAAGAAGATTGTGCTCGCATGTGATTTTGCTGGTTCAACCGTTTCCGGAAGCGGATTACGAAGTGTAATGCTGCTGGTCGACGACATCATCGGTCCAGAGGAAGTTGTTGTGCGTCCATTACCTGCACTGCTTAAGCCTCATCCGTTCTTCTCCGGTGCAACATTGTCGGGGATGGGAAAGACGGTCATTTTCCTTGACGCTCGCCGCCTGCTTGAGTCGCGGAGTTCGCTGATCAAGGATCACGCGTCGTTGCTCGAACCAAGTCAGGTTCCTCTACAGAACAAGAGGAAAACCGATCCGCAGGCGGCACGCCCTCGTGTGCTTGTCGTCGATGACTCGTTGAGTGCTCGCAAGCGGGCCGTTCGTTCGTTGCGACGATATCCGTTTGAGATTGTCGAGGCTTCTGATGGCAAAGAAGCACTTGAGTTACTGAAGACGAACCGGTTTGCAGCGGTATTCAGTGATATGGAAATGCCACATATCAACGGCATGGAGTTGCTCGCAGAGATCCACACAACCAACAGGTCCGATTCGCCGCCGGTCGTCATCATTAGTAGCCGAAACGAAACCGAGTTTACCGCTCAAGCACTGACTCTCGGAGCGAGCAGTTATCTGATCAAACCACTTGCCGACGACGCTCTCGATCATGCACTTGCGAAGATGGAACTCTTCGCGTTTCCACAGCCGTAAAAAATTTTCGCACCTTTAGTTTGCTCATCACCTAAGTCCGCTCGAGCCGAGAAATCGAATGAACCAAAAGACCATCCTCGTCATTGACGATAGCGCCACGATTCGAAAGCTGGTCGATACGCATTTAAGCCCCGTCGGTTATCGAGTCGTCCTTGCGCCCAACGCCGAAGATGGATTGCGATTGGCCGCGGAATTGAAACCGGACTTGATTCTTTTGGATCATCAATTGCCGGGCACCACGGGTTATAACGTCTGTTGTCAGCTAGTTCAGTCTCCGGAGCTAAAGCTGATCCCGGTCGTGATTAGTTCGACGCTGCGCAAGAAGGCTTACGCCGAATACATCGACTTAGACAACGTCGTCGACATGCTACCCAAGCCCTATACCGAAGATCTCCTTCGCACGACGGTTGCCAATGCGTTGGAGACCGCAGCGATGATTGTTTCTTCTCAATCTCATGGTACCGCCGTTCCCGAGGTGATCCAGCAACTTGATGAATCCGCCTTGGCCGGATCACTGGCTTGCTTTAGCCTGCGGGAGTTACTCGACTTTCTAAACAACGGACGTAAAGCCGGTGTGCTTGAGGTGGAAGCGGAAAGATCACGCATTCGTTTTCATCTCGACAAAGGACGGGTCCAAGGCGTCTATGCATCGGGATTGGATGCGAATGTCATCGATGATTTAATTCGTTGTCTGCCGAAGTCTCTCATCAATCTGGCTCCGGTGATGAAGATGACCATCAATGGCAGAAGCTGCGCCGAGATTGATGGCTTCGTTCAGCTACTTGACCAAAAGGTTATCGACCCGCGTCTGATGACAAAACTCCTTCGGTACCAAGCCGCGGCACTGGTTCAGATCGCGTTCACACAAAAGCTGGGAGCCTTTCGCTTTGATCACGGCGCGAGCGTGAACTCGCTTCACAAGAACCTGCCGCTGGACATCAGCCTGCTTGCGCTTCTGGTGGAGGGCGCCATGTACAGCGACGACCGCACCGACGTCCCCGTGGAAAACTGCACCTATGTTCGCCGAGCCATTCGTGGACAGAACCTCGACCGTGCAGGGCTTAGCGCACGACACTTGAAAGTTTTGAATGCACTTTCGGATCCCAAAGACACCAACGAGCTTGCTGAAAGCCTGGGATGGAACGTAGATGAAGTCCGTCAAGTGATGAGCGGATTTGTGCTGGCGGAATTGGTTGAGCAACGAACTCATTGCGTCACTGGGCAGTTCGTTATTTTTGAACCAAACGCGGCCGTTGCTCAGAATCTAAGACAATCCATGGAGGAATCTGACAATCGGTATGTTGGAAAAGTGGTTCGAGACCAACTTGCCCTGCAACTGGTTCTCAAGCGTGCGATCCCCCATACGCTTGTGTTCTGCGGCGATGATCCCCAGTCTTACCAACTGATGAAGCAACTTTTCGCAACCGCGCATCCGAAGGCGGCGCAAGTGAAACGAGTTGCGTTAGTCGATAAGAGCAAATCGAATCAAGAAATCGATTGGATTTCCCGCGTCGGATTTCAACCGCATGAGATTATCGATCGTCCGTGCACCGCCGAGATATTGTTTCGTGCGATGGATCGTCTGCTGATTTCAAATGGCCCTCTTGACTCGGATCGCGACGCAAGGACAAAGCCGGTAATTACGCCGGATGTGGCTCCACCATCGACCACCTATACGCCTGATATGAATGCCACAGGAGTTGTAAACGCGGGAGTCTCATCATGATCACCGAACACCAAAAAGTGGAGATGGTTACCTTGCTCGTTCAAGACTGTTTTGGGGCGTCATGTAAATATCAACTTCTCGCCGAGAGCGGTGTATTTGTGGGCAAGTCTTCGAACTGCGGATTGCAATTGCAGAGTCAAGGACTCAGCGACATTCATTGTCGCATCGGACTTGAAGGCGGGAGGTTGTGGGTGCAAGACTGGATGTCCGCCGAGGGGACGTTCTTGAACGGTAAAGCCATTGATTCACAGACGACGGTTCGATTGGGTGATGTCATCAACATTGGCAAAACTCGAATCACGGCGTCAATCCAATTTGCGGATTCGACTTCAGCCGAACGCGAATGTGAAGTCAACGGTGACAATCGCCCGCATGTGAAGATTGCCGACGAAACATTGCCTTCGGAACCTGATGACGCGGCTTACCTTCAACCTAAATCGTTCGATCATGAAGATGCGATATCAACGATTGACGAGGAGCCAACTGCCAGCTTTGATTTTGAGTTTTCTTTTGAAGAGGAAGAAACCTATGACCGCGAAACAGTCGCATTGCTTCGCGCCGAAATCGAGGAATTGCAGACCGCATTGGCCCAGCGAGACGCAGAATCTCGTTTCAATCACGATGCTGAAATGAATCATAACCGAAGTTCCGGCATGGTGGCTGACGATGCAGATGATGTGCTGCACCGACTGCAGGAGCTGATCGATGAAGCGAATCGCAGCGATGAGCGAGTTGCGATCCTTGAAGATTTATTGCACGCGGCAGAGGATACTCACCGCGCGGAACATGAAGAAAGAAATCAATTGGAAGCATGGGTCGGTGATATCGAGAAACGAATCGGCCAGCGAGAAGATGAACACGCCGCCGAAACCGAATCGCTTCGGAAACGTCTTGAAGCATCGCACGCGGCGCAGGTGCGTGTTCAGCGGCATCTTCAGGATGCCGCGTTTAGTGGAGGGGCCCCGAAGCAGTACGAGCAGACGCTGGAAAATCTACAGACCAGTAACCGTCAGCTCCAAGAGCAGTTGGCAGAGTCGCAAAAGCATTGTCTTTTACTCGAAAATCGACTCGAAGTTTTCGCTGGCGAGCAAGCACTCGCATTGCGAGAAGAACGCACGCAGATCGCTCAAGAGCAAGCGAAGCTATCTCGAATGAGGTTTGAGCTTTCAAAGAAATTGGTCGATGTGGAAGAGCTTCCAAGAGTTAGCAACTCCGCGACGTCAGAGACCACAGATCGAATCCAAGCATTACGCGAGCACCTGCGTGAGATTCATGAGCTAGAAAAGAAACAGGAAAAAGAAGTTTCTCTCTCGACCCGCATTTCCAGGCTTTGGAAGCGAACTGAGCTTGGAAGCAATGGCTGATCAGAAAGAGAGGCATGCACATGGGATCATCGAAACCACAGTCGATGGCGACGGATAGCGATCGCTTTGAACCGATTGCGATGGTGACGGCGATCGAACGAGTGATCTTGGATATCGATAATTTTGTAGGCGATTGGCTTCAACGACTGAACAATCAACTTCAAACGGAACGACCATCCGAAGCAACCGATCCCAGCCTTCGGGAAAACGTCGACGCGTTTGAACAAGAAAAAAGCCGATGGAGGTTAGAACGCAATCGCGGTGATGAACAGATTCGAGAGAAAGTTGAACAACTGACGCAGGCTTGGCTGCATCTCGAGGCAGAGCAACGTAAGTTTCTGCAGATAAAGGAGGTTCGTACCATCGTGACAAGTGAACTCGCGATTCAGGTCGCTTCGCAACCACTGCCAACCACGGGGAGTGAAAGCACGTCGTTGCGATCTCCTGAAGGGAAGCACCATTCCGCGAAAACCACTGCGTCATGCTTTGTCACCGATTCGAAAGAAAGTCGATCATCCGAAAATGCGGTTTTGCAATTTCAAAGATTACGAAAAGAAATCCAAGACAGTCGTCGTTAATCCATCCCACTGCCAGAACGATTTTGCTGCCATTGAATGGGGAGAATTGAATTGTCATTAGCAACCCTGCTTAACGATGCCGTTGGCATTTGGAAGCATCGCGGAACACCGGATGCAAATCGTCATGTCGGCCAATGCGATGTGAGCGATGTGCCGCCGGATGTTCGACGTCTGATTCGAAATCGAAGGTACTGTCGCATCCTGTTGGCGGGCGGAGCGATGCCATTCGACGATGCATCGATAGCCTGCGCATGGCAAGCGGTCGAGCAAGAAATGGCCATCGTGCCTGGTGGCTTCGTTCAACTTGCCGTGGACACCGTGATCTCGGACAGGGCGGGATTTGCGCTCGCAACCAGTCGTGGGGAACCGGTTCGAGTTTCATCTCTTTATATCGATCGTGATTGCGTTACGAATGACGATTTCGCAAAATTCGTTGAATCCGATGGATATGGGAATCCGCATTATTGGCCAGAAGAAGTGCTGCCTAATGTTCTGCAGTTCACCGACCGTACGGGACATCCGGGACCGCATTTCTGGTCAAAGGGAATTCCACCGGCGTCGAAACATGATCACCCCGTCGTTGGTGTCTGCTGGTATGAAGCGAATGCCTATGCAACGTGGGTCGGTAAGCGATTGCCTTCACCCGAGGAATGGCAACGCGCCGGTACGTGGTCCCAGGGAAGCACAGTCGATGGATCAGAACAACGGTATCCATGGGGCAATTCGTTTGATCCGTCCAAAGCGAATCTTTGGGCAAGCGGCGCTGGTGACACTGTACCCGTGCAGGCATTCGCGAGTGGAAAGACGCCCAACGGGGTTCGCCAGTTAGTGGGCAACGTTTGGGAATGGGTCAACGCATCGTTTTCTCCGCAATCAGGAAGCAGTGCTTCCATGATGGTTGACCAGGCGATGGCAGAGATTCGCGGTGGTGCTTTTGATACCTACTTTCACTCACAAGCAACGAGTCAATTTCGTACGGGCCAATCACTTTTGTTTCGCGGTCCCAACGTTGGGTTCCGATGCTGCGTTCCCCATTCTGCATTGCCGTCTCGAGACGATTCTCAAGACTCCATGTCCGAAAGAGATGATTCATGATCACGACGCCAAAGCTTTTAAAAGACAAAGTTCAATCGTTCCTGCTCGATTGCGTTTGTTGTGGGGAGAGTCTTTCTGAGCGAGATCACCATTGCACCCAGTGCCAGACGCCAGCGTCGGTCTCGCGTACGGTTGCGGTACGTGCAGGAAGCCAAAGTTTTGTTTCGGTCCTTGGTGCAAGTAACGCGGGGAAAACCGTTTACCTCGGCTTGTTGTTGGACATTCTTAGCAATGGTTCGGACTCGCTTCGCGGTACGGCCACCGGCGCGTTTTCCCTTGATCTGCAGGAGCAGGTGGTGACGGCACTGGAGCGACGCAGTTTCCCGGAGAAGACCCCCGCGGAAGCGGACGCTTGGAAATGGTTTCATTGCCAAGTCTCGATGGCGGAAAAAAAGAAGACTCGCTACATCGACTTGATCTCGCCTGATTTTGCCGGCGAGGCAATCGCTATGGAAATCAATAACTCGGGGCTTTATCCGTCCATCAGTCACGTGGTCACCAAGTCAAGCGGATTGATGATTCTTTGTGATTCCACTCGGGTTCGAGATGCTGGTTCGAGCGAAGATTTGTTCGCGATGAAACTTGCATCCTATATTGCCGAGCAACATGACATGGAAACCGGCGGAGGGCGAAGCCGCAAGATCGGCCCCTCGGTTGCCATCGTTTTCACGAAGTGCGACGGTTGTCCCGAAGCGATCGAGGATCCTGCTCAGTTTGCGTCCAACAATACGCCACGGCTCTTTGAATATTGCCGTCGAACGTTCGCGAAGCATTCGTACTTTGCAGCCAGCGTCGCCGGGAGTTCTGGCGTTCTCGCGGATACGGCGGGTCGTCGAATGCGGATTCCCTTCCACATCCAACCCTATGGAATCCTCGAGCCTCTGCAGTGGATCATTCGGTAATTCTGAAGCGATGGATGAACCAGTGATGAACATGCTCAGCGTCGAACAAGCCGTCTTCACGTCATCCGATCGTGGCCCGATGAAAGGGTATCAACTCGTTTCCAAGTCGCCTGGTATCGATCGAAACTTAAGTCAAGAACTATGTCGCTGGGCGCCCACCAAAAGTTCAAGTGAAAATCCTGATGACTGGACACTCCATTGCTTTCCCATCGCAGACGATTTCGTCGCGGTCGCAAGGACAACGCTTGGCGGTCCTGAGTACAGCGGTCGCGGTGGCACACAGGTAGTCACGATGATCCTGGTGTTTCGTAACGAGCAATTGGAACCGTTTGCGTTCAATCCGATTGCCGTCGCCCAAACCGCGCTGGCGATGGGATATCTAAAACTGCCACTTGAAATGGAGCGGGAACAGTTGCCATGCGCGATGCTGCCAAGTTGTTCGCTTATCGAACGACGCGGTGTCACGCAAGAATACCGCACGATAGAGGATTGCGAACAACTGCTGAGTGAAGCCGCGTCCCTGCTTAAAGACGGGCGGCGGATCGCCATCGTCGGACCGATCGATTCAATCGCGGCTGTCGATCGATTGATCCTGAGGTTACCGATCGACTCGCGACGCGGACTCAGTTTTACTACCGGTCTTGCACCATCCATTCGGCGTCCCTTTCAACTTCATTGCTTCGCCAACGCCGATCTGATGACGCGTCGCACGCTCGAATCGCAAAATATTGTTTGCTTAATGACCGAGGCACACGCAAACTGACTTTGCCGTTTTGTGGTTGGCCCTGAAGCCGAGGGATCATAAGAGGCCAAGCTGCTCCTCCAGGTGAGCAAAGAAAATCGCTTTGTCACGTTCGTAATGCTCGGCGTCTCCATCGACTGCTTTCCATCGCCGAACTTTGGCTTCCTCAAACTCGACGGCGCGAGCGGGATGTTTGCGAAGATGGTCTCGGATCAGGACGGCTCGTCGATGGGTGCGGCTCTCAAGGGAGGTGAGCCAAAGCTGGTGAGTGGCGTCACCGTGTCGGGGCTTGATCAATAGAATCGAATCGTGGCACCACGACGGTGGTTCGATTCGGCGAAAGTAAAGTCCCTCGACCTGGACTGTGGCAGCCTCGATGACGCTTGCATCGTGAACACATGCGACAAGGTCGATAATGGGGCGAGCAATCAATCCCGGAATTGCGGTGCTGCCAATATGTTCAATCGTCGTGACATCGCCTTGGCATGACTGAAAGATACCGGACTTCGTTTGCTCGAACTCCTGACGCCATGCAGGAGCATAATGCATCAGTCGTACCGCATCGTTCATCGAGAGTATCCTTGCTCAGGTGCAATTGAATTCATTGGCCACTGCGATGAAACGAAAATCGCCGGTCGAGGCTGAAACCAATCGACCGGCGATCATTGAGTTCGTCAAGCGATGACCATCTAGCGGGCAGATAACATGGCAACCTTCACGCCATCGTGATCCTTGACCACGGCAGCGATGAAAGAAGCATCTGCGGAGCAAAGCCGCCTGTTCGGAACCGTACAGATTCGGCCATTGCCTTTTAACAAGCGAATATAATCTGCCCCGATTTCGACCAAACGACCTTCAGTCGAAAACTCACCCGTGTTGTCGATCCAAACACGAAAGCGACTGTTTTCGCCAAACAGATCGTCCAACGCATTTTTCACAGGTGCAGCGGGTTCAGTTGCTGGTGGCGCACCGAAAATATCATCAGCCGCAGGAGCCGCGTCGGCTGGTGCAGGCAATGCTGGTTCACCAAACAGATCGTCCATCGGGGCCTCTGCGGGTGCAGGAGCCGGTGCCAAAGGCTCACCAAAAAAATCGTCCACAGCGGGAGCCTGTTTAGCAGGAACTGGTGCAACTGGAATTGGATCGCTGAAGAGATCTTCGGCAGGAGCAGGAGCGGCATCCGCTGGCGGTGCGCCAAACAAGTCGTCCATTGCTGGGGCAGGAGCCGGAGCCGCGGGTTCGGGAATCACGAGTGGCGCTGGTTCGCCGAACAGGTTTTCTACAGGTGCGGGAGCGGCTGGCTCTTCAGGTGCAGACGTCGGAGGCAGTGGCTCAGGCATTGGCTCAACAGGTGCTGGTGCCTCTGCTTCAACAGGTGCTGGTGCCTCTGCTTCAACAGGTGCTGGCGATTCTGCTTCAACAGCTACTGGTGCCTCGGCCGGCATCGGTTCGACGATGTCCGTCCTGCTGGGTGCGATTTCTTCGGAAGGAATAACCGAGTTCTCGATAGCCGATTCTGAAGCGGCTAAGGGTTCGGCAGCCGGCATTTTATCAATGGTTTGCTGACTCATCGGAACAATGCTCTCATGAATGATTTCGCCTTCGAGAATCATGGGCTCGGCTTCGCCGCAGCATGCGGGCTGGGCGATCGTTTCGACAACGCCGCAGCAACCATCCATGGGGGCTGGCACTTGAATCACGCATTCGGCATCGGGTACTTCGCACGCCGGAGCGACTTCGCACGCCGGAGCGACTTCGCACGCCGGAGCCACTTCGCACGCCGGAGCGCAAACGGGAGCGACTTCGCAGCAAGCGGAGTCAACCTGGTGGCAGCGGACTCGGTTGAGTAGCCAACCGCCAGACGCGGGAGTCACCGTGATCGTCGCGATCATGAAGCCGACGATCGATGTATAAACGTAACGGGGTAGGATGCGTTTCATTTCTTATTCGGGGGTTTTTGGCACGATGTGCAAAGGGTGAATGCAACGGAAAGAAGCGTTCAGAATGACGAGGCGGGAACAGGGTGCTATGGCTCCGAGCATCAATCTCAGAATTTCAGGATTTCAGCTCGGGATTCCTCCGCCCTAGCGTAATTGGGCGAAATCTCAACAGCAAGAAGCGAATTCAGGGTAATTTGTGGGTTTTGTGTTTTGCGGATTGGTATTTCGAGCGCACCTCGCGTTTTGCGTCATCAGGCGGACAGAGTGTGGGCACGAAAGCCGCTGGCCTGATAAAAAAGTTTGAACATTATCCCAACGTCAAACCGGAGAATCACCCTCCCGCTTCGGGAGGGTCGGACGCGGTAGCGGCCGGGGAGGGCCGTTTTCGCAGTCAATTACTTGGGTGCTAAGCAAAATCGTTGAGCCCTCTCCTCGCCTATCCCAGATGAGAATGATGTAATGAACTTGCCAAAATTGTCTAAACCGCGATCGTTTCATCAGCCCAGCCCCACGCTGGCTCACGCTGGCTCACGCTGGCTCACGCTGGCTGTGAAGTGCCCGCGCCGCAGCAAGGCTGTAGGAGAGCGCGAGCATGATGTCCAGCACGCTGGTGTGGTCCGAAAACCACTGCGCCTGCAGGTCTTCGATCGCAGAGGAACCGTCCGCAACTAACACTTTGTGCGTTGCTTTGGCGAATCCTTGATACCAAGCGGATTCTGACTACATTCGCAATCAAGCTCCATACCAATCGCAAACCGCAAGGTGGGCTCGGTATTTCCAGCTGTAGCGATTCGCATTCCGTTGGAGCAGTGAATCGACGTACAATTCGGCGAAGTGAGTCGAATCTTCTCCGCCATGCAGTCGCAGCGTGCGACTGCGGGTGGTGAATTCAGCTTGCTTTTTCGTGACTTTTGAAAGCACCATGCTCCGATTGTTTCAAAATTTATTTGCCTCGACGAGCTTGGAGCGGAAGTGTTTGCTCTTCTTTGGCTCGGTCATCCTGGTGTTGATGTGCGCGGCATTTTGGGTCGTGCAGGTGCTTGCCAATCGCCTCGTGCTAGAGAAAACTCGCCAAATCGCACGCGATTATTCATTCGGTGTCATTGAGCGAATCCATGCCAACGCGATTTACGGCGGAGGCATGTCGAAAGAAAGCTTCGACCAAAAAACGGAACTGCTGGAAGAACTAGGCAAGGATCTTCGCAACAAAGATTACCTGTACAAAATCATCGGATTGCCGGAAGAAACCGAGTATCAATCGCTTCCCACCGTGGCTGAGCCGGAGTCGGCTGAAGAGTTGGCGTTATTGAAGGAGTTGGAGGCTGAATATCGACAGCACCTCGCCGAGCGGATTCGGCTTGATCGGCCTGATATCGACCGTCCGCTCAATCTTGGTTTCGATGCACCGATGAGTCAATTCGGACCTGGCACGGATATCGCCTTCAAAGATCTCGGGCCGCAGAAGGACAAATACATTCATTACACGCCCGTCTTCAGCAAACCCGCGTGCATTTTGACTTGTCATGCCCCGATTGGAAAACGGGTATCGCTCGATGCCGAAGTCGACCCGTTGAAGCTTGCGTCACAATATCCATTCCGGGTCGTTCGCGTCAGCATGCCGTACAGCAACACGCGAGCCACGACTTCGTGGATTCGCACGATCTTGATCGCGATGGCGATGTTGATCATCACGGTCATGCTATTCATGCTTCATGCGATCGTTCGCTACTTGGTCCTCGATCCGCTTCGTCACTTGCGAGACGTAAGCGACGCCATCACCCGAGGCGACACGGCACAGCGTGCGGTGATTGAGACCGAAGATGAATTTCGCGAACTTGGTGACGCATTCAATCGAATGCTTCGTCACATGACCGAGACGCAAGACGAACTGCAATCCGTCAATGCGGAACTCGATAGCCGAGTCGATCAACTGGCGCAGGCCAACTTGCAGCTTTACGAAGCCAACCGACTCAAGAGTGACTTTCTCGCTAACATGAGCCATGAGTTGCGAACGCCTTTGAATAGCATCATTGGCTTCTCTGAAGTGTTGCAAGACATCGAATCGCTCAGCGACAAACAGCGGCGATATGCGTCGAACATTCAAAAAAGTGGACGAGTACTGCTTGAAATGATTAACGACATCCTTGACCTTGCAAAAGTCGAAGCGGGAAAGATGGAATTGCGTCCGGTGCAGTTCAATCTGGTGCGATTGGTGAGTGCCCAAGTCGACATGGTGCGAAGCTTGTCCGAAGAAAAGAATTTGTCGTTGTCGATCGTCGCGGATGAAGATTTGCCCGACGCTTACCAGGATCAAAACAAGCTCGGCCAAGTGCTGAATAATCTGGTCAGTAACGCGATCAAGTTCACCCCAGAAGGCGGCATCATCACCGTCAGCGTCAACAACGCGGAGGATGAAAATTACTTCACGTTGGCGGTGGCGGACAACGGCGTCGGGATTGCCAAGGAAGACCAGTCGGTAATCTTCGAGAAGTTTCGCCAAAGCAATAAGGTGCTCGACGGCGAAGGTTTGACGCGAGAATATTCCGGCACGGGTCTGGGGCTATCGATCGTCAAAGAATTAACGAAACTACTCGGCGGCGAAATTGATTTCGAAAGCGAACTGGGCCGCGGCAGCACCTTCTGGGTCAAATTTCCCTGGCGATTTGACGCATCAAAATAGACTTCGGATTCCGCCTCGTCATTTTCCCCCGTCGCCTTGTTAAGTGTCCCCCATGAAGACCGTTGAACTCTATACCGATGGCGCGTGCAGCGGAAATCCAGGGCCCGGTGGCTGGGCATTCATTCTTCGGTGTCCGACGACGGGCAAAGAGCTTGAACGCGCCGATGGCCAAGGCGAGACGACGAACAATCAAATGGAATTGATGGCGGTGATTCGCGGACTGGAAGCACTCAAGGAACCATGCCGAGTAACGCTTTTTTCCGACAGTACCTACGTCGGCCAGGGCCTCACCAGTTGGATGGCGGGCTGGAAAAGTCGCGGTTGGAAGCGGAAGGATGGGTCGAAGCTTGTTCCGATCAAGAACCAGGAATTTTGGCAGCGGTTGGACCAGTTGATGCAAAAACACGAATTGATCTTCAAACACGTCAAAGGGCACGCCGGCCACGTCGAAAACGAACGCTGTGACGTGCTTGCCGTCGCCGCCTCACAAGCCTTTCGCTAGTCATTGAAGGCCCTGTCACTATCGTTGCCATGTGGTCGCGGACCTTCCGAGGCCCTGCGGGCTAAAGCTGGCTCGACGGACTGGTTACAATAACGAGTTCACCGCCCCAGGGTCATTTTGGGTCATTTTTTGTTTCCGCATTTTCCTTCTCAGTCTTCGCCATGAACAAAGCCCCCTCTCCTGACCTGTCGCTCGGCGATTTGCAGCGACATATCCGTGCGATGTACTACGAAAAGGATGTGACGCGAGGGGTTGATGGAACCTTCATGTGGTTAATGGAAGAAATTGGCGAACTCGCGACCGCGTTGCGCGGTAATGACCGAGAGAACTTGGCCGAGGAGTTCGCGGACGTGATTGCTTGGTTGGCGACGATTGCAAACGTCGCTGAAATCGATCTGTCGGCAGCACTTGCGGCGAAGTACGGCAGCGGTTGCCCCGGCTGCACGAAATTGGTCTGCACTTGCCCCAGCGAAGAAAAGCCGTGATCCGCATCGCCTCCTTGACTCTAGCACGACTGTTTTTGTCGCTCGTTGTTTTGGTTTTTGCCGCAGCGGGTTTCGCCATAAACGTCATCGCCCAAGACGCGGCGAATGAGGTTAACGCGAAGGCGGACGAGAGCTCGCTGCCCGTTGGCCTCGATGGGGTTTACCGCGCTGGGCATTGGACCATGATCAAGCTTCCCGGCGGAGTCTCACAAAAAGTGTCCGTGCAAACGCTGGACGGCGATGGCGTCAACGTGGTTTATGAACAACTTGTGCCTTCGGCAGCGACGGTTTTATATGCCGTTCCTGGATCGGCCGCCGCGCCACTTATCATTCTCGACGCTAACGATGAACAGGTTTATCGGGGTCGCTTTCGCGGCAAATCGATCGAACCGAAGATGCCTTGGATTGTCGTCTTTGGCGATGCCCTCGGGATTGAAACCATTGGACAAAATGAACTGTTGGGTCGAGACGCATCGGTGGCGGTCAGCACCATCGGTCAAAATGATTCGTTTCCGGATCAAACGATCGGATTGTCGGGAGTCGACTTGATCGTGCTGGGGCCTTCGAGCGTCGATGCATTATCGATGCTTTCACCCCAGCAAGGCGCCGTCATCGTTGACTGGATCAAGCGTGGCGGACGGATGTTGATATCGCTAGGCAAGGACGCTGATTCGATTTTTTCAGCCGCGCCCTGGCTTCAAGAAGTGGTTTCCGTGGATAAGAATCTGACAACGATTCGCCTAGACCCTTCATCGATTGAGACCTACACGTCTTCGCAAATTCGGTTGCCGGTATTGGACGCCATTCAGTTGCCGGCGCGAGGTGGCGAGACGATTATTAGCGGTCGCAATTCGGCACGACAACCTGCACGCGTGGCGGTTGAATGGACGGTTGGCTTTGGCCGCGTGATCGGGACGGCGTTTGCGCTCGATTCACCCGAGGTTGCCGCATGGCCACAGCGAACGCTGCTGGTCACTCGTTTGTGCGGAACACTTTTTACGGCGGAGACTGAGTCACGGCGTGATACTCGCCCGAGTGCATCGGTTGGTTTCGACGATCTGGCCGGCCAGATTCGCGTATCGCTTGATCGATTCGATTCAAAACCACGCATTCCCTACTCCGTCATCTCCTTGATACTGATCGGCTTGGTCACGGTCATCGGGCCACTTGATTATTTGCTGGTCAATCGCCTGCTCGGCAGACCACTGTTGGGCTGGATCACCTTCCCCATTTCCGTATTGATGGTGTCCGCAATTTTGGTTTCGATCGGATGGCCCGCCATCCGCAAAACCCCAGCGAGCGAAGAAACCGTCGCGTCGCCTACGGACGGTGAAACCGTCGCGTCGGTTGTCACGCAAATCAATCGCATGGAAATCGTCGACATCGATATGACCAGCAGCCCTGCGATTGGTCGCGGGTGGTCATGGGCGCACCTGTATTCACTCGACGCGACAATCACTCCCTATCCGGCGCAACTATCGAAAATTCTACTTGCCAGTGGCTCTCCGCAAGCGATCACATCCGCACCGTTTGGTCATCCTGGATCAACCTTTGGTGGAATCTCGATCGCGGGCGAAGACACTCGTATGCCGGCTTATCAAATCGCGATGTCTCTTGTGCCGGAGCGTGGTTTTGTCTCGCAAATCTCGGATATTCCGCTCGCCCCCGGCGGCAGCAAAGGCATCGGAACCCGCTGGACGTTTTCACCTAAACTGGAAGGCACTTCGGATCTTTCCAGACGTCGCGGCAGCGAGTTGCTCGAAGGCCGGCTAACCAATTCATTGCCTGTTGATCTGATCAATGGTGCTCTTGTTTTTGGCGAATGGGTTTACCTGCTTCCGACGCGATTTCGATCAGGCCAGACGATCGACAATGTTGACACACTTCGCCAGAAAAACTTTCGCTGGTTGTTGGCAAGACGCGAGGCACTGGAGAACTCATCGCGGTCGGAACCTTGGAACGCGGAGATGTACGAAGACATGCCAAGACTTGCTGAAATCCTCATGTTTGATTCCGTCGCTGGGGGACGTGACTACACTGGTCTTTCCAATCGTCCGCTTCAAGATCTTGACCTCAGCTACCTGCTCAGCCAAGACCGCGCGATCATGTTTGGCCAACTCGAACGTCCTGCACTTGAAATCGACTTGGCTGTTCAACGAGCGAGCGCTTCCGCAGCCCGTGTTATCCTTCCCGTCAGTATCCCGCGTCTGACGCGATCATCGGAATGATATTCACCAAAAATAACCCGGCGCCAAAACGAAGCGGTTAAATTTTGAAACACTGCTCGCGATTCCGCTTCATCCCAATTTTAATTTCTATGTTTGTGATTTATCGAAGAGTGACCGCGTGATCAAAACGATTGACCTGACCAAGAAGTATGGCGATATCTTTGCGATCCGCAGCATTGAACTGGATCTTTATGAAGGTGATTTGTTCGGCTTCATCGGACCCAACGGCGCGGGCAAAACAACGACCATGCGAATCATCGCAACCCTGCTAACGCCCAGTTGGGGCGAAGCGTATGTGTGCGGTCATTCGGTTCACACGAACCCGAAAGAGATCCGCCGATTGGTTGGCTACATGCCCGACTTCTTCGGTGTCTACGACGACATGACGGTGGTTGAGTATCTCGAGTTTTTTGCGGCCGCGTATCGGATCAATGGCGAAGCCCGCCGCAAGCGCGTCGATGAAATGCTGGACGTGGTCGACCTCGAATTTAAACGCGATGCCTACGCCAATACGCTTTCTCGTGGACAGACACAGCGACTCGGCCTGGCGCGAACGCTGATGCACGATCCGCAAGTCTTGCTGCTCGATGAACCACTCTCGGGTCTTGATCCACGAGCTCGAATTGAGATGCGAAATCTTCTCCGTCGCCTCGGTCAAATGGGGAAGACGATCATCGTCAGCAGTCACATTCTTCCCGAGCTTGCGGACATCTGTAACAAGGTTGGCATCATCGATCGCGGCGAGTTAAAAGTGAACGCCACGGTGACCGAAGTGTTGCGTCAGGTGCGCGAGCACACGGTCCTTGTCGTCGAACCCTCGACGCCCGATCAAATGGCCCGCATCGCGGAGCTGCTCATTGGCCACGAAAAGGTGCAATCGATTGAAACAGGCGATGCATCCGTCCGCGTGATTTTGAAACCAGAAGTTGTCGAGTACAGCGATTTGCCGCGTCGATTGATCGAAAACGGCGTCAACCTGCGTCGATTCTCTGAAGAAGAACTTGATCTGGAATCCGCGTTCATGGCTTTGACTAAAGGCACCAGCTTGCGGATGTAGCCCATCCTGGTGTTCTGCCTGAACCGTCGATTTTTGTGGTTCTGCTTGGATTTTAGTGGCAAGGGTGAGGTTCGATTTCGGTCTTTCGACCTCGGAACAGGGCGGTGGATTTTTGCAGGCATCGGCTCCTGCGTCCAATGATTTGGCAGCAGACGTTGAAACGTGGT
>Ga0105052_10001860_pt1 | contig 26879 bp, 20 predicted proteins | sample FRY03_FD_78094 | JGI IMG/M metagenome (GOLD analysis project Ga0105052, IMG submission 78094) | Freshwater microbial communities from Lake Fryxell liftoff mats and glacier meltwater in Antarctica - FRY-03 | ecosystem: Environmental > Aquatic > Freshwater > Ice > Glacier meltwater ... | reverse complement strand
GATCTTTTCAACTTTTTTATTCCGCTCGTTTGCGGGGTGCAAAGATACATACTTCTTTTACTTTATCAAGCTTTTTTTAACTTTAATTTCATATTATTTTAACATTATTTCGTAATCTCTTTATTTAAAAGGATTTAGCAATTAAAATAAATTCGATTATTATTTAATGTATCTCATTTAGTAGAATGAACCTGTGATTTTTTATTTTTACAAAAGATCTAATACCGATTATGTATTCAATATAGTCCTGCCGATATGTATCGGTATATTGAACTATATTCTATCTATATCGGTATTATGCGAACTATTGATAGATTATCCATTAAATATAATTGGTGTAATATGATTGAAATTTATAAAACAACAGAGTTAAAAAGAATCCAACTACTTGCTGAGCTCACATGGTATACTACCTACTCTAGTATATTAAAGAGTGAGCAACTTCATTATATGTTTGATTTAATGTATAGCACTTCTCAATTAGAAGCAAACTTATTAAATGGAAATCAATTCCACATTATAAAAGAAGAATCAACCGATTTAGGTTTTACCGAAATCATCCTTTATCCGCATTACATTAAGATTAACAAAATATACATCATACCTGAACAGCAAGGAAAAGGTTTAGGAAATAAAATGATAAATAATATAGAACAAATTGCAGCTTCACTTAATGTAAGTAAAATCACTCTTAATGTTAATAGGTATAATAAGGCTTTACATTTTTATATAAAAAGTGGTTTTAGTATTATAGAAGAGGTTGATGTGGAAATAGGAAACGGTTACCTTATGGAAGATTATATTTTGGAAAAGATTATTTGAAAATGGTTTATACTTCTGTTAGCATTTTCAGCTTCTTCCTGCTTCGGCTTTTAATTCTTTTCCGCAGGCATTCTCAAACTGAAAAATTTGCCTGTGGCTTAGCGTTTAAAATTGAAAAGAAACCGCAGCAGTAAAACTGCAGCGGAGCGGGGAATCATGTAGAACTTACAGTCTACAGTTTCACCAACTATAATATTCAAATCTATTATCTATAATAGTTTCCATAACTCCTTCAATTGTTTTTACTTTTTCCTCAAGTGTGAATTTTCCCGAATTTTCCTTGAAAAATCGCATCATTTTTTTTAAAAAATCATCAATATCAAAGTCTTCATCATCTATATTTACAAATTCAATTTTATTAGGGTGTTGAATATATATATGAGGCGAACAACCACTAAGACAAGCAAAAGTAAAACGATAAAAACCTATGCTATTAAGTAATGTACTACTATCTGTTTTTAAATTACAAGATAATATATCAACATTGTCATAAATTAAATGAGCATAAGAATCATTTATCGGAATTTTATTATTAAGACTATCTCTAGTAAAATCGTCTAGATGAGTAAGTAAATACTCTCTAAGTTTAGCATTTAAAAATCGATCTTCTACTTCTACCATATCATTTTGACATAAGCACAAGGAATAAAACATCAACAATGGGATAATTAAAATTATTTTCATGGTTTTCTGTTTTTATCACCAAATTCATTTATTGTTTTTTCTCCAATATCATATGCAGGTTTATGCTTTGGATCTGTACTTCGCATCGAAGTACGATTTTTAACCATTTCAACATCAATAGGATTGGTTGCATGTTCATATTCATGACTAGCAACAGATGCTATTTTTTGATCTCGATTTAGCTTGTTTTTAACCATTAGAACCCCAGAATCGTGTTCAGGATGAAGATACTCGCTACTCTTTGCTACTCTAACTGCCTCATCGATCGAACCTTCAAAAACATTGACCTGAATAACCTTAACTTTGTTTTCTACACAACGTTCTCCTTCACAATCTGGTGGGTATAATGAACACAAATAAGTTGAGCCAAGTTTGATTCCTTCATTTGTCTCAGTAGGTTCTGGATTAATCTCAGATGTAATAACCGTGGTGTGTATTCTATCTGTGGAGGAAATAACTTTTTTCACTTGGTCTAACCCACTCTCAACTTGAATTAGAGTACTAATAACCTTACCACCATTTTTCATAAAATAATCAATATCAACTTGAGATGTTCCATCCTGAAATTTATATGTAGCCGTATTTGTTCCATTTTCTGCAGCTGTGATTGATACGGTTACAGGATTTCCATTCCTGTCAACAACAATGTTTCCGTCAGCATCCTTTAAATATACAGGGTTATTTAAAGCAAAACAATGTGGTAAAAATGGAACATACATCTTTTCCAACGCATCCCTACTCAACCAACGTCCAACCCTAGAATCATATATCCTTGCACCGAAATCAAGACTATTTCCTTGTCCTTTAACCTCGTCATCCTTCTCCATTCCATTAAAGCCATACCAATACTCCTCCCTTAAGGAAGAACTATTGGAAATGAAACACCAGCGATTGAAACAGTTGCATCAGCATCACAAGATCCTGAACCATAATCAACTGTTCTTGTTAATTTTCCTTGAGGTGTAATATCTAGAACTCCAGATTTAATCCATCTACAACTTAAATCAATAATAAGTGGACTTGTAATAGCCGCCGTATAACTAACGCCTACAGAATTAACTCCTGAAGCTGTCCCAGTAATTGAGTAAACATCATCAGTCCATGAAATTGTTGAAGAACCCTCAGTCCAAACTCTAACTCTATCTGAAACCAAAGAAATTGTATCTGAAGAATTTGCTTTAACAACTTTTCCATCTATTGTAATGGTAAAAGAAAGGTTATTATCCGAATTCAAACCATTATTCAAAACTGTTTTCGATCCTAAAACTTTATGATTATTCACAAAATATTCATTGAATGAAATCGTATGAGAAGAACCTGCATCGCGATAGCTACCTGTGTAAGAAACGCTTATTTGACCTCTTCTATTTCTACCATCATTACATAAACAATTAGTAGTTCCAAAATCGATTGTTAATAATCGAGGAGATGAAAGTGTATCATGCGTAATAGTAGCACAACTCGTTTTTTGAAAAGAAATATCTTTACCTCCTTCTCCTCCATTTACAGAAAGAAAAGATACCAATTCTCCTGAAGCGGCTTGATCGGAAATATTTTGCACATCATTAAAAGTAGCATCCATTAAACTATTATCTGTTGCTGTTGCAACATCACTATCAACTACTGATGTTTCTGGATTTTTAGTTTTTTCACATGAAACCAATAAGATTGAAGTTGCGAAAAATGCAATTGTAATTTTTCTTGTAAAATTCATAAGTAAATCGCTTAATAATAAATAATTAGACATCTAACATTATTCAAAAATAAAATAATATTTTAGAATTACAAGAACATATATCCGATATCTTTATATTTTACTCTAATCTGAATAGAAATAATAAAGATAATTTACGGATAAAGACCAATAGTTCAGATTGATTTTTGGCATGTCTACAAATAGTGTCGGTTTTAATTGTGACTTTTTATTCATTGTTAATTTTAGTTAAGAAAAGTTTGATTGTAATTAATTAATTTATAAATTTATATAATAGAACTAAAACTATGAATACAATAACTACAGAGGGGATAAAAATAAGTGTTAAACCAAGTTTCAATCGCGGTTTTTCTAATATCCATGAAAATCAATTTATTTTTAATTATGATATTACAATTGAGAATGAAGGAAATCACGATGTTCAATTATTAGATAGAGAGTGGTATATTTTTGACTCTTTAAATAAAGTTGAAACAGTTAAAGGACCTGGAGTAATTGGAAAACATCCTATTTTAACACCTGGAGATCAATTTTCATATCAAAGTGGTTGTCAACTTGTATCTGAGATTGGATATATGAAAGGATCTTATGGATTTATCAATATTCTAACTGGAAAGAAATTTAGAGTTGAAATCCCTCAATTTGATTTAGTTGCTCCAAGTAAACTAAATTAGAGAACAAGTATTGCTACTAAAGATATAAGAAGTATCATTATGAAATAAACAATTAAGTGATACGTTATTTTTCCGTTTGTTTTTGAGACGATACTGTCAAATAGTTTTTTCAATGTATTCTAAATTCAATTTTTAATCGGCTTCTTGTAAGGAATCATTTCAACCTCTTCTTTAGGTATGAAAAATAACAATACTAGTCCTACAACAAAAAAGAACGCCACAGAAAGTACAGAATAACGAATTGACCCTGTTAGTATTTCCATAATTCCGAAGAATGCTAGTCCAATAACAATCCCTAATTTTTCAGTGACGTCATAAAAAGAAAAATAACTTGCGTGATCAGTAGTATATTCTGGCAAGAATTTAGAATAAGTAGATCTAGCCATTGCCTGAACTCCTCCCATTACTAACCCCACCAACGATGCTAATATATAAAACTCAAAAGGCGTTTTAACAAGGAGTCCCATCACGCAAATACCTACCCAAATTACTACTGAAATAACTAACGTTTTAATATTTCCAATAATTCTAGATAATCTTGACATTAGAAAGGCTCCAATAGCTCCTACAATCTGAATCAATAAAATAGCAATGATTAGTCCCGTACTTCCACTACCTTCTGGCCAATCAATTTCTCTACTAGCGAAAATAGTTGCCATCAACATTACCGTTTGCACGCCTGTATTAAAGAAGAAAAATGAGAATAAAAATCGTTTTAATCTTTTTGTTGTTCTAAATTCTTTAAAAACGAAACCTAATTCTCTAAAGCCTCTCCAAAGTATTCCTTTCTTGGGAACTTTACCGAAAACATTATTTGGCAACACCTTAAAAGTAACTTGACTAAAACCAATCCACCAAAGCCCAACAAATAAAAAACAATACTTAGCGGGCTGATGAAGAACTTGCATCCATACTAGGCACAATACAAGTAAAAGCATTGAACCAAAATACCCCATAATAAAACCTTTTGCAGAAATTTTATCATGCTCTTCAACTGGAGCTATTTCAGGCAAGAAAGCGTTATAAAAAACCAAACTATTCCAAAAACCTATGCTCGCTAAAAGGACTGATACCATTCCTAGTTCAATAGGGATATCTTCAAAGAAAAACAAAGAAATACATGCAATTGACCCCAATAAACTAAAAAACTGCATAAAACGCTTCTTGTTTCCAGAATAATCTGCAACACCAGATAAAAGTGGAGACAAAAAAGAGACAACCAAAAAAGAAGCTGCTAAAACGAAAGACATTAACACAGAATTTGAAAATTTCACCCCCAAAAAGTCAACCATAACAGTTACCCCTTCCGGTAATTTCATTTCAATCGCTTTCTCTATTGGTACATTAAAGTAATTCGCTTTAAAGCGATTTGTAGTAATAGTATCATAAAAAATAGGAAAAATAGAAGATGAAACAACTAAATTATATACTGAATTTGCCCAGTCGTAAAAAACCCATCCACGTATAATTTTTTTGTCATTTTTCTCCATTTTTATTTCTTATTCATTACCAGCTACATATTCGCTTAAGTACTCAAACAATGGAGTTAATTCACCTTTCTTATTTGTCTCACTTCCTCTTTCAATAATTTTATCGACATCTTCTTCCAACAAAGCAGGAAAAACATTCTTGATTAATTCTTGACCAAAATCTTGAGATGCATCTAAAGGAAGTTCACATGGTAAATTATCTACTGCCATAACAGCAACAGCACCTTTTTGCATGAAATCTACCTCTGTATTTGAATTAGGGTCATACCCATAAATAGGCGATTTAATTGTACTTGGACGAATCGTACACGCAATAGCAGAAGCGATGTCACAAGAAATATCAGCAACAACGGTAAGTTTTGATTTTTCAGATTTTAAATCTTCATTCGTTAAGATAACCGGAGAAGCATTGCTCCAATAATGACATGGAATATACATACTCGCCTCAAATGAATATCTAGCAAAAGTTGATTTATAAATAGAAGGATTCGTGTAAAACTCTTTTTTATCAAAAGGTTTCCCATCTTTTCTACCATAATAATCTTCTACTTCTAATTGAGTAAAAACAGGTGAGCTAAACGTTTGATTTAAAAACTCTTCAGGTGAAACTTCTTTTATAGGTAGTAAATCTAAAATTTCTCTTGCCCCATTCCCTACTCTTCCAAAGCCAGTGACTACAATTTTGGTATCTGCAGGTAAAACAACCTTTTTCAATTCTTCCTCAACTTCTTTTCTATCCGCACAAAGGTTAGCTGCTTTTAAGTCGTAAAGTTGATGCTTTAAACCAAATGCTCTAAAACCATTGTAACAACCTACAATTCCAGCATATCTTCCAAACCCGATGATACGTTTATTCGTTTTATCTTTTAATGTTTCGTAATCAATCAACTGAATTTTCAATTCTAAAATTCGCTGTAATAATTTACGGTTGTACTTTTGCTTTTTGAGTGTATGTGAAAAAAACAAGAATTTTTTATTTGGAATTAAATCTTCTACATTAACTTCCTTCACTCCTAGAATGATATCGCAGTCTGATAAATCTGCCTGTAAAACAACTCCTTCAGCAGTGTACTCTTCGTCATTATAAGAACGAATTGGACTAGGCTGAACAACAACTTTAACATGAGGAAACTTAGCTTCCACAACTTTACATTGTTTTGGTGTTAAAGGAACTCTTTTATCTGGTGGCACTTTACCTTCTCTTAGTACACCTATTTTAATTACACTCATTTTTTATAAATATTAAAACCTTTAAATCGTTCAGTAGTATAGTTTATGATAAAGGTTCTTTTAATAGATAGGAATCGATAAATTCTCTTACACAACCTTCTCCCCCTTTTTTATTCAGAATAACATCAACATTCGTTTTCACAACATCCATAGCATCTGAAGGACAAGCAGAAAAACCTGCATTTTTAATAATGTCTAAATCATTAATATCGTCACCAATAATCGCAACATTTTCAAATGCAATCCCTAACTCAACGCAGTAAGACTTTAAAATGTCAATCTTTTTATCTCTCCCTACATAACACTTTTGAATTCCAAGCATTTTAGCTCTTTGCTCAACCATATTATTTGTAAATCCAGAAGATAAAATAGCAATTTGAAAATTATTCTTAGTCAAATGGATAATTGCCATACCATCTTTTGTATTGTATTTCTTGATTTGATCTCCACCTTCTGAAAAATACATTCCTCCATCTGTTAGGACTCCATCTACATCAAGCACTAATAATTTTATTTTTGACAACTTAGTCACCCAAGAAGCTTGTTTAAAAACAGGCTTAAAGATTATAGTATGAAGATCAATTTCATTTTCTTCACAAATTGCTTCTAAATCAAAAAGTGATAATTCCTTACAGTTTTCGACATTAAAATCTGCTAAGAAGTCGGTAAACTCAACTCCATATTTGGAGCAAATTCCTTTAATATTTTGTTCTAAAAACATATTAAACAATATTATATCCTACAGCATTCGCAACTGGTTTAAGCAAACCTAATAATTCTGTAAATTCTTGATGATTCAATTGTTGAGACGCATCTGATTTCGCAACTTTAGGATTAGGATGCGCTTCGATCAATAAACCATCAACTCCCATTGCTACGCAGGCTTTTGCTAAATTTGGAATACCATAAGCATACCCCATAGCATGACTAGGATCTAAAATAATTGGTAAATTAGTATATTCTTGCAACCAAGCCACACCGCATAAATCTAATGTAAACCTTGTACCAGTTTCAAAAGTTCTTAAACCTCTTTCACACAAAATCACATTTTCATTTCCTCCTGAAAGCACAAATTCTGCAGCCTGCACAAACTCTTGTAGCGTAGAGCCAAATCCTCTTTTAATTAAAATTGGCTTATTTGTTTTTGCGCATGCCCTTAAGATTCCTTGATCGTACATCGCTTTTGCTCCAACTTGAATAACATCCGAATATTCAATCACTTCTGAAATATGAGTTGCATCTCGAACTTCTGTGATTACATTCAAACCAAACTCCTCCTTCATTTTAAGCAACAACTTAAGTCCATCAAGCCCTAATCCTTGAAAACTATACGGACTAGTTCGAGGCTTATAGCACCCCCCTCTTAATGTAGTTAAACCTAATTCTTTTATTAGCTTTGATGAAGTTCTAATTTGCTCTTCTGATTCAACTGAGCAAGGACCACCAATTAACAATGTGTTTTTAGTATCTCCACCAATTGTTACATCACCAATTTTAACTTCTCGTTTTTTGGACAAATAAGCATTTGATGAAAGCTGCATATCATTTGGAAAAGCCCAAAATTGATCAACATACTCACTCAACGAATTTGGAACTTCTTTAATTCCTGAACCTGTAATTAAGACCTCAACATCATTAGATGAAATATGAAAGGCATTATTATCAGCAGCTAACTTTGCAGCAAGCGATTTGTCAATTGTATTTTTTAAATGTAATATCATAGTTCTGCTTTAATCAGATTTACAAAATTAACAATTCCAACCGATTTTTGATCATTTTCCAACACCGGTAAGTACATAATTGGGAAATTACAACTCTTTATTACTTGTAACATTTCTACAACGGTTGTGCTTGCTTCTATTGTAACAGGTTGTTTGTTAATTAATTTATCAACTTCAATAGCATTTAGATTCTCTAAATGACTTAACATTCCTCTTCTTATATCTGCATTTGAAATTAATCCTTTAAAATTATCTTCAGCATCAACAACTAAACAAAAACCTAAGCCTCCCTTTTCAATTGAGTTCAAAACATTTTCAAGTTTAAGACTCTCTATTTTAACTGAAGGACATTCATTAAACGGAATCATAAAATCTTGCACTTTAAAAGCTGATTCTACTTCGCGCTTAGTTAAATTCATTAAAGCATGACCAATACTAGGGGCATTAAACAAATAAGATCCTGAAACAGAAGAACTAACCCCCATATTCCTTAGAATAAACGAAACCTCTCCATTTACACCTCCATCTACATGAATTGATTTATCTGGAAATTGTTTTCTAAATTGTCTAATTTTAGAGAAATTTACCGCATCAAACTTACCTCCACTTTGACCAGGAACTGTAGCCATGATTAAAATGAAATCAAAAGACTTATAGTGATCAAAAACATCAATAGAAGTTGGAGTTATAACCGCCAATCCTTTTTTCCCTTTAATCTCAGACGGAATAATTAATTCTTCCGTTAAGTTTTCGTATTGAAAAGTTATATATTCAACAGGATTATCTATTAAAAGCGAATAATATTTTAATGGATTTTCAGTAATGATGTGCAAATCAATTGGAATAGAAGTCCATTCTCGAATCTTCTTTATATCATCAAAAACGGAAATATCATCGTTACAATCAACATGTAACAAATCAACTTGATGCGCCTCTAAATCTTTTATCACTTCTTCAAGAGATCTAAGTTTATCACTATATATCGATGCAGAAATTTTCATACTTTAAATTTATAACGTAAATATAAGGATACGATTGTAAAAGTCTATTCTTAACACTTAAAATTCAATCGCTCACTTTAGAACACTTTTATTTTATGCTAACAAAGTTTTATTTATAGAAAGGATTAAGAAGTTATATAATTCTACTAACTATACTTATTAGGTTCAAAAAACAAAAGCTATCCTTTTCGGACAGCTTTTGTTTTAATTATTTTGTTTTTTTTGTAGTTGTTTTCTTCGCAGCTGTCTTTTTAGCAGGTGCTTTCTTAGCTACTGTTTTTTTAGCAGCTGGCTTTTTCCCTCTTCCAACAGGTTGGTTTTCTGAAATATGAATACACTCTTCATAGGTTAACTTTTCAACCTCCACATCTTTAGGAAGTTTAAAGTTATCTTTACCTATTTTCAAATAAGGTCCCCATCTACCATTTAACAACTGAGCAGTTTCATCTTCTTTAAAGATCTTAATAATTTTATTTGCATCAGCAATTTTCTTTTCTTCAATAAGTTCAATTGCTCTCTCTAGTGTAACAGACATTGGACTTTCCTCTTTTGGAAGAGAAACAAATGATTTACCATGTTGTATGTAAGGTCCAAACCTTCCTACATTCGCTTTCACCATTAACTCTTCGTGCTCACCTAAAGTTCTAGGTAACTTGAATAATTCTAAAGCATCTTCTAAAGTAATAGAACTAATAGACTGCTCTTTTTGAAGCGACGCAAACTGTGGTTTTTCGCCATCTGTTTGCTCATCACCAATCTGAACCATAGGTCCAAATCGACCAATTCTTACAATTATTTTCTTACCTGAAACAGGATGTGTACCTAATTCTCTTTCACCAGTAGCTCTTTCAGAATTTTCTAAAGTATCTTCTACATTGGCATGAAAAGGAGTATAGAAATCGTGAATCATTTTCGTCCATTCAACCAAACCTTTAGCAATTTCATCAAATTCAGCTTCAACTTTAGCTGTGAAATGATAATCTAAAATCCGACCAAAATGTTCAGTTAAAAAATCAGTTACAACAACACCAATATCTGTAGGCGCTAATTTATTTTTTTCTTTTCCAGTCGTTTCAGTCTTATTAAAAGCTTTTATTTCAGAACCCTCTAATTCATAGACAGCATATTCTCTCTCTTCTCCCTCTCTTTCAGGCTTCTCAACATAACCACGTTTTTGAATAGTGGTAATTGTTGGAGCATAAGTAGATGGTCTACCAATTCCAAGTTCTTCTAACTTTTTAACTAAAGAAGCTTCTACATATCTAGGAGCAGCTCTAGTAAAACGTTGCGTTGCACGTACAATTTCTTTCTCTAGTTTTTCACCTGATGAAACAGCAGGAAGTAAACCTGAATCCGATTGTTCTTCTAAATCCTCTTCATCTTCGTCATCAACATTTGATTCAAGGTAAACTCTTAAGAAACCATCAAATTTAATAACCTCACCTCTTGCGTTAAAAACTTCAGTAATCTTACTTGAACCAATCTTAATAACCGTTCTTTCTAGTTGTGCATGACTCATTTGAGAAGAAATAGCTCTTTTCCAAATTAATTCATACAATCTTACTTCATCATTTTCTCCAGAAATAGAATGAGCAGAGAAGTCGGTAGGACGAATAGCCTCGTGTGCCTCTTGCGCATTCTCATTTTTAGTTTTATACTTTGTAGGCTTTGAATATTCAGCACCATAAGCTGATAAAATTTCATTTTTAGCACCCTCTAGAGCTGTTTCAGACATATTAACTGAATCAGTTCTCATATAAGTGATTTTTCCGCTTTCATATAAACGCTGTGCTACCGACATTGTTCTGGTAACAGAATAACCAAGTTTCAAACTAGCCTCTTGTTGCAAAGTAGAAGTAGTGAATGGGCTTGTAGGAGTTTTAGTTGCAGGTTTCTTTGAAACTTCTAACACTTCAAAGTTTGAATCTTTACATTTATCTAAAAATGCTTCAACCTCTTCTTTTTCTTTAAAAGATTTTGATAATTCAGCTTTTATTTTTTCTTTTCCTTTTTTGAAAAGCGCATTCACTTTATAACTTGAATCACCTTTAAAAGCTCTAATTTCTTTTTCTCTATCAACAATTAAACGAACTGCAACAGATTGAACCCTACCAGCAGATAAGCTAGGACGAACCTTTTTCCAAAGCACAGGAGATAATTCAAAACCAACTAATCGATCAAGTATTCTTCTCGCTTGCTGTGCATTTACTAATTCTTGATTTATCTTTCTAGGATTATCAATCGCTTTTAAAATAGCAGATTTTGTAATTTCATTAAAAGTTATTCTTTTCGTTTCTTTCTTCGCTAGATTTAATGACTCATATAAGTGCCAAGAAATCGCTTCTCCTTCACGGTCCTCATCGGTCGCTAGCCATACAACTTCCGCTTCCTTTGCTAATTTTTTCAATTCAGCAACTACCGCCTTCTTATCAGGAGAAACTTCATAATTAGGTTGAAAATTATTTGCAATATCAATGGCGATACCTTTTTTTGCTAAATCACGAACGTGTCCATAACTTGATTTTACAACAAAGTCTTTTCCAAGATACCCTTCTATCGTTTTTGCTTTCGCAGGTGACTCAACAATTACTAGATTTTTAGCCATTTTAAATAATTTGATCAATAATTCAGTAGGTCTCAAAAGTAAAAACTTTCAACAAACCAAATACAAAGTAAACTGTTTTTAATTCAAAAACAAACTTATACATTCCTTTATATCAAGAAAACATTTTTATACTCAAGCAATAAACAACATCAAACAACTTATAATCAAGCCTTAAAAAAATGTTATTGCGCTTTGAGCTTTTTCAAATATTCCTCTAATCACTCTGGCACGACAATTTCAAACAATTGTTTCGTTTGTGCTGAAAAGTAACCTAAAGCTCCATTAGAAAAATTAGACACTGGATTTGCTGGTGTAGCTGCTCCCCCTGGACCATTTTGACTCAACGAAAAGAAATATTTATATACATTTTTATCAATACACATCATTGATACCCTACAAGTATCTTTAGCTTTGAAAGCACCTAATGTTCCGAAAATTGGTTGTTGTGTATAAACTCCATCTGCAAAATCATCATTTTGAATTATGATTGCAGAATCTTTCTCCCATCCATTATTTTTTTCAAAACGACTAACACTCACATCAAATTTATAATTATTTTGTACTCCTTCTGGATCATATCTAAACGGTACAGCAGATTTCCCTCCATCCCCTCCAAATTCATCAGAAATAAATAACACCTGCTCTAAGATTACTTGTGAAGGCATAACCGAAGTTGCTATATACTCTTTACCATTAACTAACACCGAAAGCGTATATGTTCTCCCCTCTTGTCCTAAAAAAGAATTTGTTTTATAAACACCTGTAGATGTTTCCGTTAAGATCTCAAGATTATTTTGGTCGTCAGAAATTGTAACTATTGCTCCTGATACGTTTGAAAAATCATTATTAGAGCTAAATTTCTTAGATTCTGTAATTACAATAGTGTGTACCAAGGAGTCTTTATTTACTTCACCTTCAATAACAATGAAAGTATCTGCTTCATTTAATTCGAGCTCAATTACTTTCTGGCAACTTGTTACGAATGCTAATACGACAAGCGTATATATGATTTTAAATTGTTTTATCATGATTATAAAAATTTAAAGTTATAAGTAACAGAAGGAATCATCTTGAACAAACTAGTCTGAACAACCTCCGTACCTGTTTTATCAGCGTTTTCTCTAAAACTTAAGCTGAAAGCATTTTCTCTAGCGTAGGCATTAAAAACTGAAAAATTCCAACTACTTTCATATTTTTCAGTTTGCTTTCTCATCCAAGTAAGTCCAAAATCTAAACGATGATAATCTGGCATACGACCTCCATTTCTTTCTGTGTACAACCATTGTACTTGATTATTTAAATAATACTTACCTGAAGGCAATGTAATAGCACTTCCTGTATAGTAAACAAAAGTTGCAGAAACACTTAATTTCTTTGTAATATCATAAATACCTACAATTGACAAATCATGCGTTCTATCTTGGCGAGCATTGTACCACTCACTATTGTTAATACCATCAATTTTACGCTCCGTTTTAGATAAAGTATAACTAACCCATCCTGTGAAATTTCCTTTATTTTTTTTCAAATACATCTCAACTCCATAAGCTCTTCCATCACCAAACAACAACTCTCCTTCAAGTAGATCATTTGCCAGTGTATTTGCACCATCTCTATAATCAATTTGATTTTGAGAAGCCTTGTAATACGTTTCCGTACTAAATTCATAACTGTTGTTCTTGAAGTTTTTAAACCAACCAATAGAAACAATATCTGAAAGCTCAGGCTTAATATTAACACTACTAGGAATCCAAATATCAGTTGGATTATCTCCTGTTGTATTTGCAATTAAATGAACATTTTGAACATTACGAGCATAACCTGCTTTAATTGAAGCTGATTTAGAATACACATAGCTAGTATTAAATCTTGGCTCTAAATTGTAATAAGTTGTAATTATTTTATTTTGAGAATAAGTATCTGTAGCTTTCAATGAACCATCTTGATTATATGTAAAATATTTTCCCCCATTTCCTAACAACGAAAAAGCCGTAGCTCTTAAACCATAAATAAAACTCAACTTTTCAGTAACGATTAGTTCATTAGAGACAAAAGCAGCATTTTCCCAGCTTAGTTTAGGACGCTGTAAAATTGTATTTGCACCTGAACCTTCTCCTGCTTCAATTTGACCAGGAATTATACTGTGGTGAATTGAATTGACTCCAAAACGAATAATACTTCTTGAATTTGGATAATACTGAAATTCTTGTTTTAAATTATAATCTTGTAAAGTTGAATTAATCGAAATTTCTGAACCATTTGATTTTATTCCAATTTGGTAGATATAATTACTCGCAATAAAAGAAGTATTAGAAAACAATTTTGAATTAATAATACGATTCCACCTAGCTGTTCCAGTAACATTCCCCCAAGTTAAACCAAAACTAGCAACACCCAATTTATCTCGACCAAAATAACCTGATAAATAAATTCGATCTTTTTCTGAAACTTTATAATTAATCTTTGTATTCAAATCATAAAAGAATAAAGAACTAGACCTTAAATTCTCCTTGCTTGAAAGTTTTAAGAACATATCTGCATAAGTCCTCCTTCCTGTAATCAAAAATGACCCTTTGTCTTTTACTATAGGTCCTTCAATATTTAAACGAGAAGAAATTAAACCAAGTCCACCACTTACACCATACTTTTTAGTACTCCCCTCATTCATTCTAATATCAAGAACAGATGAAAGACGACCACCATATTGAGCTGGCGCAGTACCTTTATAGATAGTTGCATTTTTAATAGCATCTGAATTAAATGTAGAGAAAAAACCCAAAAGATGAGAAGCATTATAAACAGGAGCTTCATCTAATAGAATTAAGTTTTGATCTGCTCCTCCACCCCTAACAAAAAAGCCAGAACTTCCATCACCTCCACTTTTAATACCTGGACGAAGCTGCATTGTTTTGATTATATCCTTTTCACCGAAAATAACAGGAACTTTAGCTATCTGTTTCATATCAAGGTTATCTACTCCAGTTTGAGCACTCTTAACATTCTCATCAACCCTCTTAGATGTAATAACAACTTCCTCTATTTCATTTACTTCTTCAACTAATTCTTTGTTGATAGTTAAATTTGAATTGAGAACGATTGATTCAACGATAGAAGTAAATCCAAAATTACTAAACTCCAACTTATAAGTACCCGATGGAAGTGTAACAGAATAAAAACCATATTCATTTGTCATAGCACCTACACCTTGTAAATCCAATACTCGAACCTTAGCCCCTATCATTCCTTCACCAGATGAAGCTTCTGAAATAGTTCCACTAACGGTAAATTTATCTTGCCCTAAAACAAAAGAAGTCATTACCAACATGAAAATTAAAGGCAAATTAATTAGTCTTTTTAAAATCATTATAAATCAATATTATTAAAATTCAAGTGTAAAAATAGTTAATATAAATCCTTAAACTAAACCGCTCATCACAAAAAAAACGAACAAAAAAATAGTGTTCAATCTTACAGGTACTGAAGAGTTATTTGATTAAACAAAAAAAAGATATTAATAAATATTGGAGATGATGAACTTCTTTTATAAATCTCCTCAGAAACATTACTTAAAGCATAAAAATAGGTAAAAAATAAAACCACCTTGCTTCAACTACACATAGTGTCTGGACGGAAATTCATCTAAATTAAATAAAATTCTTGTCGTAATCTTTTCAATTATTTATATTCGATTGATGCCTTAGCATCAACTCATATAAAGAAATTGAAAATCTCCTAGACAATTTATTTCATTGTAAAAAAATTCAATTTCCGATCAGACAGTATATAGTAAAATAATTTAACGCCAAAAAATAAAAGTTATAGCATACAATTATAATAAAAAGTATATTTGCACTTCAAAAAAATTAATAGGCGATAAAATGCACAAAAGGAGGTACAATACAATATCTATGCCAAAAATATCAATTGGTGTTTTTTTACTATTCTTTTCTTTAACTTGTTTCTCACAAAGCACAAAATTAATTAAAGGAAAATTAATTGATGAAAAGACAGAAAACTCAATAGAAAAAGCGAGTCTTGTTCTTAAAAACAAAGAAACTAAAAAACTGTACATTACAGAGACAAAAGAAAATGGCTCGTTTTACTTTAGAAACATTCCATTTGGAATATACTATTTAATTGCTAATGATAAAGATTATCATTGGAAAAAATTAAATGAATTTACTTTAACAGAAGTACACAAAGAAAAATATTTCTTTAACGAAAACAGACCTTTCAGTATAGGCAAAAAAGTTTCTTGGATGTTTAATTGGGGAGATTACAAAGGTAAGGAGCATTATTGGTCACACTTAACAGCTAAAATTATTTTAGTTATTTATGGTATCTGTCTGTTTATGATTTTCTTTTACAGTATTCTTCAACTAACACTTTCTATTGCTTATGCAAGATCAAGAAAACATAGAGCTGCAGAAACAACTCCAGATTTTGATCTAGCTACTGCTCCTAAAGTAACTATTCAACTTCCAATGTACAATGAAATGTATGTTGCTGAAAGAATTATTCAAGTTGCATCTGAAATTGATTACCCTCGTGAAAAATATCAAATTCAAGTATTAGACGATTCCACAGATGAAACAAAAGACATTATCTCTAAAAAAGTTGAAGAAATTAAAGCTTTAGGGATCAACATCCAACACATACACAGAACAGACAGAACAGGTTACAAAGCTGGTGCATTGGACGCTGCAATGGATAAAGTAGAAGGAGAATTTATAGGGATTTTTGATTCAGATTTCATGCCTGAAAAAGATTTCCTTTTAAGAACGATTCCTTTCTTCCAAAATCCTGAAATCGGTGTTGTTCAAACAAGATGGGGACACATCAACAAGAACTACTCTCTTTTAACAGAACTTCAAGCGTTTGGTTTAAATGGTCACTTTGCTATTGAACAAGGAGGTAGAACTGCAGCTAATCACTTCATTAATTTCAACGGAACGGCAGGTATTTGGAGAAAACAATGTATTGAAGACGCTGGCGGATGGGAACACGATACTTTAACGGAAGATTTAGACTTAAGCTACAGAGCACAAATTTTTGGATGGAAATTCAAATATTGTGAAAATGTAATTGCTCCAGCAGAACTTCCTATTACAATGTCGGCTTTAAAAAACCAACAGCACCGTTGGATGAAAGGTGGAGCTGAATGTTTCATTAAGATGTGGAAACGACTTTTAACTGCGAAAAATGTAAAATTCATGAACAGAGTTCATGGGCTTTCTCACTTATTTAATTCTTCGCTGTTTTTATTCATATTAACACTTTCATTATTAAGTTTACCTATTTTACACATTAAAGATAGTTTCTCAGACTTAAACTACATTATCCAGTTTGGTTCTCTATTCATTTCAAGTACAATTTTCTTAATGTACTTCTATTGGTTATCTTTTAGAGATAAATCTGAAAATAAAACAGGTTCATTCTTTCGTTTTATAGGACGTTTCTTTCAATTCTTAATCATTTCAATGGGACTTTCTTTAAGTAATACAATTGCAGTAATTGAAGGATATTTGGGGATTAAGAGCTCATTCGTTAGAACTCCTAAATTCAACATCCTTAAAAAAGGAGAAAAACAAAAGAATAAATACGACAAAAAGAAATTATCTATCATCAATATAGCTGAAGGTCTTTTAATGGTTGTATTTGGTTTCACTGCTGTAAACAGAGCTATTTATGGAGATTTAGGAATGGTTCCTTTTCACTTAATGTTAACAATTGGTTACGGAGCTGTATTTTTCTATACAATTATAGAAATCAGAAATGCCAATAAATAATAATTGATCTATATTAAAAACTGAATAAATAGTACCTTAACAGTCAAACTATACAGATGTTAGAAATAAGCAATATCTCAAAATCTTTTTACAAGAAAACAGCTTTAGATAATGTCTCACTAACAGTTGAAGCTGGTGAAATATATGGTTTATTAGGTCCGAATGGTGCTGGTAAAACAACACTTATTCGCATCATAAATAAAATCATAACACCAGATAAAGGATATGTGAAATTTAAAGGTGATGTTTTATCACAAGAACATTTAAAAAGATTCGGATACCTTCCAGAAGAAAGAGGTTTATACAAAAGTATGACCGTTGAGGCACACGCTTTATTTCTAGGACAATTAAGAGGCCTGTCAAAACAAGATGTAAAATCAAAACTCAACTACTGGTTAGAGAAATTCAAAATAGAAGATTGGAAGGATAAAAGAATTGAAGAGCTATCAAAAGGGATGGCTCAAAAAGTTCAATTTATATGCACCGTACTTCACGAACCTGATTTATTAATTCTAGACGAACCCTTTAGTGGCTTCGACCCTCTAAACATACAATTGATAAGGGATGAATTAATTGATATGAAAAGCAAAGGAAAAACGATCATTCTATCTTCTCACAACATGAAAAGTGTTGAAGAAATTTGTGATAGAGTTGCTCTTATTAATTCTTCTAAAAAAATTATTGAAGGTAAGATTTCTGCTATTAAACAAGATCGTAAAAGCAACGAATATGCTGTTCGATTCAGAGGAAGTATGATATCGTTTGTCAATGCGCTATGGACAGGATTTGAAGTTGTAGATAAAGAAGTATTAGGTGATGACACCTTTATTGTTCGCGTAAAAATGAGAGGCAAAAATCAATTTGACGATTTACTTAAAGTTTTAATCGGACAAATAACAATTGAAGGTGCTTGGGAAGTATTACCAACAATGCAAGATATCTTCATTGACTTAGTACAAAATAAACCAGAAATAAATGTATAATAGTTGGTTAATAGCAGCTCGTGAATGGAAAGAGCGAGTTTCGAATCGTTCGTTCATCATTCTTTCCGTACTGGGTCCTTTACTCGTTTTAGGGTTAATCTATCTATTGTTCAGTTTAGGTGGTAAAACTCAAAAACATTGGAATGTACTCATTATTGATCCAGCTAAAATAATGGACAATAAAATTCTTTCGAAGGAAGATAACTCTATCTCTTATTCATTTGGAGATGCTTATCTTGAAACAGAAGACTTTATAAAAGGAAAGCAATTTCAACAATTTGACGCATTTCTAGAAGTAAATGAAAAAATATTTACGAATAAAACAGCATTTGTTTTTTACAGAGAAAAGCCTTCTAACCAAATGCAAACAAGGATTCAGTATCATACAGAGCGACGATTAGAAGAACTATTAGTCAATAAATTCACTAAATTTTCAATTGAAGAATTTAGAAAAATAAAACAACCCTTAACAATTGGATTTAGAAATGTGTACGACCCGCTCAACACCTCTACAGATATTAAAGGCTGGGTTGGGCTATTCTACGGAGCCATCATCTTTGTTTTCATCTTTCTTTTCGGAATGACCATTTTAAGAAGTATCAGTAAAGAGAAAAGCAATCGCATTGTTGAGGTATTACTAGGAACCGTGAGTCCAAAGCAATTAATGTTTGGTAAAATAATGGGGATTGGTTTAGCTGCTTTTTTACAATTTTTACTTTGGGTTCTTGTTATTGGAGTTGGATTATTCTATTTACGAGAAAACTTTTTCCTAGATCAATTAGACAGTATCAAATCGGAAGCAAATATCCTTTCAGGAACTGGTGGAGAAGACAATCAATTCTTTTCAAACATAGCTTACAATCAATTTGTTGAATTAGTTTACGAACGTGTCAACTTTACTTTTATGACGGGCTATTTCCTTTTATTTTTTGTTTTAGGCTATTTTTTTTACGGGAGTTTATTTGCATCAATTGGCTCAGCTGCTGGTTCAGAAAGCGATGGACAACAATTTGTTTTACCCCTTTTATTCTTATTAATCTTTTCTTTATACAGCGGATATTATGTTTTAGAAAATCCTGACACCTCTTTAGCGCAGCTATTTGAATACCTCCCTTTTACTTCTCCAATTGTAGTAATGGTAAAATTATCACAAGGTTATGCTGAAGGAGAAATGCATCATTTATACCTCTCCATTTTAAGTTTAATTGTTTCTATATTAATTGTTTTAAATCTAGCAGGACGAATCTACTCCAACGGAATACTTCAATTTGGACACCGTGTTAAATTTAGTCTCTTATTAAAGTGGATGAAAAAATAATTCTAAAATGACTAAAACAGCTTTCAAAATCGTATTCATGGGTACTCCTGAATTCGCAGTGACTATTCTTAACGAATTAATAGTAAATCAATTCAATATTGTTGGAGTTGTTACAGCTCCCGATAAACCAGCAGGAAGAGGTCAAAAAATAAGTCAAAGTGATGTTAAAAAATATGCTGAATCAAAAGATTTAGTCACACTTCAACCTACAAATCTAAAAGACGAAGCATTTGTTCAAGAACTTAAATCACTAGAAGCAGATTTATTTGTAGTTGTAGCATTCAGAATGTTACCTGAAATTGTTTGGAATATGCCCCCGAAAGGCACTATTAATCTTCATGGATCAATTTTACCAAACTATAGAGGTGCTGCACCTATTAATTGGGCAGTAATGAATGGTGAAAAAGAAACAGGAGTGACAACCTTTTTTATTGAGAAAGAAATTGATACAGGTAAAATAATTGAACGTTCAGTAATTCCAATTGGAGAAAACGATACCGTTGGCGAAATACACGACCAATTAATGCATCTTGGTGCAAAATTAACTGCTAGCACCGTTGATAAAATAATGGTTGGAGATGTAAAAGGCATTCCTCAATTAGAATTGACTGAGGGAGAATTAAAAAATGCTCCCAAAATATTCAAACCAATGTGCGAAATAGATTGGACAAATTCAGTTCAAGAAGTACATAATTTTTGTAGAGGACTCTCTCCCTACCCTACTGCTTGGACAGTACTGAAAAACAATTCAAAGAACGAAACCAAATCCTTCAAAATATTTAGAACATTTAAAACTGATATAAAAGTTTTTGGAGATAATAAATTAATTGCCACTAAAGAAGGTATTTTATTTCCTTGTGGAGATTTTTATTTGAATGTTACCGAATTACAGCCTGAAGGAAAACGAAGAATGAGTTTCAAAGATGTAGTTGCAGGATATAATATGGCAGATTGGGAAGTTTAATTTTTTTCAATTACTCAAACTTAAGAAAAGTAGATACTATTTATTTACAATACGCATAAATAATTTAAACTTATCAATACAGACCTATACTGAAGCATTTTTTGCCCTTTCGAAATATCAGATCCTAAAGAAAATTGGGGTCAACGCCAAAAGTTAGAACCAATAATATCTCTTATATTTCTTCTGATACTTTTTTTAGCTAAAAAAGTATCCACCACGAAGTAGCACCGAAGGTAAAAACAGCTTTTTCAATCTTACAAGGAACTTTTTACGTTCCGTTTCACTCCACAAAACCGCGGATAATTGCTATTGATCAATATGGTGATTTCACTTTATACCAAACACATTTATATTTTAGTCCAAACACTTCTTGTATAATGCCGACAGACAACATGTTTAGTCCTACCGATAGCTATCGGTATTAGAAGAACTTCCGTTAAAACGATTAAAGAAAAGAGAATAATATATCCCTTAAAAAATTAGAAAAATAGAAATTATTGGTTCTCAACTTTGGCAGTTGATACAATTTTAATCAGTTTATCACCTTTAAAAAACCAATAGCTACCATTAAATAATTCAATCATTTTTCATTTAAAAAGATTAAGCAAATTTGCAATGTAAATTAAATCAAAACGGTATTGTTATTTTAAAAACTGCACCACCAAATCAGTAAAATAAAGTTTTAGTTTCTTTATTTTTTATAGTTTATTTTTTATGCTTGTAGAAGTTTCAAGTATCGTTTTTAATCCAAATTATTGAACACAGTAATTCAATAATTTGGATTTTTTATACTATCTATTTTTAGACTATCTATTAATTATAATTGGTATTACACCCTTACCACATCTGCATTATACAAATTCAAAAGTGTTGAAATTTTAAAAAATGACTGTATTAACATTAGGTTAATAAACTATTTAAAAATACTTAATCTGAGAAATAAACAAAAAAACAGAAAATCAAGCTATTAACTATATTTCAGTGATTAATTTCAATAACATAAGTTTAATTCAATCTTAAATTTTAAATAATCAAATTCGGAAGTAGTAGTAGTAATTTTGGATTGTAAAATTTATTTATTCAAATTATTAAAAAAATGAAATTAAAAGTACTATTATCAACAGTAGCTTTAACAGCTGGATCTGCATTTGCTCAGCAATCTCCATTTCCAGTGTTAGACGCAAATTTTTACAATCCTTCAGACTATGCAACTGATTTACCTGAAGTATTAATCCCAGCATCCCCACTAAAATATGATGTAATGTTTACTGGAGGAGTTGATATGGTTACATCGGGTAATCAAACATCTTTAGCTAAAGAATGGCAAGATTTTACAGGTTACATTCCTATCGCTGGAAGAAGTGATAGTGGGTATGTAATTGTAAACCATGAAAGAGTTGAAGCTAATCCAATTTTAGGTGATGGTGGAGGAATGACTGTTTTTACAGCATACTATAATCAAAATTCTGGATCTTGGGAAGTTATTAATGATCCAAGAGGAACTTACAGAAATGTTGATTTCTCTGCAGTTGGAGGAACAGGAGCAAACTGTGGTGGTATTCAAACTAGCTGGGGCCAAGTATTTACAGCAGAAGAATGGGGAAGTGCCTTCAAAGACAACCGAACTATTTACAACGGAGGAAACGGGATTACTGACACTTCTGACTATACAATTACATCATTCAACGGACAAGCAGTTAATGAATCAGTTGAAAAATACAAAAACTTTCAATACATGGTTGAAGTTGATGTTGCTAACGCAGTGGCTATTCGTAAGAACTACAACATGGGACGTTACGATCACGAAGGTGGTTGGATTGCTTCAGATAGAAAAACTGTTTACTTAACAGACGATTTTTCTGGTGGTGCTGTTCTTTTTAAATTTGTTGCAGATGTAGCTGAAGATTTTAGTGTTGGACAATTGTATTTCTACAAACAATCAAACGATGGAATGACTGGATCATGGATTGCTTTAACAATGGATTTAGAGACAATGATGAATGCAAGAGCTGAAGCATACTCAATGGGAGCTACTATTTTTATGCGTTTAGAATGGATCGAAGGTATCAATGACAATACCATCTTCATTACTGAAACAGGTAGAGGAAAATCTCAAAGCGTTAAGCCTGCAATGCAAGATGGAGCGACATTAGCAAGTCACTTAATTCAATTAGATGCAAAAGATGGTTTAATTGATTCAACTTATAATGACATTTGGGGAAGAGTTTTAAGACTAAATGTTGCAACAGGAAAGATTGAAAGTGCACTTGAAGGTGGTGGAGATTTAGATCCAACATACAACCCTTTCAATAACCACTTGTCTTCTCCTGATGGATTAGCTTCAACAGTTATAGATGGTAAAACATTCTTAGTTATCAATGAAGATATGAATCCTTCTGGTGCACCTCACAGTCCATCACATTTTGCAACAAAATTAAATGAAATATATATACTTGAAGTTACAGGTGACACACCTGGTAAGCATTATCAGATTAATGAATTGAATAGATTTTTAGCTGGACCAGCAGGTTGTGAAACAACAGGTGGTAGGTTTACGCCAGATGGAAGTACATATTTCGTAAATATGCAACACCCATCTACTACGAATACTCCTCCTTTCGACCATTCAGTAACATTAGCTATTACAGGATTCAAAAAAATATGGGAGAGCACAAACATTTTAGGATTAGATGATCTAGAAACTTCAGAAGATGGATTTACAGTTTATCCAAATCCAGCTTCTAGAGAAATCTACTTAAGTGAAAAAATGGATGTTGCTATCTACAATATGAAAGGTGAGCGTATTTTAGTAGAAAGAAATACACAAGTTGTTAATATTTCTTCATTAGCTGCTGGTTCTTACGTTGTAAGAAACTCTAACGGTGAAGCTAAAAAATTAATCATCGAATAAATTTAACACACATTACAATTAAACATGGAGATTTAGGTCTCCATGTTTTTTTCGTTAAAAAGCATTGCTTTATTTTTATACTTTACAAATTTAAATATGAAAAAGTTATTTAATTTATCTCTTATCTTATCTATACTTTGCCTGAGTTATTCAAACACTCGTAAAAACGAATTTCCAGACACAGCTATTCAAACAAATTTATTGACAGATATTGATACTTGTATCTCCACAACTAATCATTTCATAGATTTAATTCAAAACAACAATACAATTGATTTTATTAAAGAATATAAAAAGTTAAGATCAAATTACAAAAAGATAGAAACTTATATCGTTTTCAGATACCCCACTATAGATAAAGCTATAAATGGAGGTCCTGTTCCTAGTATGACAAGAGATGTAGTTATCCTTCACAAAGATGAACCGACAGGTTTACAAGTAATTGAAGAATTAATCATCGAAAAAACTATCAATAAACAAGAAATATTAAGAAATCTTGTTGCTATTCAAAAAAATTTAATAACTTTAAAAAATTCAATTTCTAAACTTCCAATTTTAAATTGGGAAATATTAGAAGCGAATCATTTATCAATCACCAGAATGATTACATTAAGTTTAAGTGGATTCGACTCCCCTGCTCTTCTGTTAAGCATTCAAGATTCTAAAATTGTTCTAGGACAAATTCAAAAAGACCTTACTTTTTTCAAACCATATACTTCAAAAAATTACGATTGGAACAAAACAAATGATTTAATTCAATCTACTATTCAATATTTGAACACCAACACTGACTTCAATAGCCTTGACAGGTACGATTTATATAGAAATTATTTATTACCTATTCAAAAAGCGATTAAGCAATTACACATTGATACTGGTTATGAATTTTACAATGAAGTAACATCAATAAAACGTTCAATTGGTAAAGGAGAACACCTTTTTTCTGAAACATATTTGGATCCTCATTACAGTATGAAAGGGAATAACACCAATCACAATCAACAACAAATTGACTTAGGTAAAATACTGTTCTTTGATCCTATTTTATCAAAAGACAACAATTTCTCTTGTGCTTCTTGCCATAATCCTTCTAAAGCGTACACAGATGGAGTTGATAAAAGTTATTCTTCAAACTTAAAAGATAAAGTAAAACGTAATTCACCTACACTAGTGAATGCTTGTTTCCAAAACAACTTCTTTTTAGACCTTCGTTCAAGCGATATGAATGATCAAATTATGAATGTCATTTTAAATAAAGATGAATTTAACACAACTCCAGATGAAATAGTACTGAAATTGAGGAGAAGTGATACTTATCAAAAATTATTTAAAGCAGCATATTTTGCTCATGGCACACCAATAACAATTAGTACAGTAAAATCTAGTTTAGAATTATATGTTCGCTCATTAGTAAATATCAATTCTAAATTTGACAAAAACATTCGAGGTAATGAAAACACCCTAACGAAAGAAGAAATTGATGGAGCAAATCTCTTTTTAGGTAAAGCAGCTTGTGCAACTTGTCATTTCGCTCCAAATTTTAACGGATTTGTTCCTCCTCACTATCAAGATACAGAAGGTGAGATATTAGGAGTTCTCAACAAACCTGATGGTGATCAAATAGATTTAGACAATGGAATGTACGATCGTTTTAAAAATGCTTATCCTGAAGCCTATTATATAAAAGGCATGTTCAAAACTCCAACTATTAGAAACATTGAATTAACAGGACCTTATATGCACAATGGAAAATACAACACCCTAGAAGAAGTAATTGATTTTTACAACCACGGAGGAGCATCGGGTAAAGGTTTAGATCTTCCACAACAAACACTATCAAGTGATTCATTAAACCTTACTACTTACGAAAAGAAAGCGCTTGTTTCCTTTATGAAAACATTAACAGATACTACAGGTACAATTGTCAAACCTTTTGACTTACCAAAATTCGGAGTTGACAGTTTAGATAATAGAATTTGGGGAGGCTTGATGTATTGAGAACTTTAAATTCTCCCTTAAGAAAGGACTAGAAGGTTACTCTTAGAAATTCTGGTTCAAGTGAAAATTCTGGGGATAAATAAATACTTTTCTTTTCTTCTTGTCCTTATTTGAAATAAAATAAGGACAAGAGTCCTGAAAAAAAAGCAACTATGCAACTTGCTATAAATATCAGTACAAAATGAATCATTATTACGAATCCAATTCCCATTTATCAAATTCAGTTTTTATTTTCTGTTATTACTACCAACGTTTTAACTATGGCATCAGAGCTTTTCTGGAAACAGTACTTCTCAAGCCGTTGATGCTTAGTTGCTGTTGGTCGCTGGTATTATTTTAATTTTATTGTTATAACGTTTATATAGTGTATGGTAATTGATCTTATTTGAAATTTCGAACCTGAATAGTTTTCATGATTTTTTTCTGTTTGTCTTGGTTTGTAACCATGCCCATGCATATTACCAATATTTGATTCCCTTTTTTGAATGCTTACATAATATTTTTGGTCATTTAAAGTCAACATTGTTTTGTAAGGAGGTTTATATTTACATTTTGATTTTTTAACACTCTCCTTAAATTTCACTTTACAAGGTACATCCGAAGTAATATCGTTTTTTACTCTGTAATATTCAAATCTAGTTTTTACAGTCTCTTTGTAACAGTTACTGTATATTTCCAGATGATTTATTTTAATAGTATCCTGAAAATAAATATTACTAAGTTCAAGAATCCCATTTTACATATCTATTGGAATCTGAATTTTAGTTGAGTCAGTTTTTATATTTAAAGTAGTCAGAAAGTTCGGATAATTTTGACTTGAAATTTGAGAATTTGTATCTATTTCTCCTAAATCTAAAAAACCTTGATTAGTCATATTAACTTTAAAATTATATTTATCAAAATCATCAATAAAATCTATCGTATCTATAATCAAAGTCAATTGTTTTTGGGAGTTGTAAAAAAATGGCAACATAG
>Ga0105052_10001850_pt1 | contig 26966 bp, 33 predicted proteins | sample FRY03_FD_78094 | JGI IMG/M metagenome (GOLD analysis project Ga0105052, IMG submission 78094) | Freshwater microbial communities from Lake Fryxell liftoff mats and glacier meltwater in Antarctica - FRY-03 | ecosystem: Environmental > Aquatic > Freshwater > Ice > Glacier meltwater ... | reverse complement strand
CCGCTCACGCTCCATGCCTGAATCTTTGTCTGAATGAATAAAAGAAAAAGCAAAAACGGGGCAGCGCCGATCCGCTGCAGATAGGAAAAAGTTACAGCTTAAACTACTGTCTCAAACATTGGGTCCACTATACAAAGTTGACCTGGGGCATAAATAAAACTAAGTAATTACATATTACATATTACAAATTAAAGGATTACAAATTAAAGATTACAAATTACAAATTACAGTTTATTGATTTAAAACTTATAACCAATACCGACTAAGCCGTTGTAGGTTTGAAGGCCATTTGTACCAGAAGATGTCAGCGTTCTATTTCCAGGTAAAGGGTTTGATGCGCTCTTGGTTTGACTGCCGTAATCTGCATAGTTGAATTCAACAAAACCATACCAACCTGACGCAAACATATGTTTGTACCCTAAGCCCAGTGAGTAGCCTGTAAAGTTGTAGTCAAGGCCTCTGCCTGATTGTGTTGATATGTATTCGGTAGCTTTTGCACCAGTGAAGCCAATTTTTGCATAAGCTAAGCCGTCAGTGCCGACAATCATGGCGGGTGATATAAATATGTTGTACGAATCTTTTTTCTGCCACTGGTAGTCATTTCTAAGGTTGTTTTGACCCGGTGCGCGAATATTGGACGAAACACTCATGTCTGACTTAGAGCCTTCAAATGGCGAGTACTCGGCACCCACACCAATTAAAAAGCCTTTTGCAATGTCTTGATACCAACCTATTGTGGCTGTACCCGCAAAAGAGTTTGAGCTACTAAAGTTTGGGTTAACCGGTGATGACCTATTGTTAACTGAGAGTGTGCCGCTTACCGAGGTGGGGTTGGCTGATTCATAACCGATACCGACTTGACCAAATAGGCCATTAAATTTTGAGGGCTCAGCGCTGATAGCGCCTGCCGTAAGTGTCAAACTAACCGCTAATAATGTTCTGGTAATGTTCATTACTGAATCTCTAGTTGGTTAAAAAAAGGGGGGGGTGAAAAAAGACAACGTGAACTTAAAATAGATTAAGTTTCTACGTAAAATTTAATACGAAGCAATTAAACTTTGCTAATGAACATTACATTCGTTTAGAAAAAAAATCATTAAGCCCCATTCCTTAGAATGGTTATAAGTTGCATTTCTGCAACATCAGTACAGCTTGACCACACCACACCACACCAACAAGCAGGCAAAAAAAACAATGCAAATTAACAGAAGCAAATCGTTGGGTTTGTTGTGCGCACTAAGTCGGGCTTGAAGCGCTTAGTTGTACCTAAGTTCACTGGCTTTGCCCCAAAACACACGGTACATAAATATTGTGTAAGCAATGATCACGGGCAGAGTAATTGCGACGCCAAAGAAAATGACGTTAAGCGATGCCGTGCTGATGGCGGCTTCCCAAACGGTCATTTTTCCAATCACTATGTCGGGAAAGATGCTGTAAGCCAGGCCGAATGAGGCCAGTACAAAGATCAGAACTGTGTTGGCAAATACCACCCAGCCATAACCCGCTACGATTAATGTGGGGCGCGTCAGCACCCAGCGCATGGCAAAGAAAGCAATGGCGCACATCAGTGGTATAGGCATCAGGGCAAATACTTGTGGCACACCAAACCACTTAGCAACCACCCCTTCTTTTACAAGAGGGGTTGCAGCTGAAATCGCTACCAGTGAAAAGGCCATGGGCCACAACATACGACGTGCCCAATTCACCGCTTTTAGTTGAAGATCACCTTCAGTTTTCATAATGAGCCAGCCTGCACCGAGCAGCATGTAGCCCGCAGGTAAAGCGATCGCGATGCCTAAGCTGAAGGCCCAGCTAACGTAGCCGTTGCTAAAACCTGTGATGTAACTACCGAGCATCCAACCTTGAGATGTGCTGGCAATGAGTGAGCCCGCAAAAAATGCTCGGTTCCAAAATGTTTTATAACGAAGTGGTGCCTTGACACGAAAATCAAAAGCCACGCCACGTAAGATCAGTCCAATGAGCATGACTGCAACCGGAAGATATAGGGCTTGCAACACCATGCCGTGAGCCATAGGAAAGGCAATTAGCAGTACGCCAACGCCCAGCACCAACCACGTTTCATTAGCGTCCCAAAAGGGGCCAATACTGGCAATCATGGTGTCTTTTTCAGCGTCGGCAGCAGTGGGTAGCAACAAACCTACGCCTAAATCGTAACCGTCGAGAACCACATAAGCCAACAATGATAGACCCATCACAGCCAAGAAAAATAGCGGAAGGAATTCAGCCCAAGTCATGTTAAACCCCCGCCTTGCCAAGCACCGCGCCGTGCGGTGCCTCTTGTCGGTGAGATTTAGGGTGCTCGGCCATATATTTCAAAACACCGACATAAGTAACAAGTAGTAGGCCATAAACGATAAGGTAAGCGGTTAACGTCAGTGCAACATAAGGTGGGGGCACGGTGGTGGCCGCTTCACTGGTGCGCATCAAGCCATACACCAAGAAAGGCTGACGACCAATTTCTGTCACGTACCAACCCGATAAGGTGGCCACCCAACCTGAAAATGCCATGCCAGAGAGCACCCAAAGCAGCGGGCGTGGCAACTTAACTTGCGTTTCGCGCCGCTGACGCCATAACCGCCAAGCGGTAAAGCTTGCCACCAGCAACATGAGCGAGCCAATACCGATCATGACGCGGAAGGCGTAAAAAACCGGGGCAACTGGCGGGTGAGCACCCTCGAACGCATTGAGACCTTTGACTTCACCTTCTAATTCATGGGTCAAAATAAGGCTCGCTAATTTAGGAATTTGAATAGCGTAATGTGTGGTTTTATTCGTTTGGTCAATAATGCCAAACAGTGTGAGCGGTGCACCACGTTCAGTTTCCCAAATGCCTTCCATCGCTGCAACTTTTGCGGGTTGGTGCTTAAGTGTATTTAAGCCATGTAGATCACCCGCTACGAACTGCAATGGCATCACAACAGCGGCAGTAATGATGGCAGCCCGAAAAGCTTTATGGGTGCCACGTGTGGCGCTGCCCTTTAGTAATTGCCACGCGCATAGGCCAGCGATCAAGAAAGAGGCTGTGAGTGCTGAAGCCAAAAGTTTGTGGGTAAAGCGATACGGAAATGATGGGTTAAAGACGACAGCTAACCAGTCAGTCGGCATAAATTGACCGTTGACAATTTCATAGCCTGCTGGGGTGTGCATCCATGAGTTCAGACTGAGTATCCAGAATGCTGACATGGTGGTGCCAAACGCCACTAAAAATGTTGCGATGATGTGCACGCGTTCACTGACTCGGCCACGGCCGTAAAGCATGATGCCTAAAAAGCTGGCTTCAAGAAAAAACGCGGTGAGCACTTCATAGCCAAGAAGCGGGCCAGAAATGTTGCCGGTTCGTTCCATAAAGCCCGGCCAGTTGGTGCCGAACTGAAAGCTCATAACAATGCCTGACACGACGCCTAAAGCGAAGGTTAGTGCAAATATTTTGGTCCAAAAGTAATAGGCTTCTTCCCACGCAATGTCTTGGGTGCGGGCAAAGCGCAAACGAAAGAACAGTAAAAACCAACACAATGCAATCGTGATGGTGGGGAAAAGAATGTGAAAACTAATGTTCGCTGCGAATTGAATGCGCGAGAGAATAAGGGTGTCAAGTTCCATGATCGATTGCTCGTTAAGTTAAAACGTGTAGGGCAAAGTCAGTATCAATTGTCAAGATTCGTGTCGGGGTTTTGGTTTTTGGCTGGCCTGCTGCGGCCCGTTAGGCGGTCTTTTAGACCCAGTACTTTGGTTACGGTGCTACCCATACCCATCAGTTGCATGGCGGTTTCAGGTGAAAGTTTTTGTACTTCGTCAAACCATGTCATGAGACGGTCGATTAGGTCGTGCATTTCGCGCATACGCTTTTGAGCGTGGCGCTCAGCACTACTGGTGGGGGTTTCGAGTATGGCGCTGCGTAACATTGAGAGGGTGGGTTCTATTTCGCGGCGTCGACGCTCTTCAGCCAGCACACGAAAAATTTCCCACACGTCGTCTGGCGATTCGAAATATTCGCGTCGATCGCCGGGTTGGTGACGTAACCGGACCAAGCGCCAGGCTTGCAACTCTTTAAGACCCATGCTGACACTTGAGCGAGAAAAAGCCAGCGTGTCGGCAATGTCATCGGCATTGAGCGCATCAGGGGAAATGAACAGTAGTGCATAAATCTGCCCCACCGTTCGGTTAATGCCCCACTTGCTGCCCATTTCACCAAAATGTGCGATGAACTCACGGTTAAGGGCAGGTAGGGGAGCAGGTGATGTCATGCGAATTCCATAGTGTCACAACTTTCTGAACTTTCAGTAATTACTGAAACTTCAGGAAATTGTATCAGGGTTAACCCCTGCACTGTAGGTTCGGGCCTGATGACCCTATAGTTTTTAAGGTCTTTATGGTCTGGGGTGACAGTAATTTATTTTATTAATTTAATGTTTAGATGATTCATGGTGACCAAAAAGTAAGGGGTAAAGTGCGATAGTAAAAAGTATTGCGGCAAGTATGAGTGGGTAGGTCATATGCCAGCGTAGTCATAGCGCCCCTAAAATTGCACTGCACATAAATTATGCGCATATAATTATGCGTATAATTTAATTACAATTACGTATGTGCATTGATGTATGCGCTATAAAATGCATTAAATGTCTTTATGAAATATATGATCAGGGAAAATGTGCTTATGAAACGTGCAGATAAACAGTCTACAGATAACTAATGAAACAACCTCTACAGCAGCCCGTCAGTCAGATTGTGCCGTTGTCACATGTGCAAGTTAGTCGAACGCGCTCACCCAGTAAGCGCGCAACCAATTTATCGCTAAGTATTGACGTGCTTAGATCCGCCAAAGCGCTAAATATCAATATCTCTCAGCTTTGTGACAGCTATTTACGCGAATTCGTTCGCAGTGAGCACATTCGTCGCTGGCGCGAAGAGCATCATGACTTTATTGAAGCCTATAACGTCACAATTGAAACTGAAGGTTTACCGCTAGATGAGTGGAAAAGTTTTTAATGGCACGCTTCGATGTTTACGTTAATCCAAGTAGCCAAGCCTTAACAACCCCATATCTTCTTGATGTGCAATGTGATTTGTTAGATGGGTTGGGTAGCCGCATGGTGATTCCACTGAGAAGCCTAGAGCACTTCCCCAAAGTCAAATTATCACCGCGTCTATCGCCGTTATTTCTGATTGATGGTGAAGAGTTTCTTCTTGAAACAACCAAAATGGCAGCCGTTCCCACCCGTATTTTAAAAAAACGCGTGGTTTCGTTGGCTGATCATCAAGTACAAATTATTGAAGCACTAGACTTTTTATTCCACGGCTATTAACTAACCAAATATATGCCTACCGATAAGACTGATAAACACTGGGTTGACCACTCAGGCTGATTAGCAAAACATCGTAGGGGTCTTGACGGCCACCGTATTCGGGGCCGTTCATGCCAGGGCTACCGATTGGCATGGCCGGTACGGCAAGCCCCAAAGCCATGGGTTTTTCAGCTAACACTCTTTTAATTTCTTTAGCAGGTACGTGCCCTTCAATGGCGTAACCCGCAATTAAGGCCGTGTGGCATGACGTAAACGCCGCGGGCATACCGAGTTTTTTACGCATGGCATCGTGTCCTTCGGTATACGCTTTGACAACAAAACCGTTTTGTTCAAGGTGAATGGCCCAATCTGTACAGCAACCACAGGTGGGGCTTTTCCACATTTCAATCACGGGCTTTTCTGTTGCTGCAAAGCTGAGGGCGGGTAAGCACACCAAACCTAAGGTCAGTGCTCGGCGGTGAAGGTTAATGTTGTTTAAGGTTTTCATAGAAATGGTTTCAGCTTCGTGTAGGTGCTGTGATAAGGTGCGGTGAAAACACAGGTGCCTGAACTGTATGTAGACGAAATGGGGTGTGTGTCTTTAAAAGAACTTTAAAAATACTATTAAAGGTCAATAAGCTCGAGTCAAATTAGGGGCTGGTTTTCACCACTTTTGTTACAAATAGGGCATCATTTTCTTGCTTTGCTACAAAATCAATCTTGTCACCCACTTTTAAGCCATCGAGAGTCGATTTGGGTCTGGCAGTGAAAACCATGGTCATGGGTGGCATATCAATTGACTTGATTTCACCATGGCGAATCGTGACTTTACCGGTTGACATATCAATGCGGGTGACCTGACCTTGCGCCATCTCTGTTTGTGCAAAACTATTGACTGAAAATGCCAATGCACTGATTATGACCGTACCTAAAACACGTTTAATAATTGAATTTTGCATCACTTTTCCCTTAAATTTAGTAACTTACAACTTATTGAATAATGCTTAATATTTTTACTTACTTACTTACTTACTTACTTACTTACTTACTTACTTACTTACTTACTTACTTACTTACTTACTTACTTACTACTCACAAATACTCGCAACTCAATGCTCGCTGCATATTATTTAGTTAACGACAATTGTGCCTTTCATGCCCGCTAAAAAATGGCCAGGCAAAAGGCAAGCAAATTCGAACTGGCCGGCTCTATTAAAATTCCATATAACCTCACCACTTTTACCTGAGTTAACGTGAGCCATGTAAGGCGAATCGTGTTCCATACCTGGAAACTTTTCCATCATTTTGGCGTGTTGCGCTAATGCACCCTGGGTACCTATTACAAACTCGTGTAATACTTTTCCGTTATTTATTACAACAAATTTCACGGTTTCATTTAATTTGACGTTTATTATTTCAGGTGTAAAACGCATGTTGTCGGTCATTGAAATGGTGATGGTTCGATCAACTTTTTTTGCAACACCGCCAATTCCCCAGTCATATTGTTCTAGAGAAATGGGCGTTGAACCATGATTACTTGTGGGGCTGTGTGCCCAAGCGTTACTCACGAATAATGTGCACGCTAAGAGTGGTATGGAAATAATTTTTAACATTATTTGTGTTCCTGTTAATTCTGTTAAGTCTGTTGTGTCTGTAATTGATATGAAGGGTATGTTGATATGAAGGGTATGACTAGTTATGACCTTTATGACCGGCTGGTTTTTTGACGCTAGCTAAATCATTTTGCGGGGCGGCTACGGTCTCTTTCGCACGCGTAACAAGGGGTGTGCTGCCCTTCCACTCATAAGCCTGGGTATTGGGCGGTTGTTGATACCAACCCGGGTCTGTGTAGTCACCCTTCTTAAGGCCTTCTCTCACTTTTAAAACAGTAAACATGCCACCCATGCCGATGGGGCCAAAGGGGCCGGTGCCAGACATCATGGGAAAGGTATTAAGGGGTAGCGGCATTTGCATGGTTTTCATGTCGTACATACCGCGCTCACCCATCAGCATGTAATCGGGTACGAGTTTTTGAATACGGCCCACAACGCCTTGATGGTCAACACCAATTGTTGTCGAAACACTATGACCCATTGCACCCATGGTGTGATGACTTTTATGGCAATGGAAAGCCCAATCACCGGGCTCGTTAGCGATAAAGTCTATTTGCCTCATCTGACCAACAGCTATATCTTCTGAGACCTCAGGTTGTCGAGCCGTTACGGGTACAGGGCCACCGTCAGTTCCGGTGACTTCAAATTCATGGCCATGAAGATGTATGGGGTGGTTTGTCATGGTGAGGTTACCCACGCGCACTCGTACACGATCGCCTAGGCCTGCAACAAGCGGGCTGATGTGGGGGTAAACCGTGCTGTTGAAGCTCCAGATATTAAAATCGAGCATGGTGTTGACGTTGGGTGTTTTGCTACCGGGTTCAACGTCGTAAGCGTTAAGTAGAAAGCAGTAGTCACGGTCAACTTCAGGAAATAAAGGGCTAGTTACTTTAGGGTGCGTGACCCAAAAACCCATCATGCCCATAGCCATTTGAGTCGTTTCGTCAGCATGGGGGTGATACATAAACGTACCGGCACGACGTGCTGTAAATTCATACACAAACGTCTTGCCCACACCTATTGGCTTTTGGTTGAGGCCGCTGACGCCGTCCATGCCGTTAGGCAGGCGTTGCCCATGCCAATGCACACTGGTTGGCTCGGGTAGGCGATTGGTCACAAAAATACGCACTTTGTCGCCCTCGACCACTTCAATAGTGGGGCCTGGGCTTTGGCCGTTGTAGCCCCACATGTTGACACTGAAGCCAGGCGCCATTTCTCTGACAACTGGCTCAGCCACCAAATGAAATTCTTTCACGTCTTCGTTTAAGCGGTAAGGCAGTGTCCAACCGTTTAGGGTGACCACGGGCAAATAAGGCACTTCAGTTTGAGGTGGCACCCATGGGCCTTGGGTGCGGTTATCTTTTTGGGTGATGACTTCAGGTAGACCAGCGAATGCCGATTTACTGATAGCAGCCAATGATGCGGTACCCGCAACACCGATTAAACTTTTCTGAAAGAAATGGCGACGGTTCATGATTTGTTACCTTAATTAATAGCGGTGCTGACATAGATGCGAACAAGATTTAATGTAAACACTACGTATGGTCTCTTTATTTTGCAGGTGTATAGGTTGCACCAGCAAGGTAGGCTGCGTAGGCATATTCAGCGTTCCAGTAAGCGATTTGTGCAGAAACAAGCGATATGTTTGCCTCAATTTTTGCGCGATACTGGTCAAGCAATTCCCATGTACCAATAAACATGCCGTTGTATTTGTAAATCGCTTCTTCTTCAGACTGAACCGACAAGGGTAAAAATTCCTGGCTAAGAAGGGTTACTTGCATATGGCGAGTTTTGATCTCTGTTTGAGCTATAGCAATCGTCGTGGTGGTTTTCCATTCAAGTTCTTTGAGGGTTTCACGTTGATGAAGCCATTCTTTTAAATCGTCATGCCACAATATTTTGGTTCTATCAATGGTTATGGCTGCTGGGGTTTGGCTTGTTAAGGCGATCGTAATTTGTTTAGAGGCGTATGACTGCCACTGGTCAATAGCAGGTTTTCCTACCGTTGCTTCAAGCCGATTTAAAATAAGTAACTGGCTTTCATAACTAGGCATGTGCTTTAAGCGAACTTTAGCAAGATCATTTGACGACGTATTTAAATCACTTCTGGCGGCCAAGCCGCGAATAGTGGGCAATTCGTTAGGTAAAGTAAACGAATTGGTCATCAATAAATTAACCAGTTCTTGTCTTGCGTGAGAAGTTTGTTTTTGAACGTCAACAAGTTTTAATCGTTGCGCAGCCGCTTTCAAACTAACATCTATGACCTTGCTGGATTCCCAATTACCGACTTTGCCCATTCGCAAAGCAAGTTCTTCTGCAATGTTTGTAGCCTCTGTGGCATCAAATTCAAATTTAAGTATGCGCTCAGTGCCGACTGCATTGACCCAAGCTTGTTCAACATGTGTTATGAGTGCTGTGATTTCAATTGACTGTTGGTTGCGATCGACTAGGCTTTCAGTTCCCACTAAAAAAAGACTGGGGCGTGATTCAAGGGCTAATTGTTTTGCATCAGCCAGTGTTAAGGGGCTATATTTTTCAGAAAGGGTTAATTTTGCTTGTGAATCAGGCTGCTGTGTTGATGTTTTTGCTTTTGACTCAGCCTTAAGCACATCAGCATGGCCGCGCAAAAACTGCCCCACGTTTTTATTGGCTTGAACCCAATCTGATGATTGGGGGTCAGCGTTAGGTTGCGATGCAAAAGCATGAGGAACTGAAGCGAACGCCAAGACTAAAATTAAAGCCGTGAGGTTGAGGGTTTTTTGCATAGGTTGTGTTGAAGCGTAAGGGGTGATCATAAGAAGGTAATTTAAATGAGGTGATCAAAATGAGATGATCGTTAAGCAATAATCGTTAAGCAATAATCATTAAGCAATAATCATAATGAAAAATTAATTACTGAATTGCTTATTATGACAACTGTAAAGATATAGATCTAAATAAGTATTCTGATTCAGAAGTATAAAGAACTTTTACTGACACCAAGCTGAGCACAACATTACAAATTTGTAATGTTCAGAGGTGACAGCTAAATCAACCGTAATATGGCTAGATGTTTTTAAAATGATGGAAACTTAGACCGTGCGGCTACTGATTGTTGAAGATGAAGTCAAAACTGGCGCCTATTTGCAACAAGGCTTAAATGAGGCGGGTTTTACCGTAGATGTCGCCACGACGGGTGAAAACGGGTTGCATCATGCGATGACGAGCGTATACGATCTCATTATTCTTGACATCATGTTGCCAGGCGTAAATGGTTTTGAAATTCTAAAAAAATTACGTGAAAACGGTCATCTGTCGCCGGTTATTTTCTTATCAGCAAAAGACCGGGTCGAAGACCGCGTAAAAGGTTTTGAGTTGGGTGCTGACGATTACTTGGTTAAGCCTTTTTCCTTTTCTGAATTGCTGGCGCGTATTCGGGCATTACTGCGAAGAGGGCGCACAATTGAGTCGCACCAAATCAGCGTGGCTGACTTAAACGTTGATTTTCTTAAACGTCGGGTTACCCGCGCGGGTAATCGAATTGATCTCACGGCGAAAGAGTTTTCTTTGCTTGAACTGCTAATTAGACGTAAATCTGAGGTGTTGCCGAAATCGCTGATTGCTTCTCAAGTGTGGGATATGAACTTTGATAGTGACACCAACGTGGTCGAGGTGGCTATGCGGCGCTTGCGCAGCAAAATTGATGACCCCTTTGAAAGTAAGCTGATTAAAACAATACGTGGCATGGGGTATTCACTTGAAGACCCTCACACATCATGAGTTTTTGGCGCCGTTCTTTAACTTTTAGGCTGGTATGCTTATTTGTGCTGGTCAGTACCAGCCTATTAATCGGCTTGGGTTTGTTAACGCTCTCAGCGACGAATGATCATTTTCTTGAGCTCGACGAAGTCTATTTATACGATAAAGGTTTGTTGGTTCAGGAAATCGCTCAAAACGCTTCAAGCTCAGAAGAAGTCGTAAAAAAAGTCAGCCTTGCATTCAACTCGCAACCTGATCTAAGCTTCGCTATATTTGATCAATCAAAAGCGCTTTATAAGAGCCCAGGGTTTGAGTTTCCAGCTTATTTGTTGATTCAAGTAGAGGACCAAATCAGTCAAAGTAGTCATAGCAGTCATAGCGGTCAAAGTGGGGCAGTGATGCAGTGGTTGGCGGGTACACAAACTATGCGTGCGGTGTCAATTCCTGTTGATGGGTTAACCGTTGTGCTTGCTGTGAATACGCTTCATCACGATCATTTCATGGCCTCGTTCAGAGCGCTCATGTGGGTTTACGTTGCGGTTGCCATTTTGCTGTCTGGCCTGTTAGGTTGGTGGGTCACCCGCCGCGGTTTGAGACCACTGTTACCCATTATTGCTAAAGCAAGCCATATCAATGCGGCACAATTGAATGACCGTATTCCAACTAAAGATGTGCCTGTTGAATTAGAGCCGCTTGCTCGAACGTTAAATCAAATGCTTGAACGTCTTGAGCATGATTTTGCCCGCTTGTCTGGGTTTTCAAGCGACTTGGCACATGAAATTAGAACGCCTTTAAGCAACATGTTGATTCAATCACAGGTCACATTGAGTAAAAATCGATCTGTCGACCAATATCAAGAAACGTTACTTTCAATGGTGGAAGAGCTTGAGCGACTGGCCAGCACTGTTTCAGACATGCTTTATTTAGCAAAAACAGAAAACCATCTTGAAATTCCGAACCAATCAAGTGTGGCGCTTGAAGCCGAGGCGTTAGAGCTGTTGACGTTTTACGAGCTTTTGGCGGAAGAAAAGTTTGTGACCTTAAAGGTAACCGGTGAGGGCACGGTGATGGGTGACCGTTTAATGATTCGCAGAGCAATCAGTAATTTGTTGTCAAATGCGATTCGTCATGCAGAGGCTCACACGCATATTGGAATAGAAATAGATCACACCGCGCAAGTCACGACACTGTCGGTTGCTAACGTGGGTGAAACGATTCCCTTGCCCATACAGCCACGCATTTTTGATCGTTTTTTTAGGTCTGATCAAGCGCGCACACACCCGGGGTTAGAGGGGGCGGGTTTGGGGTTGGCGATTACTCAAGCGATTATGCAGGCGCATGGGGGCACCATCTCAGTGAGCAGTGCGCAGGGGCACACTGTTTTTACCTTGTCATTTAAAACGACTGGTTGACTCGCTTGATGAGTGCCTCGGCACTTTCTTTACGTTCGCTATAACGATCTACCAAGTAAGCGGCATTGTTCCGTGTGAGCAAAGTGAATTTATAAAGTTCTTCAAGCACATCAACCACCCGATCAAAATAAGCTGAAGGTTTCATACGGTCAGCTTCATCAAATTCCATAAACGCTTTGGCTACAGAAGATTGATTGGGTATGGTGATCATGCGCATCCAGCGACCTAAAATTCGCATTTGACTTAACGCATTAAATGATTGCGAACCGCCGCTAACCTGCATTAAAGCCAGCGTTTTGCCTTGGGTCGGGCGCACGGCGCCTAGGCTCAGGGGTATCCAGTCGATCTGGGTTTTCATGATGCCTGTCATGGCGCCATGGCGCTCAGGGGAACACCACACCATACCCTCAGACCACTCAGCCAGTTCGCGAAGTTCAGTCACTTTTGGGTGGGTATCGGGTGCGTCATCGGGCAAGGGCAAACCACTTGGGTTAAACACCCGCACCTCACCTCCCATGGCCGTCAAAATACGGGCGGCTTCTTCAGTGAGTAGTCGACTAAATGAACGTTGGCGTAATGAGCCATACAGCAATAAAAAACGGGGTGCATCGGTAGAAATGGGTGCTTTCAACTGATTGGCATCGGGCACTTGAAAACAGGCTTCATCAAGTTGCGGCAAATCAGTGGTGTCAGTGACTTCTGCGATGTCAGTAGTGTGAGCGTTGTCAGTGGCGTCAGAGATGTTAGCGATGTCAGCGATATTAGCGATGTGAGGCGTGGGGTGTTGCGTCATGATGGGTCTTTAATGTTGGGGGCAACAGGTCGCCATTTATTGACCAGCGCTACAAGCGTCAGCATGACAGGTACTTCAACCAAGACACCAACAACCGTTGCCAATGCCGCGCCTGAATTCAAACCGAATAGCGAAATTGCAACTGCGACGGCTAATTCAAAAAAATTAGAGGTGCCAATTAAGCACGCTGGGCCAGCAATGTTGTGTGCAAGCTTCAGTTTTTTAGCGCCCCACCACGCAATAAAAAAGATGCCGTATGTTTGAAGTATTAACGGAATGGCAATCAAACCGATGATGCCGGGCTTCTCAATAATGGTGTGTGCTTGAAAACCAAAAAGCAAAAGCACCGTTGCAATTAAACCGACAACTGACCAGGGTTTGAGCTTTGCGACAAACTGACTGACCCGATTGATATTGCCTTTATTGATATCGCCCTTTTTGGCTAATGTATGGCGAGTCAACATGCCTGCTAAAAGGGGCAACACAACATATAAAACTGTAGAAATGAATAAGGTTTCCCAAGGTACCGTGAGGTTAGTCGCGCCAAGCAAAAACGCTGCAATAGGCGCAAAAGCAACCACCATAATGAGATCGTTAACAGAGACTTGAACGAGCGTATAGTTGGCATCGCCCTTTACCAGTTGGCTCCAAACAAATACCATGGCCGTGCAGGGTGCCACACCCAGCAAAATCATACCGGCAATATATTCTTGTGCTGATTGGGGGTCGACCCAGGGTGCGAAGACATAATGAAAGAAAAAAATACCCAGGGCGGCCATTGTGAAGGGTTTGATCAGCCAGTTAATGACCAAAGTCAAAATTAAGCCTTGCGGCTTTTTACGAATATCTTTCACTGCATGCCAATCGATTTGAATCATCATCGGGTAAATCATGACCCAGATCAAAACCGCAACAACAAGGTTGACATGTGCATACTCAAACGCAGCGATTGCCTGAAACGCTTGTGGAACGGCCAAGCCTAATGACACACCCGCCACAATTGCTAAACCAACCCAAACCGATAAGAATCTTTCAAATAAGCCCATGATTAAATCTTGGCCAATTTATTCAGTTCGTTATGAATGCTGAGTGCATCAAGTTTTTCAAGGGGTAAGGCTGACAGAAAATCTATACGTTTTTTGAGCCCTGTCATGACTTCTTTAAACGCGTGGCGCTTTTCGTCATCAGACCCGCTGATCTGCGAAGGGTCAGGAAAGCCCCAATGTGCTGTTGCAGGGTTGCCGGGCCAAAATGGGCAGACTTCGCCGGCCGCGTTATCGCAAACCGTAATAATGAAATCCATTTTAGGTGCATCGGGTATGGCAAATTCGTCCCAACTTTTAGAGCGTAATTTGTCGGCCGTGTAACCTAGGTCTAATGCAATTTCAGCTGCAAAAGGGTTTACTGTGGTGCCAGGTGTTGAGCCTGCGGAATAACCCACAAACAGGCCGCTCGCATGGGTTGATGCTAGGGCTTCACCCAAAATAGAGCGTGCTGAGTTGTGTGTACATAAAAACAGAATGTTGTAGGGTTTCATTGGTTTTTAACCTTTTTAGGTAATGCTTTAGGTAAACATGACTTGCCACCACAGCAGTTTTCCATCAAAAATTCAACTAGGGCATTGGCATGTAAAGCATTTGGGCGATAGATGAGGTTGCGGCTTTGGCGCTCTTGTGTAATCAAGCGGGCTTGCAGCAATTCTTTTAAATGGAAGCTCAAGGTGGCATTGGGTATACCCAGCATTTCGTGAATCTGGGTCGGTGTGAGCCCCGTATCGCCTTTTTGCACAATCAAGCGAAACACGTTGAGCCTAGACTCTTGACCTAAGGCAATAAATGCTGAAACCGCATCTGTATTATTCATATTTCCATAATAATCGAAATATATGACAAGCGTATGACATGTCAAATGAAGGTTTTTTTGTGTAAATTAAATCATTGACACTGTAAGGAAAAATCCTTACAATTCGATAATTATTGAGGAGAATAATCTTGCCTGCTATTCATGAAGTCGCCACAATCACATCGAAAGGCCAAATCACTTTACCCAAACCCATTCGACAAGCTCTTGGTGTGGATTACGGTGGCAGGGTGGCGTTTGATTTGCGGGGCTCTCGAGTTATTGTTAGCCGGGCTGATGAAATAGAACACGAAGACCCAGCCATTAGTGGCTTTTTAAGCCTATTAGAAACTGACATACGCTTAGGTAAAAACCTGACAACTTTACCCGATAATCTGGTGCAAGCCATGCTAGCAACGCTAACACAGCCTACTGATTTGTCTTTAGATATTGAAGGTGATGTGTCTCTGTGATTCAACGTTATGGGTGGAACTTGCTCTTTCACGAGTGCCTAATTGAGCAACTACAAAAACTACAGTCAGCGGTAGAAAAAGCAAAGCTGCATGACTCTCAGGGGTATGAGTCTAACGCCAATGTCAGGCTATTTAATGCACTTTCAAAATTAATTTATGAGGCTGTACCCAGTGACCCTAATCGTGAGGAATACCGGCAAGGTAACACAATGGGTAACACTTTTAGGCATTGGCGGCGTGCGAAGATTGGGCGGCGATTTCGCTTATTTTTTAGGTTCGACACAAAGTCTCGAATCATCATTTTCGCTTGGGTTAATGATGAAAACACGCTGCGATCGTCTGGTAGTAAAAGCGACCCTTATGTCGTATTTCAGCGAATGTTGAAACGTGGCCATCCGCCAGATGATTGGAAAAAGTTGGTGTTAACTAGTCGAGCCGATCACGACGAACAACTATAGTGCGACAACCCACCCATTTGAAATAATTCAGACGGTTTAAGCCTGTCATATTTTTCTTGAATGGTTTGGCTTTGATCGGCGTAAGGTTGCGTTATCACCTCTTGTAGTTCTCGAACGAGATCATAATTGCCTAGGGCAGCCTGCTGGTAGGCGGGCACCAAGAATATTTCTCGCAAGGTGTATTTTGGGTTCACGCTTTTCATTTGATTAGAAATGGTTTCACGGCTTTTAGGTTGACCTGTCTGCGGGTCAGTCTCACGATCAATCATCGCATGCCATTGCGCAAACCAAGCGACCCATTGTGGGTCTACTTCAATAGTATCTGCCTTGTGTGCAGAATGCGTTGAAGGGTTCGAACTCGTGAAAGGTGTCGAATCTTTCGAATGTGAGGAAGCATAAGTAGGCTTGGTTTTCTGATAAAAGCTTTTTAGTAAGGGGGCGATGTTGTCTGGAACTGCCGATAGTTCGCGAAAGAACATTGAATAATCAACCGGCGTTTGTGCCATAAGCTTTTCAAGCGCGCTAAACAACGCGTCGTCAAATGTATTGAGGCCGAGCTTGGCTGCCCACATCTGCTGCATTTTTGTTTGCATCAGGCCTGAAAAGCCATCGAAAATTTCTTTCAATTGATGTAAATCGTCTTGATTTGAGATCAACAACGGTTGTAGTGATTTACAAAACATAAAAAAGTTACGCTCTGCCGCGGCAGGTTGGTTCATGAATGAAAAGTGACGGCCACCACCTGTCCAAGGCTGAAAGAGTGGGTTGAACGCATCGCAGAACCCAAATGGGCCATAATCAAGCGTGAAGCCACCGGCTGCACAGTTGTCTCCGTTGAAGTTACCTTGGCAATAGCCTACGCGTATCCAGTTGGCAACAAGTGACGTCAGACGGCTACGAAACTCGCGAGCAAGTTGTAGCACTTTTTCAGGGGTGGTGAGGTTTTTATCGATTACTTCAGCATATTCACGATCGATCAGGTGCAACACCATACTTTCAAGCTCTTGCAAAGCGGTTGGGTATTCATTGTTACGAGCACGGCGAGCAAAGAGCTCAAGCTGACCCACCCGAATGAAAGACGGTGCCACGCGCGTTGAAATCGCAACGGCGTTTGGGGTCATTATGTCAGGGTCATGTGAACGCGAACCCTCTGAATACCAGGGGCGACTGACTTGTTCCGTTTTTGATACGTACAAACTCAAACTGCGTGAGGTCGGTACCCCAAGCGCGTGCATATGCTCTTGCGCCAAGAACTCTCGCACACTTGATCGCAAGACTGCGCGACCGTCTGCACCGCGACAGTAGGGCGTTTTACCGCCACCTTTGAGCTGCATTTCCCAACGTTTACCGTTTATGACGGCTTCAAGTACCGAAATGGCCCGCCCGTCACCATAGCCATTACCGGTTTGAAACGGGCACTGCTGAATGTATTCCGTACCGTAAATTGATAAAGCGTAACCACAGGCCCAACCCGCTGTTCGCATCGGTTTAGGTACCTGCGAAGTGTCGCCAGAAAACATGCGCATGAAGTCAGGCGACTGCGCCAAGCTGTCAGCAAAGCCCAGTTCCTGAAAAAAAGTTTTACTGTGCGTGATGTATTCAGGGTCTTTGATGGGTGTGGGGTTAACCGTGACGTAGTGACCGCTAAAGACTTGTCGCGACCTGTGGTCGACGCCGTCAGCTTTGGCATTAGGGTCGCGGTTGAGTGTGTCGAGTAAGGAATAGTTTGCCAACGGCGCTAGATCGTTTAGCGTTGATACTTTTGGCGTGAGAGCGTTATCTTTCAAGTCATGCGTTGGCATCGCTAAATTCCTTGGTCACTTATATACTGTTCAATGATGTTTTCATAAGATGGGTCTGCAATCAAACCAAGCGATTGGGTACGTTGGCAATTAAAGTGAGCGGGCCAACTACCGATTAAGCGAGCGATTGAAGCGTCGGGCTCAAAGCGAACTAAAGCAGCGACCTTTTCGCCTGCAACGTGACGCAAGGCTTGCATCATTTGTGCCACGCTAATTGTTAACGCAGGTAAATTAATTGCCGTTCGCCCAGCTAACGCCTCTTTAGATGATTGTGTCACAGACAAGATGCCTGCGATGGTATTGCGAGGTGATGCTAGGGCTATCATGGTGCTGGGGTCAACGGGGCAAATGGCTTCAACACCAGCTAGCGGCTCTCGAATGATGCCCGATAAAAACCCTGACGCAGCCCCGTTCGGTCGCCCGGGGCGAACTGATACAGTCATCAATCGCGCCACACGACCATCGATAATTCCCTTGCGTGTGTAGTCAGCAATCAGTTGTTCACACATGAACTTTTGAATGCCATAGCTTGACTGTGGCACCGGTAAGGTTGCGTCAGTAATGACTGTTGGCATCGCGATGCCCGCGTCACCCCCAAATACAGCGACTGAACTGGAAAAGAACAGTTTGGGTGCTTGGCCTAGATTTTCAGACTGCGCGCGCAAGTGCGCTAACAATGTTTCAGTGGTTGCCAAGTTAGCGCGTAAGCCTAAAGAAAAGTCGGCTTCACATTCGCCTGAAACGGCTGACGCCAAGTGAAAAACCACATCAAATGTATGATCAAAAAGGGTGGGTAATGCATTCAGTAAGTCACCCGTTTGTTCGCGAACCCGCTTGTCGGCTAACAGCGCTTGGTTATTCGAGGCAACCCGATCGGTGAGCGTTAATGAATCAATTTCAGCGCCACATAAATGACCTTGATCAAGCAATGTGTGTGCCAATTGATTGCCTAAAAACCCCGATGCACCCGTGATCAATACATTCATGGTTTAACCCCATTATTTAGTTTTGAATCATCTTCAACGATACATTGTTTTTGAATGATCTGATTATTCTATCTATTAACTGGCCTGATTTTTAATGACGTTTGGTTTTTCTTCACATTTATTCTTGTATGCTAAGTTGTGTAAATTTTTTAAAGCGATTCAGTATGTCTGCCATTAATTCCCGCCTATATCAAACGTTGCCCATAACAACCCCGCTGGTTTTAGCGCCTATGGCGGGTGCCGCTGGGGGCGCTTTGGCAGCGGCTTGTGCGCGGGCTGGTGCGCTAGGCTTAATTGGTGGGGGGTATGGCGACCTGGAATGGGTCAAAGTTGAACACGCTAAAGCGTATGTTTTAGCCGCTGAAAGTGCAGATCGGGTTGCTGGCCGAAGCACAACCCCAAGTGCGTCCCAAAACACAACTTCAAGTGCGTCCCCAAACACCATAGATGAAGCCATTTTCTCAACCCAAAGCCGGTTGGGCATGGGTTTTATCACGTGGCGTCTTGATAAAGATGCCAGTGCGCTAGATTGGGTACTAGACCAAGCGCACAAACCTGCCGCCATCATGTTTTCATTCGGAAACCCCACTCGTTATACGCAAAGCATTCAACACCACCGTATACCCATCATCTGTCAAGCGCAGCGTGTTGACCAAGTGTCGCAATTAATCGACGCGGGCGCAGACATTATTGTGGCGCAGGGCGGCGAGGCGGGTGGGCATGGCATGCGCAATGATCAAGCACGTGGCACGTTCACGCTTGTGCCCGAAATAGCTGATTGGTTGGCCAAGCATTCACCCAGCACGCTCTTACTAGCGGCTGGGGGCATTGCTGATGGGCGTGGGCTGGCCGCTGCAATGATGTTAGGTGCTGATGGGGGCTTGGTTGGGTCAAGGCTGTGGGTTACGCAAGAGTGTTTAGCGCCGGTAGCGGCATTGCAGCAAGCCGTTAACGCAAAAGGCGATGACACTGCGCGCAGCAGTGTATTTGACGTGTTGCGAGATTTAGAATGGCCCGCCCCTTACGACTTCAGAGCTTTACGCAATGAAACCCATCGGCAATGGGAGCAGCAAATTGATCAACTACGGCAGCACTCTGAGGCCGCCAGAAAAGATTATGCGGAAGGCGTTGCCCAACAAGACTTCACCCGTGCTCACGTTACCGTAGGCGAGGCCACCGGGTTAATACACGACATACCCCCGGCGACAACTGTGATTGAGTCGATCACCCAGCAGGCTCGTGCGTTGCAGAGCAGTGTGAATTGAGCTGTAAAGACTGAAAACGATGACTTAGAGAGCCCCTTGAAGCGCTGTGGACATTAAGCTCAAGTGCATGTTCTGTCTAGCGGCTAAGTTAAAATGTAGTTTAGATGATTGTAAAAACACCTTTCTTACTAAAATTTATACTGGGTTAGCATTTTCATGTTGAAGCTTATTACCATAAAAAATATATGGACTTAATGATGACTGAGGGACGTTTCTCTTTAACCCGAATCTGCAAACTATTAACTTCTATTGGTAACACCCTAACGGTTTTGGGTTGTTTGGGTATGGTTTTAGGTGTTCTACACGTTTTCGATTTAGACGTCTTTTCATTCGGTCTTTCATCGGGTATTCGCATTATTGGTACCGTGGCAATAGGCGGTTGTTTGCTTAGTGCAATAGGCTACGGCATTTCTGATCACGTTAATAAATAATTCATCGCAGGAGAAAAAAATGTTTAAGCGTTCTGATTTTTTTATCATTACCGCGGTCATGCTGTCATTTATTATTTCAGCTTACCTTTGGTTTGTTGTTAAAGACCAAGAGCAAGCCATTTTTACAGCCATCTGGATTCCTTCAATATTTACATTCGGCATTTACTTTAAGTTGTGTGCTTTGATGGGGCGACGCAAATGAATAATGATGTCTTGTATTTACTTTATCCGGCCATTTTCGTTTTTTCGATGCTTTTCATCGGTTTGGTATATACCGTTATCGAATTCAAAAAAATGGATAATGATCAAAACAAAGATAAAGACAAAGACAAAAATAAAGACAATTCAAAATCTGACGATAAGTAGTTGATAGTTTCGATTCAGATTAAATGTCTTCGGTCACATGTGCCTTGTGTTCATTTCGAGGGCTTATTTAGGCGCTCGTGCTTTTAAAATTAAAAAAAACAAAAAACTGTGACGATTCATGAACCAAGAAAGTAAGGGCATGTTGATTGGTTTTGTAGGCATTCTTATTTTTAGTTTGACTTTGCCCATTACTAAAATCGCAGTACAAAGTTTTAACCCCTATTTCATTGCGTTTGGTCGGGCGACTTTAGCAGGCATCGCTGCGGCATCGTATCTTGTGTTGACAAGCGCGTCACGGCCTTCAAAATCAGAGTTCATCAAACTCGTTGTGATTGCCCTTGGGGTTGTGTTTGGCTTCCCGGTGTTTACAACGGTCGCGATGACGCATGGTGCATCGTCTCACGGTGCTGTCATCTTGGGTTTATTGCCTTTAGCCAGTACAGTTCTGGGTGTCATTCGATTTCGTGAACGCCCCTCGCTAGGGTTCTGGGTGGTGTCATTGATTGGCGCCGGGTTAGTGTTGACCTATGCACTTATACAAGGCTCTGGCAGCCTGTCTTACTTTGATGTTTTAGTTGCACTGGGTGGTCTTTGTGCTTGTGTGGGTTACGTTGAAGGGGGGCAGCTTTCTAAAAAAATGAACCCGGTAGCAGTTATTTCTTGGGCACTCGTGATTTCGTTACCCGTCAATTTCATCATGGCGAGCTATTTTTTTAAAAGCGAGTATGTGGCTGTCAATGCCGCAACATGGGCCAGCTTTCTATACTTGAGCTTTTTTTCAATGTATGCCGGTTTTTTCTTTTGGTATCGTGGTCTGGCCATGGGGGGTAATGCAAGGGTGAGTCAAATGCTGCTGTTGCAACCTTTTTGCACCCTTATTGCTTCAAGCATTTTGTTGACTGACCCACTTACTTTAGTGAATGTGTTGTTTGCAGTGCTTGTCGTGTTGACGGTCATGTTGGGCAAAAAGATGGTTGTGAGGTAGGCTTGTTGCGATTTATGCTTGAAGCCGCCATACATATAAACGCTTTAAGTTAATTTGATTAGCCGCGCCAGTAAACGATCGAGTTGGTTTGCAAAGGCCTGTACGTCTTTATTCGTAAAAACATTAGGGCCGCCGGTCTGAACGCCTGACTCACGCAGTGTTTCCATAAAATTTCTCATGGTTAAGCGTGCCTCAATAGTACTTTGATCAATCAACACCCCACGGGGGTCGATAACCCAAGCTTGCTTGGCAACAATCAAGGCTGACAAAGGAATATCGGCTGTGACAACGATGTCACCTGAATTAACTTCCTCAACAATACGCTGATCAGCCACATCAAAACCCGATGGAACTTGCAGGGCTTTGATGTAAGGTGATGGGGGCACCCGCAGCATTTGATTGGCAATCAGTGTGACGGGTATTTTGGTTCGGTTGGCTACACGATACAAAACTTCTTTAATGCTTAACGGGCAGGCATCTGCATCGATCCAGATATTCATTGCGTTGGCTTTACGATTACACCACTTGACCGCATGGCAGTGATTGCCTCGTTTAATGAATGGTTAATATCAATGCCTTTGCATAGGTTCAGATCAACGGTGACATGAAAACCGAGTTGTTTCGCATCAAGGGCGCTGTATTGCACACAGAAATCAGTCGCTAAGCCAACGATTGTTAGGTGTTCAATTTTGCGGGTGTGCAAATAACCTTCTAGCCCCGTTGGTGTAACGCGGTCGTTTTCAAAGAAAGCAGAATAACTATCGATATGACGTCTGAAGCCTTTGCGAATAATTAAGTCAGCGCGGTCGACGAGCAATTCATGATGAAAGGCTGCGCCGTGCGAACCTTTGACACAGTGGTCAGGCCATAGCACTTGAGCGCCGTAGGGCATTTCAATGATTTGATAGGGTTCATGTTGCGCATGCTGGCTGGCAAAGCTTGAGTGGTCTGACGGGTGCCAATCTTGCGTCAAGATCACGCAGTTTGACTCAAGTATGCGTTGATTGATCGGTTCAACGATATCGTGAGCCCCCTGAACAGCTAGGCTTCCACCCGGACAAAAATCGTTTTGCAGATCAATAACCAATAATGCATGATGCGTATCTGACATGTTTTTTATTTTCAAATTGAACTAAGTTTAGGGGGGTGTATCTGTCTGATCATAACCCCCCCGATGAGTCTGAAAGCAAAGACAATTTAAAACCCTCGTGTGTGGCGTGAAAACTAAGTGATTCATAAAAACGCAAAGCATCTGTTCTACTCTTATCTGAGGTCAGTTGAACCAGATAGCAATGACGTTTTTTTACAAGTTCAATGGCATGCAGAACCAGTGCACGACCGATGCCTACTGACCTTTTTTCAGCATTTACGCGTACCCCTTCGATCTGCGCTCGCGATAAATTCAATGTGAATGCCTAGATTAATAAATCGAATGAAAGTACCCACGTTCGCATAATATAGGTAGATTCATACTGCAATTAAAAAAACCTATGTCGAGCCCGCATACTAGCGACCGCAGCGCGTGGTCTGTTTTTCTCATCTTTCTGCGTCTGGGCCTGACTTCTTTCGGTGGTCCTATCGCGCACTTGGGTTACTTTCGCGATGAATTCGTTACACGACGGCGCTGGTTGTCTGACCGAAGCTATGCAGATTTGGTAGCGCTTTGCCAATTTTTGCCGGGGCCTGCAAGCAGTCAAGTCGGTATCGCTTTGGGCTTGTCTCGGTCGGGCTACGCTGGGGCGTTGGCCGCTTGGGCAGGCTTCTCATTGCCCTCAGCCGTTGCTTTGATTTTGTTCGCGCTAAGCCTTTCCCACTATGGCCAAGATATATCGCCAGGTGCGTTGCATGGTCTAAAAGTGGTGGCTGTGGCGGTCGTCGCCCAAGCGGTATGGGGCATGGCACGCAACCTGTGTACAGATGTGCCGCGCGTCACCATCATGGCGGTTGCGACCTGTGTTGCTCTCCTGGTGCCGTCAGCATGGGTGCAGATCGGCGTGATTGGTGCTGCTGCCATCACCGGGTTGTTGGTGTTCAAGCCCATTCAAGTCGGCGCCCACGAACCGCTGCCCATCAAGGTTACCCACCGTGCCGGCGTGATCTGGTTGACACTTTTTTTTGTTTTGCTGTTTGGCTTGCCTGTTTTGGCTCAACTGATGCCGAGTCAAAGTATGACCATGGTTGACGCTTTTTTTCGTGCCGGGTCACTTGTTTTTGGTGGTGGCCACGTTGTGCTGCCGCTGCTGCAAACAGAGGTTGTCCCCACCGGCTGGGTCAGTAATGACGTTTTTTTAGCTGGCTACGGCGCTGCGCAGGCCGTGCCCGGCCCCCTGTTTACGTTCGCTGCATTCCTGGGGGCATCGATGAGCACCTCGCCGTCTGGCTGGGTCGGCGGCCTCATCTGTCTGCTTGCGATCTTCGCGCCATCGTTTCTGCTGGTGGTTGGCGTACTCCCGTTTTGGGAGCGGTTGCGGCACAGCTTGCGTACACAAGCGGCGCTGGTCGGGGTCAACGCCGCCGTGGTTGGCCTCTTGTTGGCCGCGCTCTATCAGCCGGTCTGGACAAGTGCCATTTTCACACCCCAAGATTTTGCGCTGGCGCTCGTCGCTCTCGTCGCGTTGATGTTTTGGAAGCTTCCGCCTTGGTTGGTGGTCATCGGTAGTGGCTTGGTGGGGTGGTTGTTATCTTATGCTTTGTAGGCCTGCGGTTCGACGAGCCGATGGTCTTGTTACCAACCATAAAAACGTGGCCAAACCTGAATATTTTGCTGCGATGTTAATGCCTGGTACTCAGGAAATTGTGCCGCCGTTGCACAGGCATGATTAGGCAAAATACGTAATGGTGTACCGACTGGAAAGTGGTTTGCGATTGACAGATCAGGCTCACTGCGCTTAGAGATGATGCCGTGCTCTTGATTCGCACCCGTCATGAAATAGCCCGTTAAAGGCTTGCCAGCTAAATCACAGACCTGCCCATAACCGAAGTCTACTGTCTGCTTTTGTGTACCCCGATCGCGACTCATGGCCATCCAACCCGCGTCGACAATGACCCAGCCTTTCTCTTGTTGGTGGCCAATAACGGTTGTGAGAACACTTAAGGCCATATCATCGATTTCACAGACACCTATGTTGTACATGACTAAGTCAAAGAACACATACACACCCGCTCTCGCTTCGGTCACACCTTCTAAACTTTGTGCAGATAGCGCAGTGGGGGTAGAGCCCACACTCACAACAGGGCATGTAAAACCCGCGTCGCGAAGACGTTGCGCTGCAAGCACGCAACCTGAGCGTTCTTGCTCTGCCATTTGAATCAATGATTCAGGTGTATTGAGGTCGTAGCTTGAGCCCGCATGTGTCATGACGCCTACCAACTCAGTACCACCCGCCGCCAATGCTTGCGCGACCTCTAGTAGTTGAGGGCTGTCAGGTTTGATGCCTGATCGGTGGTCATCGGTGTCGATCTCAATCATGACTTTAAAGTGAATATCGTTAGCTACAGCAAATGCTGAGATGGCTGCGGCCGATTGCACGCTATCGGTTAACACTTTAAGATCACAACCCTTTTGAAGTAATACCCGTGCTTGTGTAAATTTATTAGCCGTGATGCCTACGGCATACAAAATATCTGTGATGCCCGCTAAAAAAAATTGCTCGGCCTCTTTAATCGTCGACACCGTAATGCCATGCGCCCCAGCCCTAATTTGAGCTTGCGCAACTTCTATGCATTTTGAAGTTTTGACATGCGGGCGAAAACGTACACCCAAATTGGTCATACGCGACTGCATGCGCGTGATGTTGTGTTGCATGCGGTCAATATCAAGCAAGGCCGCGGGTGTCGAAATGTCTGAAAGTTTCATGATTTTTCTATATGTTCTATATGTTCTATATGTTCTATATGTTCTATATGTTCTATATGTTCTATATGTTCTATATTTTATGAGCTGTAAATTATTGTTATCATTTTATCTGCTGTTGTTGCTCATCAAGCGACAATGTAATTAACGAATTAACGAATTAACTCATTAACTAAATAAATTCATTCAGCTTCTGCATGTACAGATCATGACCATGATGCATGGTCTCTTTCCATTGATCGCCCGAATCTTCATTGGCATCGTCGCTAATATATTTAAATGAATGCCAGGGAATGTTAAAACTAAAAGCAGTGGCGGCAATGGCAAACAATTCCATATCAACCACATCAACTTTTTGTTCGTGTAACCATGGGTCATGCTCGGTGACAAAACTGTCGCCCGTGCCACATACGTGTTCCCCCGTAACCGAAAAATATTCATATGGGCGCGGGCAAAATGGGGTGATGCCCCTGGGTGCCAAGGGCTCAGCAGCCATGTCTCGTTGAATCACTTTACGAATACTTAACAAACCGCTCAGCTCAGGGTTAATTTTACCCACCGTACCAAAATTAATAATCAGTTTTGGCTCATACGTTTGAATGGCGTTGATAGTCGTTAGTAGGGCATTAATTTTACCTAAGCCGGTGAAGACAACTTTCACATCAGAAGGTAAGTCAGATTGTTTAAGTTCTGATTCTAGAGCAGTGACGATAAGTAAAGGTGATTTCATGTAACTCGATCGAATGAGCGATTGGTGTGTTCAAAAGGATTTGAGCATCAATAAAAAATGGTGAACAAATATGCAGATTAAATATACAACCTATTGCCTATTTTTTATAGTACTCATTGCTTTTCCCCATTTCTTGCAAGCTTGTGCAAGAAATGGGGTGTAACCTTAGATTACATTAGCAGATCAATTAATAAGGAAACATCATGCGGTTACACAAATATTTTTTAGTTTTTTTGATTTCGTTATTTACTTCTATTTCCGCCCAAGCATCAGAAACATTAACTGTTGTTCACCCGGCACTTGCAGCACCTACATTAATTGATAATGGTTTGCCAGGCCAGTCTGTTGGTGATGTGCGAATTTTTCAATTTGACGCCCAAACAACGAGTGGCGACAAAATCACGGTCGATTGGATCATGACAACGACGGGTGTTGAAAAATCAAGCACGGGTGAATATCGAATGAGTGCGGCCACATTTTCTTTTGGTTCAACAACCCAAGAGCAAATTGTGATTCAAGGTATTGCTCAATATTCAAGTGCAAATGAGACTCTCAAATCAACCGTGTCAACGACGCGGGCGGTAACAGGCGGAACTGGCAAGTATGCCAATGCGAGTGGTTGGATGGAAACAACTCATCTGTCTGATGGTACTTGGAAACACGTTCTTCATTTGAAATAGATTCAATAATGCAATAAGAACAATTTAAGTGATTGGCGTTAACGGGTTCTCTTAATTAGGTCTATTCGTATATTTATATGTTCATGTGTTCATGTTTTTACAAATCATGTTAGGTGAGTTTTACCTCACAAAAGAAGCGTTAAGGAAACATTATTTTATGAAAATTACAAAAACATTAGCCAGTATTTTATTTTTATTCGTGTTGTCACCCGCATCGTTTGCTGCTGATTACAAGTTGG